>Ga0181517_10002035_pt1 | contig 21343 bp, 13 predicted proteins | sample PEATcosm2014_Bin_31_FD_119748 | JGI IMG/M metagenome (GOLD analysis project Ga0181517, IMG submission 119748) | Peatland microbial communities from MTU Mesocosm Facility, Houghton, MI, USA - PEATcosm2014_Bin01_30_metaG | ecosystem: Environmental > Terrestrial > Soil > Wetlands > Peat | place... | reverse complement strand
TCATAAGTGCCGATGGGGCTGTTGGTGTCGGCCAGGGTGCTGGCCAGGGGCAGTTGGGCCAGCTTGTTGGTGTCTTCGCCGGAGATAAAGCCCTCATATTGGATGGTGAGCACGGGGTTAGTGGCGCCGTAGAAGCGACTCTGGTCCTGGGCGGTGGCGACCAGGGTGCGCTGGCCGATGGTGAAGTTGGCGCCGACAAAGGTCAGGGAGTAGTTGGCGCTGGCGGCGAGGTTGCCCTGGCCGATGGCGTAGGTGCCGACGTTTTCGCCGGGGGCGCGGGTAAGCGAGCCGCTCAAGGCGTCATTGCCAACCAAAGCGCCGGAGGTGATCTGGCAGGTGAGTGCAGGGTCGACGTCGCCGTAGGTCTTGCCCTTGGGATCAGCCGTCACGGTGAGTGCCACAGTGCCTATAGTGAGATTGGCTCCCACAAAGGTGACAGCGTAATTGCCGCCGGCCGTGAGGGTGCCTTGGCCGATGGAGTAGGAGCCGACGCTTTCGCCGGCTGTGCGGCTAAGCGCGCCGCTGAAGCTGTCGCCCCCGACCAAGGCGCCGGAGGTGATCGCATAAGTTAGCGGCGGGTCACTCTGGCCGTAGGCCTTGCTTTGGGGATTGGCCGTGACGGTCAGGGGGGCGCTGCTGATAGTGAGATTGGCGCCGACGTAAGTCAGGGCGTAGTTGGTAGTGGCTAAGAGGGTGCTCTGGTTAATGGCATAGGCGCCGACATTCTCGCCCGCATCGCGGCTAAGGGCGCCGGTGAAAGTGTCGCCGTTGACCAACGCGCCGGAGGTAATCTCATAGGTGAGTGCCGGGTCAGTCTGGCCATAGGTCTTGTTCTGGGAATCGGCAGTGACGGTCAGCGGGGCCGGCGCCACCGTCAATACGCTGTTGGAGAGAACGAGAGTATAATTTGAAACGCTGAGATTTCCCGCCGCGAGGGTGATGGGGTAGTCGCCGATGGTGCTGTTGGTATCAGCGGTTGTCGTGAGAATCGGCGCTCCGGTGGCAAGGCTGCTGTTGTCTCCGTTGACAAAACCACTCAGGGTGAAAGCAAGGACTGGGTTGGTGGCGCCATAAGCCCGCGTGAGGTCCTGGGCAATGACGGCCAGCGGCGCATTTGCGACATTGAAGGAGAACGTATTGGTGGCTGTGAGCGCCGGGGTATAGCCGTTATTGGCAACCAAAGCGACGAGATAACTGCCCGGGGTGGTTGGGATGCCGGAGAACTGCCGGCTTGCGGGATTAAAGCTGATGCCGGGGGGCAGGCCGGTGGCTGAGTAAGTCAGCGTAAAGTGGTCGATGTCTGTAAACGTCGAGTTTGAGAAAGTGAAGGAGTAGGGGTTGCCGTAGGTGGCGTTTTGGGTCGGCACAGGCGCCGCCACCACGGGCGGATGATCCACCCAATTAACTGTGATGGTGACGGTGGTGGGATCGCTTTGGGCAGAGCCGTTGTCGGCCATGTAGCTGAAGGAGTCGGTGCCATACCAGTAAAGCGCGGGGGTGTAGCTGAAGCTGCCGTCCGCGTTGAGGGTGAGACTGCCATGAGACGGGGCAACAACCAGGTCCGCGGTGAGCGGTGAGTCATCGGGATCGGTGTCATTGGAGAGCACCCCCGGCGCGGAAACTGTCAGCGTGATGTCTTCATTCATCGTGTAGGTGTCGGGATTGGCCACGGGAATATCGAACACCGGGCTCGATGCGATGGTGTAAATCGTGACGGTGGCGGGGGCGCTGTTGCTCACGCCGTCGCTGACCACATACGTGAAGGAGTCGAACCCCACCCAGTTGGTGGCCGGCATATACGTGAAACCGCCATCGCCATTGGCATCCCAGGTGAGGGTTCCTTCCGACGGCCCGATGACCAGGTTGGTGACTACGGTCAGGTCACTGTTACTGCCCTCCGCATCGTAATCATTTCCCAGCACGCCGGGCCCAGCCATTACCAAGGGCGTGTTCTCATTGGCTGAGTATTCATACGGCTCAGCAACCGGCGGTTGATAGGCGTAATTGATCGTCACCAGGAAGGAGAGGCTGTTGGACAATGAACCGTCGGACACGGTGAAGGTGACGGTGGCGGCGCCGGTCACAAGAGGGTCGGGTGTGATCTGGAAGGTCCAGTTGGTTCCGCTGCCGGACAGGACGATGCCGCTGGGGTCGATCACGGTGCTGTCCGACGAAGCGACCGTCAAGTTCAGCTCGGAGGGATCGGTGGTCGGAGCGTTCAGCGTGAAGGCTACCGGGCCGTATGTGGTATCCCAGCTCATGACTATGTTGGTGAGGGTGGAGATCGTGGGGGCCACCTTGTAGGTCGCCCAATAGAGCTGGTTCAGCCCGTTGGCGCCCGGCAGCAGGTTGTCGGCGGCGCAAATAAAGCCGAGGTATTGGCCGCCGGAGGTCAAGAGCGGCTCGGTGGCGGCTGAGTCCGGCTGAGCGCCATTGGGCGCGGTGTCGACCAGCGCGTTCTGGCCGGTCAGGCGGTCATAGACCAAGAGGTTGCCAAATCCGTTGGTGGCGCCGCCGCCGAGATTGTTGGCGCTGCTTTCGTAAATGACATAATGCCCGTCGTCGGAAACCATCGGCAAGCTTGAAGGACCGTTGCCTTCGCCGCCGGGCCCCGTGCTCACAAGGATCGTCTGGCCGGTCGAGCAATTGTGCAAAAAGACGTCGGTGGTGGCATTGGTATCGCCCGCCACCAGGTTATCGGCGTTGGCCTGGAAGGCGACGAACTGGCCATTGCTGGAGATGGATGGGTAGTAGCAGGAACTGTCCGCTTGAGCGCCATTAGAAGCCACACTCACGCAGATCGTGGTCCCGGCGGTGCGGTCCCGCAGGTAAATGGCCGTGGTGTGGTTCGTGGTTCCCGCCACCAGGTTGAGGGCGGTGCTCTGAAACACGACGTAACGGCCGTTTCCCGAGATGGCCGGATAGGTGGACGCGTTGTTGCCCTGGACCCCGCTGGAGGAGACGCTGTCGCGCTCCGTCGCGCCGGTTTGCCGGGTATAGACAAAAATATCCGAGGCGTTGTTCGTATCGAACGTCACCAGATTGTTGGCGATGCTCTGGTAAGCCACATAGCTGCCATCGGCGGAGATCGCCGGGTTGATGCAGTCGGCGTTGGCCTGCTGGCCGGAGGAGGAAACGCTGACGCGAGTGATTTGGCCGGTCAGCCGGTTATACAGGAAGACATTGATCTTGTTGTTCGAGATCCCCGCTGCCAGGTTGCTGGCGGCGCTCTGGAACGTAATGTAATTGCCGTTGGCGGAAACGCGCGGCCAGTCCGAGGCGCCGTTGGCCTGGGCCCCGTTGGTGCCCGCGCTGACCAGGCTGATGACGCCGGTCACGCGGTCCAGCAGAAAGATGTTGCCGACGTTGTTGGTGGCGGCGCTCACCAGGTTGGTGGCGCTGCTTTCGAACGCCACGTAGCGCCCGTCCGCCGAGGCCGAGATCAATCCCACAGCGGCGCTGGCCGGGATGCCGTTGGTGGAAACGCTCAAGCAGGTCAGACTGGTTTGCGCGGAGGCGCTCAACGCGATCAGCATCCATGGAATCGCCAATGCCAGGCCCGGAAACCACGCCTGCGCGCGACGAAAACCGCGGTGCTGACTCGCTAATTGTGTCTTCATATACTGATAGTTACTAGTAGTTATTCTGAACATGCAATGACAGCTCGGGTGCTTCTGCTTGCTGACGGAACTTTCTCCTTCGCCTGGATGAGGCTTAGGAACCTCCCCCGTTGTTTTGTTCGAACCGGGTTCGATGCTTCGCTCGAGCTGAGTTTTCTTTCATTTTCTGCATCAGCCGCCAGTCGCCAGGCGCGTTTTATCGGAGCGCCGCCTGGGAAGCCGGCCGCTGTCTCACTTTCAGCAAGCGCCGTTCCATTCTTGCGCATGCGAACCCCATGCGGGCAAATCTTCCAAGCAGAGCACCGCCTTGGGGATAACCAACACTTTGGAGTGGGGGAAAACCCTACTCTTCAGGGCGCGGCTCGGGAACTGAGGTTTTTGGCGCTGCGCCGCCGGGTGCGGAACTGAGAGCGTGGCCTGCGATCCCGCTGGATCGCTGCGGGGCACGGGCTTCCGGGAGGGGCTTGTTTCCGTCGTAGAGTCCTGATATTGGGCACTCGCGGGAGTTCGTTCCTGCGGGATTTGGCTGCGGCTTCGCGGCAGGGCGTTTGGCGCCGTCACCATTTGCCTGCAGGGCGGACGGCGATGCGTAGCTCGGGCTAGTGAGAGCCTAAGTTACGATCTGGCGTCATTGGTTTGCCGGCGTTGGTGGTCCTGGCATCGTTGGTGAGGGCGCTGTAGAAACTCGTGTAGCTGATGCTGGTGATGTAGGTCAGGCTTTGGCCCAGCCCGCTGTTCATGTTCGCGAACCGAATCGACACGGTGACGGGGTCCGAGAACTGGCTTTCATAAACCTGGATGGCCGAATTGATCGTGTTTATAATCGTGGCGGCATTGGAGGCGCCGGTGATGGACGGATCAAAGACGGGATTAATGACCAGACCCGCTCCGGCCATGCGCGCCAGCACAAAGCTCAAGGAGACAAGCGCCGCGACCATCGGCAGGCGGGCGCGCTTCCTGGGCGGCACCCGGCCCCGGCTCGAAAGCTTCGAGGCGCGAGCGCCCGCCGCCAGGCTGCACGGGGCTGGGGCCAGGTCCGTCGGCGCCCGTTCCCAGATCCGCGTATCCCCGGCGTTTCGTGAATCGCATGGGAACATTTCTACGCCGAGACGGCGCGGCACGGTTGTGTTGGCCGGCTTCATACCTTTGGCGATTGACCTCCGACTCTCGATGTCCCGATAAGGGGTGTCAATGGGGCCACGCGGCCAATGAACCGTAGGTAAATACTCCAGATGCCTGACCGCGGATGGCGAAACCACACGCGTCAAATAAAACTGGTTGCTAGGGCCGGCTGGGGTGCGCCTGGTGGATGGAAACCGTTTTGACGTTCACGAATTCACGGATGCCGTAACTGCCCAGCTCGCGGCCGTAGCCGGACTGCTTGATTCCGCCGAACGGCAGGGCGGGGGTGGAAGCCAGCATTCCATTCACCTGGCAGAAAGTGTCAATAGCTCGGCGCAACCTCCGCACGAGCCAGTGGATTAACGGCAACGCTTGAAATATGTTATTATCTCTATTGACATAATAGAGATTACGTATAGAGTGGTCCCACAATCTGCAAGTGACGCAGGTTGTCAGAGGTCAGAGATTGGCCTCATGGAATGCGGACCAGGGGCACTGGACGCAAGTGAAAGCACAATAAAGCGGCTGACCGGACCACCGGAAGTCTCTCATGGAAATGAAGAACCGAATCTATGCGAGACACGACAGCGATAGCCCAGGCCGAGGCGAATTCCCTTCGCGCGGCCACCGATCCCGATCCCGGTAACGCCTCCTATTCGTGGGCGCTGCACCGGGCCATTCAAAGCCGCAACGGCTCGTTCCGGGCCATAGCGCACCGGAGTGAACGGCGGAAGGTCCGGCAATACCTGCGCCACCCCGACGCCTTTGAGGCGGATGAAACGATCCCGCCTTATGAACTTGAGCGCGTCTCCTTTTACCCACCCCTTTCCGGGGAGGCCTTAACCTGGCAACACGCGGACTGACCGGTTTTCCGGAAGCGCCCCGCCAAATCACATCCCTTAGACCTTGCACTATGAAAAAATCACAACTCATCAGACTGCTCGTCGCCGGCGCCGCCGGCATAGTCCTCAGCCCCAACCTTCACGCGGACGTCGAGATTCTCATCTCGGGCGGCAACGCCAGCTCGAGTGTGCTCTTTGACCGCGCGACCAACCTCTTCAACGGGACGTTCTCCGCGACCTATGGGCTTTCCTCCTCGACTGTCCGAACGTACGTCGGACAGATCCCCGGTTATTCCGGGCTCGGCAACGTAACGCTGGATTTCGTCCTTAACGGCGCCGTGGGCGGTTTGCTGGACATTTCCGAAGGAAACCCGGAATCGACGGCAGGCGGGAACAGCCTGGTGCCGACGGTGGTTGACTCCAGCACGTCGCCCGACGTCGTAGGGGTCGATCCGTCGCAATTCACCGCGCTGCCGACCTACGTGGTGCCCTATGTTTTCATCAAGAACACCGCTTCGGCCAACACCGCCGGGATTTCCAACCTGACCCAGCGGCAGGCCGCGCTCCTGGAGTCGGCGGGTGCTACGATCCCGGCAGCTTTCTTTGGCGGCGGCGGCACCAACGTGATCTACTTCGTGGGTCGAAACAAGGACTCCGCCGTGAGAACGGAGATCGATCTGAATATCCAGGCCAACGGGTTTCAAACTTACACGACGAACAGCTCAGGCCAGATCGTTCAGGATACCACGGGCATCGATGAGGAGGGCAATCTCGATCCGGGCCAGAGCTCCGGGAGCACGCTGGTCGGTGTCGTCAAGTATATCACGAACTCGATTGGAACGATTGCGGTGCAGAACCTCAAATCCGGCGTGGCGCCTCTGGCTTACGAAGGGATCAGCTACACCCCGGCCAGCGTGCAGAACGGCAGTTACGCGCTCTGGGGCTACGAGAACTATTATTACCTGACCACGCTCAATAATGCGAACCAACTGCAGGTGATTAATCTGCTTTACCAGGCGGTGACCAACTCCGCCTTCCAAAGCGCCACCAACCCTGTTTTCAGCACCAATTTCGTTTCCCTTCCCACGCTGAACGTAAGCCGCAGTTCCGACGGCGGTTCCATCATTCCCCTGCCGGGTTACTAGGCTTCAACGCCACTACCAACCAGAGTTCCATGAAAAGAATAACTCAATTGACCTTGTCAGTGTTGGTCCTTGCGGCGGCGCCCCTGGCGCGGGCCTGGACCTACGCGGATGGCGATGTGATCCTGATCTTTAGAGACGGGACTTACGATGTCGAGTTCGACCTCGGCAACATCAGCCAGTTCATCGGCCACACGAACGGGTACACCCAAGTAGTGACCGGCTGGAGCTACAGTCTTGTGACCAACACCTTCGGTCCGGATTTGACCACCAACGGGGACGGGGTCACGGTGGCCTTGATTGCCGGCACGAGTGCCGGTCCGGCCACCTGGCTGTCCAGTTCCGAGCCCAACACGACGGCATACAGTCCGAGTGCGTCGGGGTTAGGGAACGTTTACGGCACGATCAATAATGTTGGCATCGATCCCAAGATCTACGACGTGCCCACCAACAGCAGCGCCGCGAACTCGTATGTGATTCGCGCCACGGGCTCGGGCAGCTCGGCCCGGTACAAATACGCCTCCTACGATTACATCGTCTCCGGCGGCACTTACAACGGCATCCCCTATCTGGGCAGCGCGGCTCCGTTCATCCTCGAGCAGAACATTCCCGGCTCGTTGGATTTCTGGGGAATTCAAGCGACCACCTCGACTCCCCAACCACCGGACACGCTGGTCGGGACCTTCTCGATCACCACCAACGGGGTCCTGACTTTTGTTGCCGGGCCGCCGCCGCCTGCGGTGCTGGGCATCGCGCGCTCCAACGGGGTGGACACCGTTACGTTCGCCACGCAAGTGGGAGGCAACTACCAGTTGATCACTTCCCCCTCGTTGGGCACGCCGCTCTCGGCGTGGCCTGCGGTGGGCGGCACGGTCCCCGGCAATGGCCGGAACAACAGCCTTAACGACACGAACAGCGCAGGCATAGCGTTTTACGGGGTGCAACGAACCCCGTAAGGCCGGGATGGCCCGGCAGGTCCGGATTGGGGGATCTGGGCCTGCCGCATTCCGTCCCATTCGTCGAGAGGAAATCCACAGCGAATGAAGATCAGTCCCGGCCTGGAGCTTGTCGCGGCAGAGGCGGCCGCTGTCCGGAAGCCCGCGCTCCGCGAAGCGCGGATATGGGGGGCTCACCGAGCTCCTGCCTCCGGCTATTGGCTCCGACCTTGCCGGCTTGGGTTCTTAGTCCTGGCGCTTGTGTTAGCAGCCAGTTTCTCAAACCTTTGGGCCAGTCCCGAGTCGTCGGGCTTGGGAACCAACGGCCCGTCGAAGCCCTCCGGCCCCGTGTTTGAGGTGCGCGGCTACCTGGTCGAGGGCAACCGGAGCATCCTGCCTCCCGACAAGATCGCTGGCGTGCTTTCCAACTACACCGGTCCGTCGGTCGATTTCGATAGGATTCGGGAAGGCCTGGGCCAGCTTCAGCTCCTCTATCGCCGGCTCGGGTTCGCCACCGTCAGCGTGACCCTTCCCAAACAACGGCTCACCAACGGGGTGGTTCGTGTCCACGTTGTGCCGGGGATTCTCAGTGACATCGTGGTCACCGGCAACCGTCACTACAGCGAGGAAAATGTCCGGCGCGCCCTGCCGAGCCTGGCAACCAACACGGTGCTCAACACCAAATGGTTTCAGCCCGAGCTGGATCAGGCCAACGCAAACCCCGATCGCCAGATCTACCCGGTGATCAATCCCGGCCCCGACCCCGGCACCAGCGGCCTCACCCTCCAGGTCAAGGATCGGCTTCCCCTCCACGGCCACGTGGAAATCAACGACAAATCGACCCCCGGCACGCCCTTGCTGCGTCTCGACACCGCTCTCCAGTACAACAATCTCTGGCAGCATGAGCACCAGGTCGGCGTCGAATACACTTTCTCGCCGCAGCAAACCAAGTCCGATGATTACGAACCGCGTTTTTACGACGAGCCGGAGGTGGCCAGCTACAGCGGCTTCTACCGGCTGCCCCTCACGTCCGGACGCAGCCTGCGGGAGAACTATGAGGACCTGCCAGTCGATTTCGGCTATGACGAAGTCACCCATCGTTTTCACCTGCCGCCGGCCAGCGGCAACCCCGAGCTCATCATCTACGGCTCCCGGTCCACCTCGGAGATTCCCACGCGGCTCGGGCCGGTGAAGGGGATCACGAACACCACGCTCGTCGATATCAGCTCGCAATTCGCGCAACGCGACGTGAGTGTCAACGAGAATCTTGGCGCCAAGCTGACGCTGCCGCTGCGCGAATTCGAAGGGGTGAACTCGTCCTTCCTCTATGGCATCGATTACAAGTCCTACGAAGCGACCAGCTTCACCACCAATCTCACTCTTTACAGCCTCTACGCGCTTGATGCCTTTGGCAACCCTATCCTGGTGACCAATCGCGTGATTCCCCTCGCCGCCAACAGCTACAACTCCGTCTTTTACCTTCCCCTGTCTTTGGGCTGGAACGCCGTGCGCCCGGACCGAACGGGCAACACCAGCCTGACGTTCAACCAGAGCCTTTATCTCCAGGCCCTGGCTTCCGCGCGATCGGGTTTTCAAAGCGTCGCCGGCTCCTCGGCGGCCGGAGGGAATTACACCGTTACGACCTTAGGGTTGAGCCGGGAGCAGAGCTTGGGGCGCGACTGGTCCCTGCTGGGCCGGGCGGGCGGCCAGTGGTCCAGCGCGCCGCTGATCAGCAACGAACAGTTCGCGCTGGGCGGCACCGGCGGGGTTCGCGGCTACCCGGAAGGCGCTAATTACGGCGACAGCGGCTGGCGCGCCATGATCGACTTGCGCGCGCCGCCGGTCAATATCGGCTATCTCCCCACCGAGTCGGGAGAAGGCATCCCGACGTATCTCCGCTGCTCCTGGTTCATGGACTATGGCGAGACCTATTTGATCGACCGCCCGTCCGCCGCGGGGCAGGCGATTGAACAATGGGGGACCGGCGTCGGTTTCTATGCCACCGCCGGCCGGTACGTCGATGCGCGCCTCACCCTCGGCTGGGCGCTGCATGATACTCCAACGACGCGCGCCGGCAGTGCCCAGGCCTATTTCAGCATCGGCGTGCAATTCTAATCCTATGAATCGAGTTAAGCCCTCAATCCTGTCAACCCTGGTCTTTCTCATGCCGTTCTCTCTCCTCGCCAACCCCCAAGGCATAACGGTCGTGGCCGGTTCGGCCAGCGCACAGTCCAGCGGCTCGCAGCTCAAGGTGACCACCAGCCAAAACGCCTTCCTCGATTGGCGCAGCTTTAACATCCTGCCCGGCGAAACCACCAGCTTCATCCAGCCCTCGGCCAACTCCGTGGTGCTCAACCTCATCGGCGGCACCGCGCCCTCGCAGATTTGGGGTCATCTCACCGCCAACGGCACGGTCATTCTCGCCAACGCGCACGGCTTCTATTTCGGCCCGAACTCCCTGATCCAGGTCGGCGGCAGCTTCGTTGCCACCACCGCTCCCATCACTCCGGATTTGGGCGCGGGAGCCGGCTGGCAGTTCACCGGCCTGCCGCCGCTGGCCAGCATCGTCAACTACGGCGAAATCGAGGCCGGCCCGAAACAATCCCTTTTCCTTATCGCCGAACAACTGGAGAACCATGGCCAGCTCAAAGCCGACGCCGGCAGCATTGGCCTGGTCTCCGGCCAGGACGTCCTGCTGAGCGAGCGGCCCGATGGACGCGGGCTCAGCGCCACCGTGACCCTCCCCTCCGGCTCCGTCGATAACACCGGCCGCATCGTGGCCGATGCCGGGGCTATCGCGCTCCAGGCGCAGGTCGTCAACCAGAACGGCATCCTTCAGGCCGATTCGGTCCGGGAACAAAACGGAGAGATCGAATTGGTTGCCTCCAGCCAAATCAATCTCGGCTCCAGCTCGCAAATCCTCGCGAACGGCGATGACACCGTAAAATCAAGCGCCGGAGGCGCGATTACCATCCGGTCTGACGGCAGCTTTAGCGACGCCGCGGGAAGCACGATTAGCGTCCGGGGCGGCGCGCGCGGCGGCGACGGCGGAAACATCGAGATCAGCGCTCCGGAGATCACGTCATTGAACACCGCCATGGACGCCGGCGCTCAACCCGGCTGGCGCGGGGGAACTTTCCTGCTCGATCCCGCCAACATCGTGCTGGGAACCACCGGCGCCGGCGGCCCTGACAGCACCGGCACGGTAGCCTACGACAGCGGCTCGGGGACGGTGAACATCGACGTGAACACCGCCTTCGCTAATAAGAACTTCTCCTCCATCCTGCTCCAGGCGACGGGCAACATCACGCTGGCCGCCAACACGACCTGGAACTTGAGCCGAAGCACCGGCAACACCTCCGGGCAGCTCACCTTGGAGGCGGGCGGCAACATCACCTTCGGAACCGGGGCCAAGCTCATCGACGCCAATAACTGGTCCGCTACGCTGGAGGCCGGATATAGCTTTGCGGACAACCAAGTCGAAGCCAGTTCATCCGGGTTGGGCAGTATTGTGCTCAACGGAGGCAAGAATGCCCAGAGCGATCCCATCCAACTCAGCGCCGGGTCTCTCAACCTTGTCGCCGCCCAAAGCATCACCCTGGGCTTCGGCGCGGTTTATACCACAGGCGGCGGCAACATCTTTGCCGAGGCGCTGGCAGGAGACATTAACCTCGGCACCGCCAATGGCGGCTACCAATACTATGCCTCGGCTCCAACGGCCGCTCCCAATCCCGGCGGCATCGCCACCGGCGCCGGCGGCGATGTCACGTTGCTGGCCGGGGGCAATGTCATCGGCCAAATCGGCGGCGACTCGGTCGCCCAGAACGTCTCGCCCGGCGCCTCGGGCGCCTTTGGTCCAGGCAACGTCACCGTCATTGCCGGCAAGCAAATCACCGGGAGTTTCAACCTGGCCGACGGCGTCGGCACGCTGCTTGCCGGTGTGTCCATCTCCCCGGACCAGGCAGCGGTGCTCCAGGAGCCGAATGCCGACCATACCGCTGTCCTCAAACAACTGGAAACCGCGGTCACTCAAGCTCAAAACCCCGACGGCAACATCGGGGTTGACGCCGGGAACCTCGTCAATCTGAACTTAACCGAGGGTTCCTGGAGCGCCTGGGCGGCGAACAACATTTACCTCGGCGAAGTGCGAAACCCAAACGGCACTTACAACGGCAACTTCGTCAGCGTTCCTTCCGGCGAGTTTCCCGGCAACACCGACAATCCTGTCGTGCCGGGAAGCCTGGCGTATCTGTTGGATTACGCCCCCGACGCCGCGGTCCACCTGTGGGCTGGAGACGGTATCACGCTGGACGGCACCAGCCTTCAGCGCCAGACCGGCAACACGATGTCGCCCGTCTATCCTCCCATCCTGACGCTGGATGCCGGCAGCGGCGGCATTACGTTGGACAGCTCCATCTACCTTTACCCTTCCAGCCAGGGGTCGCTCCAAGTCGCCACCCGTAGCGGCAGCGGCGGCAACCTCGCCGGCGCGGTTCAATCTGACAACTCTCTGGTCACGCTCACCATGTCCGACAGCGGCCTGCCCGATTGGCAATCCATCGAGAATGGCGGGCATGCCGTCATACCATTGCATCTCAATGACCCCAATCCGGTCATCGTCGATATTTCTGGCAGCATTGGCAGCTTTGGCCTGAACGTTCCCACCTGTGCGCAGATAACCGTCGATGGCACGGCCCCCTATGTTCTCGGCAGTCAAAGTTTCTCTGGCACCTATAATTTTGGTTTCTCCGGGCAGAACCTGTCCCGAACGGAGACTACCTTCATCGATGTCACGGGCAGCATCAGCTATCGGGGCGACGTCACGCCGGCCACGCTGAGCTCCGCGCCGCCCGGTGCCCTATTCAGTGATAGCTCCGAGCCCGAAATCACCGACAAGCTGCGCTATGATGCCGCCACCGGAACGCTGATTTTCATCGGCGTCATGGGCACCGCCAAAGGCCAGCAAGGCCAAAGCGTTGACGAACTCACCTACCTGCTTAATCCCACTGTCTATGTGCTGGACTCAAGCGGAAACCAGGTGCTTGATGCCAACGGGAATCCCGAGACCCAGCCGCTGACGTTCGCCAGCCAGGCCGCGTTGGCCGCCTACCAGACCGCCGTCCGCCAGCTCTACACCGACAGTCAGACGGCCCAAATCGGCAGTGTCAGCCTCGCGCTGGCCGGGCCGGGCGTGTTTAAGATCCGTGCCAGCCAGATAGACCTCGGAAACTCAGGCGGCATTTTCGTCGCCCCGCTCGACTCCACGCTGGCGGCCATCTATCCGCGCGGCGCCGACCTCGAGGTCCAAACCGACGGCGACCTGACCATGACCTCGAGCCAGATCGCCAACGAGAGCTGGCTCGGCGGCATCACCCTCAACGTCGGCGGCTCGCTCAATGTGGGCGGCCAGTTCACCGCCTTCGATGACCCGAGCGCGCCCAAGGGAATTTTCACCACCAGCGGCGGCGACGTCTCGGTCACGGCCCAATCGGAGGTGAATGTCAATGGGTCGCGCATTGCTGCCTATAATGGCGGAAACGTCTCCGTGACCTCCGTCACCGGTGATGTCGATGCCGGGGTGGGCGGCGCCGGGTACGTCAGCGTGGCCGCCCAGGAGCTCAGCTCGAGCGGCCAATTGACCCAGATCACCCAGAGCATTCCCGGCAGCGGCATTTTGGCTACCACCCTGCCGGGCTCTTCCGCCGCCACTCTCGGCGATATCACCGTCGCCGCCCCCAATGGCAACATCAACGCCAGCCTCGGCGGCATCATCCAAATCGCCTTCAACAGCGCGGATTCGAGCCAGAGCGTGATCGCCCTGAGCGCCGGCCAGAACATTGACGCCAGCGGGTCCGGGGTCATCGGCAGCAACCTCAAGATCACCGCCGGAGGCAAAACCAGCGGCCTCTTCGTGGGGACCGGCAACGTGAACATCAACTCGCAGCAAGGCGTGAACGCAACCGTATTCGGCGTCGGCGATGTGACCATCAACTCCTCCGGCGGGGTGACTGGAACGATCATCAGCGGCGGGGCGGCGGACGTCACCGGCAGCGCCATCACCGCCTCGCTTATCGCCGAAACCGTCAACGCCACCGGCGACACCTCCGGCGCCAGCATGGGGATTCCCCAATCCAATGTCGCCAGGGACGATGCCAAAGTGGCCGACGACGCTTCAACCATGGTCGCCAGCAGCGACAGCCAGGCCGCCGATGACGACGACGAAAAGAAAAAACGCGGCAACGGCGCCCCCCGTTTGGGCAAAACCATCGGCCGCGTCACCGTCCTTCCCTTGGAAAGCCAACCGTGATTGCTAAGCGATTCCTATGACATTATTAACCCTGACTCCCATCCTCGCCTCCGGCGCGCTCCAATTCGCCTTCGAAAAGGCGACCACCGAAGGCAAGATCACCATCGGCGTGCTGGTTTTCGTCTCGCTCTTTAGCTGGTCGGTGATCATCACGAAGATCTTTCAGTTGACGCAGGCCAGCCGCATGACCCGGCGCTTTTTTGCTTCCTACCACGCCACGCATCACCCGCTGGATCTGCACCGCAAGGGCGAGACCTTTGACGGCGCTCCGGCCTACGAGCTGTACGTGGCGGCCACCAAAGAGCTGCAGTATCAACTGTCCAAGCAGCCGCTGGTGATCCGGGGCGAGTGCAAGATCAGCCAATTTGGGTTCGATGCGGTGCGGGTCGCCCTCGAGGAGGCGGCGATGCGTGAGGCCCTGGCCCTGGAAAAGGGGATGATTGTGCTCTCCACGGCCGTTGCGGGCGGCCCGTTCATCGGTCTGCTCGGCACGGTTTGGGGGGTTATGGAGACCTTCTCAGGCATCGCCAGGGCCAACACGGCCAGCCTCACGGCAATGGCCCCCGGCGTGGCCGGCGCGCTCATCGCCACTGTCATCGGCCTGCTGGTGGCCATTCCGGCCATGTTCGCCTACAACTTCATGGTCACCAAGATTCGCGCCTTCACCCAGGAGCTCGACGCCTTTGCCATCCGCCACGCGACGCTGATCGAGCACACCTATGTGGATGCCCGGCCGTTGGGCGAGGAGATCTCGGAGGCCGTGGTCCGGGCGCTGAATCCCGAAAACACAACTCCGGCCGCTGTCATCCAGGCCGATCATATTTGACATGAGAAGGTGCTCCCGATCTGTCCATCGCTCGCTCACGGAGTTGAACATCACGCCTCTGCTGGACTTGGGGTTTGTCCTGCTGGTGATCTTCATCATTACCACCACCCCGGTGGTGAACGACCTGGATCTGAAGCTGCCCACAGCTTCGCAGAAGCTCAAGGACCCGCCCCGCAAAGCCAATTATGTCACCATCGATCCCGCCGGCCTGCTTTTCCTGAACAAAAAACAGGTCACCTTCGACGAGCTGCTGGCCGAACTCATTCAGTTGCGAGCCGACGACCCGGACTTGAGCGTGGTGGTCCGCGGGGACAGTCGGGCCAAATACCGCAAAGTCCTCGGGGTGATCGACGCTCTTCAACAGGCCAACGTCGTCAAGGTCGATTTGGCTACCGACCCGGCCGCAAAGTGATTTATGGCTGACGCACGAATCCAACGGCGCGCCTCCCGATGGGCCGTGTTCCTCTCGGCGTTCATGCACGTCGTGCTGATCGCGGTCTTGATTATTCTCGCCGCCCGCGAGGGGATGCTGGGCAAACAAATGAAGAAATTCGCCGTCACCATTGTTCCCAGGGAGAAGCCGCCGCAAAAACCGCCGGAAAAGCCTCTGGAAACCAAGCCTCTCCCGGAGCCCTCCAAAGTTGAAGCCGCTCAGCTTGTTCCAGCGCCTCCGCCGCCCGAAGCCGCCAGGATCGCGCCGGCAACCGCTCCCGCCCCCGCGCCTCAGGCCGTTGCGGCGGCGCCAATGCCCGCGCCCGCGCCGGTGGAAATGCCCGCGTTAGATTTTGAAGGCGGCCGGCAAGTCGAGACGGCCTCGAGCCCCGAGGGCGTTTATCGAGGCTATGTCGAATATACCTTGCGCTCGCGCTGGGTCAGGCCCGAAGGCGTGGCGGATCAGTCTTACGTCGCCGAAGTCGAGGTTAGCGTAGATCCACACGGCCGAATCAGCGGCATGCGCTGGAAAAGAGGATCGGGAGACGCCGCCTGGGACGATTCGGTTCGCAAAGTGCTGGCCGACACCCCGGCCATCGGCCGGCCTCCGCCCAAGGGGTTTCCCGAAAAGGTTATGATCCGTTTTGACGTGCAGACCGTCGCCGACGTTCCCATCGAATGAAACGCTCCTTTCGCAGAATCCGCCGTGACAGCCACGGCTCCCTCTCGGAGCTGAACATCACTCCGTTGCTCGACCTGGTGTTCGTGCTGCTTGTGATTTTCATCATCACCACGCCTCAGCTAACCAACAGCCTTGAAATCAACCTGCCCTCCGGGAAACGGCCGTCTCCGAGGCAAGACGCCCCCAAACCGCGGATCAATCGCCTCTATGTGGATGAAAACGGCCGGACCTTCCTGAACCGCGAGGCCCTTTCCGAGGCCGCGCTCTCCCAGCGGTTGCGCCAGCTCAAAGCTGCCGTGCCCGACCTGGGCGTCGTGGTGGAAGGAGCCGACGAAGTGGACTATCAGAAAGTGGTCCAAGTGCTCGACTTGCTCCAGCAACTCGACATCACCAAGGTGGGCCTGGCTACGGAACCCGGCAGGAGTAAACCTTAGAGCCTGTTCCAATAGGCCATGCCAGCGAGGAAACCCGGAGGGACGAGCTCCGCGAGTCCCCAATATTCGGGCCTCGCAGAGCTTGGCCCTCCGGTGAAGAGCCCGCCTGCTGGGATAGGCTCTTGGGTTCGCCGCCGCCCGGCTCAGACGCGGATCGGCAGAATCAGCAAGGGCAGGCCCTGCTGGTAAAACCGGCGCTGCAAGGCAAACACCGCGTAATTGTGCAGGATGCGCGTGAGAAAGGTCTCCTGCTTGAACACCAGTTGTCCGCCGAAGAAGATGCCGTTGGGGAAACGCTCCAGGATGGTCGGGGCCAGCTCGCTGGCCTTTTGCACCACATCGATCCCCACCGCCGTCACCGCCTCGGCGTAGATGCCGCGCGCGCGCAGGTAATCCACGTAGCGCTGGTTGGTTTCCTCGATGTGGTGCTTCAGGTTCTCCACCTCGGCCGCGCCTTTGAAGTTCCCGGCGTCCACCACGCCGATTTGAACGAAGACAAAATTCTTGAACACGCCCGGGAACATGCGAAGCACGCTGAACAGGGTGTGCATGCCCAGACCGTTGTAGCCGTTCACCAGCACCACCGCCGTCTTGGCCTTGGGGTCGAAGGCCGGCACCGGCTTGGCTTCGGCATCGCCCGACTTTGACGGGGCGATTTCGGAGACTTCGACCAGGTCGTCCAATCGCCGCAGGTCTTGAGCGGTCCGGCGGTAATGGCGCCGGATGAGGAACGCCGCGGAGACGAGCAGGGCGGTGACCACCAGGGTAATCCAGCCGCCTTCGAAGAATTTTATCGCGCTCAAGGTGACCAGGATGAAGGCGGTCAACGCCGCGCCGACTCCGTTGATGGCGAGTTTCGTCCGCCAGCCGGCGGTAACCCGCCGCTCCTGCCACCAGTGCCGCACCATGCCGATTTGGGACAAAGTGAAGGTGATGAAGACGTTGATACTGTAGAGCACCACCAGCCAGTCCACCGAGCCCTGTGACACGAGCATCAGCAGCAGGCCAAAACCGCCCATCAGGACAATGCCGTTGTGGGTGACGAACCGGTCGCTGAGAGTGGCGAAGCGCGACGGAAACCAGCGGTCCAGCGCCATATTGGAAAGGACGCGCGGGCCATCCAGGAACCCGGTCTGGGCGGCGACGAACAGCAGGGCGGCTTCCGAGGCGAGGGTGACGATCATGAACACTAAGGCGGCGCCATGGGGCCAGGAGGCGGTCATTTGCTCGAAGAGCACGGCATTGAGCGTCTTGCCCTCGTGGGGCGTGGCGCCAAAGAGCAGATAGCAGACCAGCAAGCCGGCCACCGTCACCGCCAGGGAGACGGCCATGTAACGCATCGTGCGTTTGCCGGTCCGAACCCGCGGCTCCCGCAGGATCGGCAGGCCATTGCTGACGGCCTCGATGCCGGTGTACGTGCCGGCGCCCATGCTATAGGAGCGCAGGACCAGCAGCGCGATGCCCAGCCAGCCAAGCGTTTGGTGGGAGGTGGACAAATCCGCGGAGACGCGTTGACAGATCGTCGGCAGGTTGCCCATGTGCTCCCAAAGCCCATAGCCGATGACAAAGGCGTGAGTGAGCACGAAGGTGATGAAAATCGGCACCCAGGGGACCACCGCCTCCTTCGCGCCGCGCAGGTTGAGCACGGTGAGCAGACAGAGGCCGGTTACTTCGACGAGCAGTTTGTAATGGAGCGCCCCCGGGGGCAGAAGGCTGAAGAGCGCGTCAGCGCCGCTGGCGACCGACAGGGTGATGGTCAGCACGTAGTCGATTAGCAGCGCCGAGCCGGAAATGACACCGAAGGTGGGCGAGAGCAATTTGCTGGCGACCAGGTAGCCGCCGCCGCCGGTGGGGAACAGCTCGATAATCTGCGAGTAGCTGGTGCTGATCACGAACACCGTCACTACCGAGGCGGCGGCCACGATCAGGCTGAGATAAACATGGCCGTTCAAGGCCTTGAAAGCCTCCTCAGGGCCGTAGCACGACGACGACAATCCATCCGCTCCCAGCCCGACCCAGGCGAAAAAGGCGATGAGCGAGAGCTTATGAAAAATGGTGCGGTCGGAAAGATCGCGCGATTTGCCGATCAGGACCGTTTTGAGTCTGCCGCCGAGATTTAGTTCTGCCATGGGACAAGGTTGAGAGCGGCTGAAACTGAGGGATTGCCGGTTCCGTAAGGGCCGGCTCTCAGCATCAGGCGCTCTGTAATAATATTACCGCAAAACTGCGTGCTCCATAGGAGCATAGTTTATGTTTGGGGAGCTGGTCACCCGTGTGCGCCACGGGGCTGAAGCATCGCCCTTCCAAAATGCCGACGAGGTTAGCTGACGGGCTGGGCCTTGAAAGTGGCCTTGGCGCTGGTTCCCTGCGCCATTCGCCCCGCCCCCGGTGTAGTTTCCCGGAGAATTCGGTTCCCCCGCGTCCAGCTTCAGGAAGGAAGCCGGACTTAGGCGGCAATCAAAAAGCCGTTCTCCCTCATCTTTCGGATGCCGGCCAAGACGGCCCGGCACCTCGAAAAACCAAGGACATCGGCTTTCGTTGAGGCACTCTGCCACGAAACCCGGCGGGGGACAATCTAAAAATCAAAGCCAGGGCCTGAAATATCAAAAAATGGTAAAAAAAGCTCGGATGAGGGATTCCGCGCCTTTGGCGCTGAATGTCCGGCGATAGAGATTCCAGGCTCCGGCGCGCCGCGGGGCGGCGCTGTGACGGTAGGCATGGGCTTCAGCCCATGTTCTGGACCCGGATGCATGAGCGCGCCGCGGAGCGGCGCCTGATGGGCCTGAGACAGACAGAGCGCACCTCATGGCGGAAGCAGGCGTCGCTAACGCGACGCAGGATTCTTCCTGGCAGCCTTCCAGGGGCTAAAGCCGCCTGGCTGCCATCATCTCATCGCTCCGCGATGGAAGCCAAGAAACTTTCTCCCGCCACCCTCGCCCCCCCGACCTCCGACGCTCGACCGGCTCAGAGCGCAATCACGGGGCAGGGGGCCAGGCGAACCAGGCGGGCGGCGGTGCCGGCGTAGAACCAGCGCCGCAACCCGCGGCGTTCGTGCCGGCCGACGATAATCATATCGAAGCCGGTGCCAGCCGCGACACGCGAGATGACTCTGGCGGGCGAACCGTCGCGGACCAGGGCTTTCAGGGGAATTCCCGCCCCCACGACCTTCCGCGCGAAGCTCATGAGCCGGGCCACGCAATCGTTTCTTCGCTCTCGGTCCCGGCCGACGGCGTTCAACGTGCGAAAAGACAGCGGCTCTTCGATGACATTGAGCAAGGTGAGACGGCCGTTCCCTTTAGCGGCGAGCTGCTGCGCGTAACGCAGCGCTCGAAGCGACGCCTCGGAGAAATCAATGGGCACCAGGAGGCGCCGTGGGCCCTCGGCTTGCGGTGTGGAAGGGGGTGTGGAGCGGTCGGTCGGACGGCTAAGATTGAGTTCTGTTTTCATGGTCGCAATATCGGCCATGCCCGCTCACCGGTGGCGTTAAAAGTCGCAGCCGGGGGGTTAAGAAAATGCAAATCCCCCGCAAGTCCCCTCAGAGAGCCAGCTTGAACACCGCCCACTCGGGGTTGGTCAGCTCCCAATTGCCTTCCAGGATCCGGCAGAACGTGACAACGACGGACCCCGAATCGGCATCGCTCAGCTCCGGATGCAGGAACGCGCAGTAGACCAATTGGGTCTTCTTGGAGGCCATTTCAGGCACCGCGATGCGGACCGGAGCGCTCCAGGGTCCTTCCAGCCGTGCGGCTCGCCGCAACTGGATTTCCCGCGGATGATAGAAGTCGGAGGACGTTGCCATCAAATAGCCGCCTGCTCGTGGCATTCGCATTACGGAGACCTGGCCATAGGCTTCGCTCAGGACCACTTTGGCTTGAGCGCGCTCCTTGGACCAGCCGACGCCCGTGTAAAACTCGTAAGCCTGCGGATGCTCGATTTGCGCCTCCGCAACCCTTGCCAGGAGCAAGCCCCGCGGCTTCGTGCTGACTTCCAGCAGATAAAGCACGCCGTTCTCGCGGACGGCTTGCATGGGCTCCACGGGGAACTTCCAGTCCCCCTCTGGTTGCAGCCGTCGAAACGGGCTGAGGGGTTTGTCTGCCACCGCCAGGCCGCCTCCGACGCCATGAAAGTTCCAAGGCCCGGGCGCCTCGGTGGTTTCTATCACCGAGTAGTAAAGATAGATATGCGGACCGGCCAGGACGGCGCCGGTTGGCCAGAGGCGGCGATGCTTTTCATCCTCGCCGGGGAGCAGCGCGAGCGGATTGGCCGCCCGGCCGTCCGCGTTGGTGTAATAGCTCAGCGCCGGCGGCAGATTGGTCGCACCCGCCGGCAGAAAGCCCAGCGTGGCGCAATGCGCGCCCCGGATCTGTGAATTGCGCGGAGGCTGCCCCGGCTGCGGGTCGCCCCAAAAGGTGTCGCCGAACGACCACAATGTCCCCCCATCCACCGCTATCGCCTGCGAGCCGTCCTGGAACAGCACGCCGGCTCGCCGCTGGCCCTCCGACCAAATCGAGCCCCCAAATTGCGTCCGCTCAACTCGCAACGCCGGCGTCGCGCAGCCGGCCAACAACAGGCCAAGAACAACGCTGCCAGGGATTGTCGTCAGCAATCGGCTCAAGCTGGGTTTCATGGAAGGCCCATCCAACCACCTTTGCCCAGCCGGAGCAACCGCCAAAAACCGAACCGGCGGACAGCGGAAGCATATCGGTTTGCCACAAGGGCCGACGAGTGGGCCGAATCGTCTAATCGTGCTGCGTCGGGTCGAAATCCCCCCTCACCCCGGCCCTCTCCCAACGGGAGAGGGGGAATCATCGACCGTCGGCCGACGAATCCGACGCGGCTGGAATGGTCGAGAGCCAACGTTTGCAACGCCCTCTCCACTTGGGCTGAGCATTCCCCCCAACTGTCACTTAGTTTTTGCATGAAGAGTTTCCTGGATGGCCCACATGGCGGCCAGATCGTTCAAGCGTGCCAGCCCCCGCCCCAGTGTAATAATACCGGGCT
>Ga0181517_10002034_pt1 | contig 21360 bp, 15 predicted proteins | sample PEATcosm2014_Bin_31_FD_119748 | JGI IMG/M metagenome (GOLD analysis project Ga0181517, IMG submission 119748) | Peatland microbial communities from MTU Mesocosm Facility, Houghton, MI, USA - PEATcosm2014_Bin01_30_metaG | ecosystem: Environmental > Terrestrial > Soil > Wetlands > Peat | place... | reverse complement strand
GGGAGGTCCGCCCCACCGGGGTCTGCGCCACTGGTTAGATCTCTAATACGCTCGAAATCCTGGACGGCGCGGCGGTAGAGGCGTTCGGCTTGGGTGTTGTAGCGCATGCATAGGTGCATGGCGCTGGAGGCGCCGACGCTGCGGCGGAATCCTTCTGCCAGGAGGTAGTTTTTGACTTGCTGCTTGCCGGGTTCGCCGCCGCCGTACATTTCCGGGTCCATTTCCATGAGGGGGCGCTCGCGGAGATTGAGGACGTCGTTGAGACAGATAGTTAAGGTCCCGGCTTCCAGGCGGGAGGCGCGGTTCATGGATTGTTGGGTGATGGCGATGCGCTCGACGGCGTAGAGTTCCTGCGCGTTGGTTGGCTGATAGAGATCGATGACGCCTTCCCTGATTTCGGCGATCTCTTCGATGTCTTCGAGTCGAGGGACGGTGTAGGCTGCTGCGGCAAAGCCGTGTTTGCGGGCGTTCTGGGAAGAACGGGCTTTGCCATCGGGTGTGCGCGGACCGGTGGAGCCGGCGGCATTGGCGCGATTGGCCGCGAATTGCTCTTGGGAAACGGTGTTTTGCATACAATACTCCTCACCTTCAGGTTGCCATTGGGGGAGGATGGGGTCTTAAATTGGAGGCTGCAGGTGCTTGAAAGGAAAGGGACGATTTAGTGAGTTTCGCTGTGACCGGCCCTGGTGGTTGATTTCGGCCATGTGGTTGGCCGGCCGGCGGGTTAATTACCGGCAAGCTATTGATTACAAGGGTAATGGGATTTGGCGCGACGCTTGCATGAAACCAGAGCGAGCAGGAACCGATCTAAATGGATAGGAGGAGGTCGAATATGAGAAAGGGATTGCTAATTCTGGCGGCTGCGCTGATGACGCTTGCGCCGATGAGCTCTTCGGCCGCCGTCCGCGGATTTGTGCGAGGCGGCTTTTACGCCCCGTTCTGGGGGTCGTATTGGGGGGGACCCTACGGGTATTGGGGACCCTATTACGGTTACGGCTACGAGGGCTACTACCCGAGTTCGGGGCAAGTGAAACTGGACACCAAGGTGAAAGACGCCGCGGTGTTTATCAACGGCTCATACGCCGGGACCACTCACGACGACAAGACGATGCATCTGCGTCCGGGCAATTACAAGATCGAGATCAAAGAAGGCGGCAATACGATGTACGCCGAGACGATCTTCGTGACTGCCGGCAAGACGATCCACATTAATCCGGGGTTGTAGGGGATCGGGACAGATTCCTCGGGGGTCGGGCGTGCCCGACCCCTACAATAGTGGTCGTGCCAAGACTGCTGTTGATTACTGCGTCCGCGCCTGAGATTCAGCGGGTGCGCAGGTCGCGGGTTCTCAACTTCCAGCAGATTACGATGCCTTACCTGGCGGCCAGAGTTCCTTCCGACTGGCATGTCACTCACGTCGATGAAGAGGCCGAGAGACTCGATTGGAATCTCGAGGCCGACTTAGTGGGGATCACATTTCATACGCCAAGCGCCGATCATGCTTATCGTCTTTGCGCGCATTTCAAGGCGCGAGGCGCGTGCGTCGCGCTGGGCGGCCCGCATGTGACGCTGTTGCCGGAGGAAGCTAAGCGACATGGCGATGTGATCTTCATTGGAGAGGCGGAGGGTCTGTGGGAAGAATTCCTGAAGGGGTTTGCAGCCGGGACTTATCTTCGTGAGTACCGGCAGACCGGCGCGCCGTCTCTCGAAAGAATTCCCATGGCGCGGAAGGCGTTATTTCACCGGAAAGACCACGCCAGCGGCGTACTGTTTGCGACACGGGGATGCCCGAACGACTGCGACTTTTGCGCGGTTGCGGCGATGTACCGGCACGGGCATCGCAAGCGGCCGATTGCCGAGGTGGCCGCGGAATATGCGTCATTCAAGGGGAAGGTGGTTATTTTTTGGGACGATAACATCACCGCGGATATCGAGTATGCCAAGAAGCTGTTTCGCGCCATCGCTCCTTATCGAAAGTGGTGGAGCAGTCAGGCCAGCATTCATGCCGGCCGGGACGATGAACTATTGGAAGCGGCGGCGCGGAGCGGGTGCAAGCAATTGTTCCTGGGGCTTGAGTCGATTTCACAGTCGAGCGTGAGTGGAGTGCATAAGGGGTTCAATCGCGTCGAAGAGTATAGCCGGATTATTGAACGCATCCACAGACACGGGATCGCGGTGCAGGCGGGCATGATCTTCGGGTTCGATCGTGACACTCCGGAAATATTCAAAGAGACGCTGGATTTCCTAGAAGAGACAGGCGTGCAGAACGCGACCTTCAATATCCTGACGCCGTTTCCGGGGACGCCGCTGTTTCGAAGGCTGGAAGGCGAAGGGCGGATACTGACGCGGGATTGGCCAAAGTACAATAGCCGCACCGAGGTGGTGTATCGACCCAAGCTCATGAGCGCGGCGGAGCTGCGGGCCGGATTCCGGTATGCGAACGAGAGGTTCTATTCACTTGCGAGTATGGCGAGGCGGCTGGGGCGATCGCCGGTTCAGATATGGTGGACGCTGCCGTTGAATTTGGCGTACGGTTGGGGATGGGGCGGAGAAAGAGATTGGCCACAGATGAACACAGGTGAACACAGATAAGAAAGAAAGAAGGCTAGAACGAACGGAAGAAGAAGGCAGGAAGAAGGCAGACGGGCCCAGTGGGCGCCCCGGTCCGCCCCACATAGCTACATGCCGAGTTGTTTGGCTAGGAGGCCGGCCAGGGCGGCGCCGATCAGCGGGCCTAGTATCGGGACCGCGGCATAGGACCAATCCGAATTGCCTTTCTGGGCGATGGGCAAAATGGCGTGGGCGACGCGGGGACCGAGATCGCGCGCGGGATTGATGGCGTAGCCCGTTGTGCCGCCGAGGCTCAGGCCGATGCCCCAGACTACGCAGCCGACCAGGTAAGGGGTTAATCCTGGCGCGGGGCCGGTGGGGGCTCCCACTTTGGATGCGATGGCGCTGGCGACCAGGATGAGGACGAAGGTCCCGACGATCTCGCTCGCGAGGTTCGCGGCCGGTTGGCGGATGGCGGGAGAGGTGCAGAAACAGGCGCGCTTGGCTTCGGCGTCGGGAGTCTGGCTCCAGTGGGGAAGATAGTGAATCCAGACCAGGGTGGCGCCGGCGATAGCTCCGAGGGTTTGGGCGAGGGCGTAAGGCAGGAGCTTGCTGAAATCGCCCGAACCGATGGCCGAGGCGAGGGTGACGGCGGGGTTGAGATTGGCATCCGGGCTGCCACATGCGACGGCGGTGAAGACGCCGCACATGACAGCCAGCGCCCAACCGGTGGCGATGACCATCCAGCCGGAGGCTTCGGCTTTGGATTTGCGGAGGAGGACGCCGGCTACTACGCCGTTGCCCAGGAGGACCAAGACCATGGTTCCCAGGAACTCACCTAGAATTCGTTTATCCATTTAGTGACTCCGGAGGTAGGGTAGACCGGGGACAGACGGATCTGTCCACGCGGCGTAAAAGGCAACGCCTTGGGACAACCGGGGACAGACGGATCTGTCCACGCGGCGTAAAAGGCAACGCCTTGGGACAGATTCGTCTGTCCCCTCTGCCGTGTCATTCGGCGTCCAGCCAATCGAAGGAACGCATTACGGCTTTCTTCCAGAAGGCGTACATACGCTCGCTCGCGGGCGCAGCCATGGCAGGCTTCCAGGTCTGGCCGACGGCCCAGCGGGAGCGTAGGTCGTCGAGGCTCTCGAAGAAGCCGGTGGCTAAGCCGGCGGCATAGGCGGCGCCCAGGGCGGTGGTCTCTTTGACGGCCGGGCGCACGACTTCGCGGTCCAGAATGTCGGCCTGGAACTGCATGAGGAGCTGGTTTTCGACCATGCCGCCATCGGTGCGGAGCACGGCCATGGGGATGCCGGAATCGCGCTCCATGGCCTCGACCACTTCGCGGGTTTGGAAGGCGGTGGCTTCGAGGACGGCGCGCGCCAGGTGGCCGCGGTTGCTATAGCGCGTGAGGCCGGCTACGATGCCGCGCGCGTTGTGTTTCCAATGCGGCGCGTAGAGGCCGGAGAAGGCCGGAACGAAGTAGACGCCGCCGTTATCCTCGACCGTACGGGCCAGCATTTCGATTTCGGGGCTGCTGCCGATCAGACCGAAGTTGTCGCGGATCCATTGCACCAGGGCGCCGGCGATGGCCACGCTGCCTTCGAGGGCATAACTGGCGGGTTCGCGGCCCCATCGAAAGGCGACGGTGGTGAGCAGGCCGCAGGTGGAATGGACGATCTCGCGGCCGGTGTTCATGAGGAGAAAACATCCGGTGCCATAGGTGTTTTTGGCTTCGCCTGGGCGGAAGCAGGTCTGGCCGGCGAGGGCGGCCTGCTGATCGCCTAAGATGCCGGCGATGGGGACGCCGCGGATGGCATCGAGGGTGGCTTCGCCATAGCGCTCGCTGCTGGAGGCGATGCGGGGCAGGATGGACCGGGGGATGCCGAAGGCGGTGAGCAACTCGTCATCCCAATCGAGGGTTTCGAGGTTCATCAACTGGGTGCGGCTGGCGTTGGTGCAGTCGGTGAGGTGGACGCCGCCGGTGGGTCCGCCGGTGAGGTTCCAGAGGAGGAACGAATCGATGGTACCGAAGAGGAGGTCGCCGGCTTCGGCCTGCGCGCGGGCGTCGGAAACGGAGTCGAGGAGCCATCGAATTTTCAGACTGCTGAAATAGGTGGAGAGGGGGAGACCGGTCTTGCGTCGGAAGCGGCCGGGGCCGTCCTGGCGCGAAAATTCCGAGACGGCGTCACCGGTTCGCGTGTCCTGCCAGACCAGCGCGTGGTGGATGGGGCGGCCGGTTTTGCGATTCCACAGGACGGTGGTTTCGCGCTGGTTGGCGATGCCGATGGCGGCGAGATCGCGCGGCTGGAGGCCGGCCTGTTCGACGGCTTCGGCGACGACCTGGCGGGTGCGGAACCAGATCTCATCGGGGTCGTGCTCGACCCAGCCGGGCTGGGGATAGATCTGCTGGTGCTCCTTTTGGGCGGAGGCGACGATTTTCGACGCCCGGTCGAAGATGAGGAAGCGGGTGCTGGTGGTTCCCTGGTCGATGGCTCCGATGTAATCCGGCATGGTCTATTAGGATAACCGACTGCGGGGGGATGGAGCGGCAGATTTACGCTGCGAAATAACGGGCGGCTACTTTCGCGTGCCATTTGAGGAAGACCTCTTTCAGGCTGCCCATGTTCAAGGCGTCTGGGTTTGCATCCGGCATTTTGTGGACGAAGACGTCGGTGACACCGACGTCGAACACACCTCCGGAGATGCCATCTTCCCGAAATATCAAGATGGGAAGTCCAAGGCCGAACAGGATTCCCGCTTCCAGATGGTTCCAAGCGCTGGGAAATGGGACCGGCTCCTCGGGGGCAAGCCGCCTCTCTCCCTTGGTCCCGCGCTTCCAGATCCCGGAGGTCGCCTGGAACTGCTCAAATCCCAGGATCAGGCCTCCGGCGCAGTGGCGAGCGATCACAAGGACCTCGCGAAGGGGAAACTCGGCTGGGTAATCGGAACGGCCGAGGGCCCGCGGCTCCAAGTTGAAGTTGTCGAGGAATTCGATAAGGGCCGAGCGGGCGCCTTCCTGCGCCGGGCTGAGCGAGGTAGGACACGAAACGAAAACAGGAATCTTCATGATTGTGAAGACCTTTCAAGAGATGCGGCTGGGGCCTTCGGCCTGCCGACTCGGCTATCAGACCGATTCTCGCACAGGATGGGGAAGGCGGATGCGGGCGAGCAGGTGGCGCTGCCTACCTGCTCCACAGATTTGCTAAGTTACACGGTTTGGCGCACTACGAAGTAGGGCTGGTTCGGGAGGGCGGCTGAGAGACCCACGGGGGAACCGCTCTCTGACGTTCGCGGCTCGGATCGGACGTGGCGTGGCAGGCTGGAGGCCTAGCCGGGTTGGCGCACCACGAAGTACGGTTGGTTCGAGAGGGCGGCTGAGAAGCCGGGATAGAGCCATGCGGCGGCGGGGGCTTTCAGCTCGAAGTAATACTGGAGGGGGTAGGGCGACGCGGTGTAGGGGGCCGGGATGGTGGCGCGCCAGGTGTTGCCGGCGGGCTGCATGGCGGCGGTTTGGAAGCGCTCCTCCTGGGTGACGCGGCGATAATACAAGGCCACGGAGGCGAAGGGGCGGGCGGCGGCCAACTCGATTACGAGCGGCTGGCCGGGGTGAAATTGCGCGGCCGGGGTATGGCGAAGGGTGAGCGGTTCGCGGTGCGGACGGCCGATGGCGGCTTGAATCGCCGCGGCGACGCGCGGTTCCGGCTGGGCGGAATTGGCCTGTTCGGATTTGGCGGCGACGGCCGCGATATCGGCGTCGATGGCGGGCAGGCGGTCGAGCCAGTGGCCGCGAAGTTGGCGTTCGGCGCCGAAGGTGACGTCGGCGCGGTATACGCCCTGGGCGCGATTGGCGAGATCGGCCCAGGCGGCGCGGGCGGCGCGGTAGGCTTTCACGGATTCCTCGAACGCGGCGCGGCTGCCGGTGCGCTCGCCGATGCGGTAGAGGACGCCGGAGCGGAACTTGGCGCCGTAGAACTTGCCGAGCCCGGCCTGAAGGGCAATGTCGACGGCCATGCGGCGGTACTCGGGACGGTCCTTGCCGGCGACCTTGGTTTCGGCCTGGGCGAGGCTGGCGGATGCCGCGGCGGAGAGATCCTCGATCCACTGGGCGACTTCGATGGGTGAGTACTGGCCGGAGGGTTCGCCTGCGAGGAGCGCGTCGGCGAAATCGTTCATGCGGGAAAACAACTGGGGGTCGAAGGGGCTGACATTTCCGAAAACCCTGGGCGTTGGGGTGTCGGAATACGGGCCGGGATGGGCGGCGTCCACAAGCGACTGGTTGAGGTATATCTCTGGCCAGTAATTGTTGTTGGCGGCGGAGGGGCCGTGGGCGGTGGTGACGATGGGGAGAATGCGGCTGGAGTTGGCGAGGGCGGTCTCCAGGGCCGGGGCGGCGGCGCCGAATTGGCGGGCGGTGTAGCGGCGGCAGACTTCGGGATCGGAATCGGGATTGTAGAGGAGGCGGCCCCAAACACGGTAGGTATAGGCGTACTTCTCCCAATCGTAGCGGGGGTTGAGCGAGGCGCCGGCATAGCCGCAGCGGCCGCCGGGGAGACCTGAGCCTTTCCGGCCCTTGAAGGAGAGCGGCTCCATGAGCTCGACGCCGTCGCTGCCGCAGAAACCGAAGGTGCGGGAGTAGGCGGCGGTGTAGGACGGATCGCCCCATAGGAGGAGGCGGGCGGTGCCCGGCCAGACGCGGTGCAGGACGCCAAAGCGGCGGTCTTCGCGCAGCAGGTCGCCATAGCTGTAGCGGAGGAAGCTGCGGGCGCCGGAGCTGAGGCTCATGAGGCCGCCGGTGCGCGCCGGGCCGGGGCGGGGGCGTTCGAGCGCGCGGATATCGGTCTGGTGGTACGGCATGCCCATGTGTTCGGCCCAGAACTTGGGCGAGATTTTGACTGGCATGCCAGTGCCCAGGGCGACGTCGATCATTTGCTGGTCCATGCCCTTGGCGTGCATGTCGATTTCGACTTTGCGGCCGCAGGTGGAGACGCCATCGAAGACGGTCTTCCAGAAGTCGTAGCTGCCCTCGGAAACGCCGCTTTCGCCATGGACGCGGAAGGTGACGCCGCCGATGGCGGGACAGGCTTGCAGCAGGGCGCGCAGGGCATCGCGGCAGTAAGGCGCATGGGTTTCGCGGGTGAGGCCTTCGACAGTGTAGTTCGGCTTGGGGCTATCGAGCAATTCGTAGCCGTGCATCCAGATGCCGAGCTGAAAGCGCATACCGCGGGCGACGGTCTGCTCAGAGATGAACTTGAGCATTTCCAGGTTGCGGTCGCGCTCCGCGTCGGGGAGTTGGGGGACGCGCACGGGGTATCCGGGAAGGGCCAGGAGGAATGGGTAGGCGAACAGGAAGTAGGCGTCGGAGATGCCGTTGAGGGAATCGTAGCCGATGCCGAGGCTGAGGTTGAAGCGGTTGAAACGGTGGCCGGCGAGCATGGTGAGATAGGGCGGCCACATTTCGCGATCGTTAAACCAGGGCTTATCCTCGACATCACTGGTGAAGAGTTTGGCGATGCCGCGGACGGCGTTGGCGGGGCGCTCGACGATGGGCTTGGGGAGGGCGAGGGCGGCTAGCGGATCGGAGGCGTTGGCGACGCGGTCGGCGAGATCGAGAAGGGCGTAGACCAGGCCCGCGGGATCGGCGGCGGAGGCGAGCAGGACCGCGCGGCCGGCCACTTTGCCGGGCGAGAGCGCCAGGGACTCCGGCCCGGCGGAGACGCGCACGCCCGCCGGTTTCAAAATGGCGGCGGCGGCGGGGGACTGAAGTCCCGCCGCGATGACGCAGAGGTCGCCGGGCTGAGCCTGGGCCACGCTCTGGCAGGCATACACGGCGACGCCGCGGGCGGAAAGGGCGCCCCCGAACTCCTTGGCCGCCCATTGCGCGGGTGCAGACGCGGCCACGGTGTCCGCCGGATCGAGGACGATGGCAACGCCACGCGCCGCGGCGACGGCGCTGCCGAGGGCCGCGGTGGCGCCGGCGGCCTGGATGAAGCGCCGACGGTTGAGACTGCCTGGATTGGAGGAGTGCATTAGTGTGTCATCGAATAGACGATGTAATTGATGCCGTAGCGATAGGCGAGCATGGTCATGGCCGCCGGGTAATAGGGGACGTCGGCGAACTCCCAGGCGTCGCCGATGTCGGTATTGAAATTGACGGCGACCACCATGTAGCCGCGGTCGTCATCGATAGCGCGCCAGGCGGGCTCCGTGCCGGCGGGCTGAACTACTTGGACGGTTCCGTCGGGGCCGCGGCGAAGGTGGCGGGAACCGGGGATCCACGTCTTATCCTTATCCTGGATGTCGTAGAGGACGTGCATGACGGAATCGGAATTGGCGATGTCGGTGATGGGGCGGCCGGGGAGGACGCGGTCCATGGTCTGGCGGAAGACTTCCCACTGGTAGGGATCGGTGCTCCAAAAGTCATCGACCACCAGGTAGCCGCCGCGCAGGAGGTATTCGCGGAGGCGGGCGGTTTCGGCGTCGGTGAGGTCCCACCAGCCGGTTTGGGTGGCGTAGATCCAGGGATAGTCGAAGAGGTGGGGGTCGGTGAGGCGGAAGTGGCGCGGGTCGCCGACGTCGATTCGAGTGAGGCGCTGGACGCCGGTGGTGAAATGATTGTCGGCGGCGGGCCAATCGACGACCCACCAACCGGAGCCGGAACCCATGCGGGAGGCATAACCGAAACCGCGGTGGAACTGGGGCAGGTCGGTGTATTCGAGGCGAATGAAGTGGAATTCGGCATCGCGGGCGGGCATGACGGCTTCGTCGTCCGGCCCCTGAATGCCACCGAATTGGCCGCCGAAGCCGCCGTTTCCTCTCCCGCCAAGACCGCCGTTTCCGCCGAAGCGGCCGCGTTGGGCGAGGCCCGCGATGGCAATTGACAACAGCGCCACCAGGGCGATGCCCGCGTGCGGAAGGCGGCGTTTCATTGTCTACATTGTATCCCCGAGAGCACGACGGCCGGCCGCGCCTGGACGGGGGCGCGGCGGCAAGAGTTCGTCGCGGCGGCAGGATTTTGACAGGCTGGCGAGATGGGCGGCCTGCGTTTTCAGCGACTTAAATCATCTAGAAAGCGGAGATCGAAATGCCGATATGCCAGTCATGTCACCTATAGCAAGTCTCTCCAGCGGGTATTTGCAGTCCATTCTCAGCTCCGTTCTCCAGGGAACCGGCTTGACGGGCACAACCAAAACCGCGCAAAGCGGCAGCGCGTCACAGTCTGCGCTGCAGCCCGACAACACCCAGCTTTCGCCGTTCGCGCAAGTCGCGACCGAACTGCAACAACTTCAACAATCGAATCCGACCGAGTACAAGCAGGTCACGGCGCAGATCGCTACGAACCTGCAGAGCGCCGCGCAAAGCGCGACGGCGAGCGGCAACACGGCAGCCGCAACCCAACTCAACCAACTTGCGACGGACTTCCAGAACGCCTCGACCAGCGGGCAGCTCCCCAATTTCCAGGACTTGGCGCAGGCGGCTACCAGCGGCCATCACCATCATGGTCACCACTCGCATGGCTCGCCGGCTAGTTCGGACAGCGCTTGGAGCACCAGCGCGACGAGCGGCACTTCGACCGGCAGCGACGCGAGCGGGAGCCTGAGTCAGCTTATCGCGGGCTTGCAGGCGGGCGGGAGCCAGAGCGACTCGATGAACCCGATGTCGATCATTCTGAACACGCTATCGACGGCGGGGATCGACAGTTCCAGCGGGGCGTAGGGGACCAGAACCGTCAAAGCGCTGTTTGGCACGGCGTGTAGCCTGCCAACTCATTGTCCGAGCGGGGGTCGACAACCGGGCGCGCCGCGCAACGGTCGGAGATCTCGCGCAGTTTTTCGATCCACTGCGGGCCGGTCTGGGCGAGTTCTAACTTTTGCAAGCGCTCCCATAGCGAACTGCGCACGGCGCTGACGAGCGTTTCTCCAGTCAGGTGGGCTACCTGGCGGACCAGTTGGCAGACTTCCGGGTCCTTGATATGGAGCGGCACGATGCCAGAATCCTCCGATCTTCCTTAGTATGCGCCATTCCTTGTCTGGCCCACGGAGGAGATCCGGCTAAAAGGGTGGGCTAACGGAGTCACTTTACGCGCCGGCTTGCGCGGTGCGCATGGATAGCGCGGCCCAGGGGCCGGGGGCTTCGGGCGGGTCGGCGGTTTCTCCGGTGCGGCGGATGGCGCGCAGAAGGTCCAAGGCTTCGGGCAAGGCGAACTGCTCGCCGATGAAGGCGGCGACGAAGCGGCCGCCGCGAATCTCGCCGCGGGACTCCATGCGGCGCAGGGCCACCAGAAGATCGCGCCAGGCGGGGGCCACGGGTTCGCGCGTGGCCGCATCGCGGAAGAGCACGCCCCAGCGGAGGAGCAATTGGCGCGCGAAGGCTTCGGCGTGCTGGGCGGCGGGGCGTTGGGCGCCGGCGGGCGCGCGGTCGAGCAAGGCCCACCGGCCGGGCGCATGGCGCGGGCGGGACGAGCGGCCCCGACCCTGGCCGGCGCGGCGCTTGGGATCGAGCAGGGCGCGTAGGTTCTCGAAGCTGTCGGCGGTCACCAGACCGGCGGCCACCAGTTCCCAGAGGGCGTCTTCGATTTCGCTTGCCAGGCGACCGGTGGCGCGAGTCAGGTCGGCGAAGAAACAGGCGCCGTTCGACTGGAGGACGGCGAGCGCCTCGCGGGCGGGATGCGAGAGAGCCTCCCTGGGCAGCGGCTGCGGACCGGCCAGCAGCCAAGGCGCATCCTCTCGGAGAAACATGGCGAGCGGGGCTACGCGCGAAGGCCTGACGCGGCTGTGGCGGTCTTGCTCCTCGCGCTCGAATGCCGGATGCGGCGAGAGGCGGCCCCAACTCACCTCACCCGAGTGGCAAATCCGGTCCAGGTACTCGGGTTTGTAACGGGCGATGCGGCGCGGGAGCACTTCGGTTTCCCACGAGGCGGCCGGGAATTCGCAGCCCTGAAGCTGCTTGACGATTTGCAGCGCGCCATCGGCGCCGTGCAGTTGGCCGCCTTCGGAGAGGTGCTGCCAGCGGCGGAGAAAGGCATAGAAGCCGGAGGTGGTGACGGGCTCGATTTCGCGGCGAAGACGGCCGATGGTGAGGCGATGAATGCGGGACAGGAGGCGGCGATGGCACCATTCGAGCTCGGCGGGTGGAGAGGAAGAGGGATTGAAGTGGCCGCGGAGGATCTGGCCTTCGGCTTCCAATTGGGCCAGCGCCTGGTCGACGAGGTCAAGCGGCAGGGCGAGATCGCGCGCCAGGTCCGAGGCGCGCCTGGGGCCGGAGCATTCGAACCAGCCGCGCAGGATCTCGGCGGCGGAGTGTTCGGGCGTATCGGGAACGGCGGGGCCGCCGCCGGGGTCAGCGATGGGCGGCTCGAAAGTGGCCTCGGGATAGACGCGGCGCACGACGTCGCTGCGCTCGGCGGCGGTCCAGAACGAGCGGCCATCGACGGTGAAGGCGGCGGCGCGGGCGTTGGCGGCGAGTTGGTGGAAGAGGGCGAACGCAGGCGAATCGCCTGCGCCACCAGCAGGAACGGGGAGTACGCTTAGTCCGCACAAGGCTTCGTGCAATTCCTCGGCATCGCGCATGGGCGGCCAGGCTTCGGCGGCTACCTGCGCGATGGCCTCGGCGTCCAACGCGCCAGCGCCTTCGGCGTAATCCTGCGGCAGCGTGCGGCGCATTTGCACGGCGCGTGCGCGGCGCTCCTCAAGCGGTGCGTCGTCCAGGTATGCGTACGGGTTCGAGTTCAGGATTTCGTGCGAAAAGGGCGAAGGTTCGGGCGTGTCGATGGCAACGGTTTCGATGCTGCCCTCGCGAATGCCCGCAAGCACGCGGCGCAGGCCGTCGAGATCCATGGCTTCGTAGAGGCAATTGCGGATGGTTTCGTTGACCAGGGGGTGGTCGGGAATGCGCACCTCGGCCGTGAGATTTTCCGGGCAGGCGGCTTGATCGGGAAATACGGCGGCTATGAGGTCGTCCGCGCGCATGCGCTGGATGGGCGGAGGGACTTTGCGGCCGCCCGAATAGCGCGGGATGGCCAGGGCGCGCGCGGCGTTCCAGCGCCAGCGGGTGGTGAACATGGGCGCGGCGAGCAGGGCCTGGGTGAGGACGCCCTCGACCGTTTCGGGGCGCAGGAATTCGAACACGACTTCGAGCGGGAACGAGTGCTGCTCGCCGAGCGAGATGACGATGCCGTTATCGGTGGCGGCGGCCTGCAGCTCGAAGTTGAACGTGCGGCAGAAACGTTTGCGCAGGGCCAGGCCCCAGGCGCGATTGATGCGCGCGCCGAAAGGAGCGTGGACGATGAGCTGCATGCCGCCGGCTTCGTCGAAGAAGCGCTCGGCAACCACGCGCCCGACAGTGGGCATGGCGCCGAGGGCGGCGCGGCCGGCCAGGATATACTCAGCGGCTTGTTCGGCGCCACGGAGGTCGAGGCCGCATTCGCGCTGAAGGAAGGCGGCCGATGCAGCCTGGCGGAAAACGTCTTCGCGCAGGCGGGCGATTTCGCGGGAAAGCTCTTCGGTGCGGCCGGGGGCTTCGCCGCGCCAGAAGGGGATGTCCGGCGCCGCTCCGTGGGCGTCTTCGACACGCACGCGCCCGGCCTCGACGCGGCGGATGCGCCACGACGTGGTGCCCAGAAGGAAGACGTCGCCCGCCATGCTTTCCGAGGCGAAGTCCTCATCCACCATGCCCACTGTGGTTCCTTCCGGCTCAGCCACCACCTGGAACTGCGAGGTATCGGGAATGGCGCCGCCCGAGGTGATGGCGGTCAGGCGCGCGCCACGGCGGCCGCGGACCATGCGGTTCACGGCGTCGCGGTGGAGGTAGGCGCCGGTGCGGCCGCGGGCGGTGGAGATTCCTTCGGCCAGCGTGCCGAGCACGGCATCGAATTCCCGGCGTTCGAGGGTGCGATAGGGCCAGGCGCGGCGCATCAAGGCGAACAACTCGTCTTCGGCGAAATCCTCGCAGGCGCAGGCGGCCACCATCTGCTGGGCGAGGATGTCGAGGGCGTTGCGGGGGACGGTCAAACGGTCGAGTTCGCCGTGCGCAATGGCGCGCACCAGGGCGGCGCATTCCACCAACTCGTCGCGGGTGGTGGCGAAGAGGCGGCCTTTGGGGCGCGCGCCGACCCAGTGGCCCGAGCGGCCGATGCGCTGCAGGGCGACCGAGATGGAACGCGGTGAACCGATCTGGCAGACGAGGTCGACCGTGCCGATATCGATTCCCAGCTCTAGCGAGGCGGTGGCCACCACGGCGCGCAGCTCGCCGTTTTTCAGACGGCTCTCGGCTTGCAAGCGAAGGGCACGGGAAAGGCTGCCGTGATGCGGGAGCACCGAGCCTTCGCCCAGCCGCTGGCCCAGATGATGCGCCACGCGTTCGGCCATGCGGCGCGTGTTCACGAACACCAGGGTGGTGCGGTTTTCGCGGATCAGCTCGGCCAGGCGGTCGTAGATGCCGCCCCACATCTCGGTGCTGGCGACGGGACCCAGCTCGTCGCGCGGCGATTCGACGGCGATCTCCATTTCGCGGCGATGGCCCACATTGACGATGGCGGCGCCGTCGCTCAGGAACGCGGCCACATCCTCAATGGGGCTCACGGTGGCGGAGAGGCCGATGCGCCGCGGAGGCGGGCCGCCGTTTTGTTCGACGAGGCGGTCCAGGCGGGCGAGGGTGAGGGCCAGGTGCGAGCCGCGTTTGTCGTCGGCCACGGCGTGGATCTCATCGACGATCAAGGTGCTGGCGGAGGCCAACATGCGGCGAGGGCCGGCGGCGGTGAGCAGAATGTAGAGCGATTCCGGGGTGGTGACCAGGATGTGAGGCCGCTCGCGGGACATGCGCCGGCGGTCGGCCTGGGGCGTATCGCCGGTGCGCAGGGCGGCGCGGATGGGCGCGAGCGTCACACCGCGTTTAGCGGCAAGAGCCAGGATTTCGGCGAGCGGCTGTTCGAGATTCTTGTGAACGTCGTTACTGAGGGCCTTGAGCGGCGAAACGTAGACGACTTCGGTCTGGTCCGGCAGCGGCCCGAGGCGCGCGCGGCGCACCAGGGAATCGATGGCGATGAGGAAGGCGGCTAGGGTTTTGCCAGACCCCGTGGGCGCGGAGATGAGGACGTCGCGGCCGGCGCGAATTTCGGGCCACCCGAGCGATTGGGGCTCGGTAGGATTGCCGAAGCGGGCGGCGAACCACTCGGCGACCAGGGGGTCGAAGGCGGGGTGCACGAATTCTATTCTAGCTGTGGGGGAAGAACCACTCTCTTACGTTCGCGGCTCGGATGAGAAGAAGCGGCCTCCTACGTTCGCGGATCGGCGGCAGGCGGGGCCACGCACGGTGTCGGCCCCGCCTGCGCCACTAGGTACTAACGCGCGGTGGTTAGCGCGGCGGTTCCGGAGGTCAGGCCGTCGGATGCGGCGGTCACCTGGATGCGGCCGGGCTGGCCGGGCTTTGAGCGGACGATCAGGAGCGCCAGGCCGTTGAAGGCGGTGTGCTTGTCGGCCTGGAACGACTCGATGCTGGCGGCGTTGCCGTTGTCGGTGGCTTCCACCTTGCCGGCGCCTTCCACCTTGAACTGGATCAGGTTGGCGGCCAGCGGGCAGAGGTTGCCGTCCTTATCCTCGATACGGGCGGTGATGTAGGAGAGATCCTGGCCGTCGGCGGTGATCTTCGAGCGGTCCGGGATCAGGCGAACGCGCGCGGGCGCGCCGGCGGTTTTGACTTCATCCACGGCCACCTGCTTGCCGCCCTTATAGGCCACGGCGCGCAAGGAACCGGGGGCGTACGGCGCTTCCCATTCCAGGCGGTACTTCGAGGTGAACTGGCGGGACGGGCTCACGTTGGGGCCGGTCGGAATGACGACGGTATCGACGCCCAGCTTCTTCCGGCCGAGCGACTTCCCGTTGACGAACATCTCGACTTCTTCGGCGTTGGTATAGGCCATGATGGGAATCGCCTGGCCCTCATGCCCCGTCCAATTCCAGTGAGGCAGGACGTGGACGACGGGGTCGCTGGTCCACTTGGCCTTGTACATGTAGTAGCGGTCCTTGGGGAAGCCGGCCAGATCGACGATGCCGAAATAGGAACTGCGCGAGGGCCACTGCGCCGGGCGGCCGTAGGGCGTGGGTTCGCCCAGGTAGTCGAAGCCGGTCCAGACGAACTCGCCGAGGATATTCGGCAGGCGGTCCTGCGCGTCGAACTCGACATCCGGGCAATAGGCCCATCCGGGGGCAATGGTGTCGAAGCTCGAAACCTGGAGGGTGGAGAGGACGGCGTTGGGGGCAACCGGCAGATCGTAGACGCCGCGGGAACTGACGCAGGATTCGGTCTCCGTCCCGAAGACAATCCATGTGGGATGGTCCTTCTGGATGTTCGCGTATTGCATGGGCTGGTAGTTGAAGCCCTTCAGATCGACCTGGTCGGCGAAGCCGTTCTTGATGGCGGCCTGCCAACTGTTCATGGCGGAAGTGGTGGGACGCGTGGGATCCACTTCGTGCGCGATGCCGGTGAGCATCTTGGCGATCTGCCAGCCATCGGTGCGATTCTGTTCGGGGATCTCGTTGCCGATGCTCCACATGATCACGCTGGGGTGGTTGCGGTCGCGGAGGATCAGGTCGCGCATGTCGCGGTCGGCCCACTGATCGAAGTATTTCGAGTAGCCGTTCGGCACTTTGGGCATTTTCCACATGTCGAAGGACTCATCCATGACCAGGATGCCCATGCGGTCGCAGGCCTCGAGCATTTCGGGCGAGGGCGGGTTATGGCTGGTGCGGAGGGCGTTGACGCCCATACTCTTGAGGATTTCGAGTTGCCGCTCGGTGGCGCGGCGGTTGACGGCGTCGCCCAGCGCTCCGAGGTCGGCATGGTCGCATACGCCGTTGATCTTCATCGCGCGGCCGTTGAGCAGGAAGCCCTTGTCGCGGTTGAACTCGATGCTGCGAATGCCGATGGGGGTGATGTAGCGGTCGAGTTCCTGTTTGCCGGAGCGTACGGTGGTGACCACCTGATACAGGTACGGATCGCGCGTATCCCAGCGGTGCGGCGACGCCACCTTGATGGTTGCGGCGACGGTGGACGTGCCCTGAGCAGCAATGTCGGCGTCCGAGGACTGGCGGCCAACCTGCTTGCCGGCAGCGTCCAGAATGGAGGTTTCCACGGTGGCATGCGCGGGGACGGTATTGCGGTTGCGAATTTCGCTTTTCACGGAGACGGTGGCGCTGGCGGCCGAAACGTCCGGCGTGGTGACGTAAGTCCCCCAATGGGCGACGTGGATGGGTCCGGTGACCACAATCCAGACGTTGCGATAGATGCCCGCGCCCGGATACCAGCGCGAGGAGGATTGCTCAGGCATGAGGCGCACGGCGATTACGTTTTCCGCGCCGAATTTGAGATCGGGCGTGAGGTCGAACTCGAAACTGCTGTAGCCGTACGGGCGGCCGCCCAGCTCATGACCGTTGAGCCAGACGGTGGAGTTCGACATGGCGCCATCGAACTCGATGGAATAGAACTTGCCTTTATCGGCGGCGGGTACGGTGAAGTGCTTGCGATACCAGCCGGTGCCGAAGATGGGGAGACCGCCGGTGGAGGGGCCGTACTTGACGTCGAAGGGGCCCTCGATGGCCCAATCGTGGGGCAGATTGAGGGTGCGCCATTCCGTATCGGCGAAGGCGGGCTGCTCGGCGCCTGGGGCTTCGCCTTTGAGAAATTTCCAATTCTCGTCGAACGAGGAGCGCCGGCCGGCCGCGGCGGCGGCGAAAACCGTCAACAGCGCAAGAATACAAGTCTTTCGCATAGAATTACTCCTTAATGCAATTGAAACGTTGAACACGTATTATATCTGGAGCTCGGCGGCGGAAGACAAGGGCCGATTGACAATCGGCCGCAGGTTGCCTTCCGGCCAACCTGCCCCACGAGGCGCCATGGATACAAGCAGTATGGGGGCGGTCGAAGAAGGCAGACCCGACCCGAAGAGGGCAGACCAGGAGGTCCGCCCCACCGCTAACGCCCTACTGCCAGCCGGTCGGCCAGGATGGGGGGCAGACCGGCGGCGCGGATCTTGTGCTGCGCCGCTTCCACGTCGTAGGGAATGCGCCGGTAGGTCACCGCGCCGGCGTCAGAATCGTAGATGGCGCACGCCGCACGCGGGTCGCCATCGCGCGGCTGTCCCACCGAACCGGGGTTGATCAGGTAAGCGCACTCCGGCTCGATGGGCATCTCCTTCCGCCTTGCGCGGGCGAACGTCGGGGGAATAAATTCCACCCTCATGCGGTTCCAGACGTAGCCGCCTTGCACGTGGGTATGGCCGAAGAAGACCAGCCGGCTTTCAAGATAGGCGAAAGCACTCAGCGCATCGTCCGGCGTGATCACGTATTCGTCTTCGTCGGCGGTCGAGCCATGCGCCAGTTCGAATGCCTCAACCGGCAGCGGACCCTTGGGCAGGCCGCGGAGGTATGCGCGGTTCTCCGGCGTGAGCGCCTGCTGGGTCCACTCGACGGCCGCGCGAGCCACGGGATTAAACCACTCGAGGATCTCCGGCCCGGCGCAGGCGCGGTCGTGATTGCCGCGGATGGTCAGGGCGCAGTTGGCGCGCACCCAGTCCACTACGGCGTTCGGATCGGCCCCGTAACCCACCAGATCGCCGCAGCACAGCGCGCGGTCATAGCCGCCTTTGGCTTCGTGCGCGACCGCTTCGAGCGCCTCCCAGTTCGCGTGCAGATCGGTCACGATGAGGTATCGCACGGGCTCCCGGTCTATGCCTTTCTCAGCCGCAAGAGAACAATTTCGGGGGGCGCCCCGATGCGCACGGGAATGCCCAGCGTTCCAATCCCTCGCGTGACATAGGCCGCCGACGCGCCGGAGCGGAACAGGCCATAGACGTAAGGCGTGAAAACACGGGCCGGCGTAATGTCCTGGTCGAAGATCTCCACCGTCACCTGCCCGCCGTGGGTGTGCCCTGAGAGTTGCAGGTTCCAGCCCTGCCGCGCGGCCACGGGGAACACGTCGGGATTGTGCGAGAGCAGGACGTTGCAAGCGCCCGGGACGATCAGCCGGTCGGCGCCGCGCAGGTAGTCCCGCTTGTCGGGAAAGGCTTGATAGTCCACGCCCGCCAGGTTCAAAACAGCATTTCCGAAACGAAGCCGCCGCGCTCTGGAGCGCAGGAAAGGAATGCCCACGGCCGCCGCCGCCCGCGCCGCGTAGTTCTCGACGTGCGCGAAACGCTCATGGTTGCCCAAGCACCCGAACACGCCCGCATCCGCCTTGAGGCGGGCAAGCTGGCGGATACATGCATCCAGAGGATCGCCCACGGTGGTGATCAAATCGCCGGTAACCAGCGCTAGGTGGGGCCGCAGCTCGATGGCGGCGTCAATCGCCCGCGCCAGTTCCCGTTCGCTCAGGAACACGCTGAGATGGATGTCGCTCAGTTGCAGCAAGCGCAGGCCCTCGAGATCGGGCGGAAGGCCCGGCAGCGGGACGTCGATTTCGCGCACGCGAAAATCCGTGCGCTGCACCAGCGCGCCGTAGCCCAACACGGCGAACGGGCTGGCCGCCGCCAGCGTCCCCGCAAGGTTTAGCGCCCGCCGCCGCCCGGGATCGGTTTCCGCGTTCAGATGCTTGCGCAACGCCCGCACGGCCAGGCAAACGCACACCACCACGACGGCGGCGCCATCGTATCCCAAAAGGACGCCTCCCATCACCGTGCGGAGGGGCCCATACGCCCGCGGAAACAATACCGGCCACGGCACGAGCGAAAACAGGTAGCACGCCACCACCGCCGCGCCGAAGAGGTAGGCCGCCGCCCGCGCGAAGGCTCCCTTCCACCCCGCCCAGCGGCGCCCCGCTCGGCGCGATAACTCCCGCGAAATCCACCACTGCGCCATCAGCAGAGCCGCCAGGCTCGTCCAGATTGTCAGTGCCCCGTAACTGGTCACACTCGCGCCCCGTTTCCCAATCTTTCATTGTAGTGGGCGCGGCGCGTGGATTTCCGTTCAGTCGTGCCGGTAGAGTTTGACCTTCAGGATGTTGATGCCGGGACCGCGCATCTGGACCCGGCCTCCACCTTCATCGCCGTTCAGACGGCGGCCGGGAACCCATACGCCCTGCTCGAAGCGGCCCTCATCTACCGTTCCGACGACGGCGATTTTCGGCCCCGGAGAATCGGCGGCGAATGAGGCTGAGATTCCCGTTCCCAGGAAGACGAATTCGTCCGGCGCGGTATTGAGGATCAGGCCGTAACCTGCCGGAGTTGCCTGAGGGGCCTGTGCCGGCGGAGGCGTCTGCGGCCCCCGGCGCCCTCCACCGAAGGAAAGCGTCATCTTATAGCCGCCGAGAGTGACGGTCTGGCTCGTCTCCGTACCTTGAAGAGCCAACGCCACCTTGCCTTCCGACTGAGCCCTGGCGATTACCGGAATGGCGCCGCCCAGCGCCTTGTAGGCTCCGGCGAGCGGGTTGTCGTCGCTCAAGTCTTCGATGCCGAAGGGCGAGTACCCCAGTGCGGCATGCTGCCCGATGGCATAAAGGAGGTTGGGGACCGAGGCTCTGGCTTCGGGGATGAACAGCAGGTTTCCTAAGCGCGTGAAGCTGTTGCAGACGCCCTGAAAGTCCGGAAGGTAGATGTCCGGCGCGAACAGATCGAGTTGCGGCGCTGCCGCGCGCCAGATGTTCATGACCCGCGAAACCGGCCCGCCGCTGGGGTATCCGCCCGGCAACTGGCCGTCACTCTGCACCAGCCAGGCATTGGCATACATGGGAATGGGCAACTCCGCCTTGCCGGCCCCGGCCACCTTGCCGATGTAGCGGCCGACGTACCAGGCCTGGAAGATTTCGTCCGCGTACGCGTCCGTTCCGAAGACCTCCGGCCATGTGCCCGACGTCTTGAAGCCGTTCACGCCCCAGACCTTGGTGACCTCGGGAAGCAGGTCGGCCTTGTTCTTCTGAAGGTAATTCATCAGCTCGACCGGGACCGGCTTGTTCCAGGCGGTTTCGGCCAGCGGCGAGCGGTCGCGGCTGTCGCCGAGCTGCCCGCTCTCGTTTTCCACCTGCATCAGGATCACGGTGTGCTGCGGGTCGAATTCCCGGATATGGCGCATCAGGGCGCGAAACGCCTTGCTATCGGCCGCCAGAGAGGCTTCCCCGAGCGGCGTCAGCGATTCCTGGTTGACTCCGGCCTTATTCTGGACTCGCGGGAACCGCTGCGTATCCTTCTTGACCCACAGAGGAACGTAGCTGGCATTGGCGTTCTTCCAGGTTCCAAACCAGATCAGCGCCAGCCGTATGTTGTGGCGTCGGGCGTCGCGGATCTCGCTATCGACCAGCGCGAAATCGAACTTACCCTCCTCAGGCTCGACCAGCTCCCAGGAAGCGGTTCCGATCACCGTATTGAGGTTTAATGCCTCCAGCTTCTTCCAGATGGGCTGCATGTATGCGGTGCTGGACGCGCTTGAATTGTGCAGCTCGCCGGCCAGCATGATGAAGGGCTTGCCGTCCACCATCATCTGGGTGACGGCGCCGTTCTTCTGCAAGTGGGGCATGGCCGCGGCAGGCGCCTTGGGTGCGGGCGCGGGAGCATTCTGAGCGGGCAGGAACGCCTGCAGAAATAACAGCATCAGGATGGAAAAAAAGCTGGACTTCATAGAGGCTCCTTCGTTGTTTTGAGATTTCAGGACCGCATAGTATAGCGCCGTGGGGCGGGTTTTCGGACGAAGAAGGCACTAAGATGTCAAGCCTCGTTTAAAATGTCCCCTGTCTTAACTCATTAGAAATGTCCCCTTTGCCGGTTTTCGTTCAATTGTACTGGCGGCTCCCGAAGCGAAGCCCTGCGAGGCCGTAGGCCGAGCG
>Ga0181517_10002027_pt1 | contig 21423 bp, 17 predicted proteins | sample PEATcosm2014_Bin_31_FD_119748 | JGI IMG/M metagenome (GOLD analysis project Ga0181517, IMG submission 119748) | Peatland microbial communities from MTU Mesocosm Facility, Houghton, MI, USA - PEATcosm2014_Bin01_30_metaG | ecosystem: Environmental > Terrestrial > Soil > Wetlands > Peat | place... | reverse complement strand
TGCGCAGGCCCCATTCGTTTGTGTTGGTGAACGGGTCGCGCGGAATGCGGCGCAGCAGTTTGATTTTCTTATCGTCGGCGGAACTGCCGAGTTTGACTCCCTCCACCAGCGACTCCAGCGTCTCGGGCCAGCAGTTGGTGTCCTGCCTGTGCGGTCCGAAAAACCCCAAGTCGCAGTAGTCTTTGTACTTGTCGATGGCCAGGCGCATGTCGTCGAGCGCATACCGCAACGCGCGCTCGCGCTGTGCCCGCACCTTGGCGCGCGCCAGCGGCACCGCCATGCTGGTGAGGATCAGCATGATGGTGAAGGCCACGATCAGCTCCACCAGCGTCAATCCGCTTTGTCTCCGCCGCCGCATAGCGCCTCTCACTTTACCGTGACGGTGAGCTGCGGGCTGCCGGTATGAATGACGCTGCCGCGGGCATTCTTCACCGCCAGGGATTGAATGGTGACGGTGCCGCTGCCGGCGGCCACCGCCTGAAAGTCGAGCGTGACCAGCGTGCCCGAGGCCGCCGTCACACCGGGGTTGTCCGGGATCACGTTGAGAATCACGCTGGCCGCTCCGCGCTCGTTCTGAATGTTCTTGTTGAATACCGGTTTCTGGCCCGCGGAAGAAAGCAGGCCGCCCAGCGTGATGTCATTCAGGTGCAGCAGCTTCGGGTCGAACTCGAAAATCATCGGCGCGGAAGCCACGTCCAACCCGTTATCGAGCGCCACGGCCACCGTGAAAGTACCGCCGGCCGCCGCATCCACGTGCCCAGGCTTGAAGTATACCCGTGTCGGGCCGTTGAATTCGGCCGTCGGAGAGCCGCCGGTGGGCGGAGGCTCGGCACCGGGCGCGAACGGCGGCGCAGTCGCCGGCGGCAGACCCGCGGACGGCGGAACCGGCAACGGGTTGCCGACCGCCGGCGCGGTTGACGGAGGCGCCGGGCTCGGCGGGGGCGGAGGCTGCATCTCGGCCACCGACGGCGCCTGCGCGGCGGGGCTCTCCTGCGGCCGCGGCGCGCGGGTGAGATGAGTGATGGTGGTGGTGCCCACGGCGATGGTGCGCAGGTTCTCCGCGGTGATTTCCGGCTGACGGATTACATGCGGAATCACCACGATCATCAGTTCGTCGCGGTTGTGGTTGATGCTCGACCCCTTGAACAGGTTGCCCAGCAGCGGAATGCTCGCCAGTCCCGGAATTCCGGTGACCGTTTTATCGTCTTCGGTATTGATCAGTCCCCCCAGCAGCCCCACTTCACCCTCTCGCATGCGGATGTCGTGCTGCACTTTGCGCTGGCCGATCACCGGCTGGCTGATGCCCCCCACGTTGACGTAACTGGCGACCGTCGAGATATCCAGGTCGATGTGCATGGTGACGTCGCCGTTCGAATGCACGCGCGGCGTGATTTCCACGTTCACACCCACGTCCTGGTACGTGAACTGCGTGTTCACCAGCGGATTGACGCCTACTCCGGCCACGCCCGGCTGGAAGCTGCCGGTGGCAATCGGTTCCTTCTCGCCGATCTTCAGCGTCGCTTTGACATTGTCCACGCTCCGCAGTTGCGGCGCTTGCAGAATCTTCGATCCCGCGTCGCTCAACGCGGCCTGCAGCAGCGCGCTGGGCAGCGTGGTGGCAAAGTCCGAATTGCCGATGTGGGAAAGCTGGTTGAGCGGAACCATAGTACCCGTCGTGCTGCTGCCGGTAGTCCCCGTGGTGCCGGTGGTGCCAGTCGTGCCGGTGACAGTGGTGCCTGTGGTGCCAGTGGTGCCGGTAGTGCCGCTGCTCTGCACCTGGATGCTGGAGCGCGGGTTGAAGGTCAGCGGCAGGTTCAGACCGGTGGAGGCGATCGCCGCGGTGACCTGCTTGCTGAAGGTGGTGCTGGCTTCGATCACCATCAGATCCACCACCACTTCGGCCTTGGGTTTATCGACGTCGTTGATGATCTTCTCCGCCAGTTCCACCTTGTCCGCCTCGCCGCGCGCGATGATGGCATTTTGCCCCTTATATTGGGCGACCTTTTGCAGATCGGCCACGGTGCGGAGTAAGGTCACAACTTCGTTCAGCTCGGCGTCGCTTTGAATATTCTGCAGGTAGAAGACCTTGACCACCTGCTCTTCGTAGTCGCGCCGCTTGTTGGGGTTCTCATTGGTGACGAAAATCGTGTTGGCCGAAATCGGCTTCCAGAACGATTTCGTGAGCACCGCCAGATAATCCAGCGCCTGCTCGATGGTGGAATCGTTCAGTTCCACGTTGAACCCGTCCTTCGCCGGGTTCTGGTATTCGGGATCCCACAGCAGATTGATGCCCGCGTACTTGGCCACGGTGTCGAACAGGACCTTGGTCTTGTTGTTCATCTTCAGGTTGATGGGCTGCGGATTGAGCGGCTTCAGCTCGGGCACGCCCATCAGCCGGCCCAGCCGGCCCTGTTCCTGCTGATTGTATTCCTGCACCGGGGTCAGGGCGCGCTCCGCCGCCGGCGCTTCTTTGCCGGTGACTGCCTGGCGCTTGCGTTCGCGCTCCAGCATCTGCCGCGTGAGATCGACTTCCTGAGCGGCGATGGCCGAGCCCGGGTTGATGCCGTACGCCTTCTGGAACTCCGCCAGGCTCTCGTCCAGTTGCCCCTGGCCGCGCAAACGCAAGCCCTTGTCGACGTGCACCTGCGCGCACTGGAAGCGGGCTTTTTCGGCGGCCATCTGGTAGGTCAGTTCGGCCGGGTCTTCGGAAAGCGCCTTCTCGTAAGAGGCCAGCGCCGCGTCCCAGTCTTTCTTGCCCTCTGCGATCCGGCCCTCTGCCAGATACTTGTCGCCCTTGCGGGTTTTGGCTTCCAGAGGAGCCAGCGGCGCAAGCATCGCGGCGGCCAGCCAGACTGCGGTTAAACGATTGAAAAAACGCATGTTCCTGCTTCCGTCAGGCTACTCGCGAACCCTATGCTAAGATGAAGTCGCACTTCGCGATCCGGGTGTATCTAAAAGCATTGACGCGCTTGGGGCTCGCGGCGTGGAGAACAAAATTGGCGGACGAGAAAGAGCGCTTCAAGATCCTCAGCGATAACCGGCAGGCGCACCACAACTACTTCCTGATGGATCGCTTCGAGGCCGGCATGGTGCTCACGGGGACCGAAGTCAAGGCCGCCAAGGACGGCAAAGTTCAGCTTAAGGACGCGTACGGAGCGGTAATCGCCAATGAAGCGTGGCTGCTGAACGCGCACATCAGCCAGTATTCGCACGGTAACCGCGAAAACCATCCCCCCGTTCGCAACCGCAAGCTGCTGCTGCACCGGCGCGAAATCGACAAACTGCTGGGCATCACGCGGGAAAAAGGCCTGGCCCTGATTCCCACCAAGATCTATCTCAAGCAAGGCCGCATCAAGTGCGAATTGGCGGTGGCCAAAGGCAAGAAGCTGCACGATAAGCGCGAAACCGAGCGAGCCCGCACCGCCGAAGCCGAAGCCCGCGCCGAGATGCGCCGTCGCGCGTAAAGCCGGCGCCCAAAAAGCGCAAAATCGATCAAGCCCTTCCGCGCTCGCTCGCTTACACTCTGGGTTGGGAGGTGCGCCACGATGAAGGCATCCACCGAGCAGGATTACTACGAGCGGATCGTCCGCACGCTGGTATTCATCCAGGGGCATCTGGACGATGACCTGGAACCGGACCAGGTCGCCGCCGTGGCGGCCTTTTCGCAATTCCACTTTGCGCGCATTTTCCGCGGCCTCGTCGGTGAAACGCTGAAGGAGTACATCCGGCGGCTGCGCTTGGAGCGCGCGGCCCGAAACCTCAAGCAGCGCGACGAGCCCGTCACTCAACTTGCATTCGAAGCCGGGTTCGAAACTCACGAATCCTTCACGAGGGCATTTGGAGCCATGTTTGGCATACCACCTTCCGCTTACCGTGCCGCACACAAGCCCGCCCCAGAGACGGCTTCCGGCACTCACATAGACGATGTGGCGGGTTACCATCCGCCGGACTACGGAGACGTCCCGCCGCCGGAAGTCAAGGAACTGGCGCCGGTGCGGGTGGTTTTCCTGCGCCACGTCGGTCCGTACAGCCAGGTCGGCGCCACCTGGGGCCGGCTGATGGCCTGGGCCGGCATGCGGGGCCTGCTGGGGCCCGGCATGAAGATGCTCGGCATCGTTCACGACGATCCGGATGTGACGCCGGAAGACAAGGTCCGCTATGACGCCGCGGTGGCCGTGAGCCGCCCGGTCTCTCCCGAGGGCGAGTTCGGCGTGATGGAATTGCCCGGCGGCCGTTACGCGGTGGCCACCCATCGCGGACCCTACGAGGGCCTGGGGAAAGCCTACCAGCGCATCTACGGCGCGTGGCTGCCCAAGAGCGGATGTGAGCTGCGCGATGCGCCCGCCTTCGAGCAGTACCTCAACTCACCGCAGAACACCAAGCCGGAAGATCTGCTGACCCTGATTCACGTGCCCCTCGCGGGCTGAACGGGAAGCCTACTGGGATTCCAGGTCGAGAGCGAATGCCAACGCGCTCTTCAGTGTCATCATCACGTCTCCTGGAAGTCGGCCGAGTCTGCGTTCAAGCCTTGCAGTTGGTATTGAGCCAAGTCCTTGAACATTGGCCACCGAGTCCCGGTCAAGGAACGGAAATCGCGGCAGAGGCACTTCGTAAGGGCTGAACCGATGCTGGGTGGTGAGCGGTACGTAGAGCACGAGCGCGCGGGGCGGGCTGGGATCCTGGCGCGATACAATCACGACGGGCCGCATTTTCGCGGCGAGCCCCAGGTCGGCCAACCAAACCTCACCTGGTTGCGGGCTCATCGAGAATGCCTAGAACCTCTTGTTCTACAGCGCGCGACCGCATCAGATCGAGAACGTCTTGGTCGGCGAGGTCGATTACTTCTGTTACGCGCTCTCGCACCTGAGCGGCCGTCTCCGGTTTCCATTCGCGTAGCTTAGCGTCGAGCCTCTCCACCAAAGCATCCACAGCGACAGTCCTCCTTCTTATTTTAGTTTAGCTCTGCGGGCGTCGCGTTGCCGCGAGGCGTCTGCCGATCTAGAGAAGGCTTGAGATTTGCGAATTTCTTGCGCTTTCCAGACTGCCAATCCACATACTCTGTCGAGTCCGCAGTGGCCCAGAATTTCCGCTCCTCGTCTTCGTTCTTGAATTCAGGAAGCTTCTTTCTCATATCTCTGATAGGTCTCCGCTCCGTTCCCCGCTACCCGCGCGGCGCCATCGCCAGACCGGCGGCGCCGACGATGCCGGATTTATCGGCCACCTGCTGCTCGACCAGCGGGACCTCGCGGCCCAACAGCCCGCGCGAGCGCTCCCACACGGCGTCCCGCAAGGGGGCCAGCAAATCCGCGCCGGCATTGGCGAGGTGGCCGCCGATGATCACGATCTCGGGGTCGAAGGCATGCAGCAAGCCGGCCAGTGCGGCGGCGAGTTTCCCGATGGCGTCCAGGACGATGGTGGAGGCGAGTTCATCGCCTTCGCGTGCGGCTTGAAAAACCGTGCGGCAGTTGACCAGTTGCGGCTGCTGCCGAAACAGGAGCGTGAGGCTGGAAGCGCAACCGCGGTGCACGGCGGACCAAGCCTGCGCCTCGATGGCGCGGGCGGAAAACACGGTTTCCAGGCAGCCCCGATTGCCGCAGGCGCATGGCGCACCGTTCGGCTCCACGGTGATATGGCCCAGGTTGCCGGCCAGACCGGTGTGGCCGCGCAGCAGATGGCCTCCCGCGAGCACGGCGCCGCCTACTCCGCGGCCGAGCGTGAGCATGATGACGTTCTCGTGGCCGCGCGCGGCACCCCACGCCATCTCGCCGGCCAGCGCCACGCGGGCGTCGTTATCGGCGAACACCGGCACCTCGGGCGGCAGGCCCACCAGGTCGCTAAGCCGCAGGCCTTCCAGGAAATGTAAGGTCCCAGGCAGCAGTTCGACACGCGTACTATCCGGATCGATCACGCCTTTGCAGCCGACGCCGACCGCAGCGGGGTCTGCGGTTGCCTCCACCAGCCACTCGATCGCATCGTGCAGCCAAGGGAGCAACGAATCCAGGTCGCCTGGCGTCTCGATGGTGCGCGACGCGAGGATGGCGCCCGCTTCGTCGACCATTCCAGCCTTGATCTGCGCTCCGCCGATATCGATTCCCAGGACCACCATGCGTGCTTTCTAATATACGCCAGCCGCCGCCGCGGCAACCATCCGTCACAGTTTCGGATTGAAATCCAACACCTTCACCAGAAACGCCCAGCGGTCGGCAAATTCGTCAATGGTTTTCGACGTCGGAGTGCCGGCGCCGTGGCCGGCGCGCGTCTCGATGCGGATCAGGATCGGAGCCGCGCCTTGCTGCGACTCTTGCATGGTGGCCGCGTATTTGAAGCTGTGGCCGGGCACTACCCGGTCGTCGTGATCGGAAGTGGTGATCAGCGCGGCCGGATACTTGGCCTTGCGGATGTTGTGCAGCGGCGAGTAGGCCAGCAGCGTTTTGAAATCCTCCGGATCGTCCGGCGATCCGTACTCGCCCACCCACCCGACGCCGGCCGTGAACTTGTGAAAGCGCAGCATGTCCATCACGCCGACGGCGGGCATGGCCGCGCCAAACAGGTCGGGGCGCTGGTTCATGCACGCGCCCACCAGCAGGCCCCCGTTGCTGCCGCCGAAAATCGCCAGCTTGGGCGTCGACGTGTAGCGATTGTGAATCAGCCATTCGGCGGCCGCGATGAAATCGTCGAACACGTTTTGCTTGTTGTGCCGCGCGCCGGCCAGGTGCCAGGCTTCGCCGTATTCGGAGCCGCCGCGCAGGTTAGGCGCCGCCCACACGCCGCCCATTTCCAGCCATTCGATCAGCGAGGGGCTGAACGACGGGGTGATGGCAAGGTTGAACCCCCCGTAGCCATAAAGGATGGTGGGGTTCCGGCCGTCGAGGGGCATGCCTTTGCGGTGCACCACGAACATCGAAACCTGGGTGCCGTCTTTCGATGGATAGAGGACCTGATCGGTCTGATACTGGCCGGCATCGAAGCTGAGCTTGCTGCTGCGCAGCAGTGTACTGCGGCCGGTGCGCAGATCGAGGCGGTAGAGAGCGGCCGGCGAGGTGAAGGTGACGAAGCTGTAAAACAGCTCGTTCGAATCCGGCTGGGCGGGCGACCAGTTGGCGGCGCCGATGCCATCGAAGGCGACGTCGCCGGTGGTCTTGGTCTCGAGTGAGTAGATGACCGCCCGCGCGTGAGCGTTGTGCAAATACGAAAGCAGCAAGCGGCCACCCGCGAGACAGGCGTGGTCCAGGCTGTCGGGCTGCCCGGCCACCACTTCCTCCCAGCGCTCGCGGCCGGGCCGGCTGAGATCGATGGCGATGATACGGCCGTTTGGCGCCCCATCCGTGGTGCGCAGGTAGATGCGGCTGCCCTGGCTGCCGGCGTAATCATAGAGGCCTTTGGGGTCGGGCGTGAGCAGGGCCATCTGCGGGCTGGCGGCGGAGAGGTCCTCGAAGTACAGCATGTTGCGGGAGCTGTCCTGGGGCAGATCCACGTGGACGATCAGCCAGCGCCCGTCCGCGGTGAGCACGGGGCCGAGCCCGCTGTCGGCGTGCGCCGGATCTTCGTAAACAAACCGGTCCCGCTCGGCCGCCTCGCCCACGCGGTGCAGCATCACCTGCGGATTGCGGTTGACCGCGGTCAGGAGTTGGCCCTCCGGCGGCTTGGGATAGCGGACGTAATAGAAGGCGCGGTTGTCCACGGTCCAGGCGGGAGCGGCATCCTTGGTCCACTGCAACACCTCGGGCAGGTCCTGGCCCGTCTCGACGTTGCGGATGCGCCATTCGCACCAGTCCGAGCCGGCCTGCGCGGTGCCGAATGCCAGCAGGCCGCCATCGCGGCTGGGAGCGAGGCCGCACAGCGCCGCCGTGCCATCCTTGCGGAACGTATTGGGATCGAGCAGCATTTTAGGCTGGTTCCCCTGGGCATCCATCGTGTACAGCACCGCTTGATTCTGGAGGCCGCTGTTGCGCAGCAGAAAGTAATGGTTGCCGGCGGAGAATGCACCGGCATAGCTCCAGATGAAGCCGCGCGAAAAATTGGCGAGCGCGGCGGCGGGAAAACGCTCGTAATCGAACAACTGGGTGAGGCGCCGCTGGATCGAGTCCCGCTGCGGAATGGCGGCCAGCCACTGGTTGGTCAACTTCACTTCGGCTTCGATCCACGCGCGCGTAGCGGGGTTGTCCGGATCTTCCAGCGTGCGGTAGGGATCGGCGATCTGGCGGCCGTGGTAATCGTCAACCTGTTTGGTGCGCGGGGCAGCCGGGTACACCAGAGTCGAGGCGCTTTCGGCCAGCACCACGCACAAGCCGGCTACCGCGGCCAGCGCGGTGAGTGTCTTTCCGGTAAGAAGATCTCTGAGCATCGAGTTCAGTGTACACCCGGTGCCGCGCGGCTCTGCGGCGGGCTGATCGCCCGTGATCCGTGCGCAGGGGGGAGGCCGGGAACTGCGGCTTGGGATCAAAGCAATTCGATGAACTCGCCGACCGAAAGGTTGGCATCTCGAACAATGGCGCGTAGCAGTGGTTCCTTGATGGTCCGGCCAGGATGGACAGGCACCACGGTTCGCGCCTTCGTCTCAGGGTGAATCATCACCAGGTGGCTTCCCCTTTGCCGGTCCTCGACGAATCCGGCGCGCTTAAGCGCCCGGACCACCTTCCGCGCAGTGACGGACGGAAGCTTGGCCATAAATCAAACGGGAACAGAGGCCGGAACTGTCACCCTCCCCTGAAATGATGGGCCCTCCTCGGGAATTGCCTCTCCGTGGGCCGCCAAGCTCTCCAAGTACAAGGCGATGGCGTCCTTGACGTTTCGCTCCGTCTCTTCCAGGGTTTCACCCTGAGTGTGACAACCCGGCAAAGCTGGAACAAACGCCACGTAGCCGCCTTCTGCCGCTTGTTCGTAGAACACCGAATAAGAGAAGGCTTTGGAGACCCTGCTCTTCATCACCTCTCATTGTAAAAGGTCCGCATCGAATCGGCAAAGTAGCCGGGGCGCATGCGCCGCGGGTCCCCCCGGAAACAAAGGCTAGCGCCCGGCCTTGCTTGCGCGCAGCCCGCCGATGCCCAATCCTATTCCCATGGCGAGGTTTCCAAGGCCAAGCGCTGTGAGACCGCCGGAGATACACCAGATCCCAACCAGAATGCCCAGCACCGCAAATCCGCACCGGAACGCCCGTGCGCGTCGAGGCTCGCCGGTGTCGGGCTTGGTTCCGTACTCGAACATACTGGCGAATCGAGTATATCAAACGCCTTACAGCGAATTCAGGTACGCGATCAGGTCACCCATTTGCTGGGCGGTGAAGCGGGGCCAGGCGAGGTTGCGCTGGTTCATGGTATCGAGCATGCGCGGGCCGTGCTCCCAGAGCGCGGACAGCATGGTGATATCGGAATAGGCGTCCTTGCCCTTGTCCTTATCCTTGCTCAGTGGCGGCGCGCCGGCGGAGGGGTCGTTGTGGCAGGTGGCGCAGTTCTTTTCGGCAAACACTTTCTTGCCGCGTTCCGCGTTGCCATCGCCGCGGAAATACTGCTTGGCCCAGATGTAGCCAGTGATCTGGCGCATTTCCTCCTGGGAAAGCTGGGGCGGCGGATTCTTCATGCTCGGCTGGTGGTTCCACATGTCGACCGCGATTTCGGTCAGGGTCTGGTTGTGGAGGCGTGTCTCCAGCGCCAGCTTGCCGACGTGGCAGCCGGCGCAACTCTTGGACTGAAACAACGCCGGGCCGGCATCGGTGGGCGCGAACAGGAAATTGTGCGCCAGGGCCTTGGTCTCCGGCAGGTTTTGCAGGTAGACCAGGATGTCGGTGAGCTCCTGAGCGGTGAGGTCGCCCCAGGCCAGCTTCTGTTTGGTGAAGGCTTCGCGCATGGCGGGGCCGTGGTTCCACATCTGCTGTGCCAGCACCACCGGGTCGGCGAGCGATTCCCACTGGGTCACCGGCGGTGCGACGGGGTTGGGCGACCTGGTGATGCCGTGGCAGGAGGCGCAATGCTTTTGGGTGAACTCCAGCTTGCCGCGGCCGGCGTCGCCCGGCTTTTCGAAATAGCGCGCGGACACGAAGTAAGCGAAAAGGTCGGCGGCCGATTCCCGGCTCAGCTCGGCCTTGACGATGCCCCGCTGCTTCATGCCGGCCCACATGTCGGGCGCGTGGTTCCACATCAGGCTCGCCATCGCGGTGGGCGTGTAGTCGCGGTCGATGCGCCGCCCCAGGTCAGGCGCCAGGTTCGCGCCGCGGCCCTTGACGTTGTGGCAGCGGATGCACTGCTCGGTTTCGAAAAGCTGCTCCCCGCGCCGCGCGTCGCCCAAAACCATATCGGCCGCCGGCGCGATCGATGCCAGAACAACCCCGGCGACTATCACTCGTACCATGGACATGACTGGTCTCCTATTGTGTCACCCTGAGGCCGGTGATGAAGGAATTCGTCCGGAATCCATCATACAGGTAAAACGACTGGCCGAAACCGTAATACTGCCATTCGGCGTTCCAGGATACTCGCTTGCACACGGGCACTGACACTCGGGCCAGCGGCTCGTAGTAGCGCGAAGGGGCGCTGCCGGAAGAAACGAACATCGATCCGCCCAGGGTCAGCTTGCCGTCCTTGATGCCCGGCAGCGCGAGGTTGATGGCCGTCGTGGCGGTGTGTGCGTTGTCACGATACTGGGAAACCGAGGGGCTGAGGAACGGCAGCGTGAGGTAGTCGATGTTGGAACTGAGCGTGGAGCGATCGTACTCGCCCATCACACTGATGCGCTTGGCCGAATCCGGCGTCCAGAAAATCGAGAGGGCGTTGTCGCGGCTTTGGAAACTGTAATTGATTCCCGGCGCCGGGTTCTGGTTGTTCAGCACCTGGAAATTGGCCTGCAACGAGAGCGCTTTGGCCACCTGGTAACGCGCGCGCGCGCGGCCTTTCTTGTAGTCGTTCAGGCTGGTGCGGAAGTAGATGTCGTCGCTCGAGGCGCCCTCGAAGTCGAGGTTGATGGTCAACTTGTCAAGCGCGTGATAGGTCAGGCCGCCGATGCCGGTGTTGCGTTTCAACTGGCCGCTGACGAAGGGCCCGGTCTGGCTGAGCTCGCCGGCCAGCGTCTCGGCATTGCCCCAAACATACCGCCAGCCGCCGTGCAGCGTAATCCGGTTGGTGACATCGTACAACACATCGATTTGCTGCTGGTTGTAATTGACATACTCGGTAAATGCGCTGTGCGTGAGAAGCGGAGCGGTCAGGGTTGCGGTGGCGTAGTTACCCGCAGTGAGCGCGGTGAGACCCTCCGGCGCGGCCGCATCGTGGTAGCGGTCCGTCATCAACGATTCGATCACCCGCAGGCGGCGGAGGGGCCGCAGCTCAAAACCAACATTGCCCGTGGTGTGCGGCTGGTTGTCGGTGCCGGTGCCCATCGTCGACTGGCTGCTGTAGAAAAGCAACTCGCTGATGTTGAGGAAATTGCCGTTGGCGACTTCCGAGAAGTGGATGTCCGTCTTGGGCTCGCTGTACAGGAACTGGCCGTAGACATCGAACCAGGAGGCCAGGTGAGAAGTGAACAGCACCTTGCTGTAAATGCTGTGGCCGCGAATGCCGTAGGCTTGCTGGAGGTTGCTCAGGCTGAGCGTCTGGCCGAAAATCGCCGCCGTGTTGTCGCCCGCAAGAAGAGTGGCGTCGGAGGCCTGGTCGTTATCCTTATAAGTTGTACCGCCCTCTTCCAGGGTGAGATGGAAACGGGAATATTCGATGCGCAGGCCGCCGCGGTAATTCTCGGTGCTGTCGGCGAGCAAGGTGGGCACGGCGTATTCGTTGTTCGAATCCTGCACCCAGGTTTCAATGCCGCGGCCGGAGCCGGCATTGTGGTCGAAGTCCAGGTAGGGAATGAAGTGCCCTCCGGGGAACAGGTCTAAACCGGCGCTGAGCGCGCGGCGATGGATATCGAACGACTGCTCGTCAACGCCGCCCGGCGCGCCCGGGTTGGCGAACGAAGGGACGGCGTTGAAGTACGCGATGTTGCGGTAGTCGAAACTGAGATCGTAGATGCGCTTCTTGCGGATGTCGGCGTGGGCCGTGCTGTAGGGATCGCCGCCCCAACCGTAGGCGCGCACGTCCAGTTCGTCAAAAAGGTGCGTGTTCGGATCGAGCAGGCTGAATTCCAGGCCGAATAGCTTGGGGCCTTGGCCCAGGTTGACCACGCTGCGGTATTCGTCCATGCTGCCGTGGACATCGGTCAGCCAGCGATAGCCGAAATCGATGCTGCCGTGAAAATTCTCGGCGGCGGTGGGAGCCGGGTTGTCGGCGGAAGCCTGCGCCGGCGCGGCGGTGGTGGCTTGAGCCTGGGCGGCCGGCGCGGCAGGAGCGGCTGGCGCGGCGCTCGCCGGCGGCTGATCCTGCGGCGGCGCTGTAGGTGGCGTTGTCTGCGCCAGTACCGGGACTATTAGGAGTAAGGCCAGTAGGAATCTCATTTGAGAAAATTCCGGTCCACATAGGACCCATGCACCTTCTGGTGACAGATGGTGCAGTTCTGGAAGCGCGGCTGGCGCATGTCGTGGAAGCCGGGCGGAATCGTGCCCATGGTTCCGTTGGCGGGAAGCGTCGGCTGCGCGAGGTTGGCGTGGCACTCCAGGCAGAGGAAGCCGACTTGCGCCCGCGTCAACATGCGCGGGTTGGCGGAACCGTGCGGCTGGTGGCAGGCGGTGCAGCCTTCCATGCGCACCGGGGCGTGCTCGTAACTGAACGGCCCGCGCTTATCGCCGTGGCATTTGAAGCAGCCCGGCTCATTGGAATCCACCGTCTGCATTGCATGCGGGAGCACGCTGCCGTGCGGATTGTGGCAATCCACGCACGACATGGCGCCTTCCGGCAGCTTATGTCTATAGGGGCGCAGGAAGCTGGCCCATACGTCGGTGTGGCAGGCGGCGCATTGGCGGTTGATGTCGGCCGGTTTGCGCGCCACCAGGCCATCGGGACCGTTCTTGTGGATGGCGTGGCAGCTTACGCAACTCACCTGGTTCTTGGCGTGGCTGCTGTTGATGCGGCCCACGTGGGTGGGCTGGCTGAGGTGGCAGGAAAGGCAGATGCGATCGGCCGCCGCCGCCGTCAGCTTGGCCGGCTGGCGAATGTCGGCGGCGTTCATCGAATCGGCGTGCTTGCTGCCGGGGCCGTGGCACGCTTCGCAGCCTTGCGTGGTGTGCCCGTATTTCTTGTCGGTCTCCACCAGGTGGTGTGGGTTCTTCTGAAACGCCTTGAAGATATCCTCGTGGCAGGTCTGGCAGGTTTCCGAGCCAACATAGGTAGCTGGCTTGTTATCCGCCGCTTTCGTTTCCTGGGCCGCGGGCTGGGGCGCCGGAGCGCCCGGTTTATCCTGAGCGCCCCTGGCTGCGATAGCGACCAGCGCCGCCCCCAGCAGGGCCAACCGCGCCTTGGAGGGCGGTCGCAACATAACGGTCATCTCCTATTTGCCGGCGTGAACTACATCTACATCATACGTTGCGCCGGTGGCGTGGCACACATCGCACGCCTCGCCGAACTTCGGGTCGCTGTTCGATAGAGCGTGCGCCAGCGAGGCGGTATCGAAGTGGCATGCCGTGCAAGCCGAGGTGGTGGCGGGCGACGGATTCAGCAGGCCCTGCGGATCCGCCACCGCATTCTTGCCGATCGGGAACACGCCTTCGGAACTATTGACATGGCACATGTAACACTTGGCGGTATCGGCCACGCCGCCGGTGGGAGTCATAGCGGGATAGAGCACATGGCTGAAATCGTTGTGGCTCCCGCCGAAGCCCACGATAACGTAGCTCAAACCGGCCGAGCCCAGGGTCTGGCCAGTGTGAATCTTGTGGACCATCATGGCGAAGTTAATGCCCTGGTTCGGCAGCGCCTTATCGGCGGCGACCGTGGCGCTGGGCCGGGTCGGCGCGTCAGTCGCGTTGGAGTTGTGGCACAGTACGCACATTTCGATCTGGTTGCGGTTTTCGCCGTGCAGCGAAAGCTTGGTATGGCACTTGTCGCAATTGGCGATCGCAACCACGGTGCGGCGCGGCACCACCGGCGAGCCATCCACCGAGAAGTAGACCACCTTGTTGGTGGCTCCATACTCGGTGCTTTGTTCGGAGGCAGGGGCGTTGGGCAGGGTCAGCCCGCGGCGGCCTTCGATGCCGATGGCGTAGGTGCCGGTCGCGTTTGCCGGAATCACGGTAGTGAACGTATACGTGCAGTTACCGCTCGAATCGCATTGCGCGGTGGGTACCGGGTTTTCGGAAACGTAACCGGGCGTGGCGGGGGTACCGAGATTGGCCGTCCCGTAATCGGACGTTGTGCCGGCGAGCACCAGCGCGAGGCGGTTCTCACCGCCCGTCATGGTGGCCATCGAGATGCCGTTGCCGGCATTGTCCTTGATGGTGAAGCTGACGGTCGGCGCCTTGCCTGCAACACCGTTGGCGACAGTGCTAATGGCCAGATTGATGCCGGGCGCGCTGATGGATTCGGTGGGATTGGCGTGCGCCCCGGTGATCGAAAGGTCGAACTCCGAGCCGGAACTCGGGATGTGGCAACTGGTGCACTGCGTGTCGTCGGTCTGGATGACGCCGCCGTGATTGGCGCCGGTCGCGAAGTTGACGTTGTCATGGCAGGAGCCGCAAGCCGCCTGCGATGGCTGGGTCAGCCACAAAGTGGTCTGCGCCGCGCCGTTCTTGGGGTTGTGGCAGCTTCCGGCGCAGTTGCGCGGGTCGCCCGGATTGGAAGGATACACCACCGTCGAAAAGTCGACCGGCGCGTTCTGGTAGTTGTCGATCTGATACTTTCCGCCCGCCACGACGCTCGGCAACGAGGCGCCCATGTGAATCTTGTGGATGAAGACCTTCATATCGAGGGTGTTGCCGGTGTTGGGATCGGAGGTCTGCGGGGTGTGGCACATAATGCAAAGGTCCACGCCCTGGCGGGATCCGCCATGAAAGGCCAGCAGATCGTGGCAACTGTTGCAGTCGGAGGTGCGCACAACGTCGCGCGGCAAGGTGGAGGCGGTGCCGTTGGGAACCCAATCGAAGGTCACCGAAGCGTAGTTGGTGCCCAAGCCAAACTGGGTCAGGTTGCGCGAGCCGTACAGTCCCACGCGATGGTCGGTGGTGCGGTCGTCGTTGCCGGGCACCTTGGTCTTGAAGGTGTACAGATACTCGCCCATGGCGACCGTGCTCAGCGTGCCGGTGGTGCTCGATTCGCCGGACGCCTGCGTGGCCGTGTTGCCGCCGGTAGCGGCGGTCGCGGTGCGGGTGATATAGGAAACAAACTGAGCTTGTCCCCGCGGAATGCTGGCCAGCAGGAAACTGGTCGAAATCGTGCCAGGCGTCACGACACCGGTCGCGTCGAGAGCGGCCCCGTTGGGATCGGTGGTCTTGAAATCGACGCTCACCGTGCCGTCCACCGCAATCGTGGCGGAGACAACCTTATATAAGAGGCCGGGCTGGACCCATGCCACCAACTGCGGGCTGGCTACGTTGGCTTTGTCATTCCGCGGGAAGATGGTTTTTCTCTCCGCGCTCAGGAAAGCGACCGATCCGGCGATCAGTCCCAGCGCCACCACGTAACGCCCTCTGGCGAAAACCGGCTTAGGAATCCGCATGCTGTTCTCCCAAAAATTCAATTCCTTGTTTCAGCCGCATCTCCGCGGCCGGAGACCGCCCGGCCGCGGAGATGCCACAAATCAAACTCTTACTTTCCGGCGTGAACGACGTCGACGTCGAAGGCCTGGCCGGTTGCATGACAAACGTCGCAGGTCTCACCGAACTTGGGGTCGGTCTGCGATACTGCGTGCGCGAAGTCGGAAGTTTTCAAGTGGCAGGCGGTGCAGGCCGAGGTGGTGGCGGGCGCCGGATTGAGCAAACCCTCCGGATCGGTGACCGCGTTCTTACCCTCGGGGAAGACGCCTTCCGAACCGCCGGTATGGCACATGGAACAATCGGTGGTGTCGTGCACCGAGCCGGTCGGGCTCATGGCCGGATAGCGGACGCCGGTGTTGGGAACCGCAGCCGGCACGGAGGCGAACGCAGCGCCAAAATCGCTGACAGCGCCGCCGTGGCCGATCACGATGTAGTCCTGGTTGAAGCTGCTCTCCAGATTCATGCCGGTATGGATCTTGTGCACCATCAGGGCGAAGTTGATGGCCTGATTGGGCAGGCTCTTGTATGCCGCAACCGTGGAGGTGGGCCGCGTAGTGTAATCGGTGTTGCTGGGATTGTGGCAGATCACGCAGTACTCGGTGTTATTGCGCAAGGAGCCGTGCAGTTCCAGGTCGGAGTGGCACTTGTTATTGCAGTTGGCCAGCGCCACCACGGTGCGCCGCGGCGCCACGGGAGTGCCGTCCACGGAGAAGTAAATCACCTGGTTCTTGCCGCTGTATTCGGCGGTCTGCTGGGTGGTGTCGCCCTTGAGGAGAGTGATGCTCATGCGCCCCTCGATGCCGATGGCGTAGGTACCTGTAGCCGCGGCCGGAACCGCGTGAGTAAAGGTATAGGTGCAAGTACCGGCGCTGGTGCACTGAGCGGCCGTCATGATGCTTTCGGTCACGTAACCAGGAGTCGTGGTGACATCCGAGCCGAAGCTGGTGGGTAAGCCGTAATCGGTGGTCGGCCCCGCCATGGTCAACGACAGCGACCCGGAGTTCGCCGAGAAAGTGCTCATCGGAATCGGATTGCCGCTGTTGTCCTTGACCGTGAAGGTAACGGTCGGCTTCTGTCCCGCGCCGCCGTTCGCCACGCTGACCAGGGTGAAGTTGATGCCCGGAACACCCGGCGCATAAGCCGGAATGGTGTGGCCGCCGATGATGGACGCGTCGAACGGCAGCTCGCCCTGCTTGATGTGACAGGTGGCGCACTCGCTATCGTCCGGCTGCGGTCCGCCGGCGTGGTTGAGGCCGGTCGCGAAATTGTCCGCGTCATGGCAGGCGCCGCAGGCGGCAGCGCCGGGATTGCTGTACCAGTTATTGGCCTGGGTGGCGCCGGTGGTCGACTCGTGGCAGAAGGTGCAGCGCCGCGGATCGGAGGGGAGCACCACTGTGGACCAGTCGGTCGAGCCGAGTTTGTATGACCCTCCCGCCTGCACACTGGGTAACTGGCTGCCCATGTGAATCTTGTGGATCATCACCGGGAAGTCGGCGGTATTGCCGTTGGCGTCGTTGGTCTGCGGTTGGTGACAGATGATGCACAGGCCCACGCTGCGTCGCGATCCACCGTGGAAGGCAAGCTGATCATGGCACTTGTCGCAAGAGGCTGTGCGCACGATGTCGCGCGTCACCGTCACCGCGGAGCCGTTGGGGACGAAGTCGAAGTAAGTGTCGGCGTAGCTGGTGCCCAGACTCCACTGCGTGAGGTTGCGAGATCCGTAAATGCCGATGCGGTGCGTCGCGGTTGCATCGAAACCAGCCGGAGCCTTAGTCGCATAGGTGTAAACATATTCGCCCAAGGCCACCGTCGCCAGCGTGCCACCGGAATCGCCGCCAGCTCTGCTGACGGTGACGCCGTTGGTGGTGCTGGAACTAACGATGTAATCGGTAAATTGCGTCTTGCCCTTGGGAATATATGCAATCAGATATCGCGGGCTCACCGCGCCCGGCGTCTGCACGCCCGCCACATCCAGCGGCGCGCTGGTGGGATCGGCAATCTTGAAATCGACGCTGATGGTGCCATCGGCGGCGATCTTAGCCGACACCACCGTAAACGTCAGGCCCGGCTGAATGTATTCAATCACCTTCGGGTCGGCGTAATGCGCAACATCGTGCACGCCAAACACGTTCTTGTTTACGTCTCCGTTCAACAACACGATCGAAGCGGCCAAAACTGCCAGGATCAGTGCGTAACGGCCAATCGCGAACACCGACGGAGGAATCCGCATGCTAGTTCTCCAAATCAAAACTCTCTCTGTATGTCAACAGCTCTTTCCGGACGGGAAGCGACCCACCGGACCACTATACGCAAGGAATACCAGGAGTAAGCAAAGCACCTACCCATCCAAACAGACTGAACGAATTGGCGACCTCAAAGTCTTTTATTATCTTTGTGCTGGATATTCCATCACAATGTTGGAAATTCCGTCTGCGACCTGACTGGGTGAAAAGACCGTGGCGATTGGGTGAAATCTCGCGGGTGGGTGCGCCAGCAAGTGGCCTTTGGGTTGCCGCACCCCGGGACAGAAGCCCCACAAATCTGTGGTGGAGGGCCGAAAGGGCCCCTTAGGGAATCGCCTAGGATGAAGCATGTGGCGGCTGCGAAAGTGCCGGGATAGCCCGCCTTCACTTCCCAAAAGTAGATAGCGATATTTTTATCTTATTTACCGATAATTCGGCTTGATTTTCGATGGTTATACGGATTATTCTGGGTTTCTAGCCGGCTATAGTGCCGGGAAATACTAAAAAATTAGCAGGCCATGACCAACGCGATTATCCTCCCTCCCCCCTCGTCGCCCGAACGCAGCCGCTTGTTGTCGGTAGATCTGATCCGACGGCGGGCCCTCGAGCGTCTTTATCGCCGGCGGTTTGCGGTTGAAGAGCTGATTCGCTCGCTCGAGCAGTATCAGCTTGCCCGGGAGAATATCCCGGGCCAATGCATTAGCATGTGAGCCGCAGCTAGGTTGTCGTGAGTCCGCGATCGATCGCAAATTTGACCAAGCCCACCAGGTCGTGAACATTGAGTTTGCGAAACAGACTGGCGCGGTAAGTGTCCACGGTCTTGGGGCTGATGTCGAGTAATGTGGCGATATCCTTGGCGCGCAAGCCATTCACGAGCTGATGAAAGACCTCGAGTTCGCGGGGGCTGAGCGAAGCCAGCGGATTGTCGGCTGGTGTCTCTTGCGGTTGTGTGAAGAGTCCGGCGCCGCGCAGGAGGGGAGAAACGTAGACGCCTCCGTCGCGGACGAAGGTGACTGCGTCATGCAGATGGCGAGCCGGGCCATCCTTCAAGAGGTAGGCGTCGGCGCCGGCGCGCAGGGCTCGTCGAACAGTGTTCTCTTCGCGGCTGATGGAGAGGATGATGAGCTTGGCAGGGCAACCTCTGCTGCGCAACTGGCGCACGACTTCCGTTCCATCCATTCCCGGCATATGCAAGTCGAGGATGACGAAATCGGGCTGCAGGGTCTGCACCAGTTCCAGCGCTTCGGAGCCGTTGGAGCATTGCCCAAGCACTTGCATGCCCTGCGCCTCGCAGAGGGCGGCGAATCCCTCGCGCACGATGGCGTGATCGTCGGCCAAAACGACCGTCGTGGGGCGCAATTGGTCCATCTTTCTCCCTAGCGCTTGCGGCCTAATCCGGAACGGCAAAAGGCGCGGAAACCACCAGCTTCGTGCCGAGGGGCCCGCTTTCGAGCACCATTTTTCCACCAACCGCCGCAGCTTGTTCCCGGATGGACCGCAGTCCGATTCCGGTCCCGATCAAGGCGGGAGCGGCGACCAGCGCGGCGGTATCGATGCCGGGGCCATTGTCCCACACAGTGAGTTGGATGTGTTTGGCATCGACGGCCAGCGTCAAGCGAACACGGGTAGCGTGGGCGTGCTGGTCGATATTAGAAAAGGCCTCCTGCGCGGCGCGATAGAACAGCGCCTTGATTACCGGTTCGGTCCCGGCGGGCGGGGCGGTGAGGTCGAGTTCGGCCTGGTACCGTTGCGGGATGCCGCTAATCAGCCACAGTTGCTCCAGTGCGGCTTCCAGCGTGAGCCGCTGCCATTCGGGGGGATGCAGTCTTGCTCCGACGGCGCGTACCAGCGCCAGAGCTTCGGCGGCAGCGGTAGAGATGCGTCCCAGGGTCTGGCTGGCCGCGGATTCGCCGTCCGGCAATTGCGCCTCGGCCGTTTCCGCCTGGCGCAGGATGCTGACCAGCAATTGCCCGACCCCGGTGTGCAGCTCGCGTCCCAACCGGGCCCGCTCCTCCTCGATCAGCTCGATAACGGCGCGGGCGCCGCCGGTTTGCCGCCGCCGGGCGTGCGCCACCAGCCTGCGCGCGGTCTGTTCCAGGCGAGAGAAGCGGCGCAGATCATCGGCTTCAAGGCCGCGCGGGCCGGACACTTCGCCCAGGTCCTCCTGGCGGCCGATCAGATGTGCGCTGAGCAGCAGTCCATCCGTTGCGCCCGAGACGAGAGAAAGACAAATGCCGCGAGCGTGCCCAAGTGGCTGCCCCAAGGGTTTATCCGAGGCTGAAACGACGGTATCCGCCAAATTGTGGACTTCACCGAGCGCAGCGCGCGCGGTTGGGCTCATCCAGAGCACTTGACCGGCCTCGCTGCACTTGATCAGCATCGGAAATGAGGGCGGGTTCCGGCTGGCCGGCCACATGCCGCTGCCAGGCACGGCCAGAGGTCTCCTAATCCAAAGGACTCTCCCTAATAGAATCGCAAAAAGGACCTTTAGGTATCAATCCAGGTACGTACTTGGTACTGGGGTGACCAGGCAGAGAACTTGCAAGAGCTTGGGAAGAGGCATATAGGTGGAGGCTTTATCAGTAACCGCCGGCGAGGAGTAATACGAGGCTCCGTAGAGAAGAACCCAAAAACAACTTCTCGGTATTCTGATTTGGAGCCTGTTTCACTCCACCGATAGAGACAGGATGTCCGCTTTGATTTGTTCGTTCAGGTCGGCGGGTTCCGGCCGGAGTTCGCGGGCCATGGACAGGCGGACCAGGTGTTGTAGCTCCCCCAATTGGAGCCTGACCGCGCGCTCATAAATGCCGTTCGATATCCGGTCGAGTTGGCAATCCCGACGGCTTCTCATGCCAAACGATCCCGGAGCGGGTTGTGCATCCACGGGACGAAGCTCCGTGCACGCGGTAGATTGCTCTTCCGACGTTTCTAATGCGGGCTCGATGAGCAAGGCCACGCCTTGTACCCCCTTGTAATCAGCGAGTATACCACCATTGGGTGGTAGTCCTATACATACTTTATGCGTACTATTACCGTATACTATCGATAAACTACCGCCCTTTACTGTTTTGACCGAAACGGCGACCAATTGCACAATTGTGTGGGCTGCGACTGCCATTGGAGGACTAGGCCACGGGCGCGCCGAGCACTCAGCCACATAACTGCGCGACGCGAGGAATCGCGGGGCGAACTTGCTTGATCGCACTTCGCCCGGCGTCTTCAGGCGCGCGCGTCATCAGCCAGCGCCATAACCCGCATTAAGACTTTTTAGTTCACTTTCGACCGGCTTGCGTAGAAAATGAAACAAGTACACTGTGATCTTGCGTCGATATGCAGTAGGGGAGGCTGGCGATGAGGGACGCGCGATATATCGACATTCCCGGCAATGGAACTCACGAGCTGCCGCCGCTGTTGCTCAATGCGTTGGCGGATCACGCACCCTCCGAGGAAGCGCCCGACCTGGCTTCAGTGATGCCGGAAGCCGAGGACATGCTGGCGGCGAGCGATGCCACCGAGGAGGTCCTGGAGCGGCGCAAGTTCGAACTCGCCGTGCAACTGGCCGAACGGTACAAG
>Ga0181517_10002026_pt1 | contig 21425 bp, 22 predicted proteins | sample PEATcosm2014_Bin_31_FD_119748 | JGI IMG/M metagenome (GOLD analysis project Ga0181517, IMG submission 119748) | Peatland microbial communities from MTU Mesocosm Facility, Houghton, MI, USA - PEATcosm2014_Bin01_30_metaG | ecosystem: Environmental > Terrestrial > Soil > Wetlands > Peat | place... | reverse complement strand
GCCAGATGAAGCACGTCTGCCCAGCGGCGATGAGGGCCTCGACCCAGGCGACCTGCTCGGGCTCGAGGGTGCCGTGCTCGCTCTTGAGCTCGGCGAAGATCAGCCGGCCGCGACCGGCGGCGCAGATGTCGGGGAAGCCCTTGCCCTGAGCCTGGACGGGGGTGGCCCAGCCGCGGGCGGTGCGGGCGGGGCGGATGTGGAGGGTGCGGTAGCCGTACAGCTGGAGCAGGTCCAGGACGGCGGTGAGCAGCTCGTCCTCGGAGATCGCGGCGAGGTCGCGCTGGTTCACGGGACGTTCCTTCCCTGAACGGTCATCTGCGGCCAGGGCTTCCGATGGCGAATTAGCCACCAGAGGCGCCGATGGCCGCCAGGGTAGCGAGCGATCCATTCCCAGGCCCGTAGGGGCCACCAGATGTCCTCGCCAAATACGCGCCACCACTTGCCGTAGCCGGCGGGTGGACAGTCGTCGTCGCAGCGGTGCGGTCCCTGATGACCACGCTCAAGATGGCAGCCGTGGCTGCCCCAGAACACGCGACAATGGCCATGCTGACGGATCAACTCGTACTGAGCGATCTCCGTCTCGGTGGGCGGCGGGTAGGGCGTGAACGACTCCACTCCGTTGTCCCAGCGGCGGATGCCGTCTGGCTCCCAGGCAATGCCGAAGCTGGGACCAGGAATCCAACGAATCGACGTCGGCGTCTGATCGTCCTCGGTCATTGCCAACCACGCTGGCTCATCTCACGACGACCGCGAGGAGGATCATCTCGAGCACGAAGAGGGCGACGCAGATCAGAGTGACGCGTTCCTTGGGGGTGAGTTCTCGTTCAGATTGGGCGGGGACAAGGGTGTGGATCCAGCGGGTGTCGCCGTCGAACCACTTGCGGGTGAACATCTCATAGCCTGGGGCGAAGCTGCCGTCGGGGCGCTTGGGGCGGAGCTTGCGGACCTCGCGCCGGCGCGCCTTGATCTTGCGGGGGGAGAGGCGGCCCCTCACCGGTACCTCTCCGCGATGCGGTCGAGCGTCCGCTCCAGGAGATAGCGGTACGCCTTCGGGGTCAGCTCGATGCCGCGTATTCGCCCCTCGCCGGGGCCGCGTCCAGAGCCGATGCGTTGGGCTGTGCCACTCCGGTACGGGACGCCGAGGGGGCGGATCTGTCGGCGGCGCTGGGGCTGTTCGACGGTCATCGGCGCTCGTCCTCCTCGTCGCGGGCGTCCAGGAGATCCTGGATGCGTTCGTCGCGATAGTCGCGATGGCACGGAGCGCACTTGCACTCGCCGGTGCCGGAGCAATGCTGGCAGGTCTCGCCCCATTCGTCGACGCCCATGCCCCCGCAGAGGGCGCAGGGGACGGTCACGGCTTGGCCTCCGTGTAGGGTGCTCCGAAGATCAACCGGCCCGGCTCGCCGCGTGCCGGCATGAGCGGGATGACGAGCGGGAAGGTCTCACCGCGCACCGCGGCGGAGAGGATGCCCAGCCGGAGGCGTCGGTGGGGGAAGACCTTGAGCGCCTCGGGCTCGCCCAACTCGGCCGCCACGATGCTGTACCGACCGCCCGCGGCCAGCTCGACCGCCACGGCCTCGGGAGAGCCGATCGCCTCATACGCGGCGGTCGTGAGCATCCCGATGGCTGGATTGTACATGCGGAGCTGGGACTGTTCGATTGGGTGGCGCTTCGTGTCTGGCCGCGTTAGGCGGGTCCATTGGTCGCCGTTCTGAGGCGTGTTATCAGTCATGGTGCGATCTTGTGACGCCCAGTGGACGTTTGTCAAGTCCACGCGGAGGGCACGGCCGAGGGCCTCCGTGGTCTGGGCGAGATTGACGCGGCATGTCTCAGCGTACTCGGCGAGCCCGTCGAGCTCATGACGGATGCGGGCGTCCTCAGCGTTGAGACGGGTGCGCTCGGCGAGGACCTCGTCCCAGCCTGCCTCGCTCTCGTCACCATGGCGGTCGACCGCGGTCACCTGGCCACGCTGCGCGTAGCGTTGGCCGGCGCGGGCGTTGCGCCCCTCCGGCCCCAGGTGAGCGGAGATCCTGGCCCGGGTTGCCTCGAGCGCCGAGGCTACGGCCGTCCGGCTGATCTCGAGGCCGACCAGCTGCTCCTCCGCCTGGGCGATGGCCGCGGTGAGCGCGACATGGTCGCCGGCCAGGGATGCGACGTCGGCGGGACGTGTGGCGAGCATGGGGTTTCGGCTCAGACGGCGGTGAACGCGAGCGCTTCCACGGTCTGGCGGACGATGCGTTCGGCTTCGTAGTCGGTGAGGCCAGCGTATCCGTCCGCGACGTGCTGACGGGCCCTTGCGATGATCCACTCGTCAAGCTCGCGCTCGGCGAAGACGTAATCAGCGCCGAAGTGGACGATCTCGGCACCCGACGGGATCGGCTGGGAGAACTCGGGGACGCTCCCGCGGCTGGCAGTCGTACCCGGGCTGTGAGCCACTCCGGCACGGCCGTCCGGCGTCAACCAGGAGGTGACGTTGTAAGCGAGATCGATCATCCCATCGAAACCGCCGGCGGCGTAGGTATCGGTGACCTGGCGGACCTGGGCGACAGTCGGCCCGTTGCGCCAAACGACTCTGATGCTCGCTCCGCCACTGTAGACGCTCGAGCGGACGTGAAACTTCTGTCCGGGGAAGTCGGCCGCAAGCGCCTTGCGAATCAACTTCGCCGTCTCGGCGCAGGTCAGGTAGCGTGTCTGGCCCATGGGGAGCATCTCCCGCGATCTCGAGCGGGCTTGGAACCGCTCCGCCGCGTTACGGCCCACCGCGGGCCGTCCTCCGCGCCTAGCCTTCGCTGAGACAGCGGTTGATCGCGCTCTCCAGAGCGTTGATGACCGTCTGGACACTGTTGCCGCTCCGGTCCCGCGACCCCAGCGTGATCGTCCCCTTCTCCACGTAGCGCCGCAGCGTCGCCACGCTTCTCATGTACCGCCGCGCCCGCTCATCCGCGCTGCCCAATCCGTACGAGTCGTCCATGGCCGTTGCCTCCGCTGGGGTCATCTCCATATGAGAGATGATACGCTCATGGTACGGGCTTGTCTAGCCATATACCGGGATCGCCCCGTCACGATCTTCGTCACAACGCCCGCCGCAGCTCGCATGTTGCGTCACAACTCTCACCGTCCGCCCTCACCCCTCGCTGAATGACGCGCGCTCCCAACGCGTCACCCGGCGCATGCGTCGGCTGCGTCGCTGCGCTCGCACCAGAGCGAGCGAGCCTCGCTCCCTCACGATCGCGTCGGATGCACCGCGCGTGCGCGCCCGACCGCCGTCGCGGTGAGATGGCCCTCCCCCGGGGGGTCCCGGTCCCGGTACTCGTCTGTCCTCTCACCCCCATACCTTCATCTCCAATGGGGTGAGTGAGGGGTTGTCCCGCCTGCGGTGAGCGGAAGAGCGTCATACGGCTGCGGGGAGGTCGCGGGGGATCGGGCGCGGTGGTTTCACGGTCACGTTCCACGTGGTGGAGCGCGCCAGACGCGCCAAGGCAAGTGGTGAAGAGCGCTGCGTGTGGTCGCTGGTGGGAGCTGGGGGTCCGATACGGATGTATCGGCCCCCCTTCGTGGTGGGCCTGCTGGCGTTGCTGCGTGAGCACGGCGCTCAGGGGGTCGGCTCGCTCCGCTGCGCCTCCAGCGGTGTCCTACGGACAGGGCTACGCCCCCTTCCGTAGGTTTCCCCCACGGGCTATTTTCCCAGGAGCCTGTCCCTGGAAGCGGCGGGGCCACCGCCAGCGCCTGGGGAATTTATACCCTGCTCTTCTGGCGTCAGCGCCGCTGCTCTCTAGGCTGAAATTTCGGTGAGACCCCCGCAGGAGGAGCAGAGACCGCCGGGTTGGGCGCCGAGGTAGTGACCGCTGGGACAGCGGGCACAGGCGTAGACGCCGTGGCGGTGGTGGGAGACCGTCGAGACGGACGGTGGGGGTAGGTGCTTGGGGGGTTGGGGCACCGGTCGCTCGTCGATGAGGACGCGGGAAGCGCCGTCGAACCGGCGAAGGCGGAGCGTCGCGCAGTTGGGACAGAGCCGATGCCAGGGGTGGCGCGGCGTGAACGTGCGGCCGCAGGTGCCGCAGGTGCTCTTCATGGCCGGCCGTCGGGCGGCTCCGCGGGCAGGTGGGGTGAGGTGGCGGGCTCCTGGTCGGCCGATCCTTGGCCAGGTCCATGGCTAGAACAATCCGCCGAGGGCTGCGAAGGCGCCGCGGTGAGGACGTCGGCCGGATGGCCCGCCACCTCTGCGAAGGAGTGAAGGAAAGCTCGTGTGTCGGGGTGCCAGTAGAAGTCGCCGACACCCTCGATGGAGAACGCGAGCCTCAACCCGCTTGACGGGGAGGCGTTCGGTGCGGTACCGTGATCTCGCTGAGTCACACCGGCAAGATACGCCCCCTCGGCTCCGGCCGTCAAGGGGGCGTTTTCTTTACCCCTGGACCCCGATGCAGCGAGGGCAGAAGAGCGCGTGGTTGCCCTTCGGCATCGCGCCGTGGCAGCCGCAGCACATCTGGGGTGCCCGCCGGATTGCGGCCTGGCCCTGTGCCCTCGCCTGGGCGACCCGCTTGGCCAACTCCTCTGCCGACGTCGGCCGGTACACGCGATCCCAGCCGGGGATCCTCGCGTTGCTCATCCGATGTTCGCCAACGCGAGGACCGCCACCACGCAGGCGGTGATCGCCCAGATCGCGTAGATGGCCACGAACAGGCCGGCGCCGAGCAGGAACGCGAGCTTCATGTCTTCGGCTCCCGCATCGTCATCACCACCGCCAGTATCAGGACGGCCAGCCCCAGCAGGACCAGGCCGATCGTCAGCAGGGCGTCCCACGGGCCGGCGGATCCCGTCATCGGCAGCGGCGGGAGAGTGAGAGTCGGCAACGCGCTCGGGCTGGGCGTCGCCAGCGGCGAGCAGCACGTCCAGCCGGCCGGGGTCGCCCCCACCGGCAGGATCGGGCAGTTGCAGATCACCGTCATTGCAACACTCCCGGCACAAGATCTGATACTCTGACCATACCGCCGCGATCGACGGGATGGACGGAATGGGAGCCATAGGGACTTGGGACGCAGCCGACGACTTCCCGGAGCGGAGTCGCGGGCGGGGCGGCGGACCACAGCTGGAACTCCGGCTCGTAGACGCAGCCGTGGGTGAGCATGATCCGCCGGGCGATCTCGTCGGCGGGCTCGATCTTGAACCACACGCGGCGCTCGCGCGGCGTGTCTTCGGTGATCTGGACGATCGCCATGCACGCCGGGCACGTTCCCATCCAGGGGATCATCGCCGGGCAGCGGTGGCAGGTGAACAGCATCTGGCTGAGATCCTGCGAGCCGCGGGCTGGGACGCCATCCACGGCCACGGGCCTCTCGGGCGGGCGCTCGTTGCTCCGCCGCGGCGTTCCTGCTAGCATCGAACCGTCCTTCGCATGGCCGGGAGGTTACTATCCCGGCTTCTTCTTTGCAAGGGCATCCCTGAGGCGGTACGATCGGGGCCGTGAGCTCGAGGATCAACCTCCGGGTGACGGCCGCCGAACGCAAGAAGCTGCTCGAGATCCAGCAGGATCGCGGCTGCAAGAGTCTCAGCCAGGCCGTGCGGCTCCTGATGGGCTTCCCCCAGGACGGGGGCCCCGAGCAATTCGACGGCGCCGACGACGTCGACAGCGTCGGCCGGCTCGCGGACCGGGTCCTGCAATGGACCGCCCGGCTTGACGACCAGCACGAGATCCTCAGCCGGATCGCCACCTACCTCAAGATCCCGAAAACCACCCGCAACGGCAGTTTCGAGGACGGGGCGCCGACGGTGGATGAGGCGATGCTGATCGACTTCCCCACCCGCGGCGGTCACCAGCACCCGGAGTTGCCCGCCGGGTTCGCCAGATGATCGCCGTCGATCCGCCGCCCCACGTCGACCTCACCGACGCCGCCTTCGCCCTCAAGCAGCGCACCGACGCCGAGATCCCCTGGTGGGCCATCGAGCTCGTCGACCTCCGCCCCTCCGACGACCAACTCGACCGCGTCCGCCGGATCCTCCGCTACGGCCGGCCCCGCAGCAACGGGCTCTGGAACATCTACGCCGAGCTGGTCGAGCGAGCAGAGCGCACCGTCCTCCAGAAGTCGATCGAGGACTGGCGAGAGTTGGCCACCCAGGACTTCGACGCCCCGATCACCAAGATCATCCGCGACGCCGCGCTCTACAGCCCTCGCGCCTTCTGCCAGATGGTCAATCTCCGGGACGAGGACGGCGAGCCGATCGTCCTCAAGGACTTCCACCTCAAGATGATCTCGGCCATGCGCCGGAGCAGCCGGCCGGCCATGATCCAGGCGTTCTGGGGCGGCGGGAAGTCCTACATCTCCTCCACCGTGGTGCCCCTGATGGACTGGGCTGAATGGCCCGGAGCCACCGAGGGGCGCATCTACCTGGACGAGGACACGGTCAAGAAGTGGACCGGCCGGCTGATGCAGGAGGTCGAGAGCAACGAGGCCCTCCACCAGCTCTTCCCCTGGGTCCGCAAGCCCGAGCGTAGCGACCCCGGCTTCAAGATCTGGTCCTACGACGGCTTCTCGATCGGCGGCAACCCCATCCGCCAGCGCAGCTTCGAGGCCCACACCATCGGAAGCTCCAAGACCGGCTTCCGCTACAGCGGCCGGACCGGCATCGACGACGTCGTCAACCCCAAGGAGGCCGCCACCGGTTCGATCCAGGACCGCAACCTGGAGTACATCAAGTCGGTCGCCCTCACCACCCGCCAGCAGTCAGTCCACCGCCGCGATCGCTCCAAGTACGGCACCGTCTTCTCCACGATCTACACCGTCGGCACTCCCTACGACCGCAACGACGTGAACGTCCGCCTCGAGCGGGAGTACCGGGAGCGCGGCTACAAGGTGGTCCGGATCCCCATCTTCATCGGCGACGATCCGGACCGGCCCCGCTGGCCGGAGCGCGACACCCCCGACCGGATCCGAGTGATGCGCGAGGAGATGGGCACTCGCGCCTTCAACATGCGCTGCCGGCTCAAGGTGGGCGGCCGGGAGCACTCGCTCTTCCCCGAGACCGCGGTCGACTGGGCGATCAAGGACGGCCGCGCCGCCGAGGACCGCTGGCGCTGGTGCGTGGTCCCGGCCCAGACCAAGGTCATCGTCGGCTTCGACCCCGGCACCGGCAAGCGCCCCAGCCACCACGGCGCCAAGTACCCCGCCTTCACGGTCTACGGGCTGCGGGATGTGCGACCCTTCCAGCCGTCCACCGTCAACCTCCGCGACTTCGGGCCGGGCGTGGCGCCGCCGCCCGCACCGCCCGAACTCTTCCATCACGTCATCCAGTGGGGTAGGCTGGAGGGGCTGGGCTTCCATGGCCAGTGCCAGAAGCTGGTCGAGCTGTCCCGCACCTACAATTGCCCCGTCGCCTTCGAGGACAACGGCCAGCAGGTCGCCTACGGTGACGAGATCAGGAAGATCGCCCAGGATGTTCGGACCTTCAGCCACACCACGGGGCTCAATCTCCGCGACCCCGTCCAGGGCGTCGAGCAGTTCGAGCCCATCCTGGCCAATCAGCGCCTCATCATCCATGCCGACGGAGCGCCGCCGGACGCCGTCAAGGCGATCCGTGAGGAGTTGGTCGGCTGGCCCACCTGGAATTTCTCGGACATCCTGATGTCGCTCTGGGTCGGCCGCTACCAGTTCGCGCTCCACATCCAGGCGTCCGAGCCCGCCCGAGTCGTCCAGAGAGAAGTGCCCGACTACGTCAGACGCTTCACCAGGGGCTGGCGGTGACGTCGAGAGACTACGTCAACCAGCGCAGTGCCGTCGGGAAGGTCACCCGCGTCCCCATCACCACCGTCAACGACCCCGAGGAGACCCTCCCGTACCACCTGGCCACCATCAACGACCAGGACCGCCGCCATCTCTGGTCCGTGCTCCAGCGGGAGGCGCTCCATGAGGGTTCGGGCGGCCAACGCCGCGCGACCCTCTCTGTCCTCGTCGACCTCGCCCAGCTCGTCGTGATGGTCTGCACCCTCCTCGGGGTGATCTACGTGGTGGTCCATGGCTGAGGAGTGCATATTTATGCATGGACATGGCCGCTGAGGACGCCGAGGGACTGACTCCGCCCGGCCGTCTGGTTGAGATGGCGGAGGCGCGCCGCGCTGAGCAGGCGCCTCGACTCTCCGCCTACGGCAGCTACCTCGCCCAATACTTCCAGAAGGTCGCCATCGAGGCCGCGGGGGCCTCGCCGCTGCCCAACTACTCCGACGGCCGGCCTGCCCTTCGCGCCCCCGGCGAGAACGCCTTTGCGAGATCGCACCGGGCCAGCCCCAACTTCATCCGGCCGATCATCAAGGACCTCATGGCGGTCAAGGGATCCTGGCCCCAGACGGCCGTCCGGTCCGCCTCGGGCGACCCCGCCGATCGCGACCGCGCCGTCCTCATCACCCGGGCGCTCCGGGAGCAGCACGAGCACTCCGCCATGGTCCGCCAGCAGCAGCGGGCTGGCTTCTTTCTCACCTGCCTGGGTGACGCCTGCTACGTGCTGGATCCTCGTCTACCCGAGATGGAGAAGGAGAACCCCGACCCCTTCCGCCCCGTGGGCGTCTACTTCCAGGTGGTCAACCCCTACACCGCTTTCCCGAAGTTTTCCAGCAGCTCCGACCAGGACCTGCGGGACCTCTTCTGGGTCATCCACATCAGCCGCGACGATGCCCGCGACCAGTACCCCGGCATCCGGCTGAAGCAGGCCGACGAGAAGGAGCCGGTCCAGGTCATCCACTACTACAGCCGCCGGGAGCGCCAGACGATCGTCGACGGCTCCCGCGCCTACGGCATCCGCCACGACCTGGGCTTCTGCCCGGCCGAGTGGGTCTGCAACGAGGCCACCGACGCCCCGGACGGCTCTCAGTCCGATATCGCCGGCTGCGTCGACCTGCACGAGGAGGTCCAGGACCTCTGGAAGGTCCACGTCGACACCGTGGTCGCCGCGGCCTACCCCATCGTTCACATCCACGACCCCCAGAACTCTCAGGGCCAAGTGGAACTCGGCCCGGGCGCCCAGTTCACCACCACCGGCAGCGGCAAGATCGAACTGCTCGCCCCCCAGGCGAACCCCCAGGCCAGCGCCATGATCTTCGAGGGCGCCGTCGACAACCTCATGAAGCAGTCCGGGGTCGCCCCGATCCGGATCGAGGGCCAGATCGACCGCTCCAACGTCAGCGCCAAGAGCGTCGACCGCCAGCAGGCCCCGATGGAACAGCGCCTCAAGCTCTCGCTCGACCTACTCGGCCAGGGGTTGCAGCGGCTGAACGCCAAGTGCCTGCTGATGCTCTCCAAGGTGCCGGAGCTGGCCGAGGCCCCCATGGAGCTCTACGGCCAGGACCGCGAGGGCACCTACCACGAGACCTTCACCGGCCAGGAGATCGGCGGCTGGACCCGCAACGTCGTCTCCTGGGACACGATGACCGGCCAGTCCCCGCAGGAGCGCCTCGTCGGTCGCCTCCAGCTCTACAAGGAGGGCGGCGGCCTCTTCCCCTTCGAGGAGGTCATCTCGAGCGCGGGCTACGATGACCCCAAGGAGGTCATGGATCGCGGCATGGCCGAGGCCAAGGAGCGCCAGGCCATGATGCCCCAGGGCGCCCCGGGCCCGGGTGGCCCGCCGCCGGGTGGTCCCGGCCAGGGCCATGAGCACTTCGCCGGCGAGCACGCCGGGGGCGCCGGCGCTCCCGTCCAGCCTCCGCCCGCCGCGCCGCCGGTGCCAGGGCCGGGGGGGCCAGGGGGTCCAAAGGGTCCCATGCCGGGCTTCCCGCCGATCGCCGCGCCGCCGAACGCCCGCGGGCTGGGCTCGCCGGCGCCGGTCCCGCCCATCCGGGACGCCATCGACGCCGCCCTCCAGAAGCTGCCCATGCGGGGCACCTTCCAGGTGGTGGCGCGCAACAACACCTGGACCGTGAGGCTCTCCGACCACCGCGACGCCGCCCAGGTCAACGCCGCCCTCAAGCCGATCGAGGCTCAGATGGGCGTCCGGGTGAAGGTCGACGTGGTCGGCGAGGCCGTAGCCAACTCCGCCACTCAGAGGTAACCTGTCGCCATGCCCTTCCCCACGATCACCACCCCGGGCGAGGCCAACCTCGGCCGACAGAACCCGCTCTACCAGAACTTCCTGACGGCCTACACCTCCACGGGCGTCCCGACGTCCACGCCGTACGTCATCACCGGCGGCTTCAACGGCACGATCATGTGGGAGATCGTCGAGAACAACGTCGCCGGCGGCGCGACGATCGACCTCCAGGGCTCCTTCGACGGCACCAACTGGTACGACTGCGGCTTCTACATCATCGTCACGGCCGGGACCACCAACACCACCCTCAGCCGGACCAAGGGAGCCACGTCGGTCGCCCAGAACAGCCGCTACGTCTGGCAGCAGCTCGACGCCTACCCCTACACGCGGGCGAACGTGGCGGCGAACGCTTCCAGCGCCTCGCTCACCGTCAACGTCTACGCGGTGGCCGGCTGAGATGGGCCTCGCGGAAGGACTCGCCAGCAACGGCGTCGCTCTGGGTAGTTCGACCGGGCTCGCCACCACCGCCAGCCCCACCTTTACCGGCACGGTCACCAACCCTGACGGGGGCACTGAGACCAGCAGCGCCAACGTCTTCGTGGCTCCGGTCACCCTGCCCAGCGGGACGGCCGGCACCGTCCTCCACGCCGCGACGGTCTCGGCCTCGGGCGCCATCAACTCGACCGAGACCCTCCTGCTCAACATCGCACTGGTTGCTGGCGCGACCCTGAAGGTGGGGTCCAAGGTGAGGGTCGTCGCCGACGGCACGTGCACCGCCTCGGCCGCCAACGTCCCAACCTTCACGCTGCGCGCGGGGACGCTGGGCACCAAGTCCGACGCTTCGGTCGCCGCGATCGCCCTGGCTGTCTCGGGGGTGACCGGGACCGCTGTCCCCTTCCGCGCCGTCATCGAGATGACCGTCCAGACCCTCGGCGCCGCCGGCACCTGCTTCGGCTCGCTGGTCCTGCTCGACGGTGGCACGGGCCTGACCGGCCTGTCTGCCACGGCGATCCAGGTGGTGCCCTTCACGAGCGCGACATTGGCAACCACCACCGCCACCTTTCTCGACATCACCTTTGTGACCGCCGCGTCCACCACGACGGCCACCTTCCAGGACGTCAGCATCGAGGTGATCCCGTAAGCCGATGCCATACGACCCCGGGGCCCGCAACCACGGGCCCTCGATCCACAGCCCCGAAACCTACAACGCGCTGATGCGGAAGGGCATGTCCCAAGGGAAGGCCGCCGCGATCAGCAACTCCGCCTTCAACAAGACCGGCAAGAAGGGGCGCCACCACCGACGCAAGCGGGGGTAGACGGTGAGCGTCGGACCCTCCGCCTTCCCACCCAGCACTGATCTCCCCGACGAGTCGCCCGAGCAGGGCGACCAGACCGAGATGGCCCGCAGTCGCAAGGAGTTGGAGTCGCAGGGCAGTTCTCGCCGCGGCCAGGCGCCGCCGCCCCAGGCCGCCCCACCCGCGCAGCAGGCGCCGCCCGTCCAGCCTCCGCCGCAGCGCCAGCCGCTCACCCAGCAGGACATGCAGCCGGGCGGCCCCGTCTTCATGCGCCCTCAGTTCGCTCCCCCGCCGACGTGGCGGGCACAGTTGCGGGCCTGGGCGCAGCACCCCGAGGCCAACGTCCTCCGCCGGCTCTCCCAGCGGGCTGACGCCGGCCTGAACAAGCCCGGAGCGCCGCCGCAGCAGGGTCAGCAATGACCGTAACCCCGGTGACGCCCACCGCTGCGCCACCCACGCCGGTCATCTCGCAGTCGGACCCGTCCACCGGCAACGTCGACGCGATGGACGCCGAGGCCCAGGCGCAGCAGCTGACCAGCGCCTCGCTCACCGCCTACGGCTCCTTGCCGAACCCGCAGATGGCCTTCGAGGCGATCACGACCGGCGCGACCCCCACCATCGCCAGCGTCATCATGGCGGGCAACCCCCTCTTCGCCGCGGAACTGGCGGGGGCGCCGGCCGGGTCGACCTCGTTGGCCTCGCCGTACCCGACTGTGCCGTCCAAGATCAACGACCCCAGCCAGAGCCTCTGGGACTTCAACCCGACCACCTACCAGAAGGGGCTCAGCTCCCAGCTCTCCCAGAGCCAGAACGCCTCATGGCGGTCCTTCGGCCAGGTGCCGGAGATGAACTTCGGATGGATGCAGAGCGTCCGCAGCGGCTCCTCGGCGGACACCAAGAAGTGGCAGAACCTGCTCAAGCAGAAGGGCTTCTACCAAGGGCAGAACTATCAGGTGTCGGGCGTCTGGGACCAGTCGACCGAGGCCGCCTTTCAGGGCTTCATGATCCAGTGGGCGACGCCCTACGCGCTCTTCTCCACCGACGCGACGACCAAGGGCAACGCCACCATGTTCCTGAACGGCCTGGGCTTCGACGTGTCCACGCTAGAGGGCTCGATCGGCCGCGATCCGTCGACGCTGGCGCAGGTGGCGCAGGGGTGGATGGCGGCGCAGGGTCCGGACAGCAGCGAGCAGACCGACCAGAAGTCGGAGCTCCAAGCCTACTCGGACACCTTCGGCCTCGCCGCGCTCCCAGACAGCTACCAGGCGATCCTCCAGACCGGCACTGACCCGCTCTCCATGCTCCGCAACGGCCTCAACTCCATCCCGTTGCTCGGCTCGCTGCCGGTGGTCGGGGGCGTGTACCACGCCGCCACCAACCTGCTGACCGGCAACCTCGACTTTGCGCACCTCACCCAGGATCCCCGGGTGGCGGAGGCCCAGAAGATCGACACCGAGATGAAGACCCAGGACCACCTCTCGCAGGCCGACGTGGACAACCTCGCCCCCGCGCTCCAGTCGGTGCAGGACGACGCCGGCTTCCTGGGTTTCATGAACACCTACGACAACGCCCGGACGACGGGAATCCTCACCATCTGGGACACCCTGAAAGAGGGCATCACCAAGGGCAAGTGGGAGAACCCGTTCGACCCGATGTCGACGCCCCGGATCGAGGCCGCCGCGGCCGACAACAGCCTGGCGGCGGGACTGTTCGGCCAGTCGTGGGCGACCGACAACCCCGTGTGGGCGACGATGTTCAACGCCGTCACCAACATGGCCGACGACCCCACCATGTACATCCCCCTGCTGGGTGAGTCCGAGCTCTACTACCGCACTCTCGGCAAGGCCGGGGCGATGCGAACAGCCAGTCGGCTGATCGGCGACGACGCCACCATGAAGGCGTTCAACGATATCACCGCCGACACCATGCGGAAGGGGGTCAACCAGGGCATCTTCAACACCATCCGCACCGCCTATGGGAAGGGGATGCTCCACGATGGCCAGCTTGCCCAGGCGTTCGCCATCAACGGCACGGGCGGCGCTCGCGATGCCGAGAAGCTCGCCGCCATCAAGAAGGTGATGACCCACCCCGACCAGCACAAGGCGTGGGACTTGTTCGCCAACGGCGACCCCGAGGGATACAAGTCCGGCTTCGGCTGGACGATCAACAGCGGCAAGGGCGTCTTCAACGCCCATGCCAACTTCAAGGCGCTCAGTCAGATCAAGGGCGCGTCCCAGCTCGGACGGGCGCGGCTCATCGGCGGCTTCAACACCGCCCGCGACTGGGATGCGCTGGCCAACCCTGCTGGCCTGTCGGGCTTCCTGGGCAACATGGCGACCATCGCTGAGATCGCCCCTGCTGAGATCGCCCCGACCATCAATGCCTACGTCGAAGCGGCGCTGCACGATCCTGACAACGTGCTCGACGCCTACAAGGCCGTGGTCGATCAGATCACCCAAAAGTTTTTCTCGCTGCCCGGGGTGAACAAGGCGGACTTCGAGAAGTGGGTGGGCGACGCCGTCGACCACATCGTCTCCTACGCCCCCAACGCGCTCACCGGCGAGGAGCAGTCCTACGCCCTGACCGCCGCCGCCACCGCGGGCAAGAGCGACTCGGAGGTCGCCAACCTCCAAGGGCTGCTCATCGACGCCCAACAGCGGCTGAAGCTGGCCCATGCTACGGGCGCGCCCGAGGAGGATCTCGCGATCATCCGCAAGGAGATCTCCGACATCGCCCGGCCCGCGCCGGGGACCACCACCCAGTTCGGCAACAAGGTCGTCTTCCCCTACTCGCCGTTCGACATGGTGGCCTACAAGACCCGGGGGTTGCGACAGGCCGTCAAGTTCCAGCGACAGGCTGGCATCGACAAGGCCATGGACGCCTGGCGGCGGCTGACCATCGGCAAGGTCTCCACCGGCATGAGGATGGACGTCGGCGACGACATGATCCGGCCGTTCGCCTTCCTGGTCGGCCACAACCAGTTCGGCGCCGCCTTCAGCTACCTCACCAGTTCCATCCTGAAGATGGGCGGCCTGCTGGTCCCCGGGGTCCACGGGCTGGTGAAGCAGAGCGTCGACGATGCGGTGGAAGCCCGGCCTGAGCTGGGAGCGATGCTCCAGACCGTCAAGAAGAACTTCCAGGACGACTCGACGGACATGTTCCGTCCGATCGAGCCGTCTGGGGTGGGATACGCGAAGGCGCTGGCCGACCAGATCCGCAACCATTGGTCCCAGGACACGATGACGAGGGCGTGGTTGCAGGCGTTCTCGGAGGAGAGCCCGACCGCCGCCCGCGACGCCGTGAACAAGCTGGTCAGGGAAAGCCTCTCCACCGCGCCCGACCCGACCATCAGCGCGGCGCTCAAAGCCTATCGAGCTGCGCTCAAAACTGCGGGCGACATCCCCGCCACGGGCGACGTGGATGCAGACAGCACGCTCGCCGTCACCCAGGCCGGGGCGCGCAAGCAGGCCATGGTCGACTACCGCAAGGCGGTTGGCAAGCTGGGTCCGAGCCCCGATCTGGCCAGCGACACCGCGATGGCCCGGGGCTGGGCCCGCGCCAAGAAGATGCACCTGGACCCCAGCCTCATTGATCCTCAGATCGATCAGTTCGACGACATGATGAAGGGGTACATGGACAACCCCACCATCCGGCAGATGGCGACCAGCGGCCGGGTGAACATGAAGACGCTGGAGCGTCTGGTCCGCGACAACGCCAATACTCCGGGTAGGTTGCCCATCGTCCAAGGGCGCCTGAGCAATCCCTACACCGACAGCACGATGATGAACCTGGTCAACAAGGTGCCTAACGCGGTCTTCGAGAACTTCACCGGCCCGGCGATCAACGCCGCCCGGACGGGAGCCTTCCCGAAGGTGATGGGGTACTTCGAGCAGCAGATGCGAAAGTATTTCAGCAGCATGGACGATCCCCGCTACGGAACGCAGGAGTTCGAACAGGAGATCGCCGCCGAATCCGCCTCGCGGGCGATCGACTGGATCATCAACAACACCTACCAGGGCACGCGCACCGTGATGGGCTCGACGATGCGGAACATCTTCCCCTTCTGGGGAGCTACGGCCAACATGGACCGCTTCTACCTGCGCCAGGCGATGGCGTCGCCGTACATCGGCAGCGCCGTGCTCCACGGAGCCGAGGCGTCGCAGCAGGCCCAGAGCCCCGCCAACGCCAACTCTCCCGGCATCACGGGCCTCCAGGGGCTGCTCTCCCACATCGGCTTCGGTGCCGGGGCGGCGCTCCAGATCAACCCGTTGCACGCCTTCTTCCTGACCTCGGACGGGATCGGCTCGCTGGTGCCCGGCACCGGGCCGATGTTCGCGCCGCTGTGGAAGGCGGCCAGCCTAGATCCCGGCTTCGCCCAGATCCTCGCCGACCTGATCCCGGGCGCTTCGGACCAGATCGACTTCAACACCGGCCAGGCCAAGCCTCAGTGGCCCTACCTCGCCGACCTCCTGAGCGGCGCCTCCATGATGGCGCTCGGCCAGAATGTGATCCCGTCGATCCCGGGCCTGACCAACAGCCAGGACTCGATCAACAGCCAGATCAACTCGGCCGTCCAGGAGTGGGAGCGGACCAACAACCGAGCGCTCTCCCCCACCGACCCCGACTACAACTCGATCATGTCGGGCCTCCAGCGCCAGGTGGGCGTGGACCTGACTGGCCAGGGCATCGCGCAGTTCGCGCTGCCGGTCGACCCCTACATCGAGAACCAACAGCAGCAGAACACCGCGCAGAACATGGACAACTGGCGGGCGGCCCCCGACGACAAGTCCCGCGACCAGATCCTGCTGGCGTCGCTGCCGGGTGTCACCAACGCCCAGTGGCAGGCCGCCCTCATCGACACGCCCGGGGCGCCGAGCGTCCCCGACCTGCTCGCCAAGGACCCGAAGTCCGACGCGGCGCTGATGGCCTACATGGATTCGCGCGTCTCCGAGGCCGATCGCGACACCATCGCCAACAACTCGCCGTGGGTGGTGAGCGCCTCGCAGTCGAAGTTCCAGACCGCCAACCTCGGCCCCGACGAGCCCGACCGTCCCTTCGACTTGCCCCAGTGGCAGCTGATGAGGAACCTCGGCGACATCACCTACCTGTCGCCCTCACAGTTCGTGGGCCAGGTCGCCAACGAGCGCGACATCAACACCGGCTGGCTGGAGTACGACAACCTCAAGAATCAGGAGTACACCGCCATGGTCCAGAACGGCTGGACCACGTCGTCGCCGCAGTACACCGCCTGGAACGAGGCGTACTTTCAGCCCCAGTTGCTCCAGATCCAGAACAACCACCCCGCGTGGTGGACGCAGTTCGGCGCGTCGGGCTCGACCACGACCGCCGCCGATCTCGCCGCCAAGACCCGCCCGCTGCGGACCCTGCAGACGTGGGAGGTGCTGCCTCAGCACTCCGACTTCGAGACGCAGCAGACGACGCTCTGGCGCAATGCCCTCCAGCTCACCGACAACGCCGCCGGCCAGATCTACTCGCTCAAAGCGGGCGGGGGCAGCGCGGCCGAGCAGTCCCTGGTGATGCAGAGCCTCCAGGAGAATCTGCAATCGCTCGCGGCCCAGGACCCCACCTTCGCCGCGATGCTCGCAGGGTATGACTTCTCCGACTGGGAAGACATCGTCACGCTCGAGGCTGACGAGGCACAAGCGAATCAAGCAGCGGGCTATCCCGCGATGGTAGGCCCACAGGGGACTGACTGATGCCTATCGATAACACGAGCGGCAACCTGGGGACGTCGAATCTGCCCACGGGCGCCACCGCGGTCGGCTCCGCTATCGGCTGGCTCACGACGGGGACCGGGCCGCCCGACAAGTTCTTCAACGACTGGCTAAACTCCAAGGCCAACTCCAGCACGAGAGCCGACCAGAAGACGGCAATGCTGGCCGCGTGGGGCAATCTCACGGCGGCGCAGAAGTCGGCGTGGGTGACGGCGATGGCGAACGGGGATGCGTCGCTCAGAACCCCGCAGCAGGTCATCGCCTACCTCCAGAGTCCGCCAGCGGCCACTTCGACCGCTACCGCGACACCTTCAGCGACCTCTCCGGCGGGGGAGCAGCAGAGCGCCACGACCGCGGCCCAGCAGGTAACCGGAACCCTCACTGAGAAGACGAACCTCGGACCGTCGGCGGAGGAGGGAATCCCCGTGCCGGGCGTTCCCTCGGGGTCGTCGCAGCAGGGCTTCAACGAACTGCTCTCCAGCTACTACAACCAGCAGTTCGCCGCCGCCGGCACCAACGCGACCGCGCTGGCGACGCTGGCGGGCACGGATGCGGCCACGCTGCAGAGCCAGTATCAGAGCTACACCAACGCCTTCCAGAGCGCGCAGGCCAGCGCAGCCCATCCTGAGTGGGGCCAGGGTGGAGCGCCACACAACCCGACGGCGCCGATGACCCTCGCTCAGTTCGCCCAGAGCAAGGCGACCTCCACGATCGGGCCGTGGGCGTCAGTGCTGGCCGCGATCGACGGCATCTGGACCTCGCAGATGGGCGAGCCGATGCCGGCGGCGCTCGCCACCCAGATCGTCAGCGCGCTCAACGCCATGCCCCAGGACCAGCAGTCGAACGTGCTCTACAACGCCTACGAGTACATGACCAACGCCGCCTCGGCGCAATCCAACGGCGCCCTCTTCGACCAGTCCGGCACCTACGCCGCCGCCATCCTGAACTCGTTGCCGTCGTCGATCCTGACCTACACTGCCGGGACCGGCACGGGGACCGGCAGCCTCGGGACGGGCGGCATCGTCGGCACCTACGCTCAGACCTATCCCTCCGCGCTGATCCAGGGCGAGACCATCGAGCAGACCATCGCGGCCGACTTCCAGAAGGCGCTCAACCGCGCCCCGACCGCCGCTGATCTGACCGCACTCGGCGACGACCCCAGCCCCACCGCGATCCAGAACTACATCAACGAGCAGCCGGTGCAGGGGATGAACATGACCTACGGCCAGCTCACTGCGGTCACCAGCAACATGACTTCGCTCTGGCAGCAGTATTTCGGGACCGCGCCGACCACGGCCGAACTCCAATGGGGCGTGGGCAAGACGCCCGCACAGCTCCAGGACTTCGTCGACAACTCGCCGTCGGCGGTGCCCGGCGTCACGATCGGCCGCTACAACGACTACACGACCTTCCTGAACTCGATTGACACCAGCAACGCGACGACCCACGCTTTCAGCGGGCAGGTCGACGCATCGCTCATCAGCGAACTCCACAACAACTTGCAGTCCCAGGCAACCGGGACCGCGCATCCGGCGACTGAATCATGAGCCTTACGCAGCAAGAGAAGCAGAAGGCAATGTCCTGGTGGCTCAAGCTCCCGGGCAAGCGTGGAGTGGACATTCCCGAGGGCGAGTACGACAAGGTGTACCCGGTGGCGGCGGGGATAACCCTCGGCGTCTGGGGACGGCAGCCCCACCCGCGCCAGATGCAATGGCTGCACGATCAGGGGATCACCGAGCCCGCCGACGTCCACGCCGCCTTCGCTGGTCTCCCGCACCCAGGAGCGCCAAACGTGACCGTGGGCGAGTACCCGCAGTACGCTAAGGCGTACCAAACGTATCAGGAACACTCCCACTGATGGCGACCCCCTCCGACTCCGATATCGCCCAGATCGCGGCGGCATACAGCCTGCCCCCCGCGCTGCTGATGGGGATCGTGCGCCAGGAGGGAGCCTCGTCGGGCTATGGGCTGTCGGAGGCGACCCTCGGCGCCTACAACCTCTCGCCCACGCAGCTCCAGAGCGACCCACTGCTGGCGCTCTCGGTGGCAGCCCGCACGCTCGCCCAGTCCTTCCAGCAGACGGGATCGTGGGACTCGGCGCTGAGCGTCTATCTGACCGGCAACGCCGACGCCTGGCAGTCGCCCACCAGCCCGGTCGGCGGCCAGGTGACCGCCATCCTGGGCGCCGCCGCGCTCAACCCGTCCTTTGGGTTGAGCAGCAGCTTCGTGCCGGGCGATGCGAGCATCTTCTCCTCCGGCTCCAAGGCGTTCTCCACCCAGCTCGAGCAGATGTCGACCTCGGGCGGGATCGTGACCCAGCAGAACGTCACCGCGTACCGCCAGGCCGCCGCCCAGGTCAGCACCCAGACCTTCACGGCGTCGGCCAACATGCAGCAGGTCGCCTCGGACATCCTGACCGCGGCCAAGCTCCCGGTGACCGACGCGAACGTGGCGGTCATCACCACCATGGCCCAGGGTGAGGGGATGCCGCTGGGGGACTTCAACTGGCTGGCGACCACCCAGGGGGCGGGCGTGGCGACCGTCCCGAACACGCCCGGCGTCCAGGTCTTCGGGAGCTACCAGGAGGGCATCGACGCCACCGCAGCCACCTTATTGAACGGGAATTACGGCTCGATGGTGAGCTTGATGAGCCAGGGCGCAGACCTCCAGACCATCGCGCGGGACCCCGGGGTGCAGGCCAACCTGCGGACCTGGCAGGGCAACTCCAACGAGGACGTCCGCCTGCTTCTGGGCGAGCAGAACGTCCCTGGCCGCACGGCCGCCCCGGCGGCGCAGCAGGCGACCCTCACGGCCCAGAAGTCGCCCAGCCCGGCCGCCGTGGGCGAATTCGCCCAGCAGCTCCAGGCGTCCAACGTTGACCCCCAGGAGTTCGCGGCCAACTTCCCCCACCTGGCCGCCGTCCGCCGGCAGCTGCTCGGCTCCAAGCGGACGACGGTGAGCGACTACGCCGAGGTGGCCGGGGCGCTCCACGCGCAGAACATGAGCGTCAACCAGGCCGGCATCGTCGAGACGGTGCGGTCCCAGCCCCACCCGAGCTACCCCAACGTGACCGCGGGCGCCTTTGCCGACACCTTCGGGAACGCGATGCTGCACTCCGTCACCTACACTCGAACGGTGCCGACCAATGGCGAGGTGGCGCGCTTGGTGGGGATGGACAACAAGGAGATCGCCAGCTACTACCAGCAGAAGGCGGCGACCTCGAAGCCATCGCCCGGGACGCCCGTCAGCCCGCAGCAAGCTCCGACGGCGGGTAAGACCGCCCAACTCGGGAGGCTCTCCTGATGCCGGTAGCAGGCGGTGGCGCGGTCTCCCAGGACCCCGTATCGGGCGCGGCGACGACGCCGCCGCCGCCGCCGCCGCCTACGACGCCGCCTACGCCCAGCGCGCCGAGCGGGCCGGCCGACCCCAACGACTTCCTGGGCGGGCCGGACAGCGGCTCCCTCAACTACGGGATCCCCGACACCACCCAGGGCGAGCAGTTTCTCCAGGAAGAGCAGGCAGCCTGGGCGGCGCAGGGCGGAGCGGCCGGAGGCAACCCCTTCGCGGGCTGGACCCTGCCGGCGGGGGATGCGGGCGACTTCTGGCAGCTCTACACCCAGGCCGAGACCTTCGCCGCCAACACGGGCTGGAAGTACCTGCCCACCCCGGCTCAGCTCACCACGGCGCTCTCCCAGGGGCTGGCGACTGCGAACTCCCAGCAGGTCTTCCAATACTTCGCGAGCCTCATGCCGACGAGCGCCCAGCAGGCGATGCCGTACGCGGCGCTGGGGATGAGCGCGACCCAGTACGCCCAGGCCCAGGAGAACATGGGCGACACCCTCTACTCCCTCACCGGCCAGACCGACTTCAGCGCGGCCGGCCTGGGGGCGATCGAGAGCACCGCCCTCTACCAGAACTGGACCTCGGCGCAGCTCTCCGACTACATCCAGCAGAACCCCACCCTCAAGTCGCAATACGGCTATCTCGCCCAGGGTTACACCTACCAGACGTTCCAGACCTACAAGCAGCAGAACGCCCAGGCCCTGTCCTCGCGCTTCGGGACGGGGTACACTGATGCGAACGCCATGACCGCTCTCGCTGACCCGCTCTCCAGCTTCCATGCCTCGGGCGGCGCCTTCGGGCAGTACCAGCCGTACAGCCCGTCGACCGAGAACATCGCGACCGGCCGCCAGTCGAGTGTGCGCTAGATGGGTAGCCTCGTCTGGAAGGGGAAGACCACCCTGGAGCGTTACGAGTTCATGACGAGCACCATCCCGTCGGCGCTGCTCGACGCCTACGGCAACCCGCTCCAGGAGGCCACCTACAACGGCGAGATCGTCGTCGCGGCCAATCACGACGGGAGCGTGGCGCTGCCAGTGGCGACGGG
>Ga0181517_10002022_pt1 | contig 21473 bp, 17 predicted proteins | sample PEATcosm2014_Bin_31_FD_119748 | JGI IMG/M metagenome (GOLD analysis project Ga0181517, IMG submission 119748) | Peatland microbial communities from MTU Mesocosm Facility, Houghton, MI, USA - PEATcosm2014_Bin01_30_metaG | ecosystem: Environmental > Terrestrial > Soil > Wetlands > Peat | place... | reverse complement strand
TTCAGCAGCATCCGCCCCGGCGATCCGCCCACCCGCTTCCAATGGAAGACCATGCCCGCCTGCGACAGCGTAAAAGCCATGAACGCGCCGATGGCAAACAGCGGAATCAGCCGGTCGGTGACCCCGCCGAAGACGATCAGCAGCAACGCGGTCAGCGCCACCAGCACATAAATTCCCCAGGAGTACAGCAGCCTGCGCCCGCGCAGCAGAAACACATGCGGCAGATAATTGTTCAGCGCAATCGACCGCGTCAGCCTGGGAAAATCCGCGAACGCCGTATTCGCCGACAATGCCAGCACCAGCAGCACCGAGGCGATGGTCAGGTAATAGAACCATCCCTGCCCCATCACCGCCCGCGTCAGCATCGAGAGCACGCTTTCGTAGCCCGGTCCATCGGGATTGGTAGCGCCGATGCCGTACGCGCGGCACAGCAGTGCGATCCCCGCCAGCAGTACCGCCAGCAGCACGATGATGATGGTCAGCGTGGTCTTGGCATGTTTGCGCGTGGGTTCGCGAAATGCCATCACCCCGTTGCTCACCGCCTCTACGCCTGTCATCGCCGTGCAACCCGACGAGAAAACCTTCAGCAGCAGCCAGAAACTCAGCGCCATGGTGGCCTTGGGCAGCACCGGCAACGGCGTCACCGGAATCGGGTGGCCCTGGCTCATCACATGCCACGCGCCCACCCCGATCACCACCAGCAGGGTGCCCGTAAACAGGTAGGTGGGAACCATGAACACGACCCCGGTGTCGTGCACTCCGCGCATGTTGACGATGGTCAGAATCAGCAGCACGCCCAGGCACAGCCAGAGCGTATAAGGTTGCAGGCTGGGAGCGGCCGAGATCAGCGCGCCCACCCCCGCCGAAATGCCCACCGCCGCGGTCAGGATGTAGTCGATCATCAGCGCCGCAGCGGCCAGCAGGCCCGCGTTCGGACCCAGGTTCTCGGTCGCCACCGTGTACGATCCGCCGCCCTGCGGGTAGGCCTCGATGGTCTGCAGATAGCTGAAGTAGACAATCGCCAGCAGCGCCACGATGGCCGCGCTCACCGGAACAATGGTGCGCACACCGTAAAGTCCCAGCGGAATCAGCAGCGTCAGTGCTGCTTCAGGCCCGTAGGCGGCGGAACTCAGTGCATCCAGCCCGAAGATCGGAATGCCGGCAATCGGCCCGATGTGTTCGGCCCGTTCCTCGCTGGTGGCCAGCGGGCGGCCAAACAGCAGGTTGTTTGCGCGCGTATATAAACCCATGTGTTTGTATCCAGCGGCCGAGAGAGTTGTTGGGGAAGGCCGATGCCAGAATTCTCTCACGGCTGCTGGAACTCATTCGCTTCCTAAGCTTGGAACCGGCGTTTCGCTTCACCCAGCGCCTGCTCGTAGGCATCAATAAGCATGTCCCACTGCGCGTTCATCTCCTCGTCGATCTGCTTTCGTCGCGGGTCCGCGTCAAACCAGTCGATGGTGCGTTGAATCCCCTCGGCAAACGGCACCTTTGCGCAGTGGCCCGGCACAAATCGTTTGATCTTGGAGTTGTCGAAGACCACGCTGGCCGCCTTGTCTCCGGTCAGGCTGCCCAATTCCTCCGGCATGCAGGCGCTGATGAAGTCCGAGGCGATGTGCACAATCTGCGCTTCCACTCCCGCCGCCTGCGCCGTGATCGTGTAGATCTGGTCCCAGGTCATCACCTCGTCGCTGGTGATCTGGAACGCGTGCCCGATCGCCTGGCGGTGTCCCAGCAGACCCACCAGTCCCTGCGCAAAATCGCTGTTGTGCGTAATCACCCATAAGGAAGTCCCATCGCCCGGCACAATCACTTTCTTGCCCTTCCGCATCCGGTCAATCGCAGTAAAGGACTTCTCCCAGCTGTTCACCGCCAACACAATCTGCGTCTCGCCATAGGTCAGCGACGGACGCACAATCGTGACCGGGAATCCCTCTTCGCGGTAGGCCTTCAGCAGCATCTCTTCGCAGGCGATCTTGTCGCGCGAATACTGCCAGTACGGGTTGGCGAGCGGCGTCGATTCCGTGATCAGGTAATGCCCCACCGGGTGCTGATACGCGCTGGCCGAGCTGATGAAAATGAATTGACTGGTTCTGCCCTGGAAGAGCCTTATGTCGCGCTCCACATGCTCCGGGGTAAACGCGATCCAGTCCACCACGGCATCGAACGTCTCGTTGCCCAGGGCCGCTTTCACGGCCGCTTCGTCGTGGATGTCGGCAGTGATGGTGCGAACGTTTGCAGGCAGTTCGGCGCCTCGCTGGCCGCGGCGCAGCAGCGTGAGTTCGATGCCCCGCTCTGCCGCCAGCCGGGTCGAAGCAGTGCTGATGATGCCGGTTCCCCCGATGAAAAGGACTTTCATGTTGCCTCCATTTACACGCTTCCGCTGACGCCGATTCGGCCACTACCGATCTTAATCCACTCCGCTGGAGCCCCTCGTCTTTCCTCGCCCAAAGCGCGCAGTCCACAGCGGTGGCCGCCGATTCGTTGCAGCCATTCAGCTTGGCCGCACCTTGCGCTGTGACTGGCCAAATTTGCGTGCCCGGTGGTAGTGTACTCGCGTGCAATTGTCGGCACGCCCCGTGTCCGGGCAAAAAAGCGCTTCCCCAGAATCCGCTTTGGCGTGACCGGTTGCATCCGAGGTCGAACCATGGCTACTGTCAGCACTGAGCCCACGGTCAGCCGCAAAACCGCTGACTTCGTCTCCAGCCTTCACCGCAATTACGTCGACGGCCGCTTTGTTCCCGCCGTTTCCGGAAAGTCCTTTCCCGTTTACAATCCCGCCACCGGCTACGTGATCGCCTCGGTCCCCGAATCGGAGGCGGAAGACGTCAACCTCGCCGTGCTCGCCGCCCGCCGCGCCTTCGACGAAGGCCCCTGGCCGCGCATGTCCCCCTCCGAGCGCGGCCGCCTGCTGTGGAAACTCGGCGATCTGCTGGAGCAGAATCTTGACGAGTTTGCCGAACTCGAATCCCTCGACAACGGCAAGCCGCTCTACGTTGCGCGCGTGGCCGACGTGCCGCTGGCGGTCGACATGTTCCGCTACATGGCCGGATGGGCCACCAAGATCGGCGGAACCACCCTGCCGCTTTCGGCCGGTTACGACTACCACAGCTACACCTTGCGCGAACCCATCGGGGTGGTCGCCCAGATCATTCCCTGGAACTTCCCATTACTGATGGCTGCCTGGAAGCTGGCTCCCGCGCTTACCTGCGGCTGCACCGTCATCCTGAAACTCGCCGAGCAGACTCCGCTCTCCGGATTGCGCCTCGCGCAGTTGATCGATCAAGCCGGCTTCCCGCCCGGCGTGGTCAACATCCTCACCGGCTTCGGCGAAGGCGCGGGAGCGCCCCTCGCGGCGCACGATCTGGTCGACAAGGTCGCCTTCACCGGTTCCACCGAAGTGGGCAAGCTCATCGTCCACGCCGCCGCCGGAAATCTGAAGAAGGTGTCGCTCGAACTGGGCGGAAAGTCCCCCTGCATCGTCTTCCCCGACTCCCCCATCGACTTGGCCGTCAGCGGCACCGCGAGTGCGATTTTCTTCAACCACGGCCAGTGCTGCTGTGCCGGGTCGCGCCTCTACGTGCACGAGAAGGTCTTCGACGAAGTCGTGGACGGAGTCAGCCGCATCGCCTCCAGCATTCAACTCGCGCCGGGCCTCGATGCCTCCTGCCAGATGGGCCCGCTGGTCAGCGAAGAGCAATACCGAAAAGTCGTCGGCTATATTGAGTCGGGCATCGCCGAAGGCGCGCATGTTGCCGCTGGTGGCCCCCTCTCCGGCATCGAACGCGGCTACTTTGTCCGCCCCACCGTCCTCACCCGCACCAACCCCAGCATGAAGGTGGTTCGGGAAGAGATCTTCGGCCCCGTGGTCTGCGCCGTGCCTTTCTCCGACAAGGAACTGGATCAGATCGTCAAGCGGGCCAATGACACCGTCTATGGCCTGGCTGCCTCGGTCTGGACCCAGAATCTGGGCCTGGCCCACAAGGTGGCCCGCAGCCTGCGCGCGGGAACCGTGTGGATCAACTGCCACAACGTCTTCGACGCTTCGCTCCCCTTCGGCGGATTCAAGCAATCCGGCTGGGGCAGAGAAATGGGCGCCGAAGTCCTGCACAACTACACCGAAACCAAGGCGGTCACCATCGCGCTGAACTGAACCGGTCTGCAAACACAGTCACCGGGTGCCCCACCCTCGCCGCGCAGTTGTTTTTGCGGCTAGGGTGGGAGACCAATCGCACTCTTTGAAAGCCGGATCGCCGCCCTCCCCGCACTCGCCTTGCGCCCGAATCTCCCAATGCGTATCGTTGGTTAACAGCAACGGTTATCCGCGGAAAGAGATCGATGGACATACTTAAACAACTATTTGAGCAGTACTTTCATTTGCCGGCAGAAACGGTAAAGCCGCTCCAGGGGCAGCTTGGCGGCTCGGGACGCATCATTGTCCGCCTCTCCGGCGGCGGCCGCACCGCCATTGGCATTCTCTATCCCGTGCGCGAAGAGAACGCGGCGTTTATTGAGTTTTCACGCTACTTTCGCAGCCTCGGGCTGCGCGTGCCCGAAATCTATCTCGAAGACCTTGCCCACGGCGCATACCTCGAAGAAGATCTTGGCGACACCACCCTCTTCGATTTCCTCGGCAAGCATCGCGACGGCGACAACATCGCTCCCGAGGCAATGGAAGCGTACCGCAAAGTGGTAGCCGCCCTGCCGCGTTTCCAGATCGAGGCCGGGCGCGACCTGAATTACTCCGTATGCTATCCGCGCGACAGCTTCGATCGACAGTCCATCAGTTGGGACCTGAATTACTTCAAGTATTACTTTCTTCGTCTCGCCGGCATTCCCTTCAACGAGCAGGCGCTGGAAGACGATTTCACCACGCTCACCGATTTCCTGTTGAGCGCCCGGCACGACTATTTCCTTTATCGCGATTTTCAGTCGCGCAATGTAATGCTGTGCGATGGAGAGCCCTTCTTCCTCGACTATCAGGGCGGCCGCCGCGGCGCTCTGCAATACGACATCGCCTCGCTGCTCTTCGATGGCAAGGCCGATCTGCCTCCTGCCGCGCGTCAGCAACTGCTCGATCACTACCTTGACTCTCTGGCTGCCTTCATTCCCGTCGATCGCGAGCGGTTCCTCGAACATTACTACGCATATGTCTATGTGCGCATCCTGCAGGCGCTGGGAGCGTATGGATTCCGCGGCTTCTACGAGCGCAAGACGCACTTCCTGCAATCCGTGCCCTATGCATTGAAAAACCTGCGCTGGCTCGCCGACAATGCGCGGCTGCCCATCCGGCTGCCCGCATTGATGGATGCGCTCGGCAGCATGGCCACATCGGAAAAGCTGCTCGCCCTGGCCGAATCCGCGCACGGCTTGAAGGTGCGCATCTTCAGCTTCTCTTATCACAAGCAAATGCCCGCCGATGACTCCGGCAACGGCGGCGGCTTTGTCTTCGACGCGCGCAGCCTTCCCAATCCCGGCAGGGAAGAGCAGTTCAAACAGCTGACCGGCAAGGATGCGCTTGTCATCGACTATCTCAAGCAGCAAGACAGTGTGCACCAGTATTTCGCCGCCGTTCTCTCGCTCGTCGATGCCACCGTTGCCGGCTATCAGCAGCGCGGATTCAAGAATCTCATGGTCTCCTTCGGCTGCACCGGCGGCCAGCATCGCTCCGTCTTTCTTGCCGAGCAGTTGGCGAAGCACCTTCGCACCAAAGGCGGCGTCGAGGTCGTGCTGCGCCACATCGAACTCGAAAAAATGGGCAAGCTGGGCGGGGAAGCAGCATGAAGGCCATGATCCTTGCGGCGGGCCTGGGCACGCGCCTGCGCCCGCTCACCAATGATCGTCCCAAAGCTCTCGTCGAAGTCGCCGGGCACACGCTGCTTGAAATCACGCTGCGCCGCCTGCGCGCCTGCGGTGTCACGGATGTAATCGTCAATACCCATCACTACGCCGAAAGGATGCACGACTATCTTCGTTCGCGCGATTTCGGAATGCGCATCGAGATCTCCCACGAAGAGGTCCTGCTCGATACCGGCGGCGGCCTCAAGCAAGCCGCGCATTTCTTTCTAGAACCCGGCTCCGATCCAGATGAACCATTCATCCTCCACAATGTCGATGTGCTCAGCTCCATCGATCTGGCAGGCATGATGCGCTTCCACGCGGAGAACAAGGCCCTGGCCACGCTGGCCGTTCAGGACCGCGCAACCTCGCGCTACCTGCTCTTCGACGAAAAGGGCTATCTCTGCGGACGCCGCGCGGGACTGGAGGGCGCAATGGAATTTGCTCGTCCCGTCGAGCAATTCAATGCGCTCGCCTTCTCCGGCATTCACATTCTTTCGCCCCGTATCTTTCAGGAGATGGCCGAGGAGGGAGTCTTCTCCATCATCGCGTCTTATATGCGCCTGGCCGCGCGGGCAGAGAAGATCGTCTCCTTCCGCGCCGGCCAATTCTACTGGCGCGATCTTGGCCGTCCCGAAAGCATCCTCCAGGCTGCGCAGGATGTGAGCGACGGTAAGTACGTCATCGCCTGACCGATGAACGCGGCCTGTCATTTTGGGAATAAAATGACAGGGACTTTTTTGTATCGGGTTCGTTCGCCCCGCGCATCAGTACAATGAAGGTGCGCGATTCAGCCGCGGTTGGTTGCACCGCTCTCAATTTGTCCGCGGATTTCTTCTGAAGGAAAGCTTATGAGCAAGAGTGAGATTCTGGCCGGTGAAATTGTCGAGATTGCCCGGCAACTTGGCGTCGTCGATGGCCAGGCGACGCTGGACGATGCACAGCTCCTGATGTTGACCGAAGTCATCAAGGTGAAGATCAAGGCCGCGGTTGCCGCCAGGTGTGTTGCCGAAGACCTGAACGCGGACTTGCGGAGGGCGCTTCAGATAGGCTGCGAACTCTCCGCATACACCGGTTCGATCACACTTCGCCTGGCAACCGACGATTCCGTGGCCGCTCTGCTCACCGAGTTGCGCTCCCGCATCGATCGCTTTCAGCAGGTCGCACAGCCCGTTCTGGAGCGTGCCAATGGAATTCTTCCCGCCGCGTCGCGCCCGTAGTTAGCCCGCGGCTTCAGGCCGTGATCAAGTGTTCGTCCACAAACTCCGCCGCAATCCTGCGGAAGGTCTCGCTAATTCTCACGAAGGCATCCACCATCTCCGGGTCGAAGTGTGTCCCACGTCCCTCGGTGATGATCTGCACGGCCTTTTCGTGGTCCATCGCATCCTTGTACACACGCCGGCTGATGATCGCGTCATACACATCGGCAATGGCCATCAGCCGGGCCGATACCGGAATCCCGTCGCCTGACAGTCCTTCCGGATACCCGCTTCCATTCCATTTTTCGTGATGACTGAATGTGGTTTGTTCGGCAGTTGTCAGAAACTGATTCGTGGTATGCAGCCGCTTTTCGGTTGCGGCAATAATGTTGCGTCCCAGGGTTGTGTGAGTCTTCATGATCTCGAATTCCTCTACCGTCAGTTTCCCCGGCTTGAGAAGAATGTGATCCGGAATGCCGACCTTGCCGATGTCATGCAAAGGCGCGGTCTTGAACAGCAACTCGATCGTCTCCTCGGTAAGAATCTCCGCGTACTTCGGATGGCGCGCCAGTTCCAGCGCCAGGGCCTGCACATAATGCTGGGTGCGCATGATGTGCGCGCCGGTCTCATTGTTGCGTGTCTCGGCCAGCGACGCCATCGCCACAATCAGCGCTTCTTGCAGGTCCGACATCTCCCGCTCGCTGGACCGCAGCGATTCGGCAACCGCCTCCAGGTCCGCCGTGCGTTCGCGCACGTGCTGCTCCAGATTGGCCCGCTCGGCCTCCAGCGCCTTCCGGTAACGCGCCAGCGTGATGTGCGTGTTGACCCGCGCCAATACCTCTTCCGGCTGATACGGCTTGGTAATGTAGTCCACCGCGCCCAGAGCCAGTCCCTGCACCTTGTCTACCGATTCGTTCAATGCCGAAAGAAAGATCACCGGCACATCCGCCGTCACCGGGTCCGCCTTCAACTGGCGGCATACTTCCATCCCGCTCATGCCGGGCATGCGCACATCCAGCAGAATGATCTCCGGGGGGCGCATCTGCGCAGTCCACAGCGCAAGTTCGCCGCTGGGCGCCTGGCGCACCTGGTAGCCGGCTCCGGTCAGCAACTCCGACAGCAGCGCCAGCAGCGCCGGCATGTCGTCAACTGCCAGAATCTCACCCTTGCTCACACGTGCTTCGTCGATCATTGGCATTTCATCGTCCCCTCGGTAGATTTCACAGTGCGCGGTCCTCTAATTTGGCTGTCAAATCATCGTTTCAACACCAGTTACAAGCAAAGGATGGTTCCGCTTCCATCCGGCGCGATCTCGAGATCTTCCGGCTTGAACGGCTTGCGTGAAACGCTGTCCAGGCCTGCCTTAAGCGCAAATTGTCGCTTGTTCTCGATAGCGTTGGCAGTAACGATCATCACGTAGGACCGGTACGCCAGGTTCAGCGCAGGAATGCGCCGCATTGCTTCGATTCTGTTCAGTTTTAGCAGAGATTCCACCCGTATCGCATGCACGCGAGCGGCGAATTGCACAATCTTTTTGCTGGATCTTGAAAGCTGTGCGTGGAACGCCCAGGGATACGCTTTCCGCCGCGACATCTTGGGGGATTCATTAAGGCCCGCAATATTCGATATTGGTTGCCCTCTCCCTGAGAGCCGGGGACCCGACGAAATTCGATTCTGCTCAAGGAGCAACAGCGCGGCCAGGAGATCCAAAGACGCAAACGCGTGGCCCGTTCCGATATCGAGCTTCTTGCGTAGGTGATCGTCTTTCCACGTTCTCACGCGCGGGGCCCCTCTGCTCCGATATCAAGCCGCCAGCCTGGTTGCGCCGCCAGTTACTCCGCGGACGTCAGGAGACAACTGCAAAGCCAAGTTCCGTGAGCACAATCTTCATCGGCCGCCAGCTTCAGAAAGCAATCCGCTTTGCTGCAAACCAGCCATCACCCTTGCGCGCACGGCAAATCCATCCCCTTCTCGCTCTAACTCAAACCGAGCGCTGATCAAATCAGGGGGGTGGATGCCAGAAGCCTAGCGCATCGACGTGCGGTTGTCCATATTACCGGGGAATTTTGCCATCTTCCCCGTCAAGCAGTCTTCTGCCGCCGCATGTGTTTGATCGCGTACATTGCCGCATCGGCAGTGTTGAACAATTCGTCCTTGTCGGTGCCATCCTCCGGGTAGAATGCAATGCCGATGCTCGCAGTACCGCGCAAGGTATGTCCGTCGACACAGAACGGCTCGCTGAAGCAGCGCTCCAGGCGCAGCGCGATCTCTTCCACATCCGCGCGGTTATGCACCTCCGGCGTCAATGCCGCGAACTCGTCTCCGCCCAGTCGCGCCAGCATGTCCACGGAGCGAAGTTGCAGCGTCATGCGTTCGGCCACTTGGCAAAGATACATGTCTCCCACCCGGTGACCGAGGTGATCGTTGATGAGCTTGAACTGGTCCAGGTCGATGTAAATCAGCCCGAACACCGATGCGTTCTGGCGCGCCCCGCCGATCCTCGCGTCCAACTGGCTTTCCAGCGAAAAGCGATTATGCAGGTTGGTCAGCAGGTCGTACTCCGACCGATGCAACAGATCCCGGTAAAGGCTGCGCGTCTCAATCGCCAGCGAGGCCAGTCCTGTTCCGGCTGTAAGCGCTTCCGTCTCCGCCGCCGAAGGCTGTGTGCGCAATCCCAGCGCGGCATGAAGCACGCACGGCCGGGGCTCGGAACGCCGCGATACCTCCATGCACACAATTCGGAATTCATCTGGATGCGCGGGCGCTGAACCCAGCCGCTCGCCTTCTTCGCTGTCGATCCAGCTCAGTGCTCCATCCAGCTTGGAACTGACCAGCTTGGTAATCTGCTCCAGAATCTCCGTCAATGGCCGCGATCCGTTGATGTCTTCCAGGATTCGGCTCCGCCGCCGTTCCAGAATCGCCTCCTGCACGTTGCGCGCCGCCAGCGCCGCGCTCTGCCGCTGTGCCCGCCCGGACTGGATCGATCCCCACGCGCCCGCGGCAATCGCCATCAGCAACAGAATGATCGCGATCTTGCTCAGGTTCCGCACGCTCAGCCAGGGCGCATCCGCCACCACCGAGATATCGCTGTAACTCCGCATCAACAGGTTGAAGCTATGGCCGTAGTCAAAGGGATTCGAATTCTCGGGAACGCATACCCCGGTTATCCGCACCCGCGTGCCCGGTGCAACCTGCCGCATCGGGGGCAGCGGCTGCAGGCTCGTTGCCGCCGGGTGGCGATAGAGCGCCGTGAACAGCCGCCCCTCCGACGACAGAACATACTCGTCGCGCGAAGCAGTCCGGATCGAGGTCTCCACCACCCCTTCGATCGTCACAAGATCGAAGATATTGCTGCTGCTTGCCAGCTCCTTCCAACTCTTCGTCACCGGGGCGATGGTTGCTTTGACATGGCTGTCCCGGATCTCGCCTCCGGTCAGCGCCAGGTAGCCCGCGCGCAGATCGGGAAAGCCGGTTGCATCCGCAAGGTCCCCCACCTGCAGCGGTGCGCGCGTAGACGTCGTGATCCAGATGCTCTTGCCGCCGTCCTGCAACACCACCGCCGAGCCGGGGCGATAAAGCGTAATCGTGCCCTTCACCCGCAGCCTGCGCGTGGCTTCGTATACCCGGTAGCCGCTCAGCACCTCATCCATCGATGTCACCGGCGTCGACCAAGGGCTCACCGCCGGGCGCTTCAGCACCTTGATGTTGGCCAGCGAGGGAATGTGTACCAGGATTCCGGTTCGCTCCATCTTGCCGTCGAATTCCCCTGAAACTGCGGCCGTGATCTCCACCTCCGCATCCAGAAGGGCCTGCACCGCGCTTTCGTCGTCGCTGTCGAGTACGCCTTGCAGGCTGCCGCCGTCGCTCAGCAGGCGCAGGTACGCGCTGGGCCGCTCGGACCCCGGCGTCACATCCGCGGAGCGGACCACTGCCTTGAAGCGGACGTACCGGCAATCGTTCTCCTGCTTCAACAGGTCGTTGTAACTCGCGGCAAGCGGCTTCGGCAGCGCGCCATGATGCAGCAGCGCGATCTGCGAACTCCGCACGAAGGGACGAAAGCTCGGCAGTGCTGTCCCTTTGATCAGCACCCGGTCGCCCGGCAAGAGCCGAAGCTCGGTGGTCGCCTGCACATAAATGGCAGTGTCGCCATCCTGCACAAACAGAGCATGTTCATGCCCGCGAAAGTAAGTCACCGTCGCTTCGAAAGCCACCGGCAACCCTTGGGCAGCTTCTTCATTGGTGAGCGCATGAAGATCGCGAAGAGAAGTGAGCGCACTGTGCGTGGCCGGCTGGGCAGCCAGGAAAGAGACGGATACAATGAGGATTACTAAAATAATCTTCTTCATTGGCAAGAATCCGCTGGCATGCGCGCGGATATCGTCCTTCCTACCTTATACGCGCTTGTATCCCGGGAATCGCCTCGTGCGGAAAAGTCTTAACATAAGTGCACAAGCAAACTTGAAAATCGTCCCATAAACCTTGCTCTGAAAGAGCCAGGCCGTGATCGTTCCGCACTATGCCCGGCAAAACTGGAGGGGCTTTTCCTCCTGAACCGATTGCTTCGCCCACGCGCATTTGCGGGCGAGTTCCGGAAAATCCGGGCGCGATCATAGTACGCTTGCAATTGTTTTTTATCGCCGGTACTTTAGTCCCCGATACCAGTGGACGCATCTCCGTACCCCCGTCTTTACTGCGTTTCCAGCGGCAAAGGCGAGCAAGCATTCCCGCTGTGGGAATGGCCGCATCGATTGTCTTCGATCCCCGCGTGCTCGTGCTCCTTCATTTACCGATAGCATCCGCATTTACGAACACCGCCTTCGGGGTTGAATATCTTGGCAGGGAGTTGTCTGCATGACTGATAGTTTGAACAATCCTCATATTTCTAACTCCGCCCCGCGGGGGCGAAAAATCCGTGTCATCGGAGTGCCGCTCGATATGGGCGCCAGCCGTCGCGGCGTTGACATGGGCCCTTCCGCCATGCGCGTCGCTGGCCTCGAACAGCGGCTCGAAGAGCTTGGCCACCAGGTCGTCGATGGCGGAAACATTCGCGTCGAGATTGCCGAAACCCAGGCCGCCGGAAGCTCCAACGCCCGCTATCTGGCCGAAATTGCCGAAACCTGCACCCGCACCGCCGAGGCCGTGGTGCAGACCCTCGAAGAAGGCATGACCCCGCTGCTGCTCGGCGGAGATCACTCCATGGCAGCCGGATCCGTCTCCGGCGTCTCCGAGTTCTATCGCCGCCAGGGGCAAAAGATCGGCCTCATCTGGATCGACGCCCACTCCGACATCAACACCCCGGACACCTCGCCCTCCGGAAACGTCCACGGCATGCCTCTGGCCGCCCTGCTCGGCCTCGGCCCCGATCCGCTCAGCCGCATCTTCGGCTACGCCCCCAAGATCGCCCCCGAAAACACCGTCCTCATCGGCGTGCGCGACATCGACCTCGCCGAGCGCCAGAACATCCGCCGCGCCGGTGTCGCCGGGGTCTTCACCATGCGCGACATCGACGAGCGCGGCATGCGCACCATCATGCAGGAAGCCTTTCGCCTGGCCGGCAACGGCACCGCCGGCTACCACGTCTCGCTCGACATGGACTGGATCGATCCGGAAGACGCACCCGGCGTCGGCACGCCCGTACGTGGCGGCGCAACCTACCGCGAAGCCCACCTGGCCATGGAGATCCTCGCCGACGACGCCCGCCTGCTCAGCTTCGAGATGGTCGAGGTCAACCCCATCCTCGACGAGCACAACCGCACCGCCGACCTCGCCGTCGAACTCGCCTGCTCGGCATTTGGGAAGAAGATCCTCTAGTACTACAGTCGGAGTTAGCGTCATGCGGAGGGAGCATGGGCCTTCAGGCCCATGAAAGAGCCCCAATTCAGGGTGGCCTTTAGGCCCGGGCCCTTGTCTTTTTGCGGCGTCCCAGCGAAGTACAACTGTAGTACCAGTGTCCCGAGCCTGAAATGCGCAGCACAAAATGGGCTGTCATTCTGAGCGAACGGGGCCCCGAACGTCCTTCAGTTCGGGGGTGGTGAGTCGAAGAATCTGCGGTTGTTTCTTGATGAACTTCAGACTCACCACACTGGGGAGTTTTACACTGGTATCGTACGGCAGACCGCAACGAGCCTGCCAAACCCCAGGTTTGTGTACGTAAAGAAGAAGGAAATGGCAAAAAAACTACGTGTAGGAATCCTCTTTGGCGGGCGTAGCGGCGAGCATGAGGTTTCGCTGCTTTCGGCTGCTTCCATCCTCAAGGCGATTGACCGCCGCAAATTCGAAGTTCTGCCCATCGGCATCACCAAGAGCGGGCAATGGCTCATCGCCGACGAGGCGCAGCGCCTGCTGGAAGGCAAGCCCCTGGCCCCTGTGCTGGATGCTGTCGTGGAAGCGCCGGCGGACGCCCCAGCTGTTGAAGCCGCGCAGGAACCTGCACCCAAGATTGTCGCCCCGGCCGAAGCAACCGAGATCCATCCGCATACGGCCCTGCGCGGCCAGGCGCTCGACGTCGTCTTCCCGGTGCTCCACGGCACCTTCGGCGAAGACGGCACCATTCAGGGACTCTTCGAACTGGCCGGCATCGCCTACGTCGGTTCCGGCGTTCTGGGCTCCGCCGCGGGCATGGACAAGGACCTCATGAAGCGTCTCTTCGCCCATGCCAAATTGCCCATCGTCAAGCACGTCACGCTGCTCCGCTCGGTGTGGGAAAAGACGCCCCGCAAGGCCGTCGCCCAGGTCGAGGCCGCACTCAAATACCCCGTCTTTGTGAAGCCCGCCAACCTCGGCTCTTCGGTGGGCATCTCCAAGGCCCACGACCGCAAGGAACTCGGACCCGCGCTTGCCCTCGCCGCCAAATACGACCGCAAAATCGTCATCGAGCAGGGAGTCGGCGGCAAGAAGTCCAAAGCCCGCGAGTTCGAGGTTGCCGTGCTCGGCAACGACGACCCCAAGGCCAGCTTGGTCGGCGAAATCATCCCCGGCAAGGAGTTCTACGACTACGAGGCCAAGTATCTCTCCGAGGGGTCCGTCCCGGTAATCCCGGCAAGAATCTCCCGTGAAGAGGGCAAGAAAATCCGCGAAATGGCCGTCGAAGCCTTCCGCGCCTGCGACCTCTCCGGACTGGCCCGCGTCGACTTCCTCATGGAGCCCGAAGGCAAGCGCCGCATCTTCCTCAACGAGGTGAACACCATGCCCGGCTTCACCAGCATCAGCATGTATCCCAAGCTTTGGGAAGCTACCGGGGTCGGCTACAAGGACCTGATCACCCTGCTGATTGAGCTGGCGCTGGAACGCCACACCGAGAAGAACCGCACCACTTACAGCCGGGAAGAGTAACAAAACCCGCGAAGCGTAACAAAGCGAAGGAACAGAATGATCCGCCGCGGTGTCTAACTCAATAGGAAACCCCACCGCGGCTGGGCTGACACTGGGAGGCTCGGGATTCTCTGCTTGGTCCCTGTTCCCTGATCCCTGCACCTTGGCTTTTCAGAGGAAAACGATGACCCTGCTCGACGCACCCGTATTCAATGAAGCCCGCGACCGCCGCAACCGCATGATTCTGGGGACTTCCGTCGGGGCACTGCTCGCCCTCGTAATCGGCTTCTGGCTGCTCGCCGGCCGCCCCGTGGACTGGCCGTGGAAGTGGAGCCAGCATCTGCAGGGAAAAATGGCCGTCAATTCTTTCTTCAAGGCCCTGGAGCGCAACGACATGCCCGCGGCCTACGGCATCTGGAACCACGACCAGGATTGGCAGCAGCACGCCGCCAAATATAGCGGCTATCCCTTCGAACGCTTCCAGAAGGACTGGTCCGCCGACAGCCCAGACAACGAATACGGTCCCATCAAGAGCCATCGCATCGCGGCTACCCGCGTCATTGGCAACCATCTGCTGACGGCGACCTTCATCAATGGGCGCAAGAGCAAGGCCGCCAACCTGGTATGGGACCCGGCCGACAAGACCCTCCACTTCGCCCCCGACGACGAGCAATTCCTCGAAGGCGCCGGCGGCATCTCCTGATCTTCCGCAGCACCGCCTGACGCAGCACCCAGACAAAGCAAAGGCATTCTGTTCAGCCGTGCAGCTGAACAGAATGCCTTTGTCGTTCCAACCCCGCCCATACGACCGGGTGCCCCATGTCCCCCGTATTTGGGGACATGGGAAAGCACAAATCCACCCTGGAAAGGTCTTGCTGTTGCACCGAAGATGGGTGCCCCACCCTCGCCGCGTCTTTGTTCTTGCGGCTACAGCGGTTCCAGGAATGGTGTACCTAGGAGGCACTCCCCGCAAGTCGACGCGAGCACCAGCGAGTGGCGACCCTGAATGAACTCCGATTGGGCATAGCTTTCCTGGAACCGCTCTAGGGTGGGAGGCCGCGGCACTAGGTGGGCCGGATCAATATTCGTTCCTGCTGTTATTCCGCCGCCTGCATCGCCGCCAGTGTCGCATCCAGGCTGGCCTTGTTCTCCACATTCAGCGTCTTCAACGCCGGGTCGATCTGCTTCAGCAATCCGCACAGCACTTTCCCCGGACCCGCTTCGATGAACAGGTCTGCCCCGGCCGCTGCCAGCGTCTGCACGCAATCCACCCAGCGCACCGCGCCGGTCACCTGCCGGGTCAGCGCATCGCGCGCGGCCTCAGCCGTTGTTACCAGTCCGCCGGTCACATTGGCCGCCACCGGAATACGCGGATCGGCAATTGCCAGCCCAGCCAGCACCCGCGCCACTTCTTCCTGCGCCGGTTGCATCAGCGCGCAATGGAACGGCGCGCTCACGGGAAGCATCACGGCCCGCCGCGCGCCTTTCGCCTTGGCGATCGCCGCAGCCCGCTCCACCGCCGCCAGAGCTCCGCTGATCACCGTCTGACCTGCGGAGTTCATGTTGGCCGCGGCCACGATCAGGCCGGTCTCGGCGGCCGCCTCCTGGCAAGCCTCGGCAACCTGCTCGGCGCCCAGTGAAAGGATGGCCGCCATTCCGCCCTCACCGGCCGGAACCGCCTGCTGCATCGCCCGCCCGCGCGCCTTCACCGCGCGCAGTGCATCGGCAAAGCTCAGCGTGCCCGCCGCCACGTGTGCCGACCACTCGCCCAGCGAGTGCCCCGCCGCCAGCGCCGGCTCAATGCCGTGTTGCGCCAGCACCCGCCACGCCGCCACGCTCACCGCCAGAATCGCCGGCTGAGTATTCTCCGTCAGCCGCAGCGTCTCGTCCGGCCCTTCAAAGCAGAGCGTGCTCAGCGAAAAGCCAAGCGCCTCGTCGGCTTCGGCGAATGTCTGTGCGGCAATCGGGAAAAGCTCGGACAGTTCGCAACCCATGCCTACCGCCTGCGAACCCTGCCCCGGAAAGAGGAATGCAATCTTGTTGGACATCTCAAGCAGGATTGTAAATTGTCAGTGCCATCTGACCTCAGTCCCTAAGTCCCTAGTCCCTCAGTCACTCAGTCCCTAGTCCCTCAGTCCCTAAGTCCCTCAGTCCCAGTCCCTAAGTCCCTCAGTCCCAGTCCCTGTTCCCTGATCCCTGTTCCCTCAGTCCCTGCTCCCTCAATTCCACCGGCTCTTGTCGTCCGGATCGTCGTGGATCGGCCGTCCGTTGCCGTCGAAGCGCACCGTCCGCCCCTGTTTGCGCATGTATACCTCGAACTTGCGCGCCGTCCGCCGCCGTTTCCAGCGATAGTACTTGTTGCGCAGGCCGTACCATGGCTCGCTGATCGACGCCGCCGGAAAAGCAAACCCGCGTCGCGGCGCGATCTTCACCCACAGCAGCCCGGCCAGCGCCCCGCCCAGTTGCGCAAAGGCGTAGGCCTTCTGGTCGCCAAACAGCATCGCCAGTGAAACCAGCCCGTAGATCCCCACGATGTAGCGGGCCTTGATCCCGATGGTGAAAAACAGCAGGAACTCCATGTCGCCATAGAGCGTGCCGATGGCCACCAGCAGCCCGAAGATGCCTCCTGCGCAGCCATACAGCGGAACCTCAAGCAGCGCAAAGCCCAGCGTCGCGCTGCAGGCGTAGATCACCGTTGCCGCTGCCACCGTCCCCAGAACCGAAACCGCGTACAGCCCCAGCACCCAGTTCGAGGTGTGCATGTTCTCTAGAAACCCGGCCAGGAACCACAGCGAAAGCAGCTCGAAGAGCGTCCCCAGCAACGTCGGGTGCACCAGGCTGTAGGTCAACGGCTGCCAGAACCATCCGTGCAGAAAGGTGCTGGGCACAAACCGGAAAGCTGCCACCAGCATCTCTGCCTGCGGTTGCAGCGCCAGACCGATCAGCAGCAGCAGGAAATAGGCGCTCAGGTTGACGAGAACCATCCGTCGCGTTGCGCCGCGAAATTCAGGGAAGGAAAACGGGGTGGTGCCGAGCCTGGCCATATCCATCTCAGGTTAAACCGTTCCGGCATTCTGTGCCACAGGATGAGATGTTTAACGCTTCCCCTGCGCACGCCGCCCCGGCCCGCGCCGCGGAAAAAAGCGAAGATGTTTTCCCCCAGCACTGTAGATCTTGGCGAAGCCTGCCGATGTGATCCATGCCTCTTGACCTGAGGCCGGGTTCTACCAAAGAATAGCGAAGTCAACAGCGCGCTTTCGTCGTCAAAGAACGAAGAAGCGCCTGAAACGAGAGGAGACTGACATGCCCAGCTGCCCTGAATGCGAAAATGATCTTGATGTGGAAATCGATGAATTGGAAGAAGGCGATGTCGTCGCCTGCGACGAGTGCGGTACGGAATACGAAGTGGTGGGCGTTGAGCCGCTGGAACTGACGCGCGTGGACGAAGACTATGATGAAGATGATGATGAACTTTATGACGAGGAGCAAGAGGAGGACGAGTGAGTTTTAAACGCGCTGGCCTGAAACGCGCAGGTCGCATGGCCGGGGTAACGCTGGTGGCGTTTGCTGCTGGATTGATCCCGTTTTCGCCCGCCGGGGGCCCGGCCGGGCAACCCGTCGCGCAGGCTCAGAATTTTGGACAGCGATTGGTGGCAGGCACCGTGTTCGATCCCGGCGATGCTCCTGTGCTGGGTGCCACCGTCTTCCTCAAGAACCTCAAAACCAAGGCGATTCGCAGTTATTCTACCGACGAAAAGGGCCATTTTCGCTTTACCCAGGTGAACATGGCTGAGGATCACGAGTTGTGGGCGGAAAAGGATGGCAAGAAGAGCGCCGTCAAGACCGTCTCCTCCTGGGATTCCCGCAAGGATTTCGAGTCCGAGCTGAAGCTGAAATAACCGTCCTCATTCGATCAACACAAAAGGCCCACCCTCAGAATTGGGTGCCCCACCCTCGCCGCGTACTTGTTCTTGCGGCTAGGGTGGGAGGCCACAGAATTCCAGTGCTGGACCACTCAGTGGGCAGAACGGCCGGGTGCCCCACCCTCGCCGTGCACTTGTTCTTGCGGCTAGGGTGGGAATTCTTACCCGTTCAGCTTTTTCGCCACCAGTTCGTTCAGCAGCGCCGGGTTGGCCTGTCCCTTCGACGCCCGCATCACCTGGCCCACAAAGAACCCCGCCAGCGTGGTCTTGCCCGCCTTGTACTGCTCCACCTGCTTGGGATTGGCCGCAATCACCTCGTCGATCATCTTCTCGATAGCCGACGTATCGGTGATTTGCTCAGGCTTCTCGCGCTCGTATACTGCCGCGAAGTCTTCGCTCTTCTCAAAGCAGATGTCGAACAGGTCCTTCAGTTGTCGTGAACTGATTGTTCCGTCGTCCAGCAGATCGGCGGCCTGCACAATCCCCGCCATCGAAACCGGCGACTGCTCCTGCTCCAGTCCCAAAGCCTTCAAGCGTCCGCCCACTTCGCTCAGCAGCAGGTTGGCCACCCGCCGCGGATTTCTCGCCGTCCGGGCTGCGGCCTCAAAGCGGTCGGCAAACTCGCGCGTCGCGGTCAGCGTGAACGAGTCCTTCGGATTCAGCTCATACTCGGCGATCATCCGCGCCCGCCGCGCTTCCGGCAGTTCGGGCAGCTCCGCTCTCTTGCGTTCCAGGAACTCTGGCGTAACAATCAGCGGCGGCAGATCCGGCTCCGGGAAGTAACGGTAATCGTGCGCCTGTTCCTTCGAGCGCATCGAATAGGTGCGTCCTTCGGCGGCGTTCCACAACCGGCTCTCCTGTTTTACCGTCCCGCCCGACTCGACCACATCGATCTGCCGCTCGATCTCGTAATCGATCGCCAGCCGCACATGGCGAAAGCTGTTCAAATTCTTCACTTCAGCCTTGGTGCCGAACTTGGGAGCGCCCTTCAGCCGCACGCTCACATTGGCGTCGCAGCGCAGCGACCCTTCTTCCATGTTGCAGTCGCTCACGCCGGTATACAGCAAAATTTCCTTGAGCCGAGTCAGGTACTCGTAGGCTTCGTCGGCCGTGCGCATGTCGGGTTCGGAGACGATCTCCACCAGCGGCGTGCCGCAACGATTCAAATCCAGACTCGTGTACTTGCCGGAATCCACCAGCCCGTCGTGGATGCTCTTGCCCGCGTCCTCTTCCATGTGCAGGCGCGTGATTCCCAGTCGCTTCATCGATCCGTCCGCGGCCGGCACGTCGATCCAGCCATGCTCGGCGATCGGCTTGTCGTACTGCGAAATCTGGTAGCCCTTGGGCAGGTCGGGATAAAAGTAATTCTTGCGCGCGAAGATCGACCGCTCCCGCACCTCGCAGTTGATGGCCAGCGAAGCCCGTACTGCGTAGTCCACCGCCTGCGCGTTCAGCACTGGCAGGGCTCCCGGCAGCGCCAGGCACACCGGGCACACGTTGGTGTTAGGTGCTGCGCCGAACCGGTTGGCGCAGCCGCAGAAGGCCTTCGAGGCGGTCAACAACTGCACATGCACCTCGAGTCCGATGACGGGCTCGTACTTGGCCATGATGGCGGGCGATAACGTGGCTGCACACATATGTGACTTTGATTCTAGCGCGGCAGCATTGGCTGGATGGTCCAGGACCATCGCGCATTTGTAGCGCCGGCCTCCCGGCCGGCTGTAGCGTGGACCTCCCGGTCCACGCCTGTTCTATTCCACTCATGAATGCGCGCCGGAAATGAGCCGCCCGGCAAGCAAAGAAACCTACTCCGCCGGGTCCGTCGCCGTGAACGGCGAGCAGCACGGTTTGTTCGTCGCGTGGAAGTTCATCAGCTCCAGCCGGATGCCATCCGGATCGTAGAGGTTGAACTGGCCCTTGCCGTCCTTGCCGATCTGCGTATGGCTGTCGCTGACCGTCTCCTGCAACCGTCCGCCGTCCTTGAGGATTTTGTAGGCCGCGTCCACCGAGTCCTCGCCCACCGAGAGGTGGTCCAGCACGCCCAGGTCGTGCTGACTGATCTCCGCCGGAATCCCCGACCCGTCGGGCCGCGATCCCTTGCCCGCGCTCAGCATGTATTCCAGCCAGTCGTGGCCGTCCGGCGTCTGCTGGCTCACCCAGTCCAGGCGGCCTTCCTGCATGCCGCCAAACCAATACGGCCGGAAGCCCAGCAGATCCTTGTAGAACGTGTCCTCCACCGCGCGGTCGTGCACCAGCATGCCCAGGTGAATGATGTGGTGGCCAATCGCATTCGGCGCAGCCACGTCCTTCGGCATGTGCGGCGGCTGCACGAACTCCACCTTGTTGCCCTCCGGATCGAGCACCGTGAACCACTGGCTGCCGTCCGCGCCCTTTTCCACTTTGGCCGGAGTCTTCCACGCTTTGGCGGCGAGATATTTGCGCAGCCCCTCGGCGTCTTCAGTGTTGTACGCCGTGTGGTCCAGCCGGTTAATGCTTGCATTCGCGGGCAGCGGCAGAACTTCAATATATTGTGTTGGACTCAGCGCATATTTCACGCCCAGCGGATTTTCCGGATCGGGCAGCTTGGCTGCGCCGATCACTTCGCGATAGTAGTGATCCGTGGCCGCCGGGTTCGATGTATAGACCGCCAGGTGAGAGACGCCGGTAATTCTGGGGCGAGCCGGAACGCTTTGCGCGCCAGCCGCGACGGTGAAGGCAACCAGACAAAGAGCAGCAGGGAACTTCCAATGCATGAACCACCTCGAATGAACAGCGGTCTAACGATAAAACGATTTTGCCCAATCCCGCAAGCGCCCGCTCTGTCGTCCGCGATGTGCAGGCCATTCCAGGGAACTCGTCGGCCGATCGGATCTTGTTCCCGGATTCGTTCACCGCACTGAATGCCAGTTCATCAACAAGCCTTCATCGCGCGATTCCCGGCCGACCGAGAGCAGCGCCACCAGCGTCTCATGTTTATCTAGTTTTATCCAGTCCCTCTGTCCCTTGTTTCCTGTCTCTAAAGTTCGCATCAAAAATGCTGTCATCCTGAGCGAAGTTTGGCGCGCAACCGGGGCCCCCGGCGACAGGTCTTCGTCGCCGGGGTGGTTGGGCGCCAAACGCAGTCGAAGGACCTGCGGTTGCTTTTCTTCGTTATTCAACGGACTTCAGATACAAGACACTAATCCCTCAGTCCCTAGTCCCT
>Ga0181517_10002020_pt1 | contig 21484 bp, 17 predicted proteins | sample PEATcosm2014_Bin_31_FD_119748 | JGI IMG/M metagenome (GOLD analysis project Ga0181517, IMG submission 119748) | Peatland microbial communities from MTU Mesocosm Facility, Houghton, MI, USA - PEATcosm2014_Bin01_30_metaG | ecosystem: Environmental > Terrestrial > Soil > Wetlands > Peat | place... | reverse complement strand
GGGCAAAGCCGATATCTTCGTCACATCTATCGTCGGCATGTCCGACAACAAGAACCGCGACACGCCGCTCTACGAACAGTTCGACGGCATGCTCAAGACGCACGTCATGCTCTTCAACACCAACAAGGACAATATCCTCGTGATCCTGGACCTCCCGCGGAAAAACACGGGCGACGTGAAAACGCAGGCGATGTACTACAACATTTTCGGTTACGCGTTCACGAAAGGCCTCGAGCGAGCACATGACGACACGAACTACATCATCGTCGTCGCCACACAGCCCGATGGTTCCATTTACGACTACTTCTTCCCGATTGCCTCGCTGACTGCCTTGGTATCTGGTTCGATCCAGATGGCTGACTTCGAGCAGGAGGCCTTCGTCGCGACCGGCTCCGCATTGAACGACTAAGTTTCGCCCTATAAGGCTTTCGATATGCTTCATACTATGTCGGGCTCGCCCCGTTTGCAGTGTCCATCCGCCTCGCCCCGTCTGGCCCTTCCCCAGGCGGGGCTTTTCTATTCGGCTTTCGATTAACGCAAGGAGCTAATGATGAAGACGATATGCTTCTCCTCGATCAAGGGCGGCACCGGCAAGAGCTCTCTCTGTATCCTCACCGCCAACTACGCCGCCTCGGCGGGCTACCGCGTCCTCGTCGCCGACCTCGATATTCAGAATAGTGCGACCTCCTACTACCTCGACTCGCCGGGCGAGGCCGATCGCAAGAACATCGCAGCTGCTTTCCATACTGAGCGCCTCACCGAGAACATCATCCCTTCGAACTACTCGGGCATCGATCTTCTCGCGTCATCGCTTGATCTCGTTAAGCTCCGAGCCATCGGCGAGCGTACGTTCAAGCGCATTCTGGATGCTTCACCCTTACCCTACGACTTCTTGTTCATTGATACGCCTCCGACTTATGACAACATCGTCCTTAACGCTCTTCACGCTTCCGACCTCATCATCACGCCCGTCGCCTTCTCCCAGTTCGACTTCAAGGGCGCCCTCTTCTATAAGGCCCAGATCAAATGTGAGACGGATAAGCTCCCCGCATGGCATATTCTCTTTAACTTCTTCAGACCAGCCCGTACTGACAATCCAGATGCACTCCGCAATCAGTACGAGGCTCTTTTCCGTGATGCCTTCGGCGAGATCATCACCCCTGCAACAATCCATGATACTACCCTCATCCGGCGCTCCATCGACACAGGGGAGAAGATAACTACCTCGGCCACCAAGGCGCTATTGCATGAGGCCATCACAGCCCTCGCTGCCTACTGCGGCATCCATCGTCGCGCTGAGAGGTTCTAACCATGGCCAAGCTCACAATGACCACGCGTCCTGACAAGGCCGCCGTCAATAACTCTGGGGACAAGACAATCGGCGTCGAGCTCTTCCTCGACCAGATCACCAAGGCCGATCCCTTCGCCTCGCTCTTCTCGATCAAGCCCGAGGTCTTCACCGCGATCAAGGCCGACATGGAGGCCAACGGTTTTGACCCCTCCAAGCCCGTCAACGTCTGGAAGAAGCCCGATGGCACGCGCATTCTCATCGATGGCTACACCCGTTTCCGCGCCGCCGAGGAGCTCGGCCTTCTTCGCGTGACCGTCTACGAGAAGACTTTCACTTCCGAGGCCGAGGCGCTAGCCTACGCGATCCATACGCAACGAGATCGCCGGAACCTCTCGGACACTGAGATCTTGCGCCTTGTCCAGCTCATTGACAAACCGCAAAGGGGCTTCAAGCAAAGTCTTACTGGGAATGAAATTCTCACGATAAGCTCAAACGAGCCAAACGGAGAGGACATCCGCTCCACTTCCGAACTAACGGCAGAGGCAGTTGGCATATCTAATGCGAAGGTCAAACGCGCTCGCGCCGTTCTCGCGGATCCCAGACAAACCGCCGCGGTGCTTGCTGGAGAGAAGACGATTCATCAGGCTGCTCAGGATGCAAAGACCAAGCGCGTGGCGAAACCATCTCAAAACGCCGTTAATGTAACGAAAGCCGGGCAGGCGAGGGCGAATTCCTCGGATGCGATCACGGAAGCACATCGGATCCTGATGCTCCTGGAAGCCCTATTCGCGACTGACCCTGACAAGTCACGCAGGGTTGCATACCAATCGGCTGCAACGATCCTGCGCCGGGCTCTCGAATAAGATTCTCGAAGCAAGAAGGCAACATTGAAGGCTCTATACGGCCCTCGAGGTCTATGCCTCAAGGTGCCTTCCCCATGTCTATCCGTCAACTATTTCTCCAAATTCATGACGCTCTGATATAATGGCCCGAGCTTGATCAATATCTAGGGTATCTATTCCTTTGTTAGCTCTTGCCTCTCAATTTGTTTCACCTGCACGAAAAGGACTAGTATTGAGCTTGTGCCAAGGGTGAAAGGGTGCTAAAATTTAAGGGATTTTTGAGGTTCCAAGTGGCAAAAGGTTGAATCGTCATGCTAAAGGTTCAAGAGGCAACTTCCCTCGTTTTTGCATCTTCTCTCAGTACAAGTGGAAAATATCTCTATTATTTGGATAAACTCCAGATTTAGGAAAGCTCTTAATGAAGCCAAATTCAGACAAATATACACTACTCTCTCTATTTACTGGTGCAGGCGGGCTTGACCTTGGTCTTGAAGCAGCCGGATTCGAGCCAGTTCTATGCGTCGAGGTTGACAGCGAATCGCGAGAAACTCTCAAGGCCAATCGTCCGGCGTGGCGTCTGTCTGATCCAGGCGACATCCATGAACTCGAGCCTCGCCAATTGTTGCGCCAGTGCGACCTAAGTCCAAGGCAGCTTACACTTCTTGCTGGAGGGCCGCCCTGCCAGCCTTTTTCGAAGTCGATGTATTGGAGTACTGGTGATGCTCCGCGAATGCGCGATCCAAGGGCGAAGACACTTCACGCATATCTTGATGTTGTCGCGACAATGCTTCCGCAAGTGCTGTTACTTGAGAACGTAAAAGGTCTCGCCTTCGAGGGGAAGGATGAAGGGCTTCGACTACTTAAACAGGGGCTACGTAGGATCAACAAAAAGCACTCAACGTCATATATTCCGCAGTTGATCTCGCTCAATACTGCGGACTATGGCGTGCCCCAAGTTCGGGAGCGTATTTTTATCATCGCAAGTATCGATGGTTGTCAAATCGATGTGCCGGAACCAACCCACGGTGATGGGATAAAAAAAAATCCTTATCTCACGGCGTGGGATGCAATCGGTGACCTAGATGTCGACTCCTGGCCAAAAGAGCTAGATGCCACTGGGCGGTGGGCCGGGCTTCTACCTTCAATACCAGAAGGGCAGAACTACCTGTGGCACACACCCCGTAACGCTGAAAACGGAGGCGAACCACTATTTGGCTGGCGAACTCGCTTTTGGTCCTTTCTACTCAAACTCGCGAAAAACCAACCATCCTGGACGATTCAAGCGGCGCCAGGCCCTGCAACAGGACCTTTTCATTGGAAGAGCCGACTGCTCTCAGTCGAAGAGATGTGCCGGATTCAGACGTTTCCTCGCGAGTACACGATCGTAGGCTCCCAACGATCAGCACATCGCCAGGTCGGTAATGCCGTGCCTTCCGCAATAGGTGAGCTTCTTGGCTTGGAGCTGCGGCGACAGTTCTTTGGTGATCACGTAAGGCGTAGCCTTCATTTACTTCCAGAAAGCCGACCTGATTGCCCGCCTCCAGAACCTATTGCTCAGGTGGCAAGCGAATATTTGAGTCTTCGTGCAGAACACTGTGATCATCCCGGAACTGGCCTTGGACCAGCAGCACGATGCCGACAAATCGCGAAGTTGAGCATGAAGGAGCTGAATCGATGAGTATAAGCAATAATTCGCGCGTAACTCGGGATCGATTAGTTGAGGCCCTTCGGCGTGAATTGATGGGGCCATGTACTCCAGACGAGGTAATCCAGGAATTCCCGACCAGCCGTTACCTCGTAGGTCGTCTCGCACCTGCCCGCGAGACTGAAGATGACACGGACGCAGCTATCGAACCTGCTGAGAATGATACACTTGCTATCGGTGTCGGAGACGACGAAGACGGGGAGGAAGACACTTCGCCGCCTCTCATTATTGGATTTAACCCTTCTTCATTTGGTCTTTCATTTCTCATCGATTCGAGGGTGCAAACTCTTCTGGTAAAAATCACATGGGGCGACTACCTACGAGAGAAGATCGAGGGGTCGGAAGGTGTTGCATCGAGATGGCAAAGGTATCCTCGTGAAGCGATCGTAAAAGGCATTCGGGTCGACTCTGCTGGACATATAGGTCGAATAGTCCTGTCTGCTTCTGAACCCAATCCTACTGGAACCACTGTTACCGGAACAGAAGATTCCGAGGTGGCGCTCGAGGGTGTTGTTCGCGACTTCGCTGGCTATCGCGCAGTGAGTCTCTTCCTCGTCAATCGGAGAACAAAAGGGGCACTCGGCGATCGAAGCAAAGACGAGCGATGGATATATCAGCCTCGTCTCTTTGTTACGACCGATAGTTGTGATCCGGTTTTTGTTGCGAAGGATTATTACGCAGACCCTCTATTCGTTGATGATAATGGAGAAGATGCAACCAACGCACTTCTTTATAAAGACAAGCGTGAGTTTGCAACTGGACATGGTGTAGCCGCCGGGTGGGATGCACCGTCGGAGAATAGCAAGAGAACCACTGCAATCTTCACGGAATTCATTCCGATCCATGAAGTGCCTCTGCTAATCGCTCCGAGTGAGGAAACGGGTGGCGCGGTCCTCGACATGAAGGAACTCGCGGAAATGCAGAAACCGTCGCAAATAGTGAAATTCCTCGAACCTATGGTAGAGGCGTATGAAACATGGGTCACTGCGACTGAACACGCGAGCCTCGCTGCAGACATTCAGGGTGACCCACAGCTCAAAGATGCCGCAAGGGTCAATATCGATAGATGCAAAGACTGCACATCACGTATGCGCGCAGGCCTGACCCTCCTCGAAAGCGATCCACACGTGCTAGAAGCTTTCCGGTTTGCAAATAAGACGATGTGGGACCAGCGCATTAATTCACTGTGGGCTGCGGAGAATCGTAAGCGGGGTTCTATTGAGGGCACTCCAAATACTTTTGATAGACCCGAAAACCGTACCTGGCGCCCATTTCAGATAGGGTTCATCCTACTCAACCTCCGAGCCATTGCAGATGAAACGAGCATAGATCGACATCTTATCGATTTGCTATGGTTCCCCACGGGCGGTGGCAAAACGGAAGCGTACCTTGGGCTCTCCGCATACACAATTGCTCTTCGCCGCCTTCGTGGCGATCGCCATGGGATGTATGCTGGTGCGGGTGTCAGTATAATCATGCGATATACACTGCGCCTATTGACGGTACAGCAGTTTCAGCGAGCTGCCGCACTTATCTGTGCATGCGAGATTGTCCGTCGCACGGACCCGCAGAGATGGGGGAGTGAACCATTCCGGGTAGGCGTTTGGGTCGGCAGAGGCACGACGCCAAACACGTTCGAGGATTCGCAGAAAGCCCTTGAGGACATTTGTGATGGGAGGATGCCCCGCTCGGGCAGTCCTATCCAGCTTGTCGCATGCCCGCGATGTGGGGCTTTGCTTGTCAGCGAAAAGGGCATCCCGTTAAGGAACACTTACCAAGTTGATACTATGGCACAGAGAACGTTAGTTTGGTGCTGTAATGAGAAGTGCGATTTCAACGCCATACTATCAAAGAGCCAAGGGATTCCTGTCGTTGTAGTTGATGACGAGATCTATCGAACATGTCCATCGCTTGTGGTTGCAACGGTCGATAAGTTCGCTAGGATTCCTTTCAAGGGCCAGACACGGACACTATTTGGGCTCAGAAACCGGTATAGTCCAACTTTTGGACATATCTCTGAGGCACATGGCGATAAAGTTGGTGGGCGGAAACTTCGTGATGCCAGCCCCGCTGAAAGGCTCCTGCCACCAGAACTAATAATCCAAGACGAACTCCATCTTATCTCAGGCCCACTCGGCACGATGGTCGGACTTTATGAGACAATTGTTGATTACGCGTCTAGCATAACCGAAACGGGCGCTACACGTATTCACGCGAAAGTGATCGCATCGACTGCAACTATTCGACGCGCTGCCCAACAGACACACCAGCTCTATGGTGGACGAAAACTGGCCATATTTCCTCCTTCTGGTCTTACTGCCAGCGATTCATTCTTTGCTCGTGAGATGGCTATTAATCCCGAGATCGATAACAGTGCTGGACGATTGTTCATTGGCGTTAACGCGCCTGGATCAAGCACTAAAACACTTCTTGTTCGCGTCTACTCGATTCTGCTTGCGACGGCTGAAATCGAGATACGGGGAAACCCTACTTCCGCCGATCCATATGGGACCCTCGTCGGGTATTTTAATAGTATACGTGCCCTGGGTGGAGCAAAGCGCCTAGTCGAAGACGACGTCAAGCTCGTAAGGCTCCGATACCTTGCACATCAGCGAGGCTTCCCATATCGCAATATTTCGGACCCAGAGGAACTCACAAGCCGCATTGATTCATGGAAAATCCCGAAGCTTCTCAAGAGACTTGACAACACGTTTCCTCGTGGAAAGAGTGATTGGCCAGTTGATGTTCTGTTAGCGACCAACATGCTCTCTGTTGGCGTTGATATCGATCGTTTAGGCTTGATGGTGGTAACCGGGCAACCTAAGTCAACCGCAGAATATATACAAGCAACAAGCCGCGTTGGACGTAAGCATCCTGGCTTGGTCGTTACAATGTATAATTGGATGGGTGCACGCGACCTTTCACACTACGAGCGTTTCCAATCATACCATGCAGCGCTTTACCGATACGTTGAAGCAATTAGCGTCACCCCTTTTTCTTCCCGTGCTCTCGATCGAGGGCTTCGTGGAGTTTTTGCCGGTATAAACCGGCTCTTTGGTGATCTGATGGCAGAGGAACCTCAAGCCGAGAATTTTGATGCTGGAAGTGTCGTTACAACCGATATCATCGAAGATCTCTGCCAACGAGCAGCAATCCTTGTCGGCAAGGATAATGCGGAACTCGTCCGCGCTCGTTTACTATCATACCGAGATGATTGGGCGAATCTCACAGATTCCTTACTCCGATACTCCTGGCTCGATGATTCTCAGCGACCACCCAATAACAGTCGTGTACTATTACGGACAGCGGGTACACAAAACGACGGCGAATGGTCAACACCAGGGTCACTTCGTGAGGTGGAACCTACTGCAGCCTTCTTCCTCGATGAAGGAGATGTATAAGTATGAATACACGTGCCATCGGTGATGTTCGTCCCAGCCAAGTAATTACTACATTTGGCCCAGGGGCGATTGTTGATCTTCAGACTCTTTCTGTAATTGTCGCTGGAATCGATCGTTGGCAGACGGACGAGGATATGTCGATCCATGAGCCACGGCTTGAACGGGCATTAGGCGTGAAACGGTTTTTTTCTGCCAAACCAAGCGAGGGGAGCTTTTCTAATAAACGTGGAACCATTCCAGCTCACCTGTTTCCACGATATCAAGTTTGTCCAGTCTGTAAGACACTATCCATCATCGGTGATGGTTACACCGAGTACAATACAAATTGGCAGGAGATCGTCTGTAAGGCTCCAGGCTGCAAAGGTCGAGGGAAATTCAGGGCGACGACACTTCCAGCTCCTTTCATCGTCGCTTGCCCTTCCGGCCACATCGACGAATTTCCTTGGCGTGAATATGTACATCGAGGGGCCAACTGTCAAAAAAAGATGGAACTCTTCTCAATCGCTAAAACAGGCACTGTCGCCGATATCATGATCCAATGTGAGTGTGGGATGGCTCGATCAGCGAGCGATGCTTTCGGAGAACATCGAAATGATGCGCTCGGTCAGTGCACACGTCGTCGTCCATGGTTAGGAAATAGCCAAGATACGGCAGTTTGTTCACATTCAACGGAAGTCCGAGCTATGCAACGTGGGGCGACAAATGCGTGGTTCCCGATCGTAAGGAGTGCACTCGCGATTAAGGAAGCAGCAACGCCAATTGGAATAGCACTTAATACGTGTAATACAAATCAGATTAATAAAGTAGATTCACTCGAAAAGCTTGAAATGCTAATAACGGCGGGAATGTTTCCACGGCTAGAAATATTTTCGATCGATGAAGTGTGGACTGCAATTCTAAAGCAACGCGGCGAAATCGAGACCGACGATATCGATCTTCGTTGGCCAGAGTGGCAAGCATTCCGCGATCCTGCGTCGTCAATGAACGAAAAAGCAGAGTTTTTTCTCCAGCCCGGTAATATTCCTGATGGATTTCAGGAATCTATCACTCGAATCGTCCTTGCCCGCAAACTTCTTGAAGTTCGCGCGCTTGTCGGTTTTACACGAATCGATGCCTCGGGTGTTGGAACCGATGATTCGTTGAAGCAAGAGATAGCCCCGATTTTTCTTGACAGACCCGACTGGCTCCCTGCCGTTGAGGTTCGCGGTGAAGGTATATTCATCGAATTAAATGAAGACGCTGTTATGCGATGGGAGTCAAAGGCCGCGGTGCAGGCCCTCGCTCACGCGATGGAGAGTAAGTTCCATCAGTGGGAAGCTGAGCGCGGTTCTCTACCATCACCATTCCCCGGCGCGCGCTTCATTCTATTACACTCACTTGCTCACGCGCTAATTCGACAACTCTCGCTGGACTGCGGCTACTCGGCGAGTTCGGTTAGGGAACGGATTTACAGTAGCATAGATCCTAGAAGAAAAATGGCAGGAATCCTCCTTTACACTGCTAGCCCAGACTCAGAAGGCAGTCTTGGAGGCCTTGTAGATCTCGGCAGTGCGAAGCGTTTCCCGGAATTGGTTAAGGGAGCGTTACGGGCAGCATCGCGCTGTTCGTCAGATCCACTTTGTGCTGATCATCAGCCCGACGTCCATGCTACGATCAACGCAGCAGCTTGTCACGCATGTATCCTCGTTTCCGAGACATCATGTGAAACCTTCAACCGTTTTCTTGATCGAAATGTACTAGTGCCAACAATGGCTTCAAATGCACTGGCTTACTTCCCTATGGTAGCCTTATGAGCTGGAAACCCTATGGTCGCTGGCAACAAATCAATCTCTAGACTGGCGGAAATCGCACTTGCAATTGTGGACTCGTCTGGGCTTGAATCAGTTTGTACTGCACTCGAGAATGGGCGACTGAGCCAGGAGTCTACGGCTGCGACGCGAGCCGCAATAGCTGAAGGCAATACTACTCTCGAAAGTCACATTCGATCTCTCCAGGAGACATGGACACTTATGGGTGTCAATATCTCGAGCCAAGCACTTGCGTTTGCGCTGAGAACTGGCGTCGCGTCAGTACAGGTTTATCGACAGCAGGTGCCTATCACGCAAGTTGTTTGGACTGGCCCAAAGGTTGAAGGTTCTTTTTTACGTGCCACCAGAGAAGTCGTGCGGGAGATTTTACATAGCGCGCAGAAGGAACTCCTCGTAGTCGGATACTGGATTGCTGCACGAGACGATGGCGAAGGCATTATCGAAGAAATTATTACATCTCTCGCAGATGCGGTAACAAGACATGTGGATGTGAATGTCATCGTTGACGAGCGCATGCGATCCGACGGTCGCGACAATAGGCACATCCTAACATCAGCATGGCCCCCTGGTGTATCATTTCCCAAGATCCTTACTTGGCATCTGCCACCTAGCGATCAGTACCTGAAGTTGCATGCGAAAGTATTAGTTGCAGACAATTATGACGCGCTGGTTACATCCGCTAATTTGACGTCATATGCCATGGACCACAATATGGAAATGGGTGTACGGATCGTCGGACATCCAGCCGATACCATCGTGAAACATTTCAACCTCCTCGAAGGCATAGGTATTCTAGAGCCATACGACGATGAACGGTGTCTACCGTGATAGTATTAGGCGTAGAAGATCGAGAATTATTGAGCCGTGTTAGCGAACAGCTTATAAAAACCCCAACATCCACTGACCATTTGATGCTAAGAAAATGGCGCGTGTTTTCATTATGCCAGTATTTGCTTGGTGGCTCCGAGTTAGAACTCGAAACAGCTTGTAGATCAGCGCTAGAGGCATTCCTATCTCATGTTCCTGGGTCGGAATGCGATAAAGCACTTGAAGCGGCTAGTGCTGTTATAAGTCATGTGGAAGGTTCAAGGGATCCCAGAGAAACGGTCTTGCCTTCACTTTCAAAGGAAAAACTCGTCGCTGTTTCCATGCATCTCGATTCACTGATGGAGGAGAAAGCGGTTACCATCGAACGAGCCCTGCAAATACTCCCCCCAGTACGCGAGCGAATATATAAAATGACGGAAGCTTTGCTTCTTCCAGGTATTCGGCATCGTTTTAACTTGATCATGACAGTTCTTGTTGACTCAGATCGCGAAGAAAGTTTTCGTATTCGTGCAGCTGCAGTAGTTCTCTATATTAACGAAGTTAACGACGTAATACATGACAACTTAAGTGTTATCGGGTTGATATATGACGATTATGCGCTTCGCCTTGTATTAAAGGAGATCAATGGAAATAAAACCGACTTATATCTTCACTGGTCAGAGAAAATAATTTCGCTGTGGATCGAACTTCCGTTTCTCAACGGTGTTAAATTGCAACGCGATGACAATCCAATCTCAGTGACGTGGCTTGACCGAGTAAACTCCTTCGTCTCATATTCGCACGTACTTGGCACCGATCAAAACATATTAGTTTTACTTCAACCGTCGATTGCATGCTCACCGCTCCACATGATCATTTCGCTAATCGGGCTTCTTGTGCTCGATGCAGTTACATCATCGATTAGGCAATCGTATAACCTTCATCTTGGACAAATATATGAGATAGATGGTACTTTTGTGCAATTTGAGGGATTTGAGGATCAGTATTCCACTCGAAAGGGATGGCTTCGCCTTCTGGTGCGAGGTTGTATCGAGATTCAGAAACCAGACGTAGCGACTCGAATGGTTCCCGTTGAGAAGCACCGATTATCCTCTATTCGCGAGTATTCAATTCATGCTCAAACAATGCAGTCTGATCCCTTGAAACGCTTTTTTGATTGGGACCATGCTATTGAGCCTGCTTCGCTAACAACCTTATTGGTCATAGTTGCATCGCGGCAAAGAGCCATTGAAGTCCTAAAGGGGGTGCAGTCAAACGGTGTACATCTGCTTGAACATGGACTCGTGCGTTTCATCAGCACAGTCTCGGGAAAAGTTGATACATATGGTTCGTTAGTTTTCGTTGTGCCATCTCTCAGTACTGTTCGCATTCTCCTAGATCAAGGTATTCAAATTCAAGCAGTTCTAATCGATGGATACGACCATTTGAATAATGGGCGTCATGATCTGCCTTTTTTGACAAACAGACAGAAAGCCCCTGCAATCATTATTTGGTCTGTGACTGGTTACTACCCAGAAGCAACTCCCACATGGTTACCGCCACATATGAAGCTCGAGGTATCGGCCGATGATCTGGCCGATATTCTCGAGCTAGATGACGAGTGTACAGACCTAATCCATTCATCACTCTGGGAAGCTGCAACCGGTGGCCAAATTAATTTGTACTATACACCACTATCACCAGATGAAATTAAGATTATTGTTGCGATCAAAGATTATCTAAAGAAAATAGAAACATCCGAGTGTTTACCTGAATACTTGAAGTATTATCTGATTACTTTTGCCAGCACCCTAAAAATCTTGATTGCTGCTAATCCGACAGAATGGTCAGAAATCAAACGTTTTGCGACGGTGTGGTCTTTATCTATCGACGAAAAGTGGTCAAGCCTTCGTCCATCAGCGCTACAAGCTCTGGCCAGTCTGCATAATGTAGAGAAGGACGTTGTGCGTTTGATTAACAATGTAATGGAAACTGTAAACTCGCGAGCAAGTGGTTTAGTGGAGTTCTTAACTCAGACAGTGTCAGAGAAGGATTCCTGGTACTTCGTGTGCGATCGTCCTGAGCAAGTAAAGGCGGCCGCGTCAACTTTCCGAGCATTGGGAATATTGCCACGGGTTCAACCGATTCTACTACGGGAGCTTTCTGTATGCAAGAATTGCATAGTTGCGGGGTGGGTAAGTTCTTCGTTTACGCGAAAGCTTCAGGCTCACACACCACGCGTAGTTATAGCTGTTATTGATGAGGCCGAAAGGTATCGATGGGAACGTATAGGTGATGCTCGGCAAACAGGAATGACACATACCTTGCTTGGTGCCGTTAGTAGTGACCAGAAAAAAGGTGTTTCTGCAGGTTTGGCTCCTGCAACACAACTTGTATGGGATGATAAAAGTAATCCTAAAATCGACGCAAGATGGGACAACAATGAACGAATACCTTGTGTCTTGCTCTGGGTGATAGGAGAACCTAATGTCAAGGTTCTCGAGCCACATGACCGAGTTATTGTCGAAGAGGAGGAAATTGTATGTGAGCGTGTTGCCACTCGATTGCGACCGGATGAACGGGTTATTTTGAGTCTCGGTACAAGTCGCTGGTCTCCCTCCGAAGAGTTCACTGGCGCTATCATGGATGCGGTTCGGACATCCAATCCTGATCTTGTGAAGGCAGCAAAAGAATGGCGACAATCCTTGTTCAAAGTGATTAATGAAAGGCACCTATCAATTCCGCAACTTCGGACTCTACTTGCGTCGCTTGGCATCGAGCGTGAGAGTCAGACAATAGAAGGGTGGCTCGATATTGAGCGTGCCTCGCCGATTGCGCCTAGAGGGATGAAGACCGAACTTTCGTTGCTTTGGCCACTAATCGAAAAATATGTAGTATGCTCATTCGATGAAATCAGCGCGGCCTGTGGGCGTCTTCGGTCGCTTCGAGCTGCATCTGAACGCGCTCTTCTTCAGCATTGGAAAGGCAGATCTGTTGGACTTGAAATTGAAGAGACATGGCTTGATGAAATCGTCGACCGGTTACGACAAGAAGTTCATGTTTACGAAGTAGAGGCTATCGTTTTAGGCCAACTTCCCCCAGAAATGATCGGCTGGTGGATTCCAAGAAGCATGGCCGAAAGCGTTGAAACATATACAGGAAATATTAGCCCTCGAACAGAGGGAAGCGCGGAGGACGACGTTAGCCCTCCGGAGTGATGGATTCTGATTCGTCTCTGTATATTGTGTACGCTCATGGAAACACGCTCTCTACTGCTATTGGAGAACCAATCCATAAGGAGGTCTCCGATGCAGAACGTATCCCCCTTCCCTGTCCCGACACGAGAGCCATCGCCTACGGTGCCATCCATCCCCGATATTCCGAAGCAGACAATCCTCGATTTTCTCTCAGCTTTCGGCCTTGCTTCCCAGCTCACAGAACCCGAAAAGCTCCAGTTCATCGAGGTCGCCCAAGCTTTTCGCCTGAACCCCTTCCGACGGGAGGTCCACTGCGTCGTGTATGGCGAAGGCGAGTATCGCCGCATGTCCATCGTCGTCGGCTACGAGGTCTATCTGAAAAGGGCCGAACGCACCGGGAAGCTCGACGGCTGGTCTACGCGGATCGAAGGCGAGGGCGAGAACATGAAAGCAATCGTGGAAATCCATCGTAAGGATTGGGCGGAACCCTTCGTCCACGAGGCCTACTGGCGCGAGGCCGTGCAAAAGAAGAAGGACGGCACACCGACCGCATTCTGGACCAAGCAACCGCGCTTCCAGCTCAAGAAAGTCGCTATCAGTCAGGGCTTCCGTCTGTGTTTCCCAGACGAGCTCGGCGGCCTTCCCTACGACGCCTCAGAACTTCCCGACGCCGAGTCCCTCGCCCCGTCCGCGCCAGTACAGCCCACTGAAGGTGATCAATCCCAGGCAGCTGAGTCGTCTGCCTCACTCGCTTCTGCAACCACGGCCGAGAGTCCGGCATCCATCGTTCCTCATACCCCTGAACCTCCAAACACATCTTCTCCGAATACCAATCCTGAGCACTCCCCCGATCACCGTGATCGCTTCCCCGATGAATCCGTCGAAACCCTCCTCGGCCGCCTAGAAGCTTTCCTCAACGAAAACTTCGATTCTCTCACCGACAAGCACTGCGAATGGATTCTCAACCAGGCTCGCAAGTCCCGCGATCGCCAAGGCGTGCTCAAGATGCTCGGCTATTCCGAAAAAGTCGTTCGCAACGCCAGCGCTGTAGCAAGCGCCTCTGCCTGATCCATCACAACTCTCTGGAGGTATCCAACCTATGACCTTTCTTGCTGCTCAGAAAAAGATGCAGACCAGCTGGAAGCTTCAGACCAAAACGCTTCCGCGCCTCGCCAAGACGCCGGGCCTCTACTACTCCCGCATGTTTCCCTTCTGCCTTCCCCTGGAATATGCGTCGTTCAATCTCTTCCATGAAATCCGGGACGACGCACTCGCTACCTTCGATCGCCTCGGCATTGTCTGGCATGGGGCCGCCCTCCCAGGCCTTCCTTCGAATCACCTCTGCTCTTCCCAGATCTTTTGCGTGAACGCCCTCTTCCCCTTCATCAATCGCCCCGAGGCCCTTGCCGCCCTGCTCCTCCCGCATTTCCCCGACCTCTCTCACATGGTCCCAGTCGAGGAGGACCGCTACATTGCGTTTGAATGGATAGGGGAGACAAATTACTTAGGCGAGATACCCAAGCTCGGGGCCGATCGCCACAGAGGGGCAGGTAACACCTCGATCGATGCAATGGTCATGTACGAGACCAAAGCCGGCCAACGCGTCATGCTTCTCATCGAGGTCAAATTCTCGGAATCCTATGGCGTAACCTACAAGCGCTTCCGCACCGACGGCACGGACCGTATCGACTCGTACCGCGACCTCTTCTACTCCGAGATCACGCCAATCGATCTCACAGTTGCCCCGCGCGTCGAAGACTTTCTCTACGAGCCCTTCTACCAGCTCCTTCGACAGCAACTTCTTGCGTCGAGGATACTCGAAGTGGGTATCCCCGAGGTCGACCGTGTCCAAGTTGTCCATGTCTACGCATCGGGCAATCGAGAGCTCAAGGCCATCACCTCGCCGGCCTTCCGCGAACTCGGCCGCGACTCCTACGAAGTTTGGCAACACATCCTGGTCGAGCCTTCGGACTTCATGGCGATTACAGCTGAGGACTTCCTATCTCACGCGCCGGTCGACCGTTTCCCTGAGCTCGAGCCTTGGAAGCTCTACCTCACCTCCCGGTACACCTTCCTCAAATAGTAACGAGGCCCGCCCCTTCACTGGAGCGGGCCTTTCTCATATATACGCGATACCCAAACGGTCTTTCAGGGGGAAAAGATACGGGGTGTACCTGGATCGTACCTGCTAGCGCCGCTAAAGTGCCTTCCAGGGGAATTACTGAGCCTGACCGCCCAGCTTATCCATATCGTTCCAGGAGATATTCCCTCAGGTCTTTGTTCTTGATGCTCTTTATGCCACTATCCCAATGCGTTGCCACGAACTTCTTCTGCTCCTCGGGGGTCAGAATACTCTTCCAAGCCTCGTGGTATCCCTTGCCAACCATTCCCTGAATCCCAGGGCAATACTTCGCATACTCGGGCTGGACGATGTTGATCTTGTCATTCTCTGAATGAGAAAGATGCACGACCCTATAGTCCTCGACCTCCAGATCCCCGATCCTCATGGGAGTCGTCTTCCTCGCGAGTAAGGTCATCCGCAGAAGCTGATAGAAATGGTCCGCCGAGAAGTCCTGGAGCCCTATCCCTCCCTCTTCCGAGAATGCGAAGGGGAATCCCTTCCCCCGCATCTCGGCAAGTACGGAAGCATATCTCCTTAATCGCTCAACTCCTCGCAACCCTCCGAACTTGTTCAAGGCAATCGGTCTCGACTTCCCTTCCGTGAACTTCCACTCGATCAGAAGCTGCGTTACCACACTGTCTATCTCGGCGATAGTGAAGGCATCGACGCTGGTCCGATTTAGCCCGCGGCCGCCTCCTTTCTCATTGATCGGCGACGCTTTCGGTCCTACCCATTCGAAGACGACACAGCCCCTATCGTTATAGACCTGCCCTCCGACATCAACTCCACTCGGAAACTCGTATACCGTAGTCACGCCCAGTCCCAGCGCATTCAAGAAGCCCTTCAAGTCTTCCTTGTCGACTGCCAGGGACCCGAGGACATTCAGGCACGAGGCCGCGCTACTCAGAGGATTTGATCGCGTTTCAGCATGAAGTTTCGCCTCCGAGTCGATACGGCCTAAAACCGATTCGTCGTAGATATTCCTATCAGCGAAGGCTTGCTGGAACTCGGCACTAAGTTTATTCATCAGCGCCTCCGCTATCCCCTCAGGCTCCTGAGGCATAAATATTCGCTGCAGCAAGCGAGCTTGGGCTTGCTATTCGTAATTCATGAGAATCAGGTCCGGTGCTCAAATACTTCAGCCCATATTGCTTTGGAAAATCTTCTTAAGCATGGCAATAAACGTTTGGAACTGCTTCGTCATTTGGGCTCGTTCATCGTCGCTAGGTTCTGCCGCTATCTCGGCAAATTTGATCCGAATGACTTCTTCATCATCTTTGCCATTCTCGTGGTACTGTCCCGGCTTATCGTCTATCTGACCTTTGAGAGCTGGGCTTGTGAGTGCTTCCTCGATAAGGGTTATGTCCCTTTCATAGATCTTTCTCGACAACTCAAGCACGAAGGAAGTCCTCGGCGCTCCTGTTTTATAGGACTCGACCGTCTCAATCCTGCAAAGGGTATTATTCACGCCTTTCTGAGGCGATGACTTGAAAGGAATACCGATGCTGGTGTGCCGCGGGCTCGCCGTCAATGGCCGCTTGATACCCTCGGCCGCGGCGGCTTGGCGAAACGCCTCGAGCAATATCCTGCTGTAAGGCGTCAAGCCAGACTCATAATCACTCCCAACGACGAATCTGCTTTCTCCCCGTTCAGGTTTGAAGTTGAACTGGCGGCTTATTGCATGGGCGAGACTACGCACAACATCCATGGCATGCGGGTCACATGGCGAGATTGCCCCGTAAAGATATTGCTTGATGACGACATTCAAGATCTGGTCCATTGGCGTCCGGGCGAGTACGATATCTTTCGAGGCAGCCGATGCCTCTGGTTTCCACCAAGGCAATAAAATGATCCCATCGATTCCGTTTTCCCTACAGGCCTTGACCGCAGTCCGGGCAAATACAAAAGCCTTTTCGGCCGATCCGGGAACGAGGTAAACTAGCGCGACCTTGACATCCCTCTCCTCCCCAAGGATTCTGCTCGTATTTGAGTCCTCGGATACAGACTCCCGATGGATTGCAAGCATCGCCGCGTAGTCGTCGAGCTGCGTGGGATCCTGAGACGAATCCTCATAAATCTTCACTTCAGTTCCGATCAGGAATGTCGAATTACCACTACGTATCTCGAGAAGAGAATCCAACCGCCTGCCCTGGAAGGCCTGCTTGTCCTTTGGCATCCACTCAGATGAGATACTGATGTCGAAATCTTCGCTCAGAGCGAAGGACTGCACCTTCGCGATCAACGCATCATCGATGAACGAACACGCCCCCTTAAGCGTCTCAAGGAATTGCAGAAGGAAGCTAGAGCCAAACCCGTGATCACCGTAGGGATCCAATAGGTAATTGAAGATCGAGGAAACCACTGTCTCCCTGATAGTGCGATCATTGTTGTACGCCAGGATCTTCAGTATATCCATTGGAGCCTCCCCTAAATATGCCTGTTATTATAGCTCAATAGACTCTATACACAACACCCATAGGATCATTGAGGCCAGGCTCTCTACAAGTGACAATCTCTGGCACGGGAGGCCGTGCCATGACAGACGTCCGCGTGCTTTTGGCACGGAACATGAAGCGCTGCCGGGAAATCCTGGGGCTTTCTCAGATGAAGCTCGCTGAGAGGGTAGGCTGTTCGACTACCCTCATTGGGAACATCGAGATCGGCAAGCGCTTCCCTTCTGCCGAGAACCTGAACAAGATCGCCGCCGCGCTCGATATCCAGCCTTCCGAGCTCTTCGCCGAGGACTCCGCAGCTATCGACCGGATGCAGACCACCCAGGAGCTTCGCGCCCGCTTGGAGAAGAAGGTCCTCAAGGCAATCGGCGATGCTCTTTCTAGCAAAAGCTAGACCACCGACCTCATTAGTCAGATCATCATTATAATTGTCTGTTAGCTTCTTGCGATTATTATCTTGAGCATTACCCAGGCAGTCGCTCTCTACCGCTCCATTGCCCCCGAAGGTTCCTTGCCCGAGCCTGAACGAGATAGGGTATTTCGGTGGTTTTCAGGTCAGCATAAGCATTGAGGTGTATACAAGGCATTGACATACAGGCTGGAAGCGATAAAATATCCACAAATATAGCCGGGCAGCCAAGCTCCAGAGGGTTCTGTATCTGAATGGGAAATCTCGGCTAATTAATAAAACGGAGCGCGATAATGCCGATGTTCACAGTCTATCTTGTAAAGCCCGACTACCAAAACGCTGAGCGATACGTTGAAGCTGGCAGCGCTGTTACTGAAAACTATAAAAGCATTTTCAATGATGGTGTAACGACATCCACTAGCTTTTACATATCTACATACATTGCATCAAAAGAAATCGAAGTTAAGAAAATAAGCCGATCTGCCTCACCATTTGAAGTCTATTATCGGGAAACAAATAACCAAAATCCATGGTGGAAAGGTTACTGGCGGATGCCAGAGCAGCTAGAGAACCAATCTGTAGATGTACTAGTAACGCTTGGCATAGATGGCCGTCTATTTTTAATTACTCATGGGCATGCCCGCTTCCTAATCAATCCTCTTGCGATTGAGTATGATTTTGGTCTGAAGACGGCTCTTAATATAATTGATGAGGACAAGATAAAATCGGCAGACCTTTTTACTCCATCGGAAATAGCACTAAGAACACGAAAGCAGGTTGGGAAAAAAACAAAAATTGAAGAATACGATATCAACATATTCAACTCATTGCTTAAGGACGTTGCCGGTTCTGTGGTCCCGGAGTTTGAAGAATATTTCAAGAACATTGATGGCGCGGACAGTATCAAGTTCAGTTTCTCAGAAGAAGCATCCGAATTAGTTTAAATACCAAAAAGGCTTTACAGCAAATACGAACTCACAACGTACCGACAAAAAGGGTTTGATTGGATAGACAATTTCCGAGTCATAAAAGATAAATCCTTAATTGCAATTCTTGATGCCAAATTGATTGATGCCGTAAACGCAAAAAGCGAAGAAATTCTACTAAGTATTATCGAAATCGAAGACAATGTGATTCCTGTTTATTATCGTTTTGTGAATATTTCCAGAAGATTCAGCAAAGATCTAAATCCAACAGCTGAAATTACGAAATACTACGAGATACTCATCGCGGCTAACTTAACGGTTACTCTGGAGGATATTAAACGACACCAAATTCTCACAAGAGACATGAATTCCAACAAAGATCTTCTACCTCAAAAAATCTATCAGTGTCTATATTATGAAGTCACTCATGATGGAAAGCAGTACTTTATTGAATCTGGCTCATGGTATTTGGTTGACAACACTTTTTCCCGAACGATAAATGATCGCCTAGACGACGTTATGGCATCCAGCAGGAACATTCCATTTACCTATAATAATGCTCAAATTTCACTGGAAGCACGGGACAGACGCGTAAACAAAGAATACGTTTTCAATGAAAAGTTAACTGCCTTTCTAGCAACCACCAATTTAGCCTGCCTACTAGACACTAACTTGGTAATATATCAAAGAAGCAAAATAGAAGTGTGCGATATTCTATATTCTGAAGGTGATAGTATTATTCTACTACATAACAAATATAAATATGGTTCGAGTGCACTGAGTCATCTATTCAACCAAGGTTATGTTTCTGCGAAACTATTAACTGATCCTGATTTTAGGCAAAAGGCAAATGCGAAGATCGAAGATGAGCTTCTTCATTTCCCGATAGATGAGCTAGATCGCAGCACCAATAAAGTCGTTTTTGGTATAATCAGCCGAAGAAACAGACAAGGCAAATTTTCAATCCCTCTTTTCGGGAAAATAAGTTTTGATATGATCTGTAGAAGCATTGATCTAATAGACTTCCATTATGAAATTGTCTTCTTTGAAGCAATATAAATATTCATAGATGGTCGAAGGACCCATGACGGAGCCGGAACGCCGGAAGGTTCTCTCGCGGCTCCTAGCTAAACATCAGGAGTTCATCTCGGGCTCGAAGTAGACTGCAGTGTCCGCATAACATAAGCATAACAATTGAATTACCAGACGCGATTCTTGCACCAATATCCCAGCAGGAATCGCAACAATGGTAGATGAAGCTCAAGTTAGTATATTATCTCTATTTTTTTACACTTGCGTTAAAAGCTTTCATTCTATTAGCATAGGCGACATCAAATTCCTCGATAATTGCTATATACCTTTCATCAATCGAAAGCAGTTCATCATTTGGATAAATAGTCAGGAATTGCGAGTCAATCATATCATTCTTCATCATTTTTCTGCCTTCAAATAGTGTTTTCTTTATTAGTATACCAAAATACTTTACTACGCCAATGGGAATACTTTGCGCCATTTCAGTTTCGAATTGCGGATATATCGTAGTATAGATTGGAATTTGAACTCTATCGAATATCGTCCCGTTCCCATTCAAAATGCGCTGGTGTAATCTAGCTGTCAATTGGTTGGTTGGGAACTGTGCTTTTATAGTTGCTCTTTGCCCCAGGCTAAGCTGATTATAGTCAAGACCGTTCTTGATGGCAAAATACGCAGTAGCAGTTTCCTCAAGGCATGGAATCAATATATCCTCTAGTTTGTTCTTGAACCACGTATCATTCCGCATTTCGTAATATTTGCTATCTACAAGTCCAATTAATTGGAAGGCAATTCTTTCCTTAAATGATAACGCTATTATCAATGCATTTGCTGAGAACGAGCCTAGTTCAGCCAGAGAAAGCGGCACAGGATCAATAGCAATTAGTATTAACATAAATATTGAATTGATAGCCTGAATGAAATAGCTCAGCAGCCTAGCTTCAAAAACGACTTTTCTACTTAGAATGCTACCATAGTCCTCAAAGAACATTTTGCTCCAATATGATCTTTTAATGACCCTCCCTATATCAATACCATCAAAGCCTTCTGGTGCAATGGACAAATAGCGAATATTCTTTTTCTTAAGGAACATCTTAAGAACTTTTCGTATTTGCCTTTTTGAGAATCCGTTATGTGTATAGAGTTCTAGGATCGAAAACTCAGTAACAATGACCTCGGAAATCCTGTCAAGTTCTTTGCCGATTTTGCGAATATCGTACTTCTGATGCCCAAGTACTCTAGCATACCTATAGATAAGATTGGTATCGATATAGATTGACATATTGTCTCCATTTGTTTTTTTGCCAGATTTTTTGCTGTTCGCAATATCGGTAGAGACATTATCGCCCTCCCTACGTGGATTTGCAACTTAAGGGGGCCTCTAAAAACTCCCACAATTGTATGGAATCATGATAAAATTCTTGTATGAGCACGAAGCCGCGAAGCAAACAAGCCGGATTATTCGACGCAGAATTTCGACTAAGAAAACTG
>Ga0181517_10002019_pt1 | contig 21488 bp, 15 predicted proteins | sample PEATcosm2014_Bin_31_FD_119748 | JGI IMG/M metagenome (GOLD analysis project Ga0181517, IMG submission 119748) | Peatland microbial communities from MTU Mesocosm Facility, Houghton, MI, USA - PEATcosm2014_Bin01_30_metaG | ecosystem: Environmental > Terrestrial > Soil > Wetlands > Peat | place... | reverse complement strand
GCGCAGTGCGGAAGACTGGGGAAACCCCTTGCGGGCGCGAGGGGCGGAGCTCCTTAGGAAGGGTTTCTAAAGGGTAGGCGTTGCGGACAGGACACAGGTCCGCTAGAGGGGTAGCGCAAGACGTGCCGTTTTTTACTGTGGCGCGCCTGGAGCGTAGGGCAGGAGCCCTCGCTGAAACCGGAGCAGGTTATGAAGGTACGTTGGATAAGACTATATGACAATCATTCGTCACGCTTCAGCCAATCGGGGTTCCATTTTCTCTCAACAACCCATGAACAGGATGAGGCGTCGTACTACTACCCACTCCAAATCAAGTAGTCTGCCGCTTGACGAGGCAGTCTTCGGTTAGTCGACGAACCCAGTGCCAATTAACAAACGGATCGCCCCGACTAGCTCAATTGGTGCATTGGCTGTTCTCGTCAACGGTAATTGACTGGAGCAGGTTACAGATGCATGATGTCTACATGCCCTTATCGCATCTGACCAGTCCTACGGCGGTAAAGATGGCTTTGGCAGAATATGACCGACTAGGTTCTGATCTGTTTCGGAGAAAATACAAGTTTGGCTCAGCTCGAACCTACTTTCTACGTTACGACGGGAAAGAATACGATTCCAAAGCTATCGCAGGCGTCGCCCATGGGTACCAGTTCCCCGAACTGGGGCCTCTTTCAAATGAGCAATTCACCGGCGGCAAACTTTCATTCGACGCTGGTGGCCATCTCCTAAAGCTCGGCTTCGACATCGCAACTATGAAACGAAATCCAAACGATTGGACACTTGTGCAATGCGAGGTTACGGTCAAAGCATATTTCGATTGCCTAAGTAAAAAAATGGCTGGTCAGCCATTCATAAGAAGCCATGTTTTGGACACCGTAGCGCAGACAATTGAGCGCAGCCGGGATGCAGTAGATTACGAGTTTCAGAATATCGATGGAATCCTCTTTGAAGCAGGTCTTCCGAGGTTGAACAGGGCTACCGCGAAAAATGTACAAAGACTTCTGCGCTATGTCACCCTCGACCCGTTAGCACAACATTCGGAGGTATTCGAGTCGTCGAAGCGGATAGTGGTCACGACTTCTACTGAAGAGGTTTTTGTCGAAGCTCTAATCATTGATGCGAGCATACTGGACCTGGACAACGACGTTTCTAGTCTCAAGGCAACCAAGATCGATTTTTCCAGACGAGACGCAGCGAACCGAAATCTGGGTAGGTCGGGGGAGGAGTTCGTGCTCGAGTTGGAACAGAAGCGGTTAAAGGAACTTGGGCGGCCCGATCTCGCTGAAAAAGTGCGATGGGTCTCGAAAGACGATGGCGATGGACTTGGTTACGACATTGCTTCTTTCGAGGTAGACGAGACTCCAATATACATCGAAGTTAAGACTACAAACCAAGGCGAAGCTGCTCCGTTTTATGTGTCAGAAACAGAGCGGCAGGTGGCAGAACTTCGAGGTGAGGCTTACATACTGTATCGGGTTTTCGACCTCTCTGATTCGCCGAAGGTTTACAGAATCAGAGGCCCGTTCTCTGAGCGGCTCATGATGAGGCCGGTCAACTACATCGCTTTGCCGATAAGTTGATCGAGGATACGTGCTAAGGCGGCTCCGAAGAGCCGCCTTTGGGTTGCACGAGTGCTACTTGGCTTTCTTTTGGCAGGCTTGGCCGCCTTGCTTCGTTCGGTGCCGAGTAGTCGATCTTGCGGATGTAGTCGGCCTTGATCGAAAAAGTCTTGTGCTCCACGCCGTCAGCCGTGTAGGTCTCTGGCTTGATCTTGCCTTCAACGATGACCGGCGCCCCGGACTTGAGGGTGACGGCGAACTTCGCCAACGGCCCCCAAACCTGAATCTGGAACCAATCGGTGCTCTTGTGCTCGGCGCCATCCTTGTCTTCCCACTGCTCGTTGACGGCAATGCTGAAGTTGACTTCATCGCCGTTCTGGGTGGACTTCTTTTCGGCGTCTTTGCCGAGGTTGCCTTCGAGGTGGACGTTGTTTTTGTAGCTGGACATGATGTTCTCGTTTTGAATTTGGTCGCGAGTGAGTCGGGACATACTGCCGGAACGGACATGGGGCGCAGTGAACTCCCAAGTGCCAAGCAAAGCCTTTTGCGGAGAGGGACCACAGCTTGCCTGGAAAGAGGAATCAGCAAAGCGCAGCGGAAGAGTTCGCGCCGCCGCCGCAGGGCGAGGACGTTCTTGACGCCTCCATGATGGCCGAGTTGATTGTGACCAAAAAGGAGATCGCGCCTCAGCTCAAAAGGTCCACCGGAACCTCGCAGGTCAGACCGAAAAGCCCCGGCGCGCTGGTCAACGATTGCCGTCGGCGGGAAGGCATGGGGCCGAGCATTGGATTCTTTGGTTCATTGCTTCGGGGGCGCTTTGAGTGGCGGGATTAGCTGCCTCAGTTTAGTCGCTAGCTGAAGGGAAGATCGGGGCGGACATGGCGGCATGGACACGTGTCATTCAATGCCGTTCGCAAGATCGGCGGCACGGGAAGCACCAGTGGGACGGTTCCGCTAGTGTTCTCGCGTCCCTGCAGGGCGCGCATTTTACCATGAGTTAAACTATTATAAATTATCGGAATCTCTCAAGAGAAGGAAAAACCGTGGGCAGGGAACCGGAAGATGACGAAGCCGTGGCTGAACATCAATGCCGAAACAACAGATGCCGAATTGTTCAGAATCATCCGTGAAATCAAGGAGCACTTTCCCGAAGATGCAGATACCGCGGCTGAACTCGCCCAGTCTCTTGCCTCATCTGGCACTCGAATAGCACCAAGAGGCGCATTCTCGGCGGATGTCGCCTCTACTGGTGGACCATCGTCGCTCAGCACACTCATCTGTCCTTTGTTTCTCGCTGCTGGCGGAGCCAAAGTTCCGAAACTCGGAGTACCCGGGAGGCCGGCAGGAGGGATAGACTGCTTGGCTCAAATTCCGGGCTACAAACCTTGGATGACCAGGCAGGATGTTGAGCGCGGGCTCGACATCGCTGGCTATGTCCATTTTCTCCCAGGACCTGACATCGCCCCTTTGGACCTTCGGATGTTTCGACTGCGTCAGCAGAGCTCCGCGCAGGATGTACCAACTCTGGTCACCGCAAGCTTGATGGGCAAAAAACTTGCTGTCGGAGTCAAATACGCTGGCTTGGATATCCGGGTGGCACCGCACGGCAACTTCGGTAAGAACTGGGAGGACGCAAGGCAAAATGCCAATCTCTTCATCCAGGCTGGGAAACGGCTCGAAATCCAAGCGGCACCAGTGTTGACAGATGGGCGCTATCCATATCAGCCATACATCGGCCGGAAAGAAGCCCTGCTTGCGGTCAACAAGATATTCAGTGGAGAATCATCGCCGTGGCTTGCCGAGCATCTTGATCTTTGTCAAGCACTGGCGCTATCCTGCACTCCGCTGCCTATGCGGGAGCGATTGTCCCGTGCAACAGCTTCGGACTTGCAAAAGACTTTTGAAATGAACGTTGAAGTTCAAGGTGGCCAAATCGAGCAACTCCGTGACATGCTGCCGGAGGTTGAGCAAGCTCATTGCCACCGCATAATTGCAGACAAGGACGGCTTTGTCTTCTTCCACCTGGAGAGTATTCGACGCATTTTGACTGAATGGCAGCAAAGATGTATTGACAACGAGCATCCCTTTCCAGACCCGGTTGGCATAATTTTTACAAAACGTCCTGGGGAGTGGGCCCGCAACGGGGAAATCTTGGCGACTCTGAGAGTGGAGGGAGTCCCTGTGATCCCCTTGCTCAATGATCTGGATGGCAGCGTCCTCGGTGTCCAGCATGAATTCCGAAGTGCGAGAGCGGAAGGGATTTCGGCGTGAACAAGTACTGTTGCTTTTTTTGCCCAGCCAGAGACTACTCCGAGAAGTCATTGGAGGATAGATGTCCCACCTGCGGTCGGACATACGGAATGGTGCTCTCGGCCGCGCCGACTGCCATCCGAGAATATCGCATAACACGAGAACTGGGTCGAGGGTTTTACGGGGCAGCCTACGTAGCGGAACGCGGAACATTTTTGCGCAAGCACGTTGTCAAAATCTCACCGATTTCCTTCTATGAGTTTTTTAAGAAACCTCCCTTCGAAAAGGAAACGGAGCTCCATGCAAAACTCGCTCAAAACGCGGTACACATAGTCGATATCGAAGATCGATTTGATGAAGATATCCGATTCTCAGATGGTAGTACCTTAAGCTGCCACGTCACAGTTTTGGAGTACGTTGATGGCGAATTGCTGCACAAATATACCAATGGAGAAATCCGCTGCGGTTCGGCTGAAATTAGCCAAATAGCTATCGACCTTCTACGCATCCGCGGGGAATTTGCCGCAAACCAGTTGAATCACAATGACCTTCATGACGAGAATCTGATCGTTGAACGTATGCGCACAGAAGCTCGAAGGCCCAATGCAATATGCGATGCGATCCGCGTGAAAGCAATTGATTTGGGGAGCATCTCGGACGAAAGCAAAAGCTCTGAAAGCAGGGTGGGCGATCTATTATTCATCGCCACCCATCTCGATAAGTTGCTGGTACACCTGTTGCGCTTTCCCAGTGAACTTCAGGATAGAGATTACCGAACTGCCCTTGCACTGCAAACCATAGTCAACGGTCTTCTGGTGAACACACAAAATGCGCGACAGCCCAATCCAGAGGAACTCATAAAACAGATTGAGGAAGCTTATTACCGCGCATCTCGTCACTGGCAGCCCTGGAATGCCCCGCTGACTCTCAGGGGATTTGGCGATCACTATAACGCTCAGACATTGGAATCTTGGAACGTACCGCGATTGCTGGTCGATCCCGAAGGACGTTGGCTAACCGAAGTTAGCAAGCCAGGTCCCCAGATTATTACGGGGATGCGCGGGTGCGGCAAAACAATGCTGCTGCGGACATTGGATATCCATGCTCGCGCAGCTAAGCGAGACAACGAAGGTCCGTCGGACATTATGAATCGAATCAAGACAGATCAATTCGTTGGGCTTTTTATTTCTGCTCAGAGACTGCTCGACCTGCGACATTCAATGTACAAGCTTGAGCATCGCGTTACGCGTCTGTACGTCAATTATGCTCTACAGGCAGCCAGGGCGCTTCTACACGTCGAGGACATAGATTCTGGCTCCATAGCTACCGGCGCGCACACAGTCTTTGGAAACGCGGTAGCCGACTACTTGGAGGGCGGAGACGAGCTGCGGGTCGCAGTCTCAATATCAGACCTTGAAGCTAAGCTAGAGCGCATCGCCGTTCTCACCACTCAGGGAAGCGATATCTACATGGTGAAACAAGCCCCAGCGCAAGTCTTTTCACATATAGCTCAACACCTTCGCTTCTGCTCACCGCTATTTAACGATTCAACGATCCTGTTCCTCCTTGATGACGTATCAACGAGACATCTCGAGCTCGACAGAATTGCCGAGTTGCTGTCGGCCCTTTTATTTCAGAGCCCGTTGTGCGCGTTCAAATTCACTTCAGAATGGCAGACCATTGAACTGGGTCTCCAATCTCCAGGTAGAATCCATCCGATTCGGATAGATCGCGACGTAGCAGTGTTTGATCTTGGGGCAGACGTGTTCCAGGCAATTACGTCCGACAAAGACAAGGGCAACGAGTTCGTTTCAGCGATTCTTCAACAGCGCGCAGCATTTCACGTGTCTCACCCTACCGAATACGGCCCACGGCAATTACTCGGAGACGTTTCACTAGCGCAGGTTGCAAGGGAGATTGCATCATCGAACACTACGTCCAAGGAACGGAAGCAGGTTTATCGTGGTTTGTCTTGTCTTACCAGTGTGTGTGTAGGCGATATTGGAGATGTCATCCAGCTGTACGAAGAGATACTTAGAAAGGCTGCCAGTGACAATCCGCGGACAATTGTACCTATCGCTGCAGCAATACAGTCCGACTGCTTTCTTGCTATGAGTTCGCGGAGGCTTTATGACTTGGATCGACGTGAAGGACGCTTCAAGAATCATGCTTTGGCGTTTGCTGCTGCTGCGCATGAACTATTATTGCGTTCGTACAGAATGGCAGACAAATCGCGATTACGGCAATACTCTTCGATCTATGTGAGAGTGTCTTCGGACGATGAGACAAATGTAAAGCAGCAGATTGATGTGCTACGCGACCTTATAGATGCAGGCGTATTTGTGTATTCTGGGGGATCTCCGCGTACGAAGACGAGGGATTCCAATCCGAGTCAGCAATTCAAACTTAGCTACCGGAAGATATATGGATTGGCCGCATTCATCGGGCTTGCTGATCGCGATCGATTCGAGCTATCCGGCGCTAATCTGGAAGAATGGCTGAATAATCCGAGTAAGGATATACTGCTGAAAAGCCAGATAAATGAGGAATTCAGCATAGACGAGAAAGCTAGTCTAAACGTCGACGAAGTGCCAGCCGATGGGGAAGTTGTTAATGCAAGAGTGATTGAAGGCACTCAAGTAGATCTCTTCGATCATCGTCCAGTCGCAGAACTGGGGAAGAAGGGGCATAAGAATCATGAAGTTGGAGCGAGTCAAATTGATATTGAGATTGTGGCGATTTCCGAGCGTGACCTCAAGGATATTCCACTCGGCGGTATTCTCACGGGTCTAGGGTTTGAAGAGCGCACTCTAGCATCCAATCGAATCCTCGCGGGGTCTGCAAACGTAGGCATCGTGCACGCGGTGAGATACAACCTGCCGGGCTACGCAGAACCAATCAAGCGATTGTGGGCTGATGCAGACAAGGAAGTTCATGAGATTGACAATGACAAAGCTGTCGTGTCTCCGCCTTCGGTGGACGGCCTTGCATTGATTGATATCTCAGGCTTATCGAAGCCCTTAATCTTCAAACCAATAATGCGTGAACTCATTGAGAAGGGGCGAGTGTTGATATGCCATACATCTGCTGCGCAACATTATCCATTACAGAGAGACTTGGAGTTGCTGCTTGCTGCTAAAGAAGCCGAAGATCCATCGATATTTCTGGAAAGGCTCTCCCATGTTTTGAAAGGAGAAAGTGGACCCTATACGGATATGCGCCTACTCGAAGGGGCTGCTGATCCTTCACGGGCACGTGCGATGCTGGCGTTTGCGTCTTCGAAGCACGAACGTCTATTTTCATTACTGGACAAACGAGAGTTCGACTATATTGAGGTGATTGCTCCAGAAGGGAACACGCCACGGGCTAGAGTGGCACAGTTCGCCGCTGAGTTCCTTTGTCAGAGCTATAAGAATGCGACTGTGAGCCGAATCGATACGAGTGACCTGCCAGCTTCAGTCAGCTATTTGGACCAGCGGTTCTTGGATCTGTACGGGAACAGCGGAGCCAACATTGAGATAGGACTTACAGGTTCAAAAATCCAGGCTGTCGCAGCGGCAATTCTGAGTGCACGACGAAAGGTTTCCCAGGCGTGGTATCTGGCACCACACCATTTTGAGGAGAAGAGTTTTTCAACGGGGGTCGCAGGGACACGCATTTTCGATATTCGGGTCTCCAATTCTCGCGAGTAAGACAAAGAACTTGCGGAGCAATACTGACGAGCACACTTGCAAGCATCTTCAGGACGACAGCCCATTTGTGCTCAGGTGTTCAGAATCTCTGAAGGGGGATGTAACTGGCTTCGCCAATGATATTGTCAAACCCGACCTCTATGACCAGGAAAGCTTGGTGGTCTGTGGCAAGTCGTTTATCGATGCATCCAAAAAACTGCGTAACTCCTGAACAACTCGATTTCGGTCCTGTAAGGAACACTCCCATAGTACAAGCACTTCCCAACCTGCTTCGACCAACGCGGCAATGTTCCGTTCATCACGGGCCACATTGGAGGCAAATTTCTTCGTCCAGAAATCCTTTCGGGTTTTAGGCAAGCTTGCACGTTTACATCCTTTGTGCTGATGCCAAAAACAGCCATGAACAAAGATCACCTTTCTTCGCGAGGGAAAGACGAGATCTGGGCAACCGGGTAGATCTGCGCGATGAATGCGAAATCGATACCCGAGTGCGTGAGCCGTCTGGCGCACAAATAGTTCTGGAGCTGTATCTTTTCCATGCACCTTCGCCATCAGTGCACTTCGGGCGGAGCTGGAGAGATGATCGGTCACTGAAATTAAGCCGTTGTGCGATCCCGCTAAAACGAGTTCACGAAATCGACGCCAATCCTTGAACTGTTGTGTCCCTGTTGATGCAAAAAGCGATCTGCATAAGATGGTCTCAACTGCGCGATTGCTATCATCTTCACGGAGGTGATGATTAGGGGCTGATGGCTTTCCTCCGATACCCCTGTGGCGGCATCTAGCGCTGGCTCAGAGATTTCTCCCTTCTTGGCAGGCTCGGCCGCGATCACAGAAGATGTCGCAATATTCTGCTCAACGGATGAGATATTCGTAGAGACTCGCTTCAAGTCTATTGAGTCCCCCGCGCCTTTAGGAGGCGACGACTCGGCAATCGGCGAGGATGCAATGATTGCTGCAGAGCTTGGCCGGGTTCCGGTCGGAGTTGTCGCGGTTGAAGCAGTTCCGGCCTCCGAGATTGTACGTCTACGAATGAAATAGGCCTCAATAATCGATTTTGTGTTCGTCATGCCACGATCCGCAACAAAGATGACTTCCGAATTTGGATGACCTGTCTTAGCGTCTACTACCTCAAACGACATTGGCTCGCCATCAACAATCAGAAAAATATGCTTTCCATTACTCGCATCAGCGAGGGGTGTTTGAAAATTCTTCTCTGGCTCCAGACGAAGTACGGTCACCGCCATCAACGGGTCTAAATCATGCGTCCAAGCCCCCTTCCCTTTAGGAGGTCTCGGAACCATCTCGCACGCTGGCGATGCGCATAAAAGCCATTGCTCTTTGGTTCCCTCGTCGCTTCTATCTGCAATAAGCTTGCAGACCGTTCCGGTACGAATATGGCTGCCATCGTACTCTTCAGAGCACAAAAATGCGTTGAGGGCGTGCAAGATTCTTGAATCATCTGAACACCCGGCGCCTCCTGCCAATTGCTTGGCAAGTCGCAGACATTTCTGAGGCCATGCCTTATCCAAGTTGTTTCCCTTAGCACCGAGATTAGTGATCGAGGGACCAAGAATCTTGGCTCCAAATTCGGTTACAGTCTCTGCGAGTTGTCCTCTTAGCCCGTCCAGAAGCCTGGCCCAAAGCTGCTTGAGCCTCTGGTGAAGTTCAGGGTCCTCCCCGGTCAGAGCATGATAAAACCAACCAGTGAGTCTTTGCGAATCCGCGAGAATCTCCGCTTCGAATTGGAATCCTCCCTTCTCGAACTGATTGCGTATGTAGGCAAGCATCATCTTCATCGGGAGAGGTTGCCATTCAACTAGAGCAGCCTCGAGTTCTGCAAAGATGCTTAGTCCATGGTTTTTTGCTACGAATACGACGAAGACGTTCCCAAACGAGAGCCACTCATGTTTATTCCCAGGCCCGTTTAACTGGATTGGATTTGGAGTAGCTGAAGGAATCGCATTGGGTGGCAGATAGTTCTTTCTGAGATACTCCTCGATGACCTCCGGTATTAGAAACTGGAATGCCTTGCGGGGGATATTCTGCGCTATAAGATCCTTCGCCAAATTCGAAGCTGGGCCAAGGAGAGAGCTGCGGTCTCCTCGCAGATATGCATCAATATCCGAGCTCGAAAGGTTAGGCTGCCACATTTGAAGGAATTCTTCCTGTTCCACACTCAAAGTGGTTCGCGGTTGCATTTGCGTTGCTCCTCGAAACCTGCACGCAACCGTTCTGCGAACTCGATCCAATGGCTTTTCGAGAGTGTATACAACAACTAGATTTGCGTGCGGCGAGCCAGCTAATTGCTGCAGAATTGCAATTGCTTTTTCAGGATTAGAATTTTCTAGATGGTAGTCAAGGACAACCAAATCTGATTTTCCTAGATGCTCAAGCGGAACTTTGGCCAAATCATCTACTCTTCTTATTACATCGCACAAAAGATGCCGTCCACGGCATTCAGTTAAGAGTACTGACAGGCTATCGTAGTCGTAAGACGGTGGTAGAGCATTATTATCAGCGTCTCGCAGCTTCTGATACTCAAGCATGTCTTCGAAGGTTGGAAACTTGTCATCGATCATCAACGCCGATCTCAGAGGTGAAACATAGGTGTCCAGGATCAGATTATCGTCGTACCCAAGGGTAATCATTAGTTCCCCCTAAAATGAATCAAGAAGTTTGCGCCAGACAGGCATGGCCCGCCGTTCTGGAAGCTAATCGTATGACCTGAGGCAGCAAGATTTGCGCGACATAGGTAAAGACCAACACCTCGCCCTTCAACTCGTCGAGAAAAGAAAAGCTCGAATAAATGGGGCTGGTCGTCAGAATCAACGCCCGGACCATTATCCGACACGCACACAGCGTCTCCTACGACGTCAAGACTGATCCGCCTGTTTTCGACTTGTTTGATCCAATACACCGCGTTGTTAATCAAGTTGATGAAGACGGGGTAAATTCGATGACTGAAATCTGTGATCTGCATGTTCCTGAATGCAGGCGAAACGCAAAAGTCGATCGCCTCCGATGCAAAGATGGCTTCAAAGAAACTAGACAAATAGTGGCTCAGGGCCTCTCCTGTTATCAAATCCCTGAGTTGCGGTCCGGACAAACGAAGTGGCGCGAGAAAGCGCAATCGATTTACGAGAGATCGTTGGGCAGTGAAAGCTAGCTTGTAGGCGTCGGAGTCTCGCGTCTCCTGCGGCAGGCGCCGCAAATTGCGCCCAACTTCAGCATCGAGAGATTCGAGCTCATGACCAATAATCTCAACGGTGACACCCAACTGAGCGAGAGCGGTCAACTGCTCCACACGCTCCTCTAGTTGTCCCCGCTGGTCGCTGCTCCATGAAACCGCCGCGTCCAGATCGATATCTGCCGCCAATTGGCGCAGCGCGTTCAAGTACCCGTCATAAAACCGAGCAGTGGTTTGATAATGTGTCTCACGAATCTGTTCGAATGACGCCAGGACCGCCCGAAGTTCCATATTGCCAGCTTCTAAATCTGCAAGGAGCGGAGCCGCCAACTTGTAAAACTCAGAGCGATCCGCATAGCTTCGTTTCTCTAGGCGCAACAATTCGGTTTCCATGAGAGAGCGAATCGGGACCATGCGACGATTAATGTCGTCGGTCAAGAATTTCTGGTGGCGTGCAAAGGTGCTCTTTGCAACTGCAATCGGGTTTCGTGCCCCGGACTTCTCCGCAGCGTCCGACCACCATGACGATGCGGATTCAACGGCAGCCAAATACATATTGTATCGATCGCGGAAGGAACGGTATGTAGCTTCAGCCCTTCCGAGTTTCGCTGGTTTGGGTGGAGGTCGGAAATCTGAACGAAGCTGTTTGCTCTTCTCGATTCTGGGCGCTAACGCGAGCACTGCATCAATATCATCCTTTTCGCGCGCATGCTCGATCTCCGTTTTCAATACTCCGATTTCCGTCAGGGCAATGTCGAGATTGTCTGATTGATTTGCAAGATGGTTGTTCAACGCCCTTAGTCGACTGCGACTTGCCTGTTTGTCCGCCGCGGCTGCTGATTTGTTGTATGCATTGATTTCATCGAGGAATTGCTTGCGATGTTCTGCATCGCTCCCAAAGAATTCCCGTGCAGTGAATGCGAGAAGCATCACTAACAAGTTCCGAAGTTCACGACTTGCAGAATTTTCAATCAGTCCTTCCCGACCAGCCTTGTCACGAAGATTTCCGTTCGCCTCTTGCGAGATGGCAACCCGACCAAACATTCGACGGTGATTCCAAAATTCCCGACCTGCATTTTTCGATCTCCTCTCTTCTATACTTAAGAAGTCGAAATCAACCCTTCCATAAGGCAACACTCGAAGCCCATCCCGATAAATCCGAAGACCCGCCATCGTTTCGAGCTGCGCGCTCAATGCCTGATGAATCTCTGGAGAATGCGTGCTGTTGGTTCTCTCGACCTCAAATGTTCCAACGCACAGGTCGAATGGTCCAACACGCACCGCACGCGCTGTGCGAACTGGATGCGAAGGCGTCATCGTGAATTCGCCAAAATCTTTATTAAACGCCCGAACATGTCCGAAGAAGATGCCATTCTCATCAAAGCGACCTTCAATGAAGTGCTCCATTCTTCTTAATTCACTCATGCCAAGTTGAGCCTTACTTGATACAGCTTCTTCTTGGATCTGTCCTTTGTGAATGACCATGCTGTAGTCGAAATCAAGAGGCAGAGGTGAGAATGGATCCGAGAATCCGGCAAGGGTACTCTTCATTTGATCTCGAAGCTTTGATGCTTCCTCGTCATGAAAAAGCTTTTCCGGGTCAACCCATGCGCGGAGCTCATCTTTGATGTCAAAGACGAACATTGCGGTACCGTGCTGAGCCGTGCCATCCCAAACTGACCACTGGGCGAGACCACGAGTCGGGACTTCCGCGCTCAATAATGACGAAGCAATGCGGTCAGCGGTGGACTCTGATTGGTCTTCTGCGAGTTCAGCAATCCCGAATTGCTCCCAAGCGGCCGTGACGCGTTCATTGCGATTTGGGCTTCCTTTTTTCCCCCAGACGTTATCCATTGAGTCGTCGAGAAGCTCAGAAAACAATTTGGGGAATTCGTCGATTTGGGAAAATTGGCGTACCGGTATTCCAACGTCACTAAGCAAAAGGTATGGGTTCTCAAAAAGACGCCAATCGACTAACGACGCCGTGAAAGGCCCTGTCTTCTTCTTTGTCAGCACAAGCGATATGGGACCAAGAAACGCGACAGAAAGTCGGCCTATACCCTTCTGGCCTTGCCTAACACGAATGGGAAGGCCATCTCTGTCCTCGATGGCACGTGCATCATCCGTTTCCTGGACAAGTTTCGTTTCTGTGCCTAAAACTAACCACCGGTCGATAAATTCTTCCGTGCTCATTCCTGAACCGTCATCTAGAACTGCCGCTGACGGCCTCTCTCCATCGAAGATCTGTAGCGACACCGACCTGGCGTAGGCATCAAAAGAATTCTTCCATAGCTCAGTCACAGCCGTTGGCGAATCCGCGATCTGTTCGCGTCCAAGATGATCGACTGTCCTCGCCTTCGGACGAAACGCGTAGGTGTTCGAATCGGGCTCGGTGGTGCCGACTGTTGGGTTGGTCAGGTCTGGCATTTAGTTTCGACCTCTTTGCTTTGGGCTTGCTTTTGGAGCGGAAATAAGCGCTTGCTTAATCGACTCAATTAACGCGGCTCCAAGCGTGACCGGGACCGCGTTTCCAATCTGGCGTCCGGCTGCAATGATCCCGCCGCTAAAGACAAAATCGTCCGGGAACGTCTGGAAACGAGCCGCGTGTCTTAAGCAAATCCCGTGGTTCCGCGTAGGGTGAAGGAAGCGTCCTTTGGACGGGTTTATGCACGCGGTCGTCATAGTCGGACCTGGTTTACTAGGGTCTATTCTCCCGTAGACATCTTTGTGGCCATTGTGAGATAGGTGACAAGCAAGAACCCTACTCGATTCGTTACGGCTGCCGCCGTTCGAGGGAGTGCTTTTGAAAACTTCGATCATTGCTGCGGAATGCTGCATGTGAAGATCATTCTCATCATTTGAAGGAACCGGCTTAGAGAACACCGTCGCCGCTGTCAGCCATGCCGGAAGTTTTCTGGTAGTAACTGCCTCGTCATTGGGCGCGTGGTGAGATGGCGCTGGAGGCCAGGAGATCTGGGCGGCAACGTCTTCCCGAAAGCCTAATATGAAAACACGCTTCCTATTTTGAGGAACGCCATAAGATCGTGCATTCAACACTACCGGAGGGAACACTCTATATTTAGCCGCCTTAGCCGCCGCGAATAACTTCTTCAAATACATTTCATGTCGCTTCCAGAGCAGTCCAGGAACATTCTCAATCAAGAATGCGGCCGGACGTATCGCCTGTACAGATTCGAAATAGCTTCCGAGAAGTTCGTTTCGTGGGTCGTTGATGCCGGTTCCATTAAGGCGGTGTGTTGAAAACCCCTGGCATGGTGGACCGCCAAGGAGCAGGTCGCACTCCCCTTTAGCAAGTTCCGCACTTTTGAGTACCGCCTTCCAATCAACTTCTCTTATATCGCTTTCGATAAGAGATGTCTTCGCCTTTCTTTTGTCGATCAAATTTGACTGATACGTAATACAAGCATGGTGATTTAGCTCCACAGCCACACGAACATCAATGTCACAAAGCTGCGCAGCTAGAGAAAAACCGCCAGCTCCTGCGAACAAATCGATCGCCGTCAATTTTTTGATCCTGGTTTTGCGACTTGGACTTGAGCGGGGAGCTTTCACAATTTACTTTCTGGTTTCGAGATCTGTTTCTTGCAGTACTTTGTCGATCTGTGGTCTGAAATCACCGACTGGAATATTTGAGCTAATTTCGTGAATTCCGTCTTAGAAGTCGACAGTGATTTTGACAGCCTCTGGGCGGATAGATAGTGATTGAGCAATCATGGCGCGAGCTTGGTTAATCACATTTGCTGGTGCCTCTAGCGGGGAGGGCTCTCGGAGAGTTTGAACCTTCGTATTTGGGAAGTCCTTCCATTCCAAATTGTCGGCGTCGATACCCAATGCGCTGAGATTTGTGTACGTGATTGGATTGCGATTATTTGTCCATGCGCCGGGAATCGAGAGGTTGGCATAGCGATCGAATTGGATCACAAATCGGTCCGCTTCTGATGGCGGAGCTACTTTTACGCCCGTGATCCGACCAATTAGAAATGCGCTGCCGTGTGGTTCCTCACCCTGCGTCCAGGTACTTTTGAGGTTGCGCGTGGCCACCACCCATTTCGTGTGCTTCAGACGCTCTTCTCTTCCCGCCCAGTTGCCTGTTCCCCCTTCCACGATCATTGTTTCCAGTGACTTGCTCGTTAAAACCATCACGGTGTCCTTCATAACCACCCCTCATGACAGGGTAGATGAGCTTCCCATAGAACGCAATAATATTTGCATGTTTTATCGATATTTATCGCTAGGCTATTCCGGCTAGACCTCTCGTATGGCAGAGGTTGAGCATGTGATTGGTTGCCTAGTCAACTGAAATCTTATGGCCCAGTCGGGTTTGGAGTATCGCATTAAATCTGCGTTTTCCCTGGATCTGTCTTGCCCAGCACTCGCTGTGTTTGCATCTGGCATTGCGCGACGCACATGACGGAAGACGGTGGCAGCATCAGCGGCTGAAGACAGGGAGGAACCTTCCTCCCAATGAGCGGATTTGTGCCAAGAATTGTACTGAGCCTGAACTGTGAGAACAGGATTACCGGCGGAACAAGTTGCAGGAGAGGAAATCGTGACATTGCCGGAAAGCCTGCATCGAGCCAAATCGATTGGGACGGATTCTGGAGCCAATTGGGCTTGGGCTGGCTACGTGGGAGGATTATCGTCCAAATGGTGGTTGATTATCATCCGCATGTGGCTGGTTCTATAAATATGTTTCGTCGCCACCTTACCGACCGTCCCCGCGATGCGCTTGTCCCTGAATTTACCGGCCTTCCATGAGTATGTTTTCGGGAACAGAGACCGAGGGTGGGAATCACTTTCAGAGCCAAATCGCCACGAGATCGCTACTCTGCCAGCAAGGGAACCGTCTTCATGTGTGCTGCCATCTGGCGGCGCGTCTCCCGATCCAGCGGGAGTTCTTTCTGGAGCGAAGGCCAAAGGGCCATAACCTTTTCCGCAGTCTCGCGCGCGGTGTCGAGCACCAGCTTCGTGGGCACCTGTGCTTTTCGGGCGAAGCGTTCCATCAATGCCAGGTTCAATTGACTGGCAGCTTTTTCTTTGGCAATGGAGAGAGCCAGCCGGTCGTCAGAGATATAGCGCACAGTGGACACGAAATCGTAGGCGGGAGCCAGTTGCGGCGTCCGGCCATCGGGGTAGATGAGCGACCAGTTTTTCAGGTGCATGTCATTGTTCCCGATAGCCACGCTGAAGATCAGCCGCCGGATGAATTCAGCGAATTGGGTTTCATCTGTCAGACGCCAGAGGTCGGCGGCCATATTCGTGTAACTGTAATTCTTGTACTTGGCCTCTGGGAACTGTCCATAGAGTTGATTGAAATCCTCGATATGGATTCGTTTGCCTTTGGGTCCGCGGTCGAATCGCCTGATGTAATAAGCCTTCCCTTTCAACTGCTTCCATTGTGAGGGAACACCGGGGATCTGAGCGAGGGGCACAAGGCCAACCTCGGGAACCTGAATTCCCACGGCCCGCGCAAACTCCATCATGGAAAATTCATTTTCGGGCAGGCCAGGATAGGCCGGAGACGGGAGCTTGACGATCCAGTGTCCACCGACGCTGGACGCGGGAACGGAGAGTTGGCGGTGGGGATTGCCGATTGCCGAGAGTTTCAACTGAACCCCGGCCAGGGAAAAGCGCAGAACATCCCGACCGGCTCGCGTGCGCAACACGGTGGGGTTGTCTTCTGTAGGCGGCAATGAGCGGCCTTCCACATCGCGCACCGCGACGGCCCCAGGAAGATCGTTGCCCAAAAGCCAGAGCAGGAAAAACTCACGCTGCGCGTTGATTTCTCCCCGCTCTGCGATGTACTGCCGCAGCGCGCCTTCGGGCAGAAGATTGGAAAAAAACGGCGGCAGTCTGCGCGTCACCGGCCGGACGTTCGTGGTGAGCGCGCGGTAGGCGTCGTAGAAGCTCAGGCTCAGCACCGGCCTGGCCGGGTCATCCATGTAAGCCTGATCGAAGACAAAAAGGTTCTGATCGTTGGGCAGGTTGGTGAGGGTGCCCACCACCGTGTCCGCAAGACGCACTTCCAGTACGGTGGACCGGTTGGCGTTACGCGTTGTCATTTTCGGCATCTTCCGGCACTCCGCCCACAAGGGGTATGCTGTTTGCATCTGGGGCTGTGGAACTTTTCTGACCGGCGGCGTGCCCAATGAGGGCCTGAACGGCCGGCACGAGGCGCTTGGGAACAAGCGTCGGTTCAAGTTCCAGTACGCGCGCCATCTCCAGCAGCGTGGAGAGCCGGAGGTCACCGCCGCGCTCGATTCGGGAGACGGCACTCTGTGGCTGCCCGATGCGCCTGCCCAAGTCGGCTTGGGTGAGACCCCTGACCTCACGGGCCTGCCGGATTTGCTCCTGAATATATGTCATGCGATATGCCAGATACAGATAATATCATAAAACATATATTGCTGCCTTCCCGACAAATGAGCCTCGATGAAAGTTGGATGGGAGCCTGGGTTGCCAAGAGTGAGATGAATGCACTCTCAAGCGCATCAGAATCCTCTGCGTCACACATGCTCGATATTGCAACAATTCGTTGCGACATTGACGTGAAGGCACTCATTTCAGAAGACCAAGCTTGGCTATATTATCACCCGATGATAATATGCAGATCGATGGACCATGATCCCAGTCTCGATACGCTTCTTCTGCTCGATGGCGAGACATTCGTGGTGGAGGGCAATTTCTGGGTCAAGTTCGAAGTGAAACGGGTTCCGGCCATACCGGAGAAACCGCATGGCTTGGACTACTCGCTGACGCTGCACGATGGCCACGGCGAGCGTCTGTTGGGTTTTGACAACGCTCATCGCATCCGAGAAGGCACGGGACCCGGCGCCCGAACCCGCATCGAATACGAACACAAGCATAAGGGTAAGCGAGTCGCTTTTACGACTCCAAGGATGCAATGTCGCTGCTGGCGGATTTTTGGAAAGAAGTTGAGTCGATCTTGAAGGAAAGGAGCACAGCGCCATGAAGACTCTGAAAGTTGGAATTGCTTCGCGGGAAGCCTACAAAAAGAGGACGCTGGCAATCGCAAAGGGAGAATATGTCCCGGCAAGAGGTGAGCCTAAGATTTGGTTTGAATCTCTAGGCACGCTGTCCCAAGTGCTTTCCGACCAGAATAGGGATTTGCTCAAACTTATCTTGGAGACGAGCCCTCAATCCCTCAACGAACTGGCGGAGAGGTCGGGAAGAGCGACATCCAACCTGTCCCGAACCTTGCGGACGATGGAGCGATATGGCCTGGTGCATTTTGAGCAAGGCCCAAATCGTCAACTTGTGCCGCACGTCAATTACTCTGGAGTCGAACTGGAAATGTCTTTTCAAAATTGACCGTTGGCAATGGGATGACGCTATTTCTATCCGAGCGCGAAGGTTCGATCAGACGATATAGATGAATCTCAATACGTCATTCCTTGTTCACGATGAATGACGTAACGAGACGATCCCGTAAACCTCAAAGTCCTAACCCAAGCCCAGCGGCAGGTATCTTCGTTAACGCCGCTGCCGCCTGCTCCAATCCCACGTTCGCAACCGGACTTCGAGCATTGCCGAAGTCAATCGCCGAAGCCTTGGAGACATCACGGCTGAGGCTTTCGGCAAGCGAGGCAGCGTCGTTGGTATAAATCTGCGCGTCATGCGAAGCGCGGGAGACAGAGACATAAGCAAAGCGGCTGTTGATGAGTTCCGGGTGAACATTGGTATCCATGTTGACCAGGACACGCTCGGCGGTGAGTCCCTGGGAACTGTGCGAGGTCACGGCATAGCCGTGGTCGAAATGCCGCATTTCTTCGGCATTGAAGGTAACAGTTCTGTCCTTGTCGCCATCCATGCGGACGCTGATATTGCGGTTTTCGTCGATCTTCTGAATCGTGCCGAGGTCTCGGTTGGCAACGCCCAACTCCTTATTCGGAGCAGTAAATTGCACCCGGTCTCCAATAGCAAACTCGCGCTCGATCTCGCGATAGGCGGAGATGCCACGCAGCCGGGATGGGTCATAAGACACCTGTTTTCCGTTCGGTTTCTGGACGGTAACTTGATTCTCTTTGGGGTCCGTGGAGACGACCTGGGCATAGCTTCCGCCCTCGATGCCAAGCTCCTTGCTTCCACGGATGTAGTGCAGAACGTCCCCGGCCTGATAGCGGGCGGCCCACGCTCGATCCGCGCCGGTCATGTCGGAGCGGGGCGTCAGCACGCGCATGGAATGATACTCCTTATCCAACGTGCCGAGCGTCTGTAACTCGTGGCGCACAGCCTGATTGATGGCCCGGCGCGAAGCGTTGTCGGGTGAGACAATAATCGTGTTTTTAGGATGCGCCGCGTAGTTCTTCGCTATCGCCTCGATGCGCTGCTGCGGGTCTACGATCTCCGTCACGCGGCCTTGCTGCTGAAGCATCTGCACACCAATTGCGGTTTCATTTTTCGACAGATGTTCGACAGCTTTCAGTAGTTCGGGATCTTTCTGGCGCACGATCTGATCGAGTTGAGCGGTCTGCATTCCCGCCTGTTGCAACTGCTCGAAGGGCTTTCCGGCATCGACGCCTTGATGCTGACGAGTATCCCCGATCAGCAATACCTTATCCTGTGGACTGATTTTTGCGAGAAAATCTCGCATTTGATTCGTCGATGCCAGCGAGGACTCATCGACCATATAGAGATGCTTTCGCGCCGCGTCATCGCTCTGCCGATTGCCACGCGCAAGGAAACCTTGCAGCGTATCAGCTTCAATGCCCGCATCGCGGAGCTGGCGGGCAGCGCGGGAGGTAGGGGCGAAACCCTCGACCGTGTAGCCGTTCTGCTCTGCTCCCCGACGGATGCTGGCAAGTGTTGTCGTTTTTCCGGCCCCGGCGACTCCTTGCAGTCCCTGTATCCGATCGTTGGAAGTGAGCACTTTTTCGATGGCGTTCCGCTGCGCCCGGTTGAGTTGGGGATTCGCCTCCGAGAGCGGAATAGCCTGCTGGATGGACATAAGCTGGGGAGCGCGGCCCTGTCCATCCAACACCGTCTGGACGATCTTTTTTTCGGCCTGGACCATATGGGCAGTCGTAAACCTGCGCGCCGAATCGTGCTTTTCGCCGGGAACGAGCTGAAATTCGCCGGAAGCGATGCGGGTCTCGAAGCTGGCGCGGACCTCCGGGTAGGTCGTTTCTCCCATGCCGCGCCGCATCGCATCGACAAGCAGTGCGCGCTCATCCTGAACTGCCTCACGCTCAAAACCACGGTCCCGTGCGAAGGTCAAAGCCGAATGCGCCTGCTTTTGGCGCTCTTCGGCTACAGGTTTCTGCATCTGGCCGATACTGCGTTCCCGCGCCTCGGCAACCACACGGTCAGCCTGGTTGCCGAACTCGGTGGCGATCTGGCGGTGCGCCGCCAGCACTTTGTCAGGCGACAGGATTACTTTTTTGTCTCGGGTGTTGTGGGCCGCAATCTGTGCCGCCTCTGGACCGCTGAACCCGCTGTGCGCAAGGGCTTCCTCGATCTGCTGACGCCGTGGGCTGGAGGCATCAAGGTATTCCTGCGAGTATCCCTTGATCTCCGGCGCGCCACTCTTGCCCGGCTCGATTTCGTAGCCGAGATTGCGGAGCCGGTACATCAGCTCCGATTGATACACGGCGGTCGCGTAGCTCTGCGAAGCGAAGAAGCTGCGTTCCTGAAGCGCGCGCATCTGGCCGTTTTCGCGTTCGGTCATATTGAAGATGACGGTGTGGGTGTGAAGCTGCGGCGCAGCGTAACCGTCCACCGGGCGTGCCGTGTCATGCTCGAATTTGGCGGCAACGAACTGGCCGGTCATCTCCGCAGGTTGATTGCCGCCGATCCGCGCCTGGGTATACCGCTCCAACTCGTTCAGCGCGACGCTCACGGCTTCCCGATGGGCCTCGCGCACCCGGTCATCGCCGCCGACAAGAGCAGTCAGCGATACCGACTTGGGTGCGCTGAAGGTCGCATCCCACCCGGCGCGGTGCTCGACCGGCGCGATGGTCCTGCCGTCCTCCGTTTTGTATTCATGGACCTTGCGATGGCGAACCAACTGTTCGCCGGTCGCTGGGTGCTGGCCTTCGGAGAGCCGAGCGAACTCCTCGGCCCCCACCGCACCGGTAAGGTCGAATTTTCCGACCAGTTTGCCGTGCCACTCCCCTTGAATCGTGTCAGCCTGTTTCCAATAGTTCTGTTCGGCTGCGGTGAATTCCTTTTCGTGATAGGTCTGGGCTTGGCTGGCGGAAAGTGGTTTGGAGATGGTCAGCATAGTTTTACCTCAGCCTCTCAGAATGAGATTTTGTTGATCGTCCGCGTCGGGAGCGACGGTTGGCTCGGGTTCGATCTGCTGCACCACAGGCAGCGCGTTGGGCTGCGATGAGGGAGTATCTTCCGGAACCTGTTTCAACTCCGTATTTGGCTCACTGCCATGCACGCGCGCTGGGTCATAAGGCAGCTTGTCGTCGGGCCGGTCGCGCCGCTCAAAACCCTCGGCAACTTCCGGCATATTGAAGTACGGGAATGAAAATCGCGTCACGTAGTTCTGGTACTTCATGTAAGCGTGCAAGTCGGCGAGACCGGCAATTTCCGATTCCAGAACCAACTGTTCGACCTGCCGGTCAAGCGCAAAGTTCCGGCCTGCGCGAGTCCCGTCGAAGTGGGTCTCGCGCAATCGCTCGATCTCCACCTTGCCGATGAACTTTGAGACCCATTCCCCGGCATTTGGCTCCTTGGTGGTGAGCCAAACGCTGGTCGCCGGCTGCGAGAGCATGACCTCGGCCAGATGCCCGTACAGGTATTCAAGCT
>Ga0181517_10002018_pt1 | contig 21493 bp, 18 predicted proteins | sample PEATcosm2014_Bin_31_FD_119748 | JGI IMG/M metagenome (GOLD analysis project Ga0181517, IMG submission 119748) | Peatland microbial communities from MTU Mesocosm Facility, Houghton, MI, USA - PEATcosm2014_Bin01_30_metaG | ecosystem: Environmental > Terrestrial > Soil > Wetlands > Peat | place... | reverse complement strand
GTTCGGATCGGATAAGGCGCTGATCCGCTTCGATATGTCGGAGTACATGGAGAAGCACTCGGTCTCCAAGCTGATCGGATCGCCTCCGGGATACGTGGGCTACGAGGAGGGCGGGCAATTAACGGAACGGGTGAAGCGCTCACCATATTCGGTGGTGCTGCTGGATGAGATCGAGAAGGCGCATCCGGATGTGTTCAACATCCTGTTGCAGGTGTTTGAGGACGGGCAGTTGACCGACGGACTGGGCAACACCGTCGACTTCAAGAACACCATCCTCATCATGACGTCGAACATCGGCGCCAAGTACCTGGTGAAAGAGAAGAAGTCGCTTGGCTTCCACAGCGATGGTGAAGACCAGATTAACGAAGCTGTCGAAAAGAATGTCATGGCTGAAGTGAAGAAGGCATTCAACCCTGAATTCCTCAACCGCCTCGACGAAACCATCCTCTTCCAGTCGCTTACGGACTCCGACCTGATCCAGATTGTGGAGTTGCTGGTGCAGCAACTGAACCTCAACCTGGCGCAGAAGTCGATCACGATCTCAGTGAACGACGATGCCAAGAAGTGGATTCTTGACAAAACGCTGACCGATCGCAGCTACGGGGCGCGCCCATTGCGCCGCGCGTTGCAGCGGTACGTGGAGGATCCGCTCTCGGAGGCGCTGATCGCGGGGCAGATCCAGGAGCGGCCGGCCTTCCTCGAAGTCTATCTCGACCAGAACCAGCTCTTCTATCGGCCGGTGAGCGCGGACGAGAGCGCGAGCGACGAAAAGGTGGCGGGCGTATTGCTGTTCAGCAACTGAGCGCGCTGAATTCAATCATTCAACAGGCCCCCGGCAAAACCGCCGGGGGCTTTTGTCGTTGGTTGGCAACGGTGACCGATGAACCCAAGCGCTTCGGTTAACATGCCTGCATAGTCTGAGCGTCGGTGGCCCGGGGGCTGGATTCTGCCGTCGAGTCTACAGAATCCATAAACCCAAGCGCTTCGGTTAACATGCCTGCATAGTCTGAGCGTCGGTGGCCCGGGGGCTGGATTTTGCCGTCGAGTCTACAGAATCCACAAGCCCAAGCGCTTCGATTAACAAGCCTGCATAGTCTGAGCGTCGGTGGCCCGGGGCTGGATTTTGCTGTCGAGTCTACAGAATCCATAAACCCAAGCGTTAGGTTAACAAGCCTGCATAGTCTGAGCGTCGGTGGCCCGGAGGCTGGATTTTGCTGTCGAGTCTACAGAATCCACAAACCCAAGCGCTTCGATTAACAAGCCTGCATAGTCTGAGCGTCGGTGGCCGGGGGCTGGATTTTGCCGTCGAGTCTACAGAATCCACAAACCCAAGCGCTTCGGTTTGTGGTATCATTTTTTCTCGATGCTTGGCAAGGCCAAACTCGACGCCTTCCGGCTCTCACCGCCGCGCGCTGTTCGCGCGCGGTACGATCGCAGGCGCAGGCGAATTTTGATCCATTTTTCGACGGGACTCGAAGTATCGTTTCTGCCTCGCGATGCTCAGGGACTTGAAAAGGCTACCGCAGCGCAATTGGAACGAATCGAGATTTTGCCCTCGGGTTATGGCATTCATTTTCCGAAAGTCGATGCGGATCTTTGCCTGCCGGCGGTGCTGTTGGGATTACTCGGATCGCGCAACTGGATTGCGGGCCGGCTCGGCGCATTGGGTGGCAAATCGAGGAGCGCGGCCAAGGTGGCTGCCGCGAGACGGAACGGTCGCCGCGGGGGGCGGCCGCGGAGAGCGGGTTGACAGCTGCGCACGGATGTCCAGCAAGGCGTAGGACCGGGTGTGACCGCAGTTGGGATGAAATTCTTCCGTTTCCGAAGGTTTTCCCGTAGCGGACAGTTTTTGCGCGTCCAGTGGCAGGAATCACGCCCATAAACCGAAGCGCTTGGGTTATGTGTGGACTTGCAAAGCGTTGGAGGGCGCTGACCTTGGCCCTGCTGGGCGTTGAGAAAGACCACACTACTAACCGAAGCGATTGGGTTATGTGTGAACTTGCAAAGCGTTGGAGGGCGCTGACCTTGGCCCTGCTGGGCGTTGAGAAAGACCACACTACTAACCGAAGCGCTTGGGTTATTCACGAAGGGGCGGAGCCTGAGGGGTGCTGGCTGTCGCGTGGCTTGTCACGGATGGGGCGGCGTCTGCAGGGGCGTGGAGAGGCGATGATCGGGGGCAGATCCAGGAGCGGCCGACATTCCTCGAAGTTTATCTCGACCAGAACCAGCTCTTCTATCGTCCGGTGAGCGCGGACGAGAGCGCGAGCGACCAGCAGGCGGCGGGGGTGTTGTTGTTCAGCAACTGAGCGGTTTTCCTGATGTGAAGTGAAGGGCCCCGGGTAAAAAGCTGGGGGCTTTTTGCTGGGGGCGCCGATGAAAAACCCAAGCGCTTCAGTTAACAAGTCTGCACATTCTGAGCGTCGAAGGCCCAGGGCCTGGATTTTGCCGTCAAGTCTACAGAATTTGCAAAACCCAATCGCTTCGGTTTATAGTATTATCTTTCTAAATGACGCGCAAGGCCAAGCTCGGTGCCTTTCAGCTCTCGCCGCCCCATGCCATCCGTGCGCGCTACGATCGCAGGCTAAGGCGCATCTTAATCCGCTTTTCGTCGGGGCTCGATGTTTCCTTTTCGCCGCGTGACGCGCAGGGACTTGAGAAGGCAACCGCTGCTCAATTGAATCAAATTGAGATTTCGCCGTCGGGTCATGGCGTCCACTTTCCCAGGATCGACGTGGATCTTTACCTGCCTGCGTTGCTGATGGGATTCCTCGGCTCGCGCAATTGGATGGCGGGCCGTCTGGGTGCGCTCGGCGGCAAATCGAGAAGCGCGGCGAAAATCGCCGCTGCGAAACGAAACGGTCGCCGCGGGGGACGGCCGCGGAGAGCGGGTTGACGGCTCCGTACGGCGGCCCTGCTAGGCGTAGGGCCGGGCAGGGCCGTTGTTGGCATGAGATTCTTCCGTTTCCGAAGGTTCTCCCGTAGCGGACAGTTTTTCCGTGTCCAGTGGTAAGAATGATGCCTGTAAACCGAAGCGCTTGGGTTATGTGCGATGCGACGATACCTGGAAGGCTGCGGGCTGTGGCATGGCTTGTCACGGATGGGGGCGGCGTCTGCAAGGGCGTGGAGAGGCGCTGGCTGTTCAGCAACTGAAGCGGCTGCAAAATCAACAAAAAGACCCCCGGCCAGTAGCCGGGGGTCAGAGGCGAAATCGGAGCACCTGCTCCATCACTTGTTCGGAGGCCCCTCCCAATTCACTGACAGCTCGTCGTCGTATTTGATGCCTGTTGCAGCCCCACTCGCTACAACTCCAGGAAACAGCCCTCCTGTGATTTTTCTCTTCGCATCATACCCGGGGTGTGGGTCTTCCATAACTCTCCAAAGGCCTGCTCGGGCAGCTGGTTTTACAAGAGACGCTAAGTAAACAAGAAACAGGTAAACATTCTCGTAGTCCGCAATCACAGTGGCTGGTTCGCATCGACGGCGAACACTCTCAAGATATTTCCCAATATTATCCCCCGCCTCAACGAACAGCGGTCTCCTGCCCTCGAAATAGACAACTTCTATCTGCTCTCTTTCAGGGGATACATTTCCGTGTATCGTGTGATTACGCTTGTCCATGACCCTTTTGAAATCCTTGTAAATATCACTTGTCTGATCTACGGAAGTCGAAAATTCCTGACACTTGAAGGGGAGGTCAAAAATCTTAGCATCTATCTGAGCGCGAATAAATGCCTCGAACTGCCTGTCGTTGTCACGAATCTCTCTTTTGCAGAGAATGACAATCATCATGTTGATGAACGCCTCGGCTAATACCGGCGTAATCAAGGTCAGCTGCAGGCAGTCTGAGGAGAGAGAATGGATCAACCTAGACATTCTTTGGAAGTCTTTGTTGCCTGCCGTCAGGCCGGTAATAATATACTTGACTAATGATGGATTTTATGCGATTCTGATTTTGTTATGGCTAACGAATTGAAAACACTAACGGATGCGATCAAATACTTCTCTGACGAACAGGTCTGCATTGATACCGTGGCCGGTATGCGCTGGCCTGACGGCCCTCAGTGCCCCGCGTGCCTCATGCCCAGAGAACGGCAGCACTGGCTCAAAACGCAGCGCCGCTGGCAATGCCGGGACTGCGCCAAGCAGTATTCGGTCAAGGTCAACACGATCTTCGAGGATTCACCGATTCGTCTTGAGAAGTGGCTTACCGCGATGTGGATGCTGGCGAACTGCAAGAACGGAGTTTCCAGCTACGAGATTCACCGCTCCATCGGCGTCACTCAGAAGTCGGCATGGTTCATGCTGCAACGGATTCGGCTGGCGATGAAAAACAAGTCTCTCTTGAAACTCGGCAACCAAGGCGGACCCGTAGAGATGGACGAGACTTTCGTCGGCGGAAAATTGAAGAACATGCACAAATCCAAAAAGCCCAAGGGAACCGGATTCAGCGGGATCGCTGGCGGCGCGATGGCAAAGGCCATCGTGGTCGGGATGCTGGAGCGCGGGGGCCGCGTCAAGACCGAAGTAGTCATGGAGCGCACTCATCATGTTTTGCGGTCGCTAGTGAACAAGCACATTCACCCTGGCGCTACTCTGATGACCGACGAATGGGGCGGATACAAGGGAGTGGACCTTACGCACCAAATCATCAACCACGCTGCCGAGTACGTGAATGGGCAAGTTCACACTCAGGGAATTGAAAACTTCTGGTCTTTGTTTAAGCGGGCACTGAATGGTACTTACATCAGCGTCGAACCCTTCCACCTTGACCGCTACGCAGACGAGCAGGCTTTTCGCTATAACAATCGCGCCACCAAAGACAATCCGTTGACTGATGCAGACCGTTTCGCGCTGGTTCTTTCGCAGATTTCAGGGAAGAGACTGACTTACGCTGAACTGACCGGCAAGGTGGGTGATCCGCAAGTCTAAGCTGGCTTGGATGGGACGGCAACGGCGTGGGAAGCGCGGGCTTTAGGCTTGCGCTTTTCTTGCTCAATCCGTGACTGTATTTCACTCTTGGATACCTTCAAAACCTCTCCCAACAGGCTCTCAAAGGCTCTATACTCTTCGGACTGCGGTTTTGGCTTCATGGAGGTAGTGTATGCCAGAAATACCCAATCTTCCCGATGAATATCTCCGCGCCATCGGACTCGTTACTGTAAGATGGAACCACCTTGAACAAATCGTGAATCTCTTTCTGATCCACTTTCTCGGAAAATCAATTGACGATGATCGATCCCACATCGTTTTCGCGCACATGGCATGGCCCCAAAAAGTGAATGCCTTGAGCGCACTTGTCGAAAAGGTGATCGTTCTGCCGCGATATTCAAATCTGCAAAGCTATAAACCGATAGTGCTTCCCCTATTGAATGCAGCCCAAAATGGCAGAAACTCAATCATCCACGGGCTTTGGGGTATGCTGGGCAGCATCCCCACGAGGGCGTCCATCAAGGCTCGCGGCTCTCTGGAATTTACGTGGAGTGAAGTCACCCTAAAAGACATTGAGGCTGTAATCCAAGCAATTGAAGATGCTCGCGTAGCCCTGTCTGGCTTGGCGTCTCCTGAGTGGAAGGAGTCAATTCGCATCCGCAAAGAGGGCAATACTTGAAGGCGTGGCTTATTGAAACGCTATCGCTTTTCCTCACAAGTCCGTCACTGCCTCCGAACTGGGGAAAATCGTCAATGTGAAACCCGACGATATGGTCGCACTGCTCCTGCCCTGTCACGGCAGGTTCAATCATCGTCGCGTTTGAGTCATTAGTCAAGTATGTTATTGCCGTCAGGCCTTGGTCAGTAACGGGTCGAGATAGATCGTATGGCTTGGCCTTCGCCAGAGAGTTCACAATCTTGTAGTGCAAGTCGGCGCATATATTTGCGGTCTCAACAAAATGGTTAGGGAATAGAGCCATTTTTCGAGAGAGTTCTTGATTTGAGACTTTGCATTCCCAGATCGCTTGAAGTCACTCTTGATTGCGCTGGCCAGCGCTGGCCAATCGGCGTCAGCTAGGGCCTCCGATATCATGAAATGTACTTCACGGTCCGTCCCAAGAATGTAGACGTGCGCTTTGTGAGAGTGGAAGTGATAATCCCAATGAATCCAATTGCTGCTGTCGTCCCTACCCACCTTGGTTTGGAGGCCATTCGGCTCGCCAAATTTGGCCTTTAGGTAGCAGTACATATCGACCGGAGCAAGCTGCTGGCGAAAAATCAACGCTGAGCCAAAGTGCATTTCCTGCTTGTCTTCCGCAGCCTCGTGCTTTTTGATCATGTCGTCATAATGGGCGACGACCTCGGTTGGGGCGAAAAGGCGCCAAGCGTCGAGGTCTAGACACTCAGGACGCTTGCCGCTAATACGCATAGAGTCTTACCCGCATCGTAGGCACTGGGTGATCGCTGGCCGATGTCTGTCGAGTGCTGTGGCGTTCGCAACCAGCATACGCCCGCTTCGAGGTGGGCGGAAAGTGGAAGCCGGCGTCTGCGCTTCCCAAGGTCTCCAAGGAAGCTTGGAGTACCCATTGCGGCGTTGCCCTTCGCTGCACCCTCGGCATTTACACTAAGAAGCGGAGAAACCTGTGTTTTTCGATAAGATTCTGACCAAAGTTTTTGGCACGGCGAATGAGCGGCTGCTCAAGCGGCTCAGGCCTATCGTGATTGAAATCAGCGCGATGGAGCCGGAGATCAAGAAGCTCTCAGATGAAGAGCTGAAGGCCAAGACGGCCGAGTTCAAGGCGCGGATTGCGGCACGGCTCGAAGGCATCACCGACGCGGACGAGAAAAAGGCGACGGAAAAAGAAGCTCTCGACGAGATTCTGCCCGAGGCGTTTGCGGTGGTGCGCGAGGCGGGCTGGCGCGCGGTGCAGATGCGGCACTTCGACGTGCAGCTGATCGGCGGCATGGTGCTGCACCAGGGCAAAATCTCCGAAATGAAAACCGGCGAAGGCAAAACGCTGGTGGCGACACTCGCGTGCTACTTGAACGCACTGGCCGGGCACGGCGTGCACGTGGTGACGGTGAACGATTACCTGGCCAAACGCGATGCCGAGTGGATGGGCAAGATATACGAGTTCCTGGGACTGACGGTGGGCGTGATCGTGCACGATTTGGACGACAACGAGCGCAGGGCCGCCTACGCTGCCGACATCACGTACGGAACCAATAATGAATTCGGGTTCGACTACCTGCGCGACAACATGAAGTTCGAGATCAAGGATTGCGTGCAGCGCGGGCACTACTACGCGATCGTGGACGAGGTGGATTCGATCCTGATCGACGAGGCGCGGACTCCGCTGATCATTTCGGGACCGACGGAACAGACGACGGACAAGTACGCGCGGGTGCGGCGCATCATTCCCCAACTCGAACTGGGCGAGGAGGTGGAATACCACGACCACAAGCGCCAGCAGGAGTTGGGCATCGAGTTGGGCGAGGGGCAGAAGTACTTCACTGGCGACTACATTGTGGACGAGAAGCAGCGAACGATCGGCGTGACGGACGACGGATGGGTGACGATCGAGAAGGCGCTGGGCATTGGCAACATTGCCGACGCGGAAAACTGGGAACTGAAGCACTACGTGGAGACGGGAATCAAGGCGCATGCGCTCTACAAGCGCGACGTGGATTACGTGGTGAAGGACGGCGAGGTGATTATCGTGGACACCTTCACCGGCCGCATGATGCCGGGACGCCGCTGGAGCGACGGACTGCACCAGTCGATCGAGGCCAAGGAGGGCGTGAACATCCGCAAGGAAGACCAGACACTGGCCACGATCACCTTCCAGAATTACTTCCGCCTGTATCAAAAGCTGAGCGGCATGACGGGCACGGCGGAAACCGAAGCGGCCGAGTTCGAAAAGATCTACAAGCTGGAGATCGTCGTTATCCCGACCAACAAGCAGATGCGGCGGTTGGAGAATCCTGACGTGGTGTTTCGCACCGAAAAGGAAAAGTACAAGGCGGTGGCGGACAACATTGCGGAACTGCACGAGAAGGGACAGCCGGCGCTGGTGGGCACGACGTCGATTGAGAAGAGCGAGCGGCTGTCGGCGATATTGCAGAAGAAGGGCGTGAAGCACGTGGTGCTGAACGCGAAGTTCCACGAGCGGGAGGCGGAGATTGTGGCGCAGGCGGGACGGCTGGGGATGGTGACCATCTCGACGAATATGGCCGGCCGCGGCACCGACATTCTACTGGGCGGCAACCCGGATTTCATGACGCGCAAGGAATTGGTGGACAAGAAGAAGGCGCGCGCCATCAGCGTGGCCGAGGGCGCGATCAATCCCATGGCGCCGCCGGGGTTCCAGCGCTTTTATTACCAGGGACAGGAGTTCGAAATCTCCGACGCGGAGTGGACGGAGACGAATGTGGTGCACTCGGCGACCGCGCAAAAGGAGCACGAGGCAGTGATCGACGCGGGCGGGTTGTTCATCCTGGGCACCGAACGGCACGAGTCGCGGCGCATCGACAACCAGTTGCGCGGGCGCGCCGGGCGCCAGGGCGATCCCGGAGAATCGCGGTTCTTTCTTTCGCTCGAAGACGACCTGATGCGCATTTTCGCCAAGCAGTGGGTGAGTACGCTGCTGGAACGGCTGGGCATGGAAGAGGGCGTGCCCATTGAGTCGCGCATGATCTCGAAGCGCATCGAGGGCGCGCAGAAGGCCGTGGAGGCGCAGAACTTCGAAGCCCGCAAACACCTGCTCGAATACGACGACGTGATGAACAAGCAGCGCGAAGCGGTGTATGGCCTGCGCCGGCAACTGCTGGAGGCCGTGGAGCAGCGGGAATTGATTCTAGAGGATTACGTCGGCGGAGTCTTGTCGAGCCTGCTCGACGAATTCTGCAACGAGCACACGCGGCCCGAGCAGTGGGACTTCAAAGGGCTGGGCGAGAAGCTGGTGGATCAATTCGGTTTCAGCCTGGCGACGTCGGGCATCAAGCCCGAAGCGCTGAGCCGGCACGAGCTGGGCGAGGCGATCTTTGCCAAGCTGACCCAGAACTACGAGGCGAAGGAAAAGATTCTAGGCGCGGGGACCATGCGCTACCACGAGCGCATGATCATGCTGAACGTGATCGACGGGCTGTGGAAGGATCACCTGCTCTCGATGGACCACCTGAAGGAGGGCATCAATCTGCGCGGGTATGCGCAGAGGGATCCGCTGGTGGAATACAAGCGCGAGTCTTTCGATATGTTCGAGGCCATGATGCTGAAGTTCCAGGAAGACACGGTGCGATTCCTCTTCCGGATGCAGATACTGGGGCCCGACGGACAGCCTGTAACGCAGCCGGTACAGCCGCGCGGTCCGGTGCCGAGCGCTCCGCCGGTGGCGAGTGCGGCACGGCCGTTGGCAGAAGGTGACGGCGCTCCGCGCGAGATTGCGATTCCCCCTCGTGCGCCTTCAACGACGATCGATCAGATCGAGAAAGAGTTCCACCGCAAGAAGGAGCGGGAGCTGGCCGCGGCGAGCCGTGCGGGCGCCGGAGACAGCAGCGAGCCGACGCAGCGTCGCACCGGCGAAAAGGTGGGACGCAACGATCCGTGCCCCTGCGGCAGCGGGAAAAAGTACAAGAAGTGCCATGGAGCAGCGGGATAAAGGCAGGGAACAGTACGAGGGGCGTGCTCCGCGGGAGCACGCCCCTCGTTTGCTTGCGGAACCTGTGTTTTTCCACTGCCTATTCCCGGCACCCTGCTTCTTTAGCGCAGGAAGCGGAAGAAACCGCGCTTTTCGCTTTTTTCAGCGTGCAGGCCGGCGGCGGTTTTTGCCATCTCGCGAATGGTGCGAGCGATGGCGGAGTCGCCGAGCACCATGGGCGTGGCGGTTTCGCGGGTGCGGCGTGCGGCGGCGTAGTCGTCGGGGACCTTCCAATGCGCGGGCCGGGTGAGCGCCTCGTCAATTTTCCTCTCGTCGAAGAGCAAATCGCTAGGCTTGTAACGGTTGAGCACGATTTGCAGGGTCTGGTCGCGCGTGAAGAAGAACTTCGACACCATGCGGTTGGCGTTAAATAACTCGGAGATGCCGACCTGCGTGATGAGGTAGAGGACGGCCGACTTGTTAAAGAGGGAGGTGCCGAGCAGGTCGATGCGCGAGCCCACGTCGGCCACTACAAAGTCGTAGGCGTCGCATGCTACCGAGACCAGCTTGTCAATGGAATTGAGGGGCATGGCGTGATCGCTGAACTCAGAAGGAGAAGCCAGCACCGAGAGTCCCGTGCTGTGCTTGACCGCCATCTGGGTGAGCATTCTGGCGTCGAGGCGGTCAGGTTGCTGCAGGGCGTTGACCACGGAGTATTCGGTTTTGATGCCGAGATTGATGGCCGCGTCGCCTAATGGAAGTCCGAAGTCCATCAGCAGAGTTTTGCCTTCAGATTCCTGAGCCAGCGCGAGCGCGAAGTTGGCGGCGAGCGTGGTGACGCCGCAGCCGCCCTTGGTTCCGAGAAACACGAAGAGGCGGCCAGCCTCCTTCGAATCCTGGTTCGACTCGGCGTAGCGCTCGGCCGCGCGCTCCATGGCGGCGGCGAGCTCCACAGGATCAAGAGGCGTGGTGAAAAACTCGCGTGCGCCCGCACGCATCAGGTGGACGGCCAGCTTCATGTCGGCTCGCGACGAGTAGGCCATCACGTAGGTGCGCGAGATGGCGCTGAGGTTCTCTGCCATCTCGAACGCGAGGTCCTGGTCGCAGTCGACGTTGAAAAGCACCACATTGTAGGAATCGGGGAGCATCTTCGCCAGATCCCCAGCCTTCTCGGGGAAGTAGGGGATCTCTGAAAGCTCGAGATTCTCCATATGCGAGAGCACGGCGGCCGCGGCTTTGCGGCGCTGTTCATCGGAGTCGAGAATCGCTACGGTCAGGGACATGCTGTCCCGGGCACCGGAACCCGTGCGTTCATTGGGCATAGTCTTTGAAGGTACTCCAAGAGAACATGATATTCCATTGCAATCCTCTCAAAGACGGTGGGAGTGTACCAACGATATTCTGCCCCGTGGGTTGCAGGCCATGGTATGCGAGTTCCTGCATGGGAGGGATTCAAGGCCATGACGCAGAGCTATGGACGAGGCGTATTTCTGCCTGTGCAGCGAGGGGAAAAGACCGCTCTGGAGGGGATCGGAGGGTTGATTGCAAGGCGGTTTTCAAATCCGCGTATGGGCCTCCCGGTTCGGGAGGCCCATCCAACCGAGGGCCGTGCGACAAGGCGGTTCGAAGCACGGGAGCGTCCGGCATTTGCCGCGGACCGACCGTTGGGGCTTCCTAGTTGAGCGCAAAGTTCACCGTGACGGTAACCACCGCGTCTCCGTCGCCGGGCGCGAATTTCCATTGACGCACCGCGTCTTCGGCGGCGACTTCGAGCATGTGGTTGCCGCTCACAGGCTTCACATCCTTGACCTTGCCTTGGGCGTCGACCGTAGCTTCAAGCCGGACCTCGCCACCGATGCGCAAGCGCTTGGCGATCTCCGGATACAAGGGCGGCACGCGCAGCTTGACCGCGCGATCATCTCCCGCCCGGACCGGCAGCGCCAGCGCCACAATTGCCGCCAGCGCGGCTGCCTGCAAAACACCGAATCCCATCCGCCGCTTGGCGGCAGCGACTGCTGCACGAAGAACTCTGTGCATGGGGTCCCTCCGAAGTTTTAGAAAAACTCAACAGAGTTATCGGCAATGGGCGGCCCGGCATGAAGGGATTTTGAGAGTCTGGTTACGAAAGGCATGGAAAAACAGGGAGCAAGGGAGCGAGAGAACAAGTCAGCGGGCGGGCGGGGGTTGGGGGATGGCGGCGAAGGTGAGGTCTTGGGCTGTGCTTGCGTGTTCCTCGCGCCAGGCTTCGAAGAGGCGCCCGTAGCTGAGGGTCACGTACTGTGCCGGATCGACGCCGAGCCGGGCCGCGGTGCGGTCGATCCAGGCCGAAGAACCCTCCAGTTCGGCGTAATTGCCGATGGGCGTCTCGTCGATGACGCAATGGCCTTCGCCGTCGGTCCACTCGGTGCGCCACTTTTCATAGCAGAATGCGGCGACCAGGCCGAGGGAGAGAAAAAGCTCGGCGAGCGCGCCGCCGTCCGCGATGCGGGTCTCAGTCTCGACGCGGTGTTTGTGCCGGTCGTCTCCGGGGCGATCATTGGGCAGCCGCTTGTGAGTCAGGGTCGAGCGGCCCGCGTAGCTGCGGATGCGGAGAATCTCAGTGCGCGCGCGCATTTGCCGGTCGGGCGTGTCGTAGAGCACGTTGCTCTCGAAGCTGCGCGGAGTTTCGAGACGGAAGCCGGCGGCTTCGAGCTGCTTGGTGAGAGCGGCCAAATCGGCAACGCGGAATTTGATTTCGGTTTCGATCGGCATGGGATGAATGAAGTATAAGTGCGCAGGGGAGGTAGGCCTCTCGCTGCTCGCCTTACGGTACAAGCCGGATCGCGGCGGGAAGGTAATGTAACGTGACCGCGTCCCCGTGGGCGAGGCCGGCAATCGGCTCGGCGATGGCTTCGACGATCGTGGGAGGCTGAAAGTGGTCGGGCTTGGTGGCCGGGTCGGGGATGTAGAGCATCGCTTTGTAAAGCCGTTCGCCGAAGCCGATCTGCGCCGCGCTCAAGAAGAAATTTTCCGCGGGCATCAGGTCGGTCCACTTCACGGAGCTGAGGAAAAACTCGGGCCGCAGAATTTGCACTCGCCAGGGCGCCAGGTCCAGATTGAGCGTGGCGGCGAGGAAATTGCCGGAGAAGTAGGCGTCCAGATCGAGCCCGCGCGCGGCAAAGAACGGCATTTGCAGGCGGATGGTGCCCTGGGGAAAGCGCGTGTCGGCTGTGGATTGGCCGGAGGCAACTCCGTGGCCGCGGGCGACGACGGCCGAAACCTGGCGGAGAGCGGAAGATGCGTCGGGCATGGCAGAAATGTTACCGCAAGGCGCCTGGCCCGCGATGGCTGGTGCGCGGCGCGCCGAACGGCGACAATAAACAGGTGAAGACACTGCATCTGACCGTGGATCCGACACACCTGGAACTGGATGAGGCCGGCGAAGCGCTCGACCGGGCGGCCGCGATTTTGCACGCGGGAGGACTGGTGGCGCTGCCGACGGAAACCGTCTACGGGTTGGGAGCGAACGCGCTCGACCGCGCCGCCGTGGAGCGCATTTTTATAGCCAAGTCGCGACCAAAGTGGGACCCGATCATTGTGCATATTGCATCAGAAGCGATGCTCGACGGTCTGGTGGAAGAGGTTCCCGCGACGGCGCGACGGCTGATGGAGCAATTCTGGCCGGGGCCGCTGACACTTTTGCTGCGGCGCGCGCCGGCGGTGCCGGACGTGGTGACCGCAGGCCGGCCGCTGGTGGGCGTGCGTATGCCGGCGCACCCGGTGGCGCTGGAGTTGATTCGCCGCGCCGGAGTTCCCGTGGCCGCGCCCAGCGCCAATCGCTTTGGCCACATCAGCCCCACGACAGCGCAGCACGTGCTGGACGATCTCGACGGGCGGATTGACGCCGTGGTTGATGCGGGGCCGTCGCCGCGCGGCGTCGAGTCTACGGTTCTCGACCCGTCGACAATGGTGATCTACCGGCCGGGCGCGGTGACGGCAGAGCAGATTCGCGCAGTGGCTGGGCCTGTGGAGATGTATCGGAACGCCGGAGCGCTGCGCGAAACCCCCGCGGAAGCGCTGCCCTCGCCGGGCGTAGGCTTGCGCCACTACGCGCCGCAAGCGCGGTTAGTGCTGGTGGACGCACCACCTGAGGAGATCGGAATGCGGCTTGCGGAGATCGCGCTCGGATTTCATGGGGAGAGGATCGGCGTGATGTTGCCGGATGGCGTCGATGTTCCGGGAGGGCTTGGGGAATGCCGCATTTTTGCGTGGGGCGCGTGGTCGAGACCTGACGAGATGGCGCACGATCTCTATGCGGGACTTCGAACGCTCGATCAGCAGGGGTGTACGGTGATTTTGTGCCCGTTGCCTGCGGCAGAGGGAATTGGCGCGGCGATACGAGACAGACTGCAAAAGGCGGGGACTAAGGGAACAGGCGAAAAGCGAGTGTGAGTGTGCGTGTGAGTGCGCCGGTGAGTGCGGTCAGATCACACTCACACTCGGACTGTCTTTACCCGTTGTCGCCGAGCTTGTACATGTACTTGATGGCGGACTTGTAGATGAGGGTTCTAGTGCGGCCGCGGACCTTGATGGAGTTGCGGTCGTACCAGTCGATGCAACCGTCGATGCGCTCACCGTCCTCAAGCACGATGACCATGGGCGTCTGCGACTGAATCTGTTTCTGCAGATAGAAGAGTTCGGCGTGACGGTTGGGCGCGTCAAGTTCTGTGGTGTGCGCCGGAAAACGGCAGGGAAGCGGCGCGGAGAAGTTTTTACGGTTGTGCGTGGGAAGGCGGTCGGGCTCAAAACCTCGGGATGGCGGCAGAACTGAGTGGATACTCATGGGGAACGACCTCCCTTTTAAAAACCCCAAAACGTCAAAGCCTGGCCTGGTGCGCTCCAAACATTCCGGATGAACCCGGGCGCCCACCCCTGCACGCGACGCCAACTCAAAGACCCGAGCTGCGCGGAAGCATCTTTTCACCGCTTCAGAGAAGCAGACAAACGTCCAGCATTGGCGGGAATTTGCGTTCCGCCGCCTTCTCTTCGTGGGAGTGCTCTTACGTGAAAAGATGCCTGGAGCCGACGTGGGGTTGCACCTTTATTCTGCGTGGATTGTGGAGGCGCGTCAAGGGGGAAAGGCGGCTTCCAGCGTCTAGCTCCTAGCTTCTAGCGCGCTGAGGTGAGTGGGCGGCCTGGGTGGCGCCGAAAACGGTGAGCGGTGAGCAAGAAACAGGAAAGCGTCAACGGCCACTAGACCAATGCTGGGAGCTCGGAAATAAGAGCTAGAAGCTGTTTTCTCCGAGGCTGAGGGCCATGGCGTCGAGTGAGAGGGAGCGGAGCAGGTTGCGACGCATGCCTTGCTCCACCTGGACGAGGGCGCGGGCGGCGCCGTCAATCCAATCAACGGAAAGGCCTTCGGCGAGGCGGGCGAGCTCGGCGGCGAGATCGAGATTGCGGATGAGCGCGGGCGTGCCGGCCACGATGAGCAGCAGATCTTCCAAGAGGCTGCCGAGGGCGCGGAGCAGATGGACGGTTTTCTCTTGTCCGTCGGCGCCGGCGCGGTAAGACTCCGTGGCGTGGAAGAGCCGGGAGTAATCAGGTTCGCGCAGCGCGGTGCGCAGAATGATGAGCGCATCCTGGCGGCTGGCTAGATAGGCGTCAAGATCGAGCGCGAGGGCGCGGCCCACTGCGCCCTGGGCCAGACGCGCGACCAGGGCCCGCTGCTGCGGCTTGAGTTCCGGGCGGCGCTGGGCGAGAAGAGATTCGAGGTCGGCAGCGGGCAACGCACCCAGGCGATGGATGACGGCGCGCGAGCGGGTGGTGGGCAGCAGCTCCTGGGGATTCTCGGTGAGCAGGATGAGCGAGGTGTGCTCCGGCGGCTCCTCGAGGAGCTTGAGAAGACTGTTGGCCGCTTCTTTCATGAAGGCCGATGAGGTGAAGATGGTGAATGCGCGCCTGGCTTCGGCTGGCTGCCGGTAATAGGCCATGTGAATGGCCTGGCGAACCTGGCCGAGCTTGATCATGAGCTGCGGCGGGTCGGGTGGAATGATGAGGACATCGGGATGGGTCTGCACGAAGATGCGCGTCTCGCGCTTGTCGGTGTCGCGCATGTCCTCGCGGGCCGCGACCGCTTCGGCCACGAGCGCATCGAGGTTGGCGGACGCGGCAATACGCGTGCAATTGCGGCAAACGCCGCAAAAGTCGGGCAGGCCATCGGATTCCGTGGGGTTGAGGCAGTTGACGGCCTGAGCCAGCATGAGGGAGAGCGTGTATTTGCCCGCGCCGCGCGGTCCGGCAAGAATCATGGAGTGGGGAAAACGGCCGGCGCGCACGCTTTCGCGCAGATGCGTGACGGTGGCCGCGTTGCCGAGGAAGTCGTGAAAGCCCACGGAAGAAGCTTAGCAGGGAGCGAAGGAGCGAGTCAGCAAGTCGGCGAGTCAGCGAGTCAGCAAGCCTGCGAGCCAGCAAATCAGCGAGTCGGCGAGTCAGCAAGTCAGCTCATCCGGACGCCAGGAGCAGCGGGCGCGGGGCGGGCTTTAGAATGCACTTCTGGAACTTTCGCGCGAATCTTGATGAGCCGCGCGCGACGGATGCGAATCCTTTGGGGGCACGAGGCGAATGGGGCGACGGGGGGACGAGGGCTTTGGTTTGTCGGCGGCGGATGTGCGCACTTTGCGTGCGCTGAAGACGCCGGCGCGGATTCAGAAATTTGTTGACGCGCTCACGTACCAGTACGCAGACACGGCCGGGTCGCCCGCGCGCGTGCTGCGCGAGCGCAAGGGGCATTGCCTGGAGGGGGCGCTGGTGGCGGCGGCGGCGTTGCGCGTGGGGGGGCATCCGCCGCTGGTGATGGATCTTGAGTCAGTGCACGATGACGATCACGTAGTGGCCCTCTATCGCGAACACGGGCTGTGGGGCGGCATTGCCAAGTCCAACTTTGCCGGGCTGCGCTTTCGCCCGCCGGTTTATCGCACGCTGCGCGAACTGGCGCTGAGCTACTTTGCGAGCTACTACAATTTGCGCGGCGAATACACGTTGCGCGCCTACTCGCGGTCCGTGAACCTGGCGCATTTGGACCGCTGCCACTGGATGACCGCCGAGGAAGACGTGTGGTGCGTGGCGGAGGCACTGATTGCGGCGCGGCACTACGCGCTGGTCCCCGACAAGGTGACACGGGCGCTGCCGCGGCTCGACCGCCGCAGCTTTGAGGCGGGGATGCATGGGCGGGTGATGCATTGAAAAGGCGGCGGAGTTAGCGGCGCTAGCGGAGTTGGCGGAGTTAGCGGAGTTGGCGGAGTTAGAACGCCTCCGCCCGATGCATTCGTGCTGTCTCACCCTAAAGTTCGCCGCGCTACGGCAAACTTTAGGATGGGGCACCCGGCTGTCCCACCCGACGCCCGGCCCTCGCCCGACGCATTTGTCCTCCGTTGTTGCCTTTCGCGTTATTCCCATTACCCCTCCCCCCTCCCTTTTCAGCCAAAGTCGTGATTCCAGGATAGTTAGCACCTCGTGGGGTTACCTTAAACGCCTGAAAACAAAAGAGTTAGATTTAAGTATGATTAAAATCAATACTTTGCAGACAGCTTTCTGAGGTCCTTGCAAGGTTTGCTCCGCGATCCGGCAGGTTCGCTCAAAAAAGTGGGCGGTCCGGATTCGCCAGAGCGGACCGGCCGGTGCATGCCGTCTTTTTCTTGCTTCTACAAAGAGTGTAGCGACTTCGGGGAAATAACCTGCACCGCATGAGTCGAATTTATCTCATTTAAAATTAGATGTTTGCATGGAATTTGAGAGTAGGGATGGGTTGACAGCCAGTTGGACCGACGCTTAGTCCAGAGTTGCCGAATGTCAATGACACTCGGACTCCATGAGGACCGTGCATGCACTGAAAAGCACAGCTGGTAAACGGCTAATGCTAAAGGACTCAAAACAAGCAAATTGAGAATATAATCCTAGCGGGGCCCCCGTAGCTCAGTGGATAGAGCGCACTCTTCGAAAAGTTGAGGCCGTCGGTTCGAGTCCGACCGGGGGTTCCACTCGTATTGACAACATGTGGAAAATGGGATAACCTTGGCTTATTCGAAGAGTGCTCTCGATCTGCTGACTTTCAGTCGGAAGATCAGGCATCAACGGGGCTGGAGTTGATGTAAAAAATCGCTCCAGCCTTTGTATTTTTAGTCTCTATTCTCGGCCTATTCGCCTGACGGCTCATCCTCTTCAAATCCAATCAATCGTCCTTGAAGCATCAGGGGCTCCTCAATCTGTTTTTCGGCTAGAAGTGGGGGTGCCGGCTTGCAGATTACCAAGTTGTACTTACCTAACAGCGGCAGATCCAATTTCAGCAAGTCGGTCTTACGCTGCCTCTTGCCGCAGCCATCATAGGTATGAAGCGCGGTGGCTCCGTAGATCAGAGCCGTGGCCAAATGAATCGAATCTGCTACCGCAACCTCAAGCCCCTTCCTCCGGTACCAGTCCCTAATTTCACGAGCCCTTTCGGCAATTCGCATCGTAACGCTGACTGGCATCACATTAGACCGTTGGAGCAGAGAGCTAAACGCGGCCTCTTGTTCGTCTGTTAATTTGCAAGCTAAAACCTCAATGAGTGTTATCGATGGGGTGAAGACGGTGACATCCCCTGTATCGACAAGGCTTTCGACTTTGCGCAGGTTTTCCATGTCTTCCGGGGTCCGCCCTTCCCCGGTGAGCAATGAAATAAACACGCAAGAGTCCCAACAATATCGAAATCTACCAGTGGGCATCGCGTAGCTCTCTTATGAAGTCCTCTGCGCTTTCCCCGTTGGTGGCGCCTGGGGCGGTCCCGTGGATGCTCGACATCAGAGGCAAATCTTCATCTTTTTTCCGGGGAAATATATCCTCAACCTTCATTGCATAAGGGAACGGGCTGTCCTTCCGGTAGAGTGCCCATCCATCTACTGAGACCCATTGGCCAACGGAGTTTACGATCTTCTCATATAGTCGTTTCGGTGCGGAACATTGAATACGCTGCGCTCCAATCAAAGGGAAGATGGTGAACTGGGTCTTGTTGTGTATATCGAGGCGTTCTACCTTGCCGACGATCTCGTCGCGTTCGGTCTCATCACCTTCAAGGAGTCGCGCTAGACTTCGCTCAAACTGGCTGTCTATTTGGACAGATTGACTCCCTTCTCCCGTCACGGTGATTCGGCTCAAATGCTTTTTGGTGGGGGCGATTATTCCCTGGAAGGATTCCAGTGTTCTTTGGTCAAGATGCGTGGCGTATCGATGCGCCCTACGAACCATGCGAAGGTTCGTTGTAAACCGCTTTGCAATTTGACGAGGAGCTTGGTGGTAGACCGGCTCCCGTGAGGTGATCCCGACCGTCACCGAGGTCGGGCTGGAATGGCTTAGGCTGACGATCCGGTAATTAACCGCTTGCGCCTCGCTCTTCACGACAAGCCGCTCGGTCTGCTTGAGAGCGTTCTTGATGGCGGTCAGTTCTTCAATGAATTCGCCAAGACGCACATCCCCGCCATCCTCGACTACCCCTTCCATAACGACGGTAATGCGCTCTTCAGCCAGAGACTTCCTCTTTTCTATGTTTTCCACAGGTTATGGACGAATTGGACGCAAATATATAGCCCAGGTGTTTAGAAGCGCAATACCTAAGTGATGGGATTTCACATGGACAGGCCAGCACCAAATCCTAGGTTGATCCCGCACATCCCGCTGCCGTTCGAGGAAGTGATGAAGGACGTACTCAGAGTGGGGCCGCCGGTGAAGCCACCCTCGCGTCCGCGCAGAATGAAGCGCCAGAAAAGCCAAAAGCCGCCAACGAAGGCGGCTTAGGCGAGGGCGGTCCTTAAACTTGATGGATGGGAAGGTGGGAGTCGAACCCACATACTCAGCTTGCTTTAGGCCGTCCTGACTTGATAAAGGCCGATGTTCTGCCGTTAAACTACTTCCCAACAACTACATCCACTATACCACATTTTAGATTTGTCAGAGGCGGAATGTCAATGACACTTGACAAGTCTTGGCAAATAATGTAATGTTTCCTTGTCATTTAGTAAAGGAGACGAGTCATGTTCTGTTCAAGCAAGAGTCCAGCGGTACGCCGGTTTGCACGTTCGTGCTGGATGAGTGCTGGGTTGGTTGTCGTGCTCGCGGTGGGTGCTGCCTTGGTGTTTCGCTTTTGGCATTTGAAGGGCCTGCTGGCCTATCCGGTTGCGGTGCTGCCCGCGTTGCCGATTCTCTGGGTGCTTTTCGAGACGGGCCGGTTCCTGGCCGTCGAAAAGGACGAATTCCAGCGCAATCTGCTGGTGCAGTGCCTGCTAGGTGGTATCGGCGGCACTCTGGCAACAACCACCGCATGGGGCTATCTGGAGGCGTTCGTGCGCGTACCACACCTGCGAGCGGTTTGGATCTATCCGATCTTCTGGCTGTTCGTGGTCATCGCGTGGCCGGTGGTGTACCGGAGGTACAGATGAAAAACCGCCTGAAAGTACTGCGCGCGGAGCGGGACTGGTCGCAGGCGGACCTGGCGCAGCGGCTGGAGGTTTCGCGGCAGTCGGTCAACGCGATCGAGACGGGGAAGTTCGATCCCAGCTTGCCGCTGGCGTTCAAGCTGGCGCGGCTGTTCGGGCTGAGGATTGAGGAGATATTTGAAGACAGTGATCAGTGATCAGTGATCAGTGGTCACTGATCAGTGGTCAGAAAGAGTTGTGCGATCCCACCCTAAACTTCGCTGAGGTGCGCGAAGTTTAGGATGAGGCATCCAGAGCCCGCAGTCGCGAAGCTCTTGATGAATTGGCTACTTCGAGCAGGTTTCGCGCCGCCCCTACGGGGCTGCTACTTCATTTGGGCTGCCTACCCAGGACTGCGTTCGCTGGCGCGAACTTGTCCTGGGCTATTCTCGCTGGCCCCTCCGGGGCCAAACCCGCACTCACGCTCGCTCACTTCCCGGTGTAGATGACGTGCCAGATCGACCTTGAGCCGTCGTCGGAGACGAAGAGCGAGCCGTCGGGAGCGAAGGCTACACCGACGGGACGGCCCCAGACATCGCCATCGCCCGAACCGACCGTGAAGCCGGTGAGGAAGTCTTCGTACTCGCCGGTCGAGTGGCCGTTGTGCATGGGCAGGCGGATGACTTCGTAGCCGGCGCGCTGGGCGCGGTTCCAGGAGCCGTGCTCGGCGGCGAAGCCGTCGCCGCGATACTCGGGCGGGAAGGCGTGCGCGGGCGCGGGGCGGGAAAGCGCGGCGGTGATGGGATAGAAGGTCATTTCGAGCGAGGCGAAGTGGGGATTGACGAGAATGTCGGGGGTGATGACCTTGCCCTTGAGCTCAGGATGCTTGCCCTGATGACGCGGGTCCTGTTTACCGCCGCCCACGCCCATGTACCACCACGGCCAGCCGTAGAAGCCACCCTCCTGAACGTGGGTGATGTAGTCGGGCACGAGGTTGTTGCCGAGAGCGTCGCGCTCGTTGGTGGAGCACCAAAGCTCGCCGGTGGTGGGATTGATGGCCTCGCCTACGCAGTTGCGCAGGCCTGAGGCGTAGACCTCGAGGAACTTGCCCTCCGGCGTGAACTCGAGCACGTCGGCACGGTGAAATTCCTCAGGATGGGTGTCGGCGTCGTCGACATTGGAGTGCGAGCCGACGGAGGCGAGAAGTTTGGTGCCGTCCTGCGTGAAGACAAGATCGCGCGTCCAGTGGCCGCCGCCACGCAGACGGCCGCCGCCGGGCAGGTCGGCGATGTGCTCCAAGGGGCCGCTCGCCACGAGATCGCCATCCTTATAGGGGAAACGCACGATGGCGTCGGTGTCGCCGATGTAGACCCACTGCGGATGCGCGCCGTTGGGATAAAACGCGATGCCGAAGGGCTGGTGCATGCCCTCGGCGAAGACGGAGATTTGCTTGGGCTTGCCGTTTGCATCGACGCCGCGGAAGACCTTGATCTTGCCGGATGCGCT
>Ga0181517_10002017_pt1 | contig 21493 bp, 19 predicted proteins | sample PEATcosm2014_Bin_31_FD_119748 | JGI IMG/M metagenome (GOLD analysis project Ga0181517, IMG submission 119748) | Peatland microbial communities from MTU Mesocosm Facility, Houghton, MI, USA - PEATcosm2014_Bin01_30_metaG | ecosystem: Environmental > Terrestrial > Soil > Wetlands > Peat | place... | reverse complement strand
TGCCCGCTGGCTTCGTTGCTCACTCGTTACAGATCCATGCGGATATGCGCCTCGTTCGCGCCTCGCCAGCGGGCAAAAGTCCTGCGCCATACCCGGTACATTTATTTCTTCCAAACGCCTTAGCGGGCCGCCGCGCGGCGCGCCGGGGCGTTGCCGACAATCTGCACCAAGGTTTGCTGCAATACCAGCGTTTCGTCGAGATTACTTGAAACCAGCCGCCGGTTGCATTGCAGCAGCAGCTCCATGGCGCGAACCAATTCCGCCTCGCTGTAGCGCTTGACCTGCGGCAGCGCCTTGAAAAGCACGTAAGGGTTGAGGGCCAGCGGATTGAAACGGCGGTCCTGCGGCACCTTGGATTCCGGCACCCGCCCAAGCTGCGCTTTGAAACTGTTATAGTCGCCATCCGGCTTTACCCAGCCTTCCCGGAGCATTTCCTTGAGCAGCAGCATGGCCCGGACCTTGGAAATCAAACCGTAAAGCAGCCCGATCTCCGACCGGTTGCGCGGGTCGAGCTTAACTTCCCACAGCTCCTCGTCGAGCCGGCGCAGCACGGATGGCAGGTCTCTATCGCCCACGGCGTCGCCCAGGGCAAACGCGCGCGCCGTTTTATTGCGGGTGGAAACGGCTTCGACATCCGCCACCTCGATCTCCGCCCGCGCGCCGACATAAAGGGCCAGCTTCTCGACCTCGTTTTCGAGCTGGCGGGGGTTGGGGCCGACACGGGTGACGAGTTCGGCGAGGGCGTCGTCTGATATTTCCTTTTGGCGGGCGCGCAGGGCTTGCCGCGCCGTGCCTTCAGCCTGGCTCGACCAATCACGGTCGTTCACCGACCAACCGTCGAAGGTTTCGACCGAGCCGATCTTGTCGAGGGTCTTGAAGAAGGTTTTGCGCTTGTCGACCTTGCCGGCGCTAATGAGCAAGCGGACGTTTTGCCAGGCAAACCCCTTGAGTTCCTGCGCCAAATCGGCCAGGGCCTCGGTGACGGACTGGGAGGTGGCGGCCCGCTCGTCGCCAAGGAAACTGCAGTTCTTGAGCCAGACGACTTTGCCGGTGCCGAAAAAAGGAAGGGTTTGGAGGGCTTCGCGCAGCCGCCCCAGGGCTTTCAGGGCATCGCCGCTGCTGGCAACGCTGGCGTCGATGATTTCATGGTCCATCCCGCCCAATTCTCCGGCCCATTGGTTGTAGAGCGCCTTGGCGCGCTGCTTGACGGCGAATTCGTCTTCGCCGCAGATCAACGCCAGTGGGGAGGACTGCTTGGCAGCCGGAGCGGGCATGGGGCTACTCGGGCTCGGGGCCGGTCTCGGAGCCGGTTTCGTTGATGCGATCCAGCACCTCGCTCATGTCCTCGACTTGCTCGAAGAGGGCGTTGGCGACGTAGATGGGCCGTTTCTGGGCCGTGGCCAGGGCGAGGCAATCGCTCGGGCGCGCGTCGATTTCCACAATTTTGCGCGCGAGTTCATTTTGCTGCTGGAGGATGAGGCGCGCGTAATAGGTGGAATTGCGCAGCTCGGTAATCACGACGCGCTCGACGCTGATGCTGAACCCTTTAAAGATGCTTTGGATGAGGTCGTGGGTGAGCGGCCGTTCCTTGGGGGTCTCGCGGAGGAACATGCCAATGATGGCTCCCATGTTCGGTTCGACATTGATGACAAAAACCTTGTCATCATTCCCCACAAACAGCGCGCAGCCGCTGGGGGCGGGCAAGATGCCTCGTATCTGAACCGGAACCACATCGTTCTTCATATTCACAGTGTATGGCGCAATATCGAAAAAACAAGCCCCGCAGCGGGAGAGATTTCAAACCGGAACGGGCTGGCCGGGGTCGTAGTCGAGATAAGGGCCGAGCCAGCGCTCGACCTCCTCAAGGTCCATTTGCTTGCGCAGGTGATAGTCCAATACCTGGTCGCGGCCGATCTTGCCTACGCCGAAGTACTTGGCCTCCGGATGGGCGAAGTAAAGTCCGCTGACGCTTGCGCCCGGCCACATGGCGTAGCTTTCGGTCAGCTTGATGCCCGCATTCTTCTCCACCTCGAGCAGCTTCCACAGCAGCCTCTTCTCCTCATGGTCGGGACAGGCCGGATAGCCCGCCGCCGGGCGAATGCCGCGGTAACGCTCGTGCAGTAAATCCTCGCTCGAAAGGTTCTCCGCGCGGCCGTAGCTCCATTCCTCGCGAGCGCGTTTGTGAAGGAATTCGGCGAAGGCTTCCGCCAGCCGGTCCGCCAGGGCTTTTGCCAGGATCGAGTTGTAGTCGTCATGGTCGCGCTCGAACTTTTGGCAAAGGGCCTCGAGGCCGAAGCCGGCGCTGACGGCGAAAGCGCCCAGGTAATCCTGGAGCGCTGGGCGTGGAACGCCAAGCGAGGGTTGCTTCGGCACGATGAAATCGGCCAAACAGTGGTTGAATTGGCCTTCGGGCTTGGCCATCTGCTGACGGAGGAAATGGAATGTGGCGAGCACCTCGGCCCGTGAATCGTCCGTGTAAAGCTCGACATCGTCTCCAACGGAGTTGGCCGGGAAAAAGCCATAGACGCCGCGGGCGGCGAACAGGTCCTTGGACACAATTTCGTCCAGCAGCTTCTGCGCGTCGTCGAAGAGCTGTTTGGCCTCGGGATTCTCGAGAATCGCCGGGTAGCGTCCGCGCAGCTCCCAGGTATGGAAGAAGGGAGACCAGTCAATGAACGGAACGAGCGTCCCGAGCGTGAAGCGTGGAGCGTCGAGCGTGGAGCGTAGCGATGCATCGGTGGAGAGGCTGCGCAGGCCGGTGAAGGAGGGTTTCGGCAGGTCGGCGGGCTTCCAGTCGATGGGGGTGCGCCGGGCGCGAGCCTCCTTCAGCGAGAGCAGCGGCTTGGATTTCTGCCCGGCGTGCTGATCGCGGAGTTTTTGGTATTCGCCCCGGAGTTTCTGATCGAAAGCCGGTTTGAGCTTCGGATTGATGAGCTTGCCGACGATGCTGACAGCGCGGGAGGCGTCCAGAACGTAGACGACCGGCTCCGAGTAGCCGGGAGCGATTTTGACGGCGGTGTGCGCCTTGCTGGTGGTGGCACCGCCGATGAGCAGCGGCAGCTTGAAGCCTTGCCGCTCCATCTCGCGGGCGACGTGGACCATCTCGTCGAGCGAGGGCGTAATCAGGCCGCTAAGGCCGATGAGATCGGCCTGCTTTTCCCGGGCCGCCTGGAGGATCTTCTCCGCCGGGACCATCACGCCCAGGTCGATGACCTCGTAATTATTGCAGCCGAGGACGACGCCGACGATGTTCTTGCCGATGTCATGGACGTCGCCTTTGACGGTGGCCATGACGATGCGGCCCTGGGGCGCGTGTTTGCCGGAGGCCTGTTTCTCGGCCTCCATGAACGGCAGCAGCCAGGCCACCGCTTTCTTCATCACCCGCGCGCTCTTGACCACCTGCGGAAGGAACATCTTGCCCGAGCCGAAAAGATCGCCCACGACATTCATCCCCGCCATGAGCGGGCCTTCAATGACCGCCAGCGGCCGCCCGTATTTCAGCCGCGCCTCTTCGATGTCCTGGTCGATATAATCGACCACGCCCTTGACCAGCGCGTGGCTGAGGCGTTCCTCGACGGAGCCTTTGCGCCATTGGTCTTCCTGAACCGCGGCCTTGTCCTGCTGTTTGACCGTCTCGGCAAAGGTCACGAGCCGCTCCGTGGCGTCGGGCCGCCGGTTCAGCAGCACGTCTTCCACCCGTTCGAGCAGGTCCTTGGGAATCTCCTCGTAGACGCCGAGCATGCCGGCGTTGACGATGCCCATGTCGAGCCCGGCTTTGACCGCGTGGTAGAGGAAGGCGGAATGCATCGCCTCGCGCACGAGGTTGTTGCCCCGGAAAGAAAAGGAGACATTGCTGATGCCGCCGCTGACGCGGGCCAGCGGCAGATGCTTCTTGATCCAGGCGGTTGCCCGGATGAAATCGTTGGCGTAGTTGTTGTGCTCCTCGATGCCGGTGGCCACCGTCAGCACGTTCGGATCGAAAATGATATCCTGGGGCGGGAAGCCGACCTCTTGCGTCAGCACTCGGTATGAGCGTTCGCAGACCTCGATCTTGCGCTCGAAGCTGTCCGCCTGGCCGCGCTCGTCAAAGGCCATCACTACCGCAGCCGCTCCGTAACGGCGGATCAGCCCCGCCAGCCGTTTGAATTTCTCCTCGCCTTCCTTCAGGCTGATGGAATTGACGATGCCTTTGCCTTGGAGGCATTTCAGCCCGGCTTCCAGGACCGACCATTTCGAGCTGTCGATCATGACCGGCACCCGGGTGATGTCGGGCTCGGAAGCGACCAGTTGCAGGAAGGTGGTCATGGCCTGCTCCGAATCGAGCATCCCTTCGTCCAGATTGACGTCGATGATCTGCGCGCCATTCTCGACTTGCTGCTTGGCGACGGCCAGGGCGGCCTCGAAATCGCCCGCCAGGATGAGCTTGGCGAATTTGGGCGAGCCGGTCACGTTGGTGCGCTCGCCGACGTTGACGAAGTTGGCTTCGGGCCGGAGGGTGAGCGCTTCCAGGCCGCTCAGGCGGGTGAAAGGTTCGACGCGGGGCGGCACGCGCGGGGCGAGGCCGCGCACGGCTTGCGCAATGGCGCGAATGTGGGCCGGCGTGGTGCCGCAGCAGCCGCCCACGATATTGAGCCAGCCGCTGCGCGCCCAGTCAGCCAGTTGCGGCGCCAGGCTCTCGGGTGTCTCGGGAAAGCCGGTGGGCAGCAGCGGATTGGGCAACCCCGCATTCGGGTAGCAGCTCAGATAAACCGGCGCCAGCCGGGACATCTCCTCGAGCAGCGGCCTCATCTCCTTCGGACCCAGCGCGCAGTTGATGCCGATCGACAACAGCGGCACGTGAGAAATCGAATTCCAGAACGCCTCGACGGTTTGCCCCGTCACGCCGCGGTTGCTGCCGGCTTGGATGAACGTGACCGAGGCAAGGATCGGGACGGCTTGAGTCGTGGAGCGTGGAGCGTAGAGCGTGGAGCGTGATGAGACAGCGGAAGCATCCGCGGCTTGGGGCCGGTAGGGCAGGGGGGAGAGGCCGCGCTCTTCAAAAAGGCGGAGGATGGCGAAGAAGGCGGCTTTGGCGTTGAGCGTGTCGAAAATGGTCTCCACCAGCAGCACGTCGGCGCCTCCGTCCAGGAGCCCGCGGGCCTGCTCGTAATAGGCCGCGGCAATTTCATCGAAGGTCGCGCCTCGCGCCGCCGCGTTATTGACGTCGGTCGAGATGGAGGTGGTCTTGGTGGTTGGCCCGATGGAGCCGGCGACAAAGCAGGCGCGCTCCGGCTGTTCGGCCATCACGCGGTCCACGGCCCGGCGGGCGCATTGCGCGCCGGCCTTTGAAATCTCATAGGCCAGCGACTCCATGCCGTAATCGGCCAGCGAAATCGCCTGGGCATTGAAGGTGTTGGTTTCGATGATGTCGGCCCCGGCGTCGAGATACTGGCGATGGACCTCCTCGATCAATGCCGGCTGGGTTACGTTCAGAAGGTCGTTGAGTCCCTTGAGATCTTTCCGCGAGTCTTTGAACCGATCGCCGCGAAACGCGGCTTCGTCCAGCTTATGGGCCTGGATCATCGTGCCCATGGCGCCGTCGAGGATCACAATTCGCTCCCGCAGCAGCCGCTCAAGCTTTTCGGTTATATTCACGTTGTCCGCTCGATGCAATTCAAGTGCCATATTACAGACGCGGACCAACGTAAAGGGAGGGGCGAGGGAGCGCAAGTTCAAAAATCAACGTATCTTGATATGAAGATATGTTGGTTTTAGAAGCCCCGCTGGGGACGAAGGGACAGGGCGTGGGAAGTTGAGGGAGAGCACCAGCAGCGTCGAGAGCGCCAGCAGCGCCAGCCAGCCGTTGATCAAGGCGCTGGTGCCCCAGAACCAAGGGTCGACGCCGGGCACCGGGCGTGTCAGGGCCCCGTAAGATCGCAGCCAGAAGATCCAGCCGGCGTGGAGGCCGATGGAGAAGTAGAGATTGCCGGTGCGTTGGTAAGCCAGGCCGAGGAGCAGGCCGGCCATGGCGAGGTTGAAAAGGCCGGGCAGGAGGTGGCGCCAGTTGATGAAGCCGCGCATCATTCGCGGCAGCAATTCAAGGCCCGAATACCAGAGCACCGGCCCGGCGAGCCTGGCGCTCTCGAGGAAATGCAGCAGCGCGTAGATGAGGCTGCTTAACAGGAGGGCCTTTCTCCAGGAGAAGACGCGCCGGAAACCGCCGAAAACGCCGCCGCGAAAGAGAATCTCTTCAAGGACGGCGACGACGGAGGCGGTCAGGGCGGCGCTGAGGAGTTTGGAGGCGAGGGCGGGATGCAATGGGTTGAAGGCGCGCGCGCCCGCGGCCAAGGCCAGGATGGCGACCACGGCCAGGGAGGTGAAGCCGAGGGCGAAACCGGCGCCGAGGCGGCGCCATTGGCCTGCCGGCTTAACCAGCCCCAGATCGAGCCAGGACCGGGCTCCCAAGCCGTGCAGCAGCGGCCAGATGCCGGCCACCGCCAAAGCGAGCCACGACCGGCTCACAAACCGGTGAAACGGAGCATCGGCAACCTCGGGGAAAAACGGAGCCAGCGAATGGATCGACCCATACAGCCAGGGCGCGAGCAAAGAGCCGCCAATGAAGACGGCGGCGATATAGCATCCCACCACTCGAACGGGCTTCATGTCGGCCAAGCTACGAGGCAGCCGCGAAGTGTGACAGGTGGGTTAGATCACTAAACTGGACCCGGCAAAGCCCCAGACCAGGACCAAAAGTAAGCCCTGGAACGCCGCGTGAGGGCACGCGGCCTACAGGGGTTCCTTCAGCAGCGAGGCTTCCTGCAAGCCCGGTGCCCTCACCGGGTGTGTGGTTCAAAACTCCGATGTCTCTGTGCGGTCAAACGCACATTGTGCGTCGCGCTGGAGTGCCTGACCCTTCCCCTGTGGATAAAGCCAAACGCAAATGGGTTTTCCTCGCGTTGTTCCTGATCCTCATTTGTGTTTTGATGGCGTCCAGCCCCCCTCTTGCCAAGTCCAAAGCCAGGCCGTCGCGCATCGAGACGGTCAATAGCGCTCCGCACATCCTCATTCTCTTGCCAGCCACGAACGCGCCCTCTGTTGGCAAATCGAACCAGTGGAAGGTGTTGAGTTCGCCCTGAGGGCAGGTGACTTGCCCGAGACATCCGAAACCAGCGGCTGCCACGCCCGCCAGGGGCGACATCTTTGTAGCCGCGAGCCGCACACTTTCGTGATGATCTTGCTTGTCAATAAACGGAAACCGCGCTTTGATAGTCCTATGAGAGTGGGAGCGGGAAGGGTAGAGGAAGCTGTCGGAGTGTTTTTTTCCTCCCGCGTCTCGGAACTCGGCGTTTTTCTGGCCTGCCTTTGTCCGGGCGAATGCTTTAAGGCAGCCGGGCGGAGGGTGGCTCCCAAAGCGCCGATTGGAGTGTGAGGCAAGTGAAGCAACGGCGGCCCGGGTGGCCGCATCGGCGTAGGCTCGCGCCCGCATGCGGTGCGAACTGACCGGCGCGAAGCGTTGCCTGGAATCGTAAGATCGTACCCCATGGCGATGCTCCTGGAAGCTCGGGTCAGAAAGCGGATGTGGTATCTGGTCGCGGCCGTCGCAACGATCGCGGTTGGCTTGGCATCCCGGCGCTTTCCCCAGGTTCTTCCGGCATGCGCGGGCAAGTATCCCGGCGATGCCCTCTGGTCACTCATGGTGTTCTTTGGCATGGGCGCGATTTTCAGCAAAGCCTCCAGCCTCCAATTGGGTTTTGGGGCACTCGGCTTCTCCTTCGGGATCGAGGCGCTCAAGCTTTGGCAAGCTCCTTGGCTGGCGAGTGTCCGCCACACCACGTTGGGTCACCTGGTCTTCGGGCATGTCTTCGCGTGGCAGAATCTGGTCGCGTACACGGTAGGCGTTCTCGCGGGCCTGGTCCTTGAGGTGCTCGTCACGCCAAACCTGCGCGCCTCCGAACGCCGCGTTGCGGCCTAAATCGAGCCACACAACAGTCGCATACTATCCACCGCACCAAGTCTCATTAACACCGCGCTTCAGCGCGGTGTTCAGCGCCCCGCGAAAGGATAGCCGTTTCAACGGCTTCTCGGTCAGTGTGCATCCTCGCGTGGTCCGACTTAGTAAAATCATGGCACACAAAACCGAACGGGGCTCTCGGTTCCGCTTCGCGGTTTGCGTTGTATGGCCCGGCGTGTGGGAGTTCCGTCGTAAGATCCACCGTTATCATGGAGAATACCAAAGGCCAAGTTAGTGCCAAAAGCCAAAGCGTCGTCCCGCCTGAGTGGTCGATAATAATATGAAAACACAACGTCTCCTGATTCTCGCTGGCGCAAGCATTGCGGCGCTGGTGATCCTCTCCCTGGTGGTTCCTGCCTACTGGGAGCATAGGCAAAGGCCGTTCCTGAATGGGCATAAGCTCATCGCCGCCCTACGGGCGTTCGCACGCGACCAGGGGGCGGGCGGGCGACGCTTGCCTCCTGAAGTCTCCTTGCAGGATTTGCTCCGGGGAGGCTACCTGGCGACGAATGAAGTGGGCGCTTTCGAAGGCATGGATCTGACCTTCAACACTCAGGCCGACGACAGCAATCCCCAAATGATTCTTGCTCATGCGCGCACGCCGGACGGGCAGTTTATCTGCCTGCTGGCGGATGGAAGCGTTCAGCAGTTGAGCCGCAAGAGATACGAGGAACAGGCGGCCAACCTCGGCCAACCAAGCGGCGCAGCGGGTGGAACCCAACCGGTCCGCCTGGAGACAAATCAAACATCGGCGGCGGCTGGGCCCGGTCGCCGACCCGAACATTAACCGGAAAATGCTATGAAGTTATCAGAATCGGAAGCGCAATTAGTGAGACTTTCCATGATGATCTCATCCATGCCGTTGGTGCTTGTGTGCTTCGGCTTGGCATTCTGTGGCTGTTCAAAGCAGGACTCGGTTTCCACAACGAGCTCTTTGTCGAAGGATTTGGCGGATCGAAAACAGTTCATCAAAGCCCAGGAGTCCAAAGTCTCCGAGGAAGCCATTGCCCGGAAGAATCGTTCTGTCGTGGTCCTGAAAGCGGAGAAAGTGCCGTGCATCGATCATTTGCCAGTCATCGAGACGGAAGCCGAGTCGACTCGCCGCACGACCGAAGAAGTCGCGACCCGCGCCATGGCGTTGTGCATTGTGGCAGTAAAGGGGGAAGGCCTTGACCAGGCAACGGTCGAACAACTCGTGCACGACTACGATCTGACGTCTTCGCTCACCCCGAAAGAAAGAGCCTTCGTTAACGATCCCCATCCGAGCGATCATGACAGTATCCAGTTTTCATGGCGATACGAGGATTACTGGGTCATGCTGTGGGCGCTCGGTTTCGTCGATAAGCTCGAACGCCCCGAGAAGACCTGTGATGTCAAAAGCGCCGTGCAGCTATTGCAGGATAACGGCCGGCAGGGATTCTTGCAGAAAGCAAAACTCCGTCCCCAAAGCGAGATCCTCGATGCAGCCGACCTGATTTACCGCTATCACTGGGCGACAGAGGAGGCGCGCTTGAAGGGGAAGCAAGCCCCGGCAGGTCTGGAGCCCGGGGTGGTTATGGAACGCCATTATGCTTTGAATTGGCTGATTGGGCATATGGGGCAGGCCTGGGATGGTGTATCCACGGACACGTGAGACTGTGAAGGAGATAGGTCCTTATGACGCTGAGCTGGAATCGAATGCTTTCAGGCCTACTCGCCGCCATTTACGTCGTCGGCGCTGGCGTGGGCGGCGGTGCGGAAATTGGTTTCAAGGCTGCCATATTTGCAGCCTTAGCCAGGACATATGGAAGGCGATGACTATTGGAAAGGACGGCATTTTTGGCCGCATTTTTGGTGCGGCTTGATAGTCGGCGGCGGCTTGGGAATATGGATCGCGGGGAATACGTTCCAGAGCCGGTGGGCCTCGCTCGGATTGGCGGCGGCGATCGCGCTGTTGTTCGCCTATTGCGCGGGGAAATGGGGCGATCCATTTTGGAACTGGATCCTCAAGCAATGGTCATGAGGCGTATTGGAAGCGTCGAATGCGTTCCGGCTAAAGTATTTAAGCCTCGCGCCGATAGCTATGGAGTAGTGGACCCGCTACGGATTGGTTCGCATAGCGACTTTTGGTGGGCCACTGACGTGCATTATGAACTCGAAGATCCTGATAAAGAGAACAACGGTCGGGCTTTTGGCAATGCTGTGTGTGGTATCGCGCATTCAGGCGGCCAACACGGCCGACGAGGCCACCGCCCTGGTGAAGGCGGGGATTGAATTCGTCAAAGCCAACGGCAAAGATAATGCCTTAAAGGCGTTCAACGATCCGAAAGGCGATTTCGTCAAAGGCGAGCTCTACTTGTTTGTCATCGATTATGACGGCATCACCCTGGCCCACGGGGGCAACGCGAAGCTTGTCGGCAAGAACATGAACGACCTAAAAGACGCCGACGGCAAATCCTTCATCCAGGCGTTCGTTGAGAAGGCCAAAGCCGGGGGCGGATGGGTCGATTACAAATGGACTAATCCCACCACCAAGAAGGTCCAGGGGAAATCCAGCTACGTCGCCGATTTGCCCGGGCTCAATGCCTTCATCGGCTGCGGGATCTACAAGTAAGGCGCCGTCTCACCTACCTCGCGCGAAGCCGGTATGACGTCCAGCGGAAAGATTGCGCGAATTGCCGCAGCGATGGTGGCGGTGGTGCTTCTGTTGGGAGGCCTCTGCTACTGGCTGGCGCTCAAGCAACAACGCGTGGTCCAGGAGGGCGACCGCCGGGCCGACGAGGAGCGCCAGGCCCTCGAGACCGCCCTCCGGGCGCGGACTATTCATCTCAACCTCTACAAGGGCCTCAACTGGGCCTCGTCGGGGTACGACGCCAAGAAGGTGGACGCGCTCTTTGCCGCTCAGACCCCCGAGCTGGACCGGTTGGCGGAAAACCTGGCTTCCTTACGCACCGGGGACCCGGAGACGAACCAGGCCGATACCAATGCGCAGGCTGCCGGAGCTTTGCTGAAAACCTATCGCGGTTGGGTGGCGAAAGTCGTGGAGATGGCCTCCGTTGATACCGCGACGGCCACCATGTTCATGGGGTCGGCCGAGACCGCGTTTGCGGACCTCAACAACCGCCTCCAGCAAGCCGTCGACACCAACAGCCGCCTGCACCAACGGCAAATGTTGGCCGCGGAGCAATCGTATCATTGGTTCGAAAGGCTGTTCCTCGGGACGTTCCTGCTGATGGCGGTGACCGTAGGGGCCATGGCGCGCGTCATGTTCCGCATGATCGCCAAACCGGTCCAACGAGCCGTCGGCAAACTCGAGGCCGGAGCCCGCAGCCTCGTTGCCACCGCCGCTGAGCTCTCCGGCGCCTCCGAAGCCCTCGCCGATGGCGCCTCCACTCAATCGGCTTCCCTGGAGGAAACCAGCAGCGCGCTGGAAGAACTTTCGTCCATGACCAAACGCAATGCCGAGAATGCCCAGACCACCCATGGATTGAGCAAACAGGCCCGGGACGCCGCCGAGCGCGGCGTGGCCGACATGCAAATCATGGCTACCGCCATGCAGGCCATTCAGGCCTCCAGCGACGATATCGCCAAGATCATCAAAACCATCGACGAAATCGCTTTCCAGACCAACATCCTCGCCCTCAACGCCGCGGTCGAGGCCGCTCGGGCGGGCGAAGCCGGATTGGGTTTTGCGGTTGTCGCCGAGGAGGTGCGCTCTCTGGCCCAACGGAGCGCCCAGGCCGCAAAGGAAACCTCGGCTAAGATCGAGAGCGCGATCCATCGGACGGCTCAGGGAGTCCAGCTTACAGATAAAGTTGCCCAGGCCCTCACGGAGATCGTCGCTCGTGCCCGACAGGTTGACGAACTGGCGGCCCAGGTCGCTCAGGCTTCGAATGAGCAGACCCAAGGCATCACGCAGATCAATGGGAGCGTCAGCCAGGCGGACAAGATCACCCAGACCAATTCAGCCAGCGCCCACAAGAGCGCTGTCGCTGCCGAGGAGTTGAACGCCCAAGCCGAAGAGATGAAACAGGCGGTGGGCGAGCTAGCCAGCCTCGTCAGCGGGGCGGACCGCTCTCGAGCCCTCGAAAGCCTTCCGCCATCCGGGGATTCCTCCGGCGGCTCAGTGATTCGAGGACCGGCCAGGCCTGTCCCGGTTTTCAACGAAGGCTAAGAGAGTGTTTTGAAAATACCTCGGGCGGTCTTGCGGCGGGGCGGGGCGGGGCGGCTGGCTTCGTTGCTCCTCGGTTACAGATTTCTCTCGAGACGGGATTCAATCCAAAGAAAAATTGGCGGAGAGAGGGGGATTCGAACCCCCGGTGGGGTTTAAGCCCACTCACGCTTTCCAGGCGTGTGCATTAAACCACTCTGCCATCTCTCCGGCCAATGGCCTTTACTGTGGCCAAACCAGCCAAAATACGCAATATTTTTCCTGTCGCAAGATGCGGGAATGCGTGAGTTTTTATGAACAACGAGTCGGTTTCCGAACGGATCAGCGTTGTCGAGGGAGATATCACGAAGCAGAAGGTGGATGCGGTGGTTAACGCCGCGAATACCACGTTATTGGGGGGCGGCGGGGTCGATGGCGCCATCCATCGCGCCGCCGGGCCGGAGTTGCTCGAAGAATGCCGCCAGCTTGGCGGCTGCCCCACCGGCCAGGCCAAGATCACGCGGGGCTACAAGCTCGCCGCCAAATGGGCGATCCACACCGTCGGACCGGTGTGGCGGGACGGGCGGCGCGGCGAGGATGACCTGCTGGCCGGCTGTTACCGAAGCTGCTTCGCGCTGGCGGAACAGCAGGGGATTCGGACGATAGCCTTTCCCTCCATCAGCACCGGCGCCTATGGTTTTCCGATGGAACGGGCGGCTCGGATTGCGGTGGCCGAATCGGTTCGGTTCCTGGAGCGCAACCGGTCAGTAGAGAAGGTGCTTCTCGTATGCTTTGGCCGGGCCGCGTGCGAGATTCACGAGCGCGCGCTCAAAGAGGTGCAGGAAAGGGTCGGGGGTCGAGCATCGAGTGTCCGGGGGACGAAAGAGCAGGGAAGTATCGATACGGTCGGGTAAAGCGGGAGGAGACGCGCGGACGAGGCGTCCGCGCTCCTGCTCTGGGGCTCGACGTGGAGAGGGTCGAGGGTCGAGTGTCGTGGGAGCGGTCCCCCAGACACCTGACCCTCGACCTTTTTTTTGGCATTCAATGGCCGCACATCAGGTCGGCCGAGGTCTGGACACCTCCCGGTTGGGCGACCAGTTTTCCCTTTGAATCCAGGAAAGCCACCAATTCCGCAGCGGTGAGGTTTTCCGCGGAGCAGGTGTGGAAGCGCGCCTCGGGGCCGAATTTAGCGATAATCTCCGCCACCAGGCCGGGTTTGGTGTAGGTCTTGCCCGACTCAAGCATCATCTTGAGCACTTCGTGTCCATGAATCTGGTTCATCGCTGTGAGCCTACAGTGGCTCGCGAAGGGCTCAAAGGCAAAACGCCTTTGAAATCCAGTTAATCCTGTCAATCCTGTCGGAAACTGGCTGCGGGACCGGCTATTTCCAGGCGCAGAGCGTTTCGACGTGGTCGGCGGAGCCGTCGCGGAGCCAGCCGTCGAGTTGGGCCTGGTCTTTGAGCTGCTGGCCGCGGAGACGGGGCACCACCACGAAGCGGGAATCCACCTCCGCCAGACCGGTCATGTCCACCCAGAGCTTCTCGAACTGGGTCACGGGGAAGATATCTTCCTGGCCGTGGCCCCACCGTTTCTTGACATCTTTCAAGGTGATGTGGGTGGGCATGCGGGCGGCCAGGACGCGGATAGCCGCGGTCACCTTGGTTTCGTCTTTCAAATCCTCGCGCGTGAGGGCGAAGGCAGCGAGGAGTTTGTCGAGGTCGATCCAGCAGGTGTTGGAGTTGTAGTAGCTCAGGGCGAACTCGGCTTCTTCGCGCGGCATGGCGAGGCCTTCGACAAGGCGGACGCGCCCGTTGACGCGGGCGAGGCCGCCGCCGCGATCCTCGAGGCGGCGCTGGATCACCTCGAATGTGAGGCAGGCGCCGCTTTGGATATGGAGGCCGAGCAGCGCCGGATCGGCATCCGCGCCCAGCGTGTCGATGTTGTGAAGGAGGAGGTATTTGAGCCGGGGCTGTTCGGCCAGGAGCCGAGCCAGGACGCCGTTGCGGAACAGGTTGGGAACCTCATACCAGTGGCCGACCGGGTGCAGGCATTGGAGCGGGAGGTTGTCGGTGTAGTCGGCGGCTTCGCCGGCGTTGCGTGCCCAATTGATCAGGGCCTGGCGGAGGCTGTCGCGGACCTTTTGCTGCTGCTCGTCCAGCACCTGCTGGGGCATTTCCTCCCAGGCAAAGCGCAGGTCGCGCACGGTGGGGACCAGGCGCAAACCAACTGATTTGCCGGGCGAGAGAAGAAGCTGGCCCTCGTAACCATAGTTGTTTTGCCGGCGGAGGAACTCCTCGGTTGGGGCGTGGGTCAGGTAGCTGGTGGTAAAGAGGTGGGGAATGAAGGTGCCCGCTTCGCGCGAGATGCGCCGGCTCTTGGCCAGGTGGGTTTCTATGAACGTGCGGTGGCGGCCGGCCAGCTTGCAGTAGGGATGCAAGGCCTTGACGACGCCCGCGCCCTGGGTCCAGCGGCTGCCGGCACCGGCTGCCAGCGTGATGACGGCCAGTTCGCCCGCTTGCAGCGCGGCCATTCCCAGGGACCGGAGCTTGGATTCGGCTCCCTCAGGCTGGATCATCAGATCTGAATCTTTGACGTCGTCGATGATCGCGCTGGCGGGCAGGCGATTCTGGGCCAGGCCGATGCGGCCTTCCTTGAGGTCGGAGCGGGTCTGTTCGTGTTGGAGCCGGTCGAAGCCATACTCTTCGAGCAGGGTGGACAGAGACTGATCGCCATCGGTTTCAACCTGGCCGCGGGGCAGCATGGCATCGAAGAGGGTTTGGACCATGCCTCGCAGCTCGGGCCGGGTGCGGCAGGCGGCGCCGAACTTGTCGAGCTCGGCGCGGCGCAAGGGCGAAAGGGCGCGGCGTTCCTGGCGCAGCAAGGCCGGGACCGTGAGGCTGTAGTAACCCGAAGGCATAAGGGCGGCATTGCCTTCGAGCAGCCCGGCGATGGTGCCGCGCTCGTTGATGGCGAAGTCGTAGACCACCGGCTCCATCGCGAAGGGGAGGGCGTGTTCGAGTTCGCTCTTGGCGGCGGACATAATTTCCTGGAGCCGTTTTTGGGCGAAGGCCTTTTTCTCGGGGGCGAAGATGAAGCCCATGCCGCCGCCGGACATGCCCCCCAGCATCCAGAACCCCCAAAAATCGGCGCCGAATTCCGCCCGAACCTGTTCGAGAACGGTTTCGGTAAAGTAATTGGAGGCCCAGGGGATGATGGTTTGGATCGGGTCGCGGAAATTGCGGGTGGTGGCCGCGCCGATGCCGCGAACGTCGCCCTGGCGCAAGGCGGCGAGGATGTCGTCAAGCAGGCCGAGCATGCTTTGGCGGGCCTGCCATTCGGCGGCGGAGCGGAGCAGGTATTTCTCGGTGACCATTTCGAGGATTGGCCCGACGTTCTGGGCCATGCCGCCATGAACGAGCACGAGGCTCTCCTGAAGTTTGCGCCGGGTATCGGGCGAGGCGTCCTGAAAATCGAGGATGCGGTGGCTAGGCATGAGACGGCCGCGGCTGACGCCGAATTCGGGATCGCCATCAGCGGCGAGGACCCCTTCGATGAGCTTCATGCCGGGCCAGACGCCGCCGGAGTCCTGCCAGCCGCCGCCGGAACCGCCGAGCCATTCGCCCAGAAGGGCACGAGCCAGCACGAGCCGGCGTTCATGCTCCTGCAAGGGGCCGGTGAGAGAGGCGGCCTGGCCAGTGGCGCGCATGCAGACGCTGACCAAGGCGGCCAGCAGAGTGGTCGAAACCGCCAAGCGCGAGCCTTTGGGGATGTTATTGACGTTGCTGACCAGCTCCAAGCCGCGGCCCGGCCCGACCATGCGCGCGAGCAACTCAGCCAGGCTCTGGCCCGAGCCTTCGATGCCCGGCGGGACGATGCCCGAAGCGATAACCGCCGCCTTGAGCAGGCCGAGGTAATCTTTGGCGAAATCGAATACTTCGGCCAGGTTGGTGATGTCGGTCGAGGCGCCGAGATCGACGCTCGCCAGGCGCAGCAGCGGCTCTTCGATGACGCGCAGGTAGGCCTCGACCGGCGGGCGGGGGGCGGCATCGCGGCCCAGCACGCCGAGGTCCACCGAGATGTTAAGCACTTTGGCCCCTTCGGGATAGTCCATTCCCAGAAAGAAAATATCGCTCCAGCCGCAATGAGTCAGGTCCATGCGCACGGGCGTGGATTCCCGCAGGATCGGGTAGGTGCCGTCGTTGGGGTGGGTTCGAAGCAGTTCGGGCCGGAGGCGCAGGGGTTGATCCGCGGGGTGGCCCATGCGGAACATCCATTGGTTGCCGCGAACCGAGCGGACGCTGCGGCGGACCTGGTTGGCCAATGTCTGGAAGGCGAGCCGATGGTAAGCCGCAGCCAGCGCGCTGGAGATGGCGTCGCTGGGACCATCGGCCTGCTGGACGGCAAGGAAGCGATCGATGGCTTCCTCGAACCGGCGGTGGAGCAGGTGCTCGTAGCCCGCGAAGGGGATCAGGGAACGTGGAACGTCGGAGCGTGGGGCGTTGGACCTTGAGGAACGCGGGGCGTTTTGGAGCTTGGCGGGCAGGTGGAAGCGGTGGACGGCATAGAGAAAAAAGAGGGCGCGGACACGCTCGTAGAGGTTCTCGCTGCGGCGGCGGAAAGAGTCCAGCTCGGCGGATTGGCGAAGCAATTCGTCCAGCGAGAGGCCCGAGCAAACCGTTTCGAGCGCTTGGTTGCGGAGCGCGGAGTCGGGCGCGGTGATGAGGCGGATGAGGTCGGGCATGCGAGCAGCGATGGTTACAGGAGTTGAGAGGTTTTCGTCCCGTGCCCCTCGATCCGCGCGAGTTCGCGGCGGGCGAGCAACTCGACCAGGCCTCCCAGGACTTCGTCGCGGTCCTGGCCGTCGAGGGCAAGGGCGAGCTGGGCGGTGAGCAAACCGTATTTGACACCGATATCATAGCGGCGTCCCTGGAGTTCGCTGGCGAGGTATCGCTCGCGCCGGACCAGTTTGGACAGCGCGGAGGTCAAATGCACGCTGCGGTCGCCGGACACCTCGATCTCTCCGGCCAACGGGTCCATCACCGCCGGGGTCAGCACGTGCATGCCGAAGAAGCAAAGATAGTGGCCGGCGCGCAGGCCGGGGACAATCAGGCGCTGCTCGGCTTCGGTGGGGGTCGGCTTCTCCACTACCTGGGAGATTTCGTAAAGGCCCTTGCGTCCGGTGACGAGATGGCCGCCTATGGCGCCGTAGAAGGGGAGCTTGCTTTCATGCGTGGCCTGGACGGCGGAGACGGCGCAATTCTCGGCAGCGGCGATTTCCACCAGTTGCTGCGCGGAGCGCTTTTGCGTGCCGCTGACGTAGAGATGATCGCCGACAAGCAGGAGGAAGGGAGCGGCACCGGCAAAGGCGCGGGCGCAAAAGACCGCGTGGCCATAGCCGCGGGGGGCGGTCTGCTCGACGAATTGCAGGCGGCCGGCTTGGGGGCCGGCGGCGGCCCGATAGGCCGCTTGATCCCCGGGACAGACCACGATGCAAATCTCCTCGACACCGGCGGCGACGACCTCGTCGATCAGAATCTGGAGGGCGGTCTTGGAAAGTCCGTCGCGGTCGACGAGGGTTTGAAGGGGAAGCGTGCGCTGGGTCTTGCCAGCCGCAGTGATGATGGCTCTTTTGATTTGCACGGCTTTAAGGGCTTTCGTTGTTCGGAACTGCGGGCCGAGGCTGGCAGAATCCCGGTTCACAGTCAATCACGGTGCGCGCCGCGGCACGCACGTTGGGCAGCGCGTCGGCCTCTGGACGGCGCCAGCGGGGCGACGCCGGAGGCGGCGCGGCAGTAATTTGTCACAATTTTCCAGCTTGCGTTGTCACGGTGGGGTAAGGTACTAGTCTACGCAATCCGAGCATGTTCCCAGTCGGGAGCATTGAAAACGGAGATCTCGGTAAGAATGGTCCGGCTAAGGACCCATTCGAAGAAAGACGTTATGGTGAAGACGCTCGCAACCTACTGGAACTTTCTCTGCGCCGGCCTGGCGAACCCGGAACACACGGGCGCCGTGGTGCCTTCCCAAAGGTTTCTCATCTCCAAGATGATCGCTCCGGTGCCGGAGTCGTATAGCGGCGAAGTGGTGGAACTGGGGCCAGGCAACGGCGCCTTGACGGTACGATTGGCCCGGCGCTGCCCCGCCGCGCGGATTCTGGCCTGCGAGATCAACCCGGCCCTGGCCCGGGATTGCCAGGCCAAACTCGCTTCCGCGGGCCTCGACAACCGGGTCAAGGTGATCTGCGACTCGGCGGAGCACCTTCTGACCGACATGGCGGCGAGCCGCAAGCCCGCGCCGGATTTTGTCATTTCCGGCATCCCGCTGGCGAACGTGAGCCGGGAATGCACCCGGTCGCTGGTGGGGAAGATTCATCGCTGTCTCGCCAAGGGAGGCATGTACATTCAGTTCCAGCATTCGTTGCTGGACCGCAAGACGATCCTGGCCCGCTTTCCCAGGCTGCGCACCTCGCCGGCTTTCCTGAACTTCCCGCCCGCTTTTGTTTATTACGCCCGAAAAGACCGCGCCTGAGCGGAACCTCGCCGCGCCGGCAGGCGCCGGAGGATTTCCAAGGCATTGGGACCCGGTTTTTTGTCGGACAAACACCTATCACGAATTCGGACAGCATCCGAATAGTGTTTTTGCCGCGGCTGCCGATGATAGGGCTGTGAGATCGAACAAACGTCACACATCACTTCCGATAGGCCGGGCGGCGCGGACCGCCTTTGAAATTGACGCGATGCGAGCCGCATGCTGCAAGGCTGCCCAAGCGCTGATCAGCGCCTCCCCGATCGATGAAGACGAGTTGGGGGAATGCGTGCGGCTGGATGATGCTTTGGCCCAGGCGCATCGGTTGCTGAAATCGACCGTGCGTGAGATCGTGCTTTCGCGGCTGGCACGCCGCAGCCGGGCGCAGTAAACTTCCGGTGTTGAATGCTTCGATAAACGAGGACCAATCGGCAAACTCAAAGCTTTGCCTTGCGTGCGGCTTATGCTGCAACGGGGTGATCTTCGCCGACGTCAAGCTGGCGGCGGGGGACAACGCTGAGCGATTGAAGGCTTTGGGCCTGCCGCTGGAGGAGGTCAAAGGGCGAAAAACGGCGGGGGGACAGCACAGGCTGCTCCAACCGTGCGCGGCTTTCGACGGCTCCCGTTGCCGGGTGTATGCGGAGCGTCCGGGTTGCTGCCGGAAGTTCGAGTGCGTCCTGCTCAAGAGCGTGAACGCCGGCCGCACCTCGGCAGCCGAAGGGTTGCGGGTCATCTACACCGCCCGAGAGCGGGCGGAAAACGTCCAAGAGCTGCTGCAGGAACTCGGGGACACCGACGAACAGATCAACCTGGCCGCTCGCTTTCGGCGCACGACCAGCCGGCTGGAAAAAATCGGCCTCGACGAGCGGCTGGCCAGCATTTATGGCGAGCTGACGTTAGCGGTGCATGACCTGAATCTCTTGCTCAGCGAGGCTTTTTATCCAGGCAGTTGAGGGGCAATGTCGGATGAGGGCGGGGGTGAGCTCTCGAGCACCTGGGGATCGTTGGGATCGGACTGCTCAGCCGGGACGGTCCAGACGACTTCAAGAGGTTCGTGGCTGGTGAGGATTTCGCTAACGCTCATGATGACTGCGCCCTGTGCGCCCAGGCAAGCCAAAGCCTCCCCCAAGGTCGCTTCCGGGACATCAAACCGGTTGCGATAGCCATCTCGCACCACAAACACAACGCGTTGCCGCGCGTCCAGGCCGACGGCAATGAGGCCGATTTCAATACCTTCTATCGCCGCCGCCTGGCTGCCGACAAAGGCGACTCCGTGGCCGAACCGCGCCATTTGACCCTGGCTCAAAAAGCCGAGGCTCCTCTTTTCGGTGAGGAAAACACCCTTGAATGCCGGGTCCTCGACGGCCTCCGTTTCACCCAGGTTGATATACCAACAGGCGCCGGAGCCGAGCGTGCCTTCGGCCGAATTGCCGAATCGTTGCGCCATGGCGGCATAGACCAGAGAGGCGAACCAGTCGTGTTCGAGCTGATGCCGGGACAGGAGGCTCTTGACCCAGAGATTAGGCGACGGCTTGGGTGGTTCGGCGGGTTGGAGGGCGGCTTGTGCTTGGGCGGGCGGCGGCAATGAAGGCGCCGCGGCAGGCTGTGTGTGCGGTTGCCCGGAGGTGGGCGTGGCGGCGGAGACGGGGACGCTTGGGGCAGGTGTTTGAGGCGCAGTAATCGCGGCCGTTTGTGAGCGCGGGTGCTGAGGCGGTTCGACCGGCGGTCCTGGCTGGGGCGCCGCGTTGGTGAAGCGGTTGATCGAAGGATGATTGAAGAGCGACGTCAATTCCAGCGGCGTGAGCCGCATGTAATTGATCGGCTGGCTAAGGTCGATAGTCTTTTGGCGACCCTCTTCCTCGGCGAGGGGCAGGGTATTCTCAATAGACCTGAGGAGATACCGCTCGCCGCCGTCGGGAGTCCTTTCCTTGAAGACCAGGTTCGGGGGGATGAGTTTGACGATAATCCGTTTATGAAGGAGGCCGCAGTGTTCCGAGTCCTGCAACAGCTCGAGAGCCTGGTCGTTCATTGGCCGGCGACGATTCTCCGTTGAGCCGGCGAGAGTCAGCGGGAATTGGATCTCGAAGCCGGTGGGCGAGGCGGCATTGATGTACACGGCCACGAGTTTTCCGGACCCGGCGGTCGAGGCCGGGACGTAGCGCTCGTTCAGAAGCTGCTCCAGATGGGCCGAGTCATTCCGGCCCTTTTCGAAGCTGCACAACTCGCCTTCCAGTTCCACCCAGTCATGGAGCGCGCCGATGGCAAAGGAGCGTGGCTTGCGCATCAATCCCTGCTGAACGAGGCTGTTGAGTCCAGACGATGTCAAGCCGATCGACGCGACGGTTTCTTTGCCTTGAAGGCAATGGATATGCACCTGGCCGCGTTTATCAAGCTCGACGCGAAAGCGCGCGACTTGAGAGTCGGGGTGGGGAGAGGAGGCGGTAGCGGCGACCGCGGGCAGCGAGGCAATCTTGTGTACCGGCTCCGGCGTGTTCGCAAGCGCCGAAGGACCCGACAGCTTTGCCTCGGGCTGGCCCAATCCGGGCGGAAGCAAGGGCATGGAGGATTCCTCGCCGGGCCGGTTAACGCCCCCCGGCTGATTCTCCGTCGCAGGCTGGTTTGTCCAGTTCATGACTACGGAGGCTCGGTGATATGCAGGAACCGCTCACCGAGTTGCGTTTATTTTAACGCGTCGGAGGCTTAAGCGCAAGCGTTTTTATGATGACCGGCAGTTCCGAATTAGGCGTTTGCCCGGTAGGAGGAGTCTCTGGGTGTGGGGAATTGGTTGTGGTGGCTGGCAAAAGGGGTGCAGAGGAGGTGCCGAGCAGCGTCTGTCGGATTGCGAGAAT
>Ga0181517_10002004_pt1 | contig 21607 bp, 13 predicted proteins | sample PEATcosm2014_Bin_31_FD_119748 | JGI IMG/M metagenome (GOLD analysis project Ga0181517, IMG submission 119748) | Peatland microbial communities from MTU Mesocosm Facility, Houghton, MI, USA - PEATcosm2014_Bin01_30_metaG | ecosystem: Environmental > Terrestrial > Soil > Wetlands > Peat | place... | reverse complement strand
TTGAGTACAATCGTTCTCGTAATGAGAACAAGGATTAGAACATCTGATGTACCACTTGCGAACCTGCTCTTCGGCCAGACCCGAGGTCGCATCCTTGCGACCTTGTACGGCAATCCCGACGAAGCTTTCTTTGTTCGTCAGATCGCCCGCAGTGTCGAGGTCAGCGTGGGGACCGTTCAACGCGAACTGATTACGCTTGCAGATGCGGGTCTCATCTCTCGGTCGCAAACTGGCAACCAGGTCTTTTATCGTGCGAACCGTGACCAACCGGCGTTCGCCGAATTACATGCGCTCCTTGCCAAGACCGCTGGTATCTTCCACCAGCTTGCGGAGGCACTTGCTCCCTTGTCGAAAGCAATTGAATTCGCTTTCGTCTACGGTTCGTTCGCGCGTGGGGAGGAGAGATCGGAGAGCGATATCGATCTGATGGTCGTCGGCCAGGTCACGCTCGACCAACTGCTGGAGCGACTCACACCGTTGGAGCGCACCTTAGGACGTCCCGTGAATCCTACGGTCTACTCTAGTGAAGAGATGCGAGCGAAGCTGAAGGCGGGCAATCACTTTCTGAAAGCCATTCAGAAAGGCAAGAACACCTTCTTGATCGGAGACGAGCATGAGTTTAGAAAGCTACTTTAAGAACGGCTGGCTCAAGAAGGAGGCGACGAGTCCGCAGGAGATCGCGGATCAAGTGGGCCTCGTCTCCCGCTGTATGAAGGATGCGAGCGTTGAAGGCATATCCGATGACCTTCGCTTCTATACAACATTCAATGCGGTATTGGCTCTCGCCAATATTGCACTCCGCGCCAGCGGCTACCGCACGACGACGCAGCCAGGGCATCATATGCGAACGATCGAGACGCTGGAGTATACCGTCCAAGCGGACAACAAGACGATTCGCAAGATCATGGCCTTCTCAAAGAAGCGCAATGTGGCGAGCTACGATTCCGCTGGAAGCATCTCGAATGAGGAACTCAAGCAGATTCTTTCAACTGCTGAGAGTTTGCAGCAGACTGTTGAGACCTGGTTAGCGGCCAACTATCCCGAACTCTTGAAGCAGTAGCGTTGAATACGCACTACATGATGTGAAGTTATAGTAGTCAGCCCCAACACGTAGGCGGTAAGAGAGAGCTTCGATGATTAATAACCTACGCATAATGCGTAAGCCATTAATCGCATACGTAAGAGGTCTACCAGGGCAGTATACGAAAGTCGCGTCTTGTGGAACCCGCAGGGTTGCGGGTTATCTCATTGTGACGCCTAGCAGATTCTATCTTCCTCTCGATCTAAGTGTATGACTCTACAGTAGATTTCGGAACTATGTCTAACCGGTCTGCTCTGCACTTCCCATAAACCGACCATACTGATCGCTTCCCGAGTGGTTCGATCAGCATTGGGTCTTATGAGAGCGCTATGTCCTGCGTGTTGGACAGACACATCGGCGGGCTTGAAACTAGAAAAGTGTCGCGGATTGTGCACGAGTGACCGCGGGTATGACGGAGGGAATGGCGGAGGGCCAGTGACGCTACGGGGCGTCTTCGATGGGGTAGATTTCAAAGTCGGGCGCGTCGGCGGCGAAGTAGCGACGGCGCATCCAGAAGGCGACGTTGACGAGGGCTATGAGAGCGGGGACTTCGATGAGGGGGCCGACGACTCCTACGAAGGCTTCGCCCGAGTTGAGACCGAAGACGGCGACTGCCACCGCAATGGCCAATTCAAAGTTGTTCCCGGCAGCGGTGAAGGAGAGCGTCGCGGACTGAGCGTAATTTGCTCCGAGCCGCTTACCCATCCAGAAACTGACCAGGAACATGATGAGGAAGTAGACAACCAGCGGGATGGCGATCCTGGCCACATCGAACGGCAGCCGCACGATCAGGTCGCCCTTGAGCGAGAACATGACGAGTATGGTGAACAGGAGAGCGATGAGAGTGAGCGGGCTGATGCGTGGGATGAAGCGCGTACGGTACCACTCCTCGCTCTTGACGCGAATGAGACCGAAGCGCGTTATGAATCCGGCCGCGAATGGCACGCCGAGGTATATCCCGACGCTCTTAGCAATCTGAGCGATGCCGACATGAACGATGCTCCCCTCAAGTCCAAACCACCTTGGAAGCACCGTCAGGAAGGCCCACGCATACAGGCTATAGAACAAAACCTGAAAGATGCTGTTCATGGCGACCAGGCCCGCAACATAGTCGGTATCGCCCTCTGCCAGTTCATTCCACACCAACACCATTGCGATGCAGCGCGCGATGCCGATGAGGATGAGGCCGCGCATGTAGGCAGGTTCGCCGCGCAGGAAGACGATGGCTAGAAGGAACATAAGCACAGGGCCAATGAGCCAGTTCTGCACCAATGAGAGTCCCAGGACGCGCTTGTTGCGGAAGACCTCTCCGAGCTTTTCGTAGCGCACCTTCGCCAACGGCGGGAACATCATGATAATGAGGCCGATGGCGATGGGGATGTTTGTCGTTCCGGTCTGGAAGCGGTTGACGAAGCCAGCGGTGGACGGAATGAAGTGGCCGATCGCAACACCGATGGCCATTGCCATAAATATCCAAAGCGTGAGATAGCGGTCTAGGAACGACAGCTTCTTTCGCTGGTGCGGAGCGCAGCCATGGCCCTGCGTATAGGGTATGTTTGCCATCAGAATGCTCCTCGTTTATGCCTTGCCGATCCTATCAATCTCACGCTGGATCGCCATTCGTCCCAGCGACGCCAGAGGCAGGCTGAGAAACAGGCCAATCCGCCTGTCCAACTGGATGTATGCGTCACGGTAGGCGCGGGCGATCTCCTCCGGCGTTCCCTTCACCGCCGCCGGGTCGGCAATGCCCCAGTGAGCGGTCATCGGCTGGCCGGGCCAGAACGGGCAAACCTCGTTGGCTGCGTTATCGCAGACCGTGAACACAAAATCCATCTGCGGAGCGCCGGGCGCCGCAAATTCATCCCAGGATTTACTGCGTAGCCCATCCGTTACAATCCCCGAGTTCACAAGCTGCTGTAGCGCATCGGGACGCACCGTTCCCGAGGGATGACTGCCCGCGCTGTACGCGGTAAAACTTCCCTTGGGTTTATGGTTCATGATCGCTTCGGCCATGATCGAGCGGGCAGAATTCCCCGTGCATAGAAACAGAACGTTGTAATGGTTTGCCATCATGCTCATCCTCTCTCAACAATTGCAATCGGTTCGCAGCAGCCCGGCTCGCAGCATGCCGTCTTCGGTTTAGTAGCGCGTATAAAGGCGCTCAGAAATCTGCCCTCCACCAGCGGCGCTATCGCATCCACATCCACGCCGGCTTCGGTCAGGAACACGCGCGCATCTTCGATATCGTAGGTCCGTGTCGGCTCCAGATCGATATCGACAAACCCCACGGCCTGCAATTTGCTCCGATACTCCGTCTCCTCCATTGCTCCGGCGATGCAGCCCACCCAAAGCAACATGCTCTGACGAACGGCGTCTGGGACGGGGCCGCGGGTGACGACGTCGGAGACGGCGAAGCGGCCGCCAGGGCGTAGGACGCGGAACGCTTCGCGGAGAACGCTCGACTTATCGGCGGAGAGATTGATGACGCAGTTGGAGATGACGACGTCGACGGACGAGTCGGGCAGCGGGATGTTTTCGATCTCTCCCTTAAGGAATTCGACGTTGGTGGCACCAGCCTGGCGCTGGTTTTCACGGGCGAGTACAAGCATGTCGTCGGTCATGTCGAGGCCGTAGGCCTTGCCGGTGGGGCCGACACGGCGAGCGGAAAGCAGTACGTCGATGCCGCCGCCCGAGCCAAGGTCGAGGACGGTTTCGCCGGGGCGAAGGTCGATGAGTGCGGTTGGGTTGCCGCAGCCGAGCGAGGCGAGGACTGCCTTATCGGGAAGCTGGCCATGCTCCTCGGCAGTGTAGAGGTCCTTAGTGATGGGATCGCAGCAGCGCATCGCCGGATCGCAACATGCGGTAGCACCGGATTGGGTGACAGTGCGGGCGATGGAGCCGTACTTTTCGCTTACTTCGGACTGGGTGGACATCTGAGGGCCTCTTTCATATTCGTTATGACGAATATATTTCAACTCATTGCATCTGTCAAGGCGTATATTAGGAAGATGGGACGAAGCGCAAAACCATTCGACATAGTGCAGCTGTTCGCCGCGCTGGCTGACCCGACGCGGCTGCGGTTGCTGAACCTGATGAATGGGCGTGAGGTCTGCGTCTGCTACTTTGTCGAAATTCTGAAGCAAGGTCAGCCGAAGATTTCACGGCATCTGGCCTACCTGCGCCGGGCGGGGATTGTGGAGGCGCGACGCGAGGGCAAGTGGATGCACTACCGGATTGAGCGACCGGTGGATGTTAGAGCGGCTTCAGTGCTCGACGCGACGCTTAAGTCGTTCGAGACAGACCGGGAGATGCAAGCCGACCTCGCGCGGTTGGGGAAAGCATGTTGCGAACCTCAGAGATTCGTAACGCTACAAGGTGCACCGATGCCGATAGCTCGAACTGCATGAAATGTCGCGATTCCGCGTCGCTTCCCATCTCCTCGTTGGCTTGGCTTCGAGCGGACCGGCTTTGCGCGGGAGAAAGCGGGATGTGACGTACGTCACATCCTCCAATCTCTCTCAATGAAATACTTCGACCTCGTGCCATCCTGTCCGAGGTCAGTCTTACTGGTCATCCCGGGCTGGCTCCCGGAGACTGTCTATGGCGCAGGTTTCGTCGGCCTTCATTGCTGATCCCGAATTGACAAAGGAACTCGAGAGGCTATCGAAGCCGATATCTCTTGGATCGAACCGCGTCCTCTTTCATCAGGGCGATGCGCCTATCGGGGTCTACATTCTCAGGAAGGGGGCGGCCACACTGACTCGTCGGTTTGATGATGAGGGAATCCTCAGCGTTCAAGTGGGCGCTGGTTCGCTGCTTGGTTTGCCTGCGGTCATTGGGGCGAAACCGTACTCTCTCACGGCGGAAGCTATGGATGGTGCGGAACTGAGCCTAGTGACCCGTGAAGACTTCGTATCCCTCATGCAGACGGAACCATTACTGTCGTTCCAGGTACTGAAGGTACTCGCCGAGGAAGTCAGATTTGCTCGGGAGTCGCTCTTCCACCCGTAAGATTGAAATCTGGAAGACACTGCCTCCCTTTGGTCAAGGAAGGATGTAGTATCTCTAATCCGATATTTTTCTGTTTGCCTCGGTGGCTTTAACTGACCATTGATCAAAACCGCTGGCGATGGCTGCCATAGGCATGACACTGTGATTCGTGTTGCACTCACAACATTCAAGTCCTTGTGGATTTCATATTTACCCACTACCGACAAACTAGTCGATTGCAACTCAGCCTGCCTGAGGCACTACACTTGTGCGATATGGCAGAAAAGCTGAGAGATAACGACAGCGTCAACCGTGGCAAAGAGCGGGCAGGCCAGAGGGTACTTATCCCTTTGTGACCGCCAGATGCTGCGGCATGTAGTTGGCGATGCCGTTGCTCTCGGCTACGCGAACGGGCACTATCCGCACACTGGCCGACTTCAGTCCATCGCGCGAGGCAGTGACGACGATGGGCGCAGGTGCCGGATCGGTGGTGCGAATAAGGGTGGAGCGCACCGCGACGCGATTGAGACCGCACTCAGTGTTCAGGTAGAGGTTGTTAGTTGAATTGAGGATGCCGCTGTTGTAGCCGCCGCGCCAGATGGCGGGGCCGGAGCAGGTGAAGTCGACCCGCGCGTAGTCGGTGGGGCAACGCACGCCCTTGGCATCGACCACCTCGAAGTCTATGAGGGCGATATCCTGACCGTCGGCCTGCAGTCCTTTGGGGCCGGTGATGGGGGTCATCTTAATGGCCGCTGCCGGGCCTGCCGTGGTCAACACCTGCTGGGCGGCGATCTTGTCGTCGTTCTTGCCGACGGCCTTGAGCGTGCCGGGGACAAAATCGACCGCGGGGAAGGCGAAGACCCAGCCGTTGTCCGGCTTGGAGTTAACGCCTAGCGACTTGCCGTTGAGGAAGAGTTCGACCGACTTGGTGTTGGAGATAACGTAGACGGTCTTGGAGGTCTTGGTCCCATCGGGCTGGGTGGCGGGATAGGTCCAGTGGCCCAGGATGTGGAGGTCGGGCTGTTCGTTCTGGATGACGCGGTAGGCGAAGTACATCTCCTTGGGCAGGCGCATGGCGTCCACCTTGCCGCTGACGCGGCAGACCTCGGTGGAGTCCTGGCGGCCGTCGGCGTCCTCGTCGGTGAAGTAGATGGAGCAGTAGGCCGACCAGCGGGAGTGCTTAGGGTCGGTGTTGGAGATGCGGTTCTCCCAGTAGGACCAGTACTGCTTGATGCCGTCCAGCGCGAAGTCCTCCGAGTTATAGAGATAGCCGTCGCGCTTCCAGGTATCGTTCTCGCCCTTCTTGGCCTTGTAGAAGGGCGGCGAGAAGGCGTCCCACATGCGACGCGAGCCTTCCTGACGGTAGTCCTCGGTCTCGATGATGGGAGCGAGATCGCGCCGCTCGGCGGAGTAGGCGCGGAACATCGCGGTGGAACTGTTAAGGTTCTCCACCCCCGTGTCCTGGGCCATCATCACGCCGTAGTACTCTGCGATGTGGGTGGTGGCCGTATTGCCCTGGTTGTTGGAGTCGCCGCGGGTGCCCATGACTCGTCCACCGTAGGGGTCCCACTGCTTGCGCAAGTCGACCATCTGCTGCATCCGCTCGGGCGCAACCACGGTGTTGCCCGCCTCCCAGAAGAAGATGCCGGGGTTGTTGCGGAAGTAGATGATGGAATCACGCATGACCTCGACGCGCTGGTCCCACTGACGGCCCTGGGCATCGCGCTCTTTATCGCCGGCAGGGCAGACCTGGACGATGCCGAAGCGGGTGAAAGAGTCCGCATCGACCTTCTGCGGCGAGATGTGCATCCAGCGCATGTAGTTGCCGTGGCAGTCGCGGATCATTTTGGCGGTGTAGTCGTGCATCCAGTCGGGATAACCCGCGCCTACACCGGCCCACTCGTCGGCCGAGCGCTCGGAGAAGCCCTTGAGGTATACGAATTTTTCGTTGATATATAGGCCACCCGTGCCTGCGCCGCCCTTGAACTCGGCCTTGCGGAATCCGGTCTCAATGCGATTGACATCGACCACCTTGCCGCCCACTTTGAGGATGCTGTAGACGTCGTAGAGGTGGGGATCTTCGGGGCTCCAGAAGCGCGCCTGCTTCAAGACGCCGGTGGCGGAGACGATGCTCTTGGCACCGTCGGCCACGTCCATGGGCTTGCCGGTGAACTGAGCGCTGACGTGGCCATTGCTGTCGACGACAGCTACCGAGAGGCCGACCGATGCGCTACTTCCCGAAGTGTTATGCACCTCGGCATCGACGGTGACATCCGCAGACTTTCCTTTGATATCGTAGTTGGCCGCATGCACGTAAACACCCTGGCTCTCCAGTCCGTAGTAGAGCGGCAGGGTCTGATAGATCTTGCCTGTGACATGCAGCCATACATGGCGGTTGATGCCGCCGTGGTTGGGGTTGAAGTCGTTGGCATTCCACTCGTATCCCTGACCGACGCAGGGCGTGCCGTCGGCATTCTTGGGATTGGCCATACAGAAGGCGCGTTCGCGGTAGTTGCCGGAGTTGTTCACCTTGACGGCGAGCACGTTCTCCTGGCCATTGGGCAGCAGGGCGTCGGTGATATCGATTCCGTAGGCGGTGACGCCATTCTCATAGAGTCCAACATCCTTGCCGTTGAGGTAGATGTCACCGGCCTGACGCATGCCTTCGAACTCCAGGAAGACGCGATTGTCGGCCAGCGCGGCGGGCAGCTTGAAGTGCTTGCGATACCAGGAGAGCCCCTTGTAAGTCCCGGTATCGCCGCCGCCGTGGGAGATGAGCTTGCGGAAGCTATCGACGTCGTTGAAGCTGTGCGGCGTTGCGACGGAGTCCCACTTGGCGTCGTCGAATGTTGGGACCTCGGCTCCGGGTACATCCTGGCGGATGAACTTCCAGTTGAGGTTGAAGTTCAGGGTGGTGCGCGGAGACTTGGGCGGAATGTAGGTTGCTGACGGCGCTGCGGTGGGCGCGGCAAACATGGGATAGGAGCGGCCCATCACGACCGGAAGACCCAGTGCAAGAAAGCTGGAGGCGCTGACAAATTCGCGGCGGGTTACTTTTCGGGATGACATGGGATCGGGCTGCCTTTCATGAATGGAGTGGGGCCATAACAGACGAGTGGGCGCATGAGTTGCGCCGCGTAGCAACGATAGTCGAACTGCGGTGAGAGTGTCTAATCTGGAATCTCGGATCACGGACGGAGTGGACTCAACATCTTCGACCGTAATGCCACCCGAATGTTCCTCTTTCGCTTCTCAAAGAGTCCAAGCGCATGAGCGTGCCGGTATCCTCCGCACCCTACTTCAAAACCCCCTGCGCCTGCAAAAACTCCAGACACAACAGCATCGCTTTATCTGCTTCCGGCTTGGAAAAGTTCCCATGCCCACCTCCCACCACAATGTACTGCCCATCCGGAACCCCTGCCGTATCCAGGTCCTTCTTCAACTCCGTGTGCCGTGCCGGATGGTCCATGCCGCCATTCACTATGAACGTCGGCGCTACGCCGTGTTTCACATAAGTCACCGGCGATAACTCCCTAGCACGCGCCAGAATCTTGGCATCCGGTTCCGGCCAACGTTTTGACGCAGGCTTGCCATCCGCGGTCGCGCCTGTGCTCGGTAGCGGTAAGTCCATCGCCAGCCATTGGTGGACCGAGTCCGCGCCGTCGGCATCCGTCAGCTGTCTCTCCAGATTCGTGTCCCCATAAAAATCCAGCACCGCCGCCACATGCGGCTGGTCCGTGCATCCTGGCGGGTTGTAAGAAGCCGGCGCATACGCACCCATCAGCGCCAGATGACCACCCGCCGATCCTCCATACATCACTACACGGCTGATATCGAAGTTGTACTTCTTCGCATTCTTCTTCACCCAGGCCATCGCGCAGCGCACATCTTGGAGTGCTGCCGGCGCAGGCGCATCTTTTGCATTGCGATACTCCACTGCCACCACGCTCATCCCACCCGCCAGCAGCGCGCGAAACGTATTGTAGGAGCTTGGCCTGTCCCCACGAATCCATCCCCCGCCATGCAATTGAACCACCACCGGGGTCGGCTTCGCCGAAGGCATTTGGTATACATCGATGTGCAGGTCCTTCGTCCCCGGCTTGCCCGTATTCGGCACCGGCTTCCGAATCCCTCCCGGCGTCCCCGGGTCCGGATTCGCACTGGGGTTCGCAATCAACGGCACATTTGCGAACACAATGTTGTCGATCTCCACTGGCTTGATCTTCGTCCAGTTCGCCGGATCAGTCCACGCCGGCGATGCGTTTGCAGCAGCCGGCGCAGCTTGTGCGCGCCCCTGAACACACGTAACTAAAGACGCAATAAATAGAAATACTGCTATCGGCACAATACGCATGGATCCCTCCCATCGACTTGAGCGGGATATTTTACACATCGCATACCACCACTTTCAAATAGGAAAGTATTCTCATTGACAAACCAAGGCACTGATCGGCCCCGGTATTTCAGAACCATCGATAAGGGAGAAGGTATAGAAAAGGCCACGCCGATCATAGTAATCACGGAGTAATCACCACGACAAGCTGGGTACTTGTACCTGTGATAATCCAGTAAGAAATTTTCAATAGACACATTCATTCTGCTAGCATGGCGGGCACTATGAGAACCTTTGATTCCGCCCGCCGCGATCTTTTAAGACTCAGCAGCATGGGTCTTGCCGCCTCCGCCATCCCCGCGCTTGCTGCGGCCAAGAAATCCGCTACACCGGCTCTTTCCCCCATGTTTTTCGACGTGCGCACCTTCGGCGCCACCGGCGACGGCAAGACGGTCGATTCGCCCGCCATCAACAAGGCCATTGAAGCCGCTGCGGCAGCCGGTGGGGGAACTGTCATCTTCCCTGCAGGTAACTACCTCAGCTTCTCGATTCGCATGAAGAGCCACGTCGATCTGTATCTCTCGCAGGGCTCAGCGATCATCGCGGCGGATTCGCCCCTACCTGGCCAGACCACAGGCTACATGGGCGGCACCTACGACGCGGCCGAGCTAAAGACGGCATGGGATGCCTATCAGGACTATGGCCACAACCACTGGCACAACTCGCTGCTATGGGGCGACGGCATCAGCGACTTCTCTATCACTGGGCCGGGGCTCATCTGGGGCAAGGGGCTGAGTTTCGGTGCAGGCCGTGCGGCCCGCGGGAACTACCCGGTTTATCAGGCCGAGCAGGCCGGCGTGGGCAACAAGGCCATTGGCCTAAAGAACTGTCGCAACGTCGTTCTGCGCGACTTCTCCATGCTCAAGGGAGGGCATTTTGCGATCCTGGTTACAGGCGTCGACAACCTCACCATCGACAATCTCAAGATCGACACCGACCGCGACGCTATGGACATCGACTGCTGCAAGAACGTGCGCGTCTCCAACTGCACCGTCAATTCGCCATGGGACGACGGCATCGTCCCCAAGTCCAGCTTCGCGCTCGGCTTTGCCAAACCCACGGAAAACATCAACATTACCAACTGCTACGTCTCCGGCTGCTGGGAGTTGGGCACCGTGCTTGACGGCACCTGGAAGCGCAGAGCGAACGGCGGCACAGGACGCATCAAGTTTGGCACCGAATCCAACGGCGGATTTAAGAACATCACCATCTCCAACTGCGTCTTCGAAGGATGCGGCGGTCTGGCGCTGGAGACCGTCGACGGAGCGCTTCTGGAAGACTTTGCCGTTACCAACATCACCATGCGCGACATCGACACCTCGCCCATCTTCCTGCGCCTGGGTGCAAGGCTGCGAGGCCCCGCCGACTCCACCAAGGTCGGCACCCTGCGCCGCGTCCTCATCTCTAACCTCACGAGCTACAACACCCCCTCGTCCTATAGCTCCATTCTCAGCGGCATTCCCGGCTATGCCATTGAAGACGTCAAGCTTTCGCAGATCTACGTCCAGCACGTTGGCGGCGCGACCCCGGATTCGACCAAGATTCAAGTGCCCGAGTACGAGAACAAGTACCCTGGGCCCAGTATGTTTGGCCCCACTCCCTCCAGCGGCTTCTTCCTTCGCCACATCAAGAACGTTGAGATGAGCCACGTCGAAGTCGAGCCAGTCGCTCCCGACTCGCGCCCCTCCATCTACCTGGAAGACGTTCACCGTGCCGACTTCTTTGCCATTACTGCGCCCAGCACGCCGGCCGCATTCTCCATCAACAAGTCCACCGATGTACGCATCCTGATGAGCCGCGCCGCGCCCGACTCCATCACCCCGTAAATAAGTCCTCGACTATCAGTTCGGTGAGCATATGTACCAACGCACACAAACCCATTACTGGCCGTACATCCAGATGCGTAGCCTCGAGGTTGATCGGCCCCGTTTTTCGCGCACATCAGCTGAGCAGCAAAACGTGTCATAGAAATCGTATAGGAATGATCTCGATTGCGCGCTCGAATCCAGGGCAGCATGGAATTGCTTCGCTGTTTGACCGGAATTGCGGCGTTGGTTTTCCATACCGTTGAAGGCCGGTATATTTCGAGCGAATCAAGACTGAATAAAGCGATTGCTGATTCGTCGCGCGATCACACGCGCAAGTGGATGGCGTAGTAGGGCTGGTTGCTGAGGGTTGGGTTGAATGCCGGGTACAGCGTGGCTGCCGTCGCGCTGCGCAGTTCGAAGTAGTATTGCAGCGGGTAAGGTGAGTCGGTATAGGACGCGGGGATCGCGGCTGTATGGTTGGTGCCCGACTGCTGCATCGGTATAGTGAGCCATCGCTCGCCGTGGTTGACGTGGCGATACCAGAGGACTGCTTCCGAAACGTTGGCTGGCGTGGAGATGGAGAGTGCGAGTTCGCTGCCGGGGTGGAAAGATTTGGGCGCTTTATGTATTGCTGCGATCACAGGACGTGGGCTGGGCGTGGTGACTCGCTGAATGGCCGCCTGGGCGGATGATTTCTGCGTGACGCTTTCTGCGAAGTGCTTTTCCAGCGCGGCAACGTCCACGTCGATCGCCGGTAGGCGGTCGGCCCAGTGGCCACGTCGGTTCGGGGATGAACCATAGCTGATATCACTGCTATAGACAGTCTTTGCGCGGGCTGCCATCGCAGCCCACGCATTGCGTGCCTTGCGGCAGGCGCCCATCGTCTGCGCGGCCGCTGCGGAATCTCCTGTCTGTTCATAAATGCTGTAGAACAGTGCGGCGCGGAAGAGATTGGCGTAGTAGCTGCCCAGGCCGTTGAGAATGAGTATGTCTTCCTCGGCGCGCCGGAACTCGGGCGTGCGCGCGCGTGAACCGGCTGCGGCGCGTGCTGCAGCGAGGCCTTTGGTTGAGGTGCTGACCATGGCTTCGAGCCACTGGATCACCTCGCTCGAGTTGTAGCGCGCGTTCTTTGTGCCGGAGACGAGATCCTTCGCGTGTTGGCCGATCGTAGTAAAGAGTTGCGGATCGAGTGGGCTGATGGCGCTAACGTTGTGCGGCACCGGCGAATCGGTGTACAGCGGTCGGTCGGTGATGGGGAGAATCGAGTCATGAGTAAGCATCTCCGGCCAGAACCGGTGATTGGAGGACGATGGGCACCACGCAGTCGTGACCAGAGGCAGAATGCGGCTTGCCGCAGCCAGTGCGGTCTCTAGCCCGGAACCAGCGGAGCCATACCTCTGGCGGTAGCTTCGCTGAGGTACCTCAGGAGCGGTGTCCGGGTTATACAGATAGCGGCCCCAGAGGAGGTAGGTGAGAGCGAACTTGGCGGTATCGAGCGTGGCCGGCGCCAGCGACGCATCGGCGTAGGCGTTGCGCCCGCCGGGATGGCCTGAGCCTTCGCGGCCCTTGAAGGTCAGCGGCTCGAAAAACTCCATGCCTGCCGCTCCGCAAAAGTTGGCGGCGCGCCCGTATCCGGCGGCCAGCGCTGGATCTCCCCACAGCAGGTGCTTTTGCGTCCCGGGCTGAACACGGAACAGCAGGTCGAGGCCAATGCCCTGCTGGTAGAAGTCTCCATAGCCGTAGCGGGTAAAGTTGCGCGCGCCCTCGGAGACTGCGAAGGTCCCGGTGACACCTACGCGGGGGTACTCGGTTGCACGGATGTCGGCCTGCTGGTAGCCCAGCCCGAGGTGCTCTGCCCAGTATTTAGCTCCGGCCTTCACCGGCATGCCGGTGGCGCGCGCAATCTCGATCATCTTCTGGTCCAGGCCCTTGGAGTGCATATCAATCTCGATGGTGCGAGGCTTGCCGTCGGGCGTGCGCGCAGCGGGGATCGCCTCGAACAGAGTCTGCCAGAAGGGGTAGCTGCCCTCGGGAATACCGCTTTCGCCGTGGATACGCAGGGTGAGTCCGGTGATCTGCGGGCAGTCCTTCAGGATCACGGCCAGCGCGTCGCGGCAGTACGCGGCGTGGATCTCGGGCGTGAGGCCAACGATGTGGTGGTCGGAGTTGGGACTGTCGGTCCACTGATAGGCGTGCGTCCAGATGCCAAGCTGGAAGTCCATGCCGCGTCGCGCGGTCTCTGCGGCGATGAACTGCAGCGTTTCAAGATTTCGCTGGCGCTCGCCGGGCTGTAGCGCTGGCTCCACATGCACCTGCTCGTATCCGGGGACTTCGACCAGGTAGGGATAGGGGAAGTGGAGGTAGTCTCCGGTGACGCCGCTGGGAAAGTCCCAGCCAAAGCCCAGCGCGAAGTTGAAGCGATTGAAGCGTGCGGCGGCAAGCGTGTCCAGGTAGGTAGTCCAGAAGTCGCGATCGTAGAACCAGGCCTTGTCCTCGATCTCGGAGACAAACGCGCGAGCCACGCTGCGCACCTTGTTGGGGCTTGACTCAATCAGCGGTGCAGGTAATAGCAGCGCGGCGATTGGGTCATCACTGAAGCGGACTCGTTCGGCTAGTTCGAGGACGGCGTATGAAATACCGCGCGCGTCGCTGCCCGTGGCCAGCAGGCTGACCTTGTTGCGGCCGGGAATCAGCGCGGTACTTTCGGGTTGAGTAAAGCTGGGCCGGTTGGGGAAGACCTTGGCGAGAGGGCTGCTGACGGGCGCGATGAGAATGGTGAAGTCGCTGAAGCCTCCCTTGGCGGCGATACCTTGGGGAGTGATCGCTTCCCGCAGCTTCTGCGTCGCCCACTGCACAGGTGCGCTGGTGATAAGCGCCGAATCGTCCCCCATAACGATGGCGATGCGTCTTGCGTTCGGCAGCGCGCGGGCCAGTTCAGCTGCCGTCAGCGACGCGGCTGCGGCGCTCAACTTAAGGAAGGTTCGGCGGCTGGGTTTTCTGGACATAATCTCGGCACTGCCCGATCTGTTGTGCCATTTCATTTGTAAGTGTAGCGCTGCTATCCCTGACACATCTTTTGTGTCAAGGATGGGCCGCGACTCGGAACCGGCTACCGGACAGCCAGCAGCGCTGTCTCGTATGGCTTCAGTTCAAGCTTCATCGTAACCGCGCCCTTGCCTGCCGTCGAACTCATAGGAGAGACCGTCCCGGTCGCCGGGTCCCATGCCTCCACCTTCTTCCCGGCTGTCTTCAGCGTCACCGAGTGCGAGCTGGCCTGCGCGCCTTCGTTGAAGATCAGGAAAACGTCCGCGTCCTTCAGCCGCCGTGTCATCACCTTCAGCGCCGGATCCGGAGCGTCCAGCGCTACCACGCGAGTTCCGACCACCTTGTTGAGTGCCGTCTCAACCGCCGCCGGGACCGCCTGCGTTGCGGTAGACGCGTCGATTGGGCGGGCGCTCGGGGATGGTGGAAGCTGCGCCGAGGTCTCCACAACGGCCCATGCGAAGTCTACCGGCGTCGCCGCGCGGGAATCCATAATCGACTTGCCTGAGATCAGCGACGGCGTCTTGCCAAGAAAGAGGACCTTGCCGCCGCCCTTGACCAGCGCCTTCAGCCGGTCCAGTTCCACTTGGGACAGAACATCCGCGTACGGAATGACGACTGTCCGATACTGGTTGCCGCTCATGGTTTCGAGATAGCCCGGCCCTGACTTTAGATCTTCGGCCAATGCGCTGATGTTGACGATGTCGAAGTCGATTTGCCGCTCGGCCAACAATCGTTCTGTCGCTACAAACGCCGTGTCGGCGGCCGAATCGTCCAGCCACATCGAACTCGACGGAATATACAGCGCAACCTGTGCCGCCGGACGCCCCATGCTCATCACATAGCTCAGGCGATGGACGTAGTCCATCAGCGCGGGCCAGCCGGGATCGCGCATCAGTGCCGAAGGGCCCCCTCGCGGGCGCGGAGGTGGCGCGGCAGCATTCGGAGCCGCAGGAGCCACTGTTGCCGCACTCGATGCAGTGCGAGCGGGCTGGATGGCCGCTCCGGAGGGGAGTGTAGCCCCGTACATCATGATCTCAATCTGATTGACCCCGCGTACCATCTCCTCGTTCAGAATGTAACGCGCCATGGTCAGATCGCTCGCGCCGCTTTCGGTAAACGCTCGCGGATGGCCATAGATGTGTGCCGCGCTGGAGGCGAGCCGCGGATAATCCGAGATCGTGTCGGGCGCTACCTGGTGATCGATGACATCGATCCCCGGTACCTCCATGTACTTCATAGCGCGTTCAAAGTCGCCCGTGCAGCGCACCAGCGACATCTCCCTCTCTTCGTCGTCCAAATGCACTTGGTACTCCACGCCATGCGCAGCGGCCCAGAGGCCTAACGGCTTAAAGAATCCATCGCGAAACATCTGCGAGTAGACATCCTCATAGTCGCCCATGGCGCGCTGCTCGGCATCCGTCAGCTTGGGAGCTGTAGGGGGCGGTGTGGCCGGTCGCCCGCCGAACCCGCTTTGTTGGGGCTTCGACATCACCAACACACCCAGGTAAGGCCGAATGTCGTATCCCTTCAACTGCTGGAAGGTGTCGAAGAACTTGGGCGTCCACGGCAGCCCCGGAATCGTATAGGCCGGCTCGTCGCCGCGAAAGCCAATAATAGTGTTGCCGAACAATTCCGGCATGGCATCGTAGTAGCCCTGGTGGGTGAACCCGATATACGCCGCCGTCGCCGCCGGATCCATGTAGTCCTCGATCGAATTCGAGCCACTGCTGACGGACGACTTCGGGTGCCCGCTGATGAAGATATGCGAGACCACGTACACGGTCCAATCGCCGCCTGCGGGGGCCGTCCAGGAAATCTTGCCAGTCGTCACCGCAACCGACATGTGCTCGTCGCCTGTGGCCCTGACCGCAACAGCCGACACTGCATCGGGGCTAACCGACCGGTTGAGCGATTCGCCCGCCTTCACCGGGATCCCTGGCGAGAGGCTGAGCCCCTGCATACTCAACTCGTGCTTCTCCATGGCGAACTTGCCGCCCGAAAACCCGCTGGGATAGCCGCCGTCGTCGACGATCCATATCTTCATGTCGCGTTTTTTGGCCTCTTCGGCGAACTGCTTGAAAAAGGCGAAGTATTCAGGGGTGAGGTAAGCGGTCGTCATGCCGCCGCCGGCCTGCGGCGTGACTGCATGGAAGCCGAGGCTCTTGACGGTGTCGAGGTCGTTCGCCAGGCTTTGGATGGTCACCGCGCCATTCAGACCGAAGTAGGGTTCTGGACCGTACTCGGGCGGAGGGTTCTTCCATGCGGCCGCAACAACGGCCGCGGTGGGCATCTGCATCTTCTGCCAGGGATTTTTGGCTTCGGTCGACTGTGCAAAGCAGGGTTGAGCGAATAGAACCAACACACATACAGCGATTGCGAACCAGGCAACGGCTGCGCGGTAATTCTTGCGATCCTGTGTGGTTGCAAATAGATTGTTCATCGATAGCTCCCCCATGGTGACGCGGAGCAAGCATACCTCACCGCCAAGGTTTAAGCCATGATCTGTTTCGTCGCCGCTGCAAAGTCGTCCCGGCTGGTCTCGCTCTGCGTTACTTTACCGATATCGACGGCGGGCTCAATGAAACCAGCCCGACCTGAGATGTTCGAGCACGGAACTTCTGTTCGGTTGCATCTCGGGTTGAGAGCTCAAAGGGTGTACGCTTCAATCAAGGGTAAAGGCAAATGCCGTGCAAGATTTGTATCCAGTTGGAAGAGGCAGTGACCGCGTCAGTGAGACCAGACCCACCGAGTATCTTGCTCGGGCTGAATCAATCTGGCATACGCAACCGCACCCGACAAAAGGAAGAACGGCAACTCAAGGCAAGGATGGTCCTTGAAAAGCACCAGCGATCATTCCACAAGAATGCAGGCAGTTCGGCGTCTTGATTGGAACCTGGACGGATTGCGAGTGGTTCCCGGCGCAAAAAATAGGCTCCCTTGTTGCGGGAGCCTGATCGGGTTTGATTGTACTTGTCCCGACAGTAGCCCCGCCACGGCAGAATACTGTCTCAAATTGCTCACCATGCCTATGTCGAGTACAGTTTGCCTATGGCGATGACGATGTGCAATCAGGTGTCTGTCCTCATCAAGAGCCGCTCTAACACGAGTTTCTGTGATGCGTGCATACGGAAGGAAGTCGGCTGGGGTAACCGAGCTATGGTGAACCACTCTACTCGGCACCTTGCAAGGGGCGGTGTTGTGCTTGGCTTCGCACGATCCGAAGGAAGATGTGGCGTTTGTGGTATGACTCGTCTCGTGATTCATGCTGAGAGTCCGAAGCAGTTCCCCAAACTACTTGCTTTGATGGGATAATTATCTTCCGCGACACGGGCTATGAAGGATCCTTTCTGCCCGATCACATGCCTTCCAGTCCCGGCGATCCTGGCAAGCTTCAGGCATACCCATTCGGCTACGGCTACATCCACGCGCTGATCAATTCCATTAACTCCGAGGTCTCTTAGTTCCGTTGGGGTTTGACCGGGAAAAAGTGAATGTGTAGGATGGCCTCATTTTTTTGAGTGGTGTGCGTCCTGCAATGGATATAACAATCTGAACAGGAGATGCACGCGGAGAATAGGAGTGGTCGAACTATGAAACTTCTGCAGCTGCTGGTTATCTCGAGCGTGTTCTTTGGTATTGCATTCAAAAGCACAGCGGATTCGCCGGCCACGCAGGTTTCTATCGTTGCAGATCCCTCAGCGGGCGCTCCCATACGTCACGGAATAGAAAGACTGGAGGCAGCCCTCAAGGCCAAGGGGGTACGCTATGAAGAGGTTTCGGCCCCTGAAGGAGCGCAGGGGCAGACGCTCATCATTGCGGGTCTTCCTGCCTCCTCAACAGCCATCGCCGCACGCGTAAAGGCCCTCGGTATCACAGTACCGTCAACGTCCGAGTCACTCGTCATCCACATGACGAAGTGGAAAGAGAAGCCGGTCTTGCTTTTGACCGGCTCCGATGATCGCGGCCTTATGTACAGCCTGCTTGAGGTAGCCGATCGCATTGGTTGGTCAACGAGTGTTTCGAATCCTCTAAGTGAAGTCCGCAACACCATTGAGTCGCCATCTGTGACCGATCGCGGCGTGACGATCTATACCATGCAGCAGGCTCGGTTTGAAGAACGCCTGCACGATGCGAACTACTGGCCCAAATACTTCGACATGCTGGCGAGTGACCGGTTCAATAGCTTCAGGGTGTTTTTTGGCTATGACACGGATGGATACATGTGTCCCGCATATCCCTACTTTGTGGACACCCCGGGATTCCCTGAAGTTAAGGTCGTCGGACTGAGTAAGGAGCAACAACAAAGCAATGCATCGGATCTTCATCGCTTGATTCGCATGGCCCATGACCGCGGTATCCGAGTCACATTGGGCTTCTGGTGCCACAACGCCGAAACCTCCACAAGTGCCAGGGTGGCTAGTCAAGGGCAGCCCGGGAAAGTGGTTGGGATGAAACCCGCTGATTTTATCCCCTATACGCAGGCTGCTCTCGCAACTATGCTGCGTGAGTTTCACGATGCCGATGGGGTTCTGTATCTGATGAATCCTGAATCGGGTCTGTCGTTGCAGGATGCGAAGAGCTTTTGGGGGGCTCTCAGCGCGAGCATGAAAGAAGCCGCGCCCAATATGCAATATGAAGTCCGCGCGAAAGGTGTCTCAGACGACATCCCCCAGCATGCACTCGATATGGGATTGAAGATTTGGATGAACACAAAGTTTTGGGCGGAGCAAGTCGGTCTTCCTTTCCCTCCCAGTCACATCCAGGAGCTCAACCAGTTTGAACGGCGGCACGGCTATGCCGATATGTTGAAGGTCCCGCGCGAATACGATTTGCATTACACGCTCTGGACATCCGGAACAACGCGCATCCTCTTGTGGGGGGACCCCGACTATGTAAAGCGCCTCACTGGGACCCTTTCCATGGGCGGGGCGCAAGGCGGCTTTGATGTGGCGGAACCGCTGGCCACGAAGATGCAAGGACACCCTCAGGACATGAAGCCGTTCGATTTGCTCACGCCGCAGTATCGCTATTACGACTACGAGTTCGAACGTTATTGGCATTTCTTCCAGGTCTTCGGCCGCCTTACCTACAATCCCTCTACGCTTTCTGAAGAGTGGGACCGCGAATTTGAAATGCACTATGGGAAGGATGCCGCTCCCTATGTCGAGAAGGGACTTCACCGCGCCAGTCAAATCCTTCCTCACATCACAGCCTACTGCTTGCCGGCGAATCGTTTTTCTACGGTTTCGGGATGGGCAGAAATGCAGAGAGAGGAAGACCTGGGCAATTATGCGAAGGCGGAGCCGAGTGACATAGGCCAGTTTGAGAGTTTCAGCAACGCCGCCAGCGATATTGTGGATGGGCATGAATCCGCGCTGATCTCGCCGATGGAAACCAGTCGATGGTTCGCACAGGCATCAAAAAATGTGCTCGTCCTTGCAGCGCAAGCCGAGCAGCACGCAGGTCCGCATCCTAACAAGGAATTCATTTCAACCATCGTCGATCTTCGGATTCTGGCGAATCTGGCTTCGTATCACGCTCATCGCATTCCTGCCGGCCTCAGTATGGCGCTTTATCAACAGACCCACGACCTGAATGCGCTGGATGATGCAATCAGTCATGAGAAGAGTGCGATCCAGGCGTGGCAGGGCATTGTTCAGGCGGCGGGGAACGTCTATAACTCCGACCTGATGATGGGCGCCGGAACTGACATGAGTGGAAGTTGGAAAGATCAACTCGTGAAACTCCAGAGCGGTCTCGCTGCTCTGGAGCGGGAACGCTCGCAGTATGTGCAGGAGACGCGGCGTGCAATCAGCCGCTATGATCTCACTTCCGGCCCTGTGCTTCCCGGTTATCAGCTGCTCAGTTTGTTCCATACAACCGACAGGTTTGGAGCGCAGAATGGCAGGAATCACATCGAATTGCAGGTTCCGAATGGTTCTTACGAGGTAACGGTAGGGATCAAGGACGACAAGATGAGTCACGGTCCTATGTGGATCGAATTGAATGGTGCCGAATACAGCGATGTATTCAGCGTACCTGCGGGACAAGAAGTAAAGAGAACAATGGAAACCTCTTCTGTCAACGGAAAGCTCACTATTCTCTTCGATAACGCTACCACCGCAGATTGGTATGCAAGCACGATCGCCATTGATCGCGTCGACCCAGTCATCGCGCATGTACCGGTGCGGAAGATGGTGCCTGGTAAAGATCTTGTCTTGCGTGCGTCGGTTGCCGGTATCGCTCCAATGACAGCAGTGCGCGTCTACTACGGCGACAGCCGGCACGGATTCACCCAGGCAGAAATGGAGCGAGCGCAGCCCCAACTATATCGCGCAGTTATTCCCGCCTCAAAGATAGCGGAAGGGATGTCGTATTTTCTCGAGGCTGAAGATTCCTCTGGACGCATCGCTACCTATCCTGACAATGGCCGCACCAATCCAATCCCAGTACTCGTGACGGCTGACGATCAACCGCCAACCCTGCGCCAGAAACCCATCCTGACTGCTGAACCCCAGCAACCGCTGCGCGTTGTAACCCAGGCAGAGGACCCCTCGGGAGTCAAATGGGTCCACCTTCTCTATCGCGGATTATCTCAACATCAGGATTATCAGGTTCTCAATATGTTGCCAGACGGAAAGCCGAATGAATACGAAGCGACGATCCCGGCCATGAACATCGATCCCAATTTTGACCTGATGTACATGTTTCAGGTCATGGACAATAAGGGGAATGGCAAGATATATCCCGACCTTGCGAAAGAGACTCCTTACGTCGTCGTCAAGGTCGATCATGCAACGGCCTGTAAAGCGTGCGCAGGTCAATGAGGCAAAGCGGGCTCGTGCGATCGCCTCGAACGATCTTCTTGAGTCCGCCGATAGTTGAAATGCAGACTCCGGATGAAGACCTCCGCCACCCCAGTCCGGTCAACTTCGGGAAGACTCTTATGTCCCGTTTTCTGAGCCTCTCGTTTCTGATCTCAATCACGATACTTCCAGCAACCGCCCAAACGCCCGACGTAAACCTAATGACGCGTCGGTGTAGATGCGGGTAGGATGGAGCGCGGAGTTTGAAGGGAAGGGATGATGCGGTGTTGCGGATTCATGTGGGTGGGTGCGGTTGCGCTTTCAATGAGCGGCATTGTGGGATTGGCACAGGAGGGTGTGATTCCCTCGGCGATCACCCAAAAGCGGCCATAGGTTATCACTTCAAAACCGGCCATAGAGAAACGGCCTAAGACATTCACACCGACGGGGGAAGTTAGCCTCAGTTGGCATGGGTAATGTCTTG
>Ga0181517_10002003_pt1 | contig 21609 bp, 6 predicted proteins | sample PEATcosm2014_Bin_31_FD_119748 | JGI IMG/M metagenome (GOLD analysis project Ga0181517, IMG submission 119748) | Peatland microbial communities from MTU Mesocosm Facility, Houghton, MI, USA - PEATcosm2014_Bin01_30_metaG | ecosystem: Environmental > Terrestrial > Soil > Wetlands > Peat | place... | reverse complement strand
TGCGCCCGTCTTCGAGCGCTAAGATCGCCTGCATCGCCTCTCCGAGGAGTGGATTCAATAGATTCTAGCAGGTTTTGCCGGCCCGCTTTTGCTGCGTTTTCCACGACCTTAGTGGACCACACCCGCATCGAGTGTGTCTTGCCCGACCAGGTGGTAGAGGCTCTCAATTCCCTGCCCCTGCGTACAAAGGAGCATCCCGACTATTTCTTCTCGTCGAGGGCTTGCACTGAAGAGATCAACGTAAACAAATGGCTCCGCAAAGTTGATCATCCGGATGACTATTCATCCTTCTCGGATGGGGCCGACGATCCCAAGAAGTTCCTTTAGTATGTGGATACTCTGACCGCACGGATCGTGTGCAGCGCCGATGCGCGAGGTATATAATTTCGCTCACGTGGACATTCTGGAGCTGGTCCGTCGGGGTTACGCTTCCTCAAGCTTCGGGCTCTGAAAAGTAAAAATGGCTGATTTCGGGCAGTCTGATAAGAAATCTGTGCCTAAAGCGCCCGGCTCTCCGGGCGTCGGAACCCCTTTTGCCGGCGAGAGTTCTTCGGGCGGCATTTCGAATCCTCCAGAACAGCCTACTCAATATGACTCGGATGCGACGATTGTGGACGCCGGACCGCAATTCGACCCCGATGCGACGATCTACGATCCGGATGCAACGATCGCGGATGCTGGACCACGATTTGATCCCGACGAAACGCTGGCGGACCCCGACGCGACGCTTATTGATCTCCATGCGGAGGCGGCGGATTCAGACGCCACGATTGCACCTGGAGTTCCGTCCCGGCGGCGGCCTCTGCCACCTTCGGCGCGCCGGACCCTTGATGCGCGAGCAAACGCAGGCCAATTCCAGATAGGCGATCTGCTTATCGAGCGTTATGAGCTTCTGAAATTGCTCGGCGAAGGCGGCATGGGCGCCGTATACAAGGCTCGAGACATCGAACTAGGGCGAGAAGTTGCGCTCAAAGTGATCAAGCCGGAACTGGCCAATAACCCTGAGATCCTGCAGCGTTTTAAGCAGGAGCTGATCCTCGCGCGCCAGGTAACGGACCGCAACGTAATCCGCATTTTCGATATAGGCGAAACCGGGAAGACGAAGTTCATCACGATGGAGTACCTGGAGGGCGAGAACCTCCATGAATTGATGAAGAAACGCGGCAAGCTGGAGGTCGCTGAAGCGGTCGACATCATGGCGCAGGTGGCCAACGGGCTCGCTGCCGCGCATCGTGAAGGCATCATCCACCGCGACCTGAAGCCGGGCAACATCATGCTCGACAAGGGCGGCCGCGTAGTGGTGATGGACTTTGGGCTGGCGCGCACGGTTGGCAGCGAGGGAATGACGCGAACCGGCGCGATGCTGGGCACGATTGAATATATGTCACCGGAGCAGGCGCAGGGCCTTGATCTGAAAGCAAGCTCCGATATGTTCACCGTTGGCCTGATTCTGTATGAGTTGCTTATCGGCGTCACGCCGTTTCACTCAGAAAGCGCCATTGCGAGCCTGGTCATGCGCACCAAAGAGCGCGCAATACCCCTGATCGAGGTTGACAAGAAGATTCCGGGCTCACTGAGCAACATTGTCAGCAAGTGCCTTGAGAGAGAGCCTGCGAATCGCTACCAGAGCGCGGATGAGCTGGTGAAGGATCTTCGCGCGTGGCAAGCCTCGGGCGGCAAATCGGGGGGCAAATCGCGTATCTCCGCTTCGTCCGCGCAGCTGCGCATGAACCGACTGCGCGAATTACCCTGGCCGCGGATTGGAATAGCGAGCGCCTTGGTTTTGCTCCTGACTGCTGGAGCTTCGTGGTATGTGATCAGGACCCAGCAGCATGCGCAAGCCGTGCCGCACGCCCCAGTTTCGGTGCTCGTTGGTGATTTTGAGAACCATACTGGCGACCCGGTTTTGGACGACACCCTGGAACCGATGGTCGGAGTGGCCCTGGAAGGCGCGAGCTTTATCAACGTCTTCAGCCGCGGTGACGCGCGCAAGCTGGCCATGAAACTTCCGAATCCCTCGAACAAGCTCGACGAGCAGACAGCGAGACGGATCGCCCTGAGCCAGGACATCAATGCGGTGATTACGGGCGAGATTAGTCTGCGCGGCGACGAATATGATATTTCGGCGATCGCGCTGGACACAGAGACCGGCAAGGTGCTGGAAAGAGCCGAGGTCACTGTCGCCAAAAAAGAGGATATTCTGAACAGCCTTCCGAAACTGGTGGCGCCGATTCGCAAAGCTCTGGGCGACCCCACGACCCCTTCAAAGCAGTTCGAGGAGGTCAGCGGAGGTTTCCAAGCCGCGTCCCTTGAAGCCGTTCACCAGGAAGGGATCGCTGTTGACGAACAGTTCGCAGGTCAATTTCAGGAGGCATTTGATTCGTTCGGAAAGGCTTCGGAACTGGATCCGAAGTTTGCGCGGCCCTACACCGGCATGGCGGCCATGGCCCAGAACCTGGGCAGACCCGAAGACGCCGTAAAGTACATGAAGATTGCGATGCAGCATGAAGACAGCATGACCGAGCGCGAACGCTATCGCAACCGCGGAATGTACTATTTCATCACCGGTGACTGGCAAAACTGCGTCCAGGAATACACTCAGCTGGTTACTCACTTCCCCGCGGATCGCGTCGGTCAGTGGAACCTCGGTAGCTGTTATGCGCAGTTGCGCGACGCGCCGAAGGCGCTGGAAGCAGCGCGACAGGCGGTTGCGATTGTTCCCAAGGGGGTTGCGCAGCGGCTGAACCTGGCATTTATCAGTTCTTTTGCCGGAGATTTTGCCGCGGGTGAAAAAGAGGCGCTCGCCGGGCTGGCCATCAATCCCTCAGCCACCCAGGGATTCCTGGTGCTGGCCGAAGCGCAACTGGGAGAAGGGGAACTCGACAAGGCGGCCGACTCGTACCATCAACTGGAAAAATTTGGCGCCTCGGGCATTTCTACAGCGACGGTTGGGCTGGCCGATCTTGACGCGTATCAAGGGAAGTATGAGGAGGCAGCGAGCCTCCTTAGAAGCGGAGCCGCTGCCGATGTTGCGGCCAAGAACCGCGATGACGCCGCGCGGAAATATGTGGCTTTGGGGAGTATCGAAGAGATCCAGGGCAAGCATGCGGCCGCGGTCTCTGATACCGACAAGGCATTGGCGAACAGTCAGACCACACAGATTGAGTTCCTGGCGGCAATCACCTACGTCGATGCCGGTGAATTGGCGAAAGCGCAAAAGCTTGCGACCAGCCTCTCGTCAGCGCTGACAAGCGAGTCCCAGGCTTACGGCAAGATTGTTACAGGCATGATCGCCCTAAAACGGAAGGATACGAATGAAGCGATCAGACAAATCAAAGGCGCGAACAACCTGATGGACACCTGGATCGGCCACCTCGAACTGGGGCGGGTTTACCTGGAAGCAGAGGCGTTTACCGAGGCCGACTCAGAATTTGATGAATGCGCAAGGCGCCATGGCGAAGCGATCGAACTGTTTTTGGACAACGTGCCGACCTATGCGTATTTTCCGCCTGTCTACTACTACGAAGGGCGCGTGCGCGAAGGAATGAAGAGCGAAGGGTTCGCCGACTTCTATAAGAGCTACCTCGCGATCCGTGGGCAGTCGACAGAAGATCCGCTGGTGGCCGATATCCGTCATCGCCTGGGCCAATAATCGGCGGCCGACGAGCGAAGACCCAGACAACAAAAGGAGCGCCGGGGTTCGCGGGCGCTCCTTTTTCTCGGCCCCTGACCGTTTCCTATATGCTCGCCTCTCGCTTGCGGCCGTTCGTCAGGCTAGTTTCCCGTGAGCGTGACGGACTGCGTGCCGGCCGACGTGTTGTCCGTGACGGTAAGGGTGGCGTTTTCGGTTGTGGTACTCGTGGGTTTGAACGTGACTGAGATGGTGCAAGTCTTGGTCGCCGCCAGCGAACTCGTCGAAGCGGGGCAATTGTTGGTTTCAGAGTAGTAGCTTGTGCTCCCCGTGATGGCAATGCCGCTGATGATCAATGGCGTTGTTCCCGTGTTGCTGAGGGTCACGTTTAGTGTGCTGCTCTTGCCTGGACTTACCGTCTGAAAATTGAGGTTCGGACCCAGGGTGGCCACAGAGTAAGTTGCGGCTACCGGCGTCGAACTCTGCATTGCGGCTGCATAGTTCGAGTTGCCCGCCTGATTGGCGATCACCGAGCAGGTTCCTGTACCGCTGGTCATCGTGAAAGTCGCGCCTGAATTAGTGCACACTCCGGAACTGGTGAAGGTCACCGCGTTCCCGCTGGCGCCGCCGGTGGCCGCCACTGTAAAACTGGTCTTGTAAGCAGCACTCGCCGGCGGGCTGGTGGTGTATGTGATCGTCTGCGGAGCCAGGGTCGCGGTTACGTACGTTGTACTCTGCGGCGCAGCCGCGTAGTTCGAGTTGCCCGCCTGGTTTGCGATTACCGTGCACGAACCCGAGCTGCTGGTCATCGTGTAGGTTCCGCTGGAATTGCTGCACACCCCGGAACTGGTGAATGTCACCGCATTCCCGCTCGAGCCTCCCGTAGCTGTCACCGTGAAGCTGGTCTTGTAGGCGGCACTCGGCGGCGGGCTTTTGGTGTACGCGATCGTCTGCGGAGCCAGGGTCGCGGTTACGTACGTTGTACTCTGCGGCGCGGCTGCGTAGTTCGAGTTGCCTGCCTGATTGGCGATTACCGAGCACGAACCCGTGCCGCTGCTCATCGTGTAGGTGGCCGAATCGAGCGAGGTGGCCGTGATGCTGCAAGAACCTGAACTCTTGAAGGTCACTGCGTTTCCGCTGGCGCCGCCCGTAGCAACCACGCTAAAGCTGGAATTGTAAGGGGCACTCATCGGCGGGCTCTTGGTGTATGTGATCGTCTGTGGAGCCAGGGTCGCGGATACGGTCCTGGTAACCGGCGTGGCTGCCGCATAGCTTAAGTTGCCTGGCTGGCTGACAGTCACCGTGCAAGTTCCCGTGCCGCTGGTCATCGTGTAAGTTGCGCCTAAATTGCTGCACACTCCAGAACTCGAGTAAGTGACCCCGAGCCCGCTGGTGGCCGTGGCCAACACTGAGAAGTTGCTTCCGTACGCGGCGCTCGCCGGCGGGTTGGTGACGAACGAAATCGTCTGCGGCTGCAGAACGGTCGCGGTCAGAATCACTGGCTGCGGGCTGTTCGGGGCGTTGTCCATAATCTCGAGGGTTGCGGTTTGCTGGCCGTAGAACGGGCCCGCGACAAAGGCGATGGTGATCGTGCAGTTGCTCCCTACCGCCAATGACGACGGGCAAAGATTGACCGCTACAAATTCGTTGGAGTTCCCGCCCTGCACAATCGAAAGGATAGGATCGGTGACGGTAACGGGCGTCGTTCCGACGTTTGTCACCGTGATGTTCTTGGTTGTGATGCTTCCCAGATTCACCGAGCCGAAGCTGATGTTGGACGGAACCACGGTGACCGCTGGGCCGTTTACAGTCTCAGTGACCGTCGGCGCAGCGGTGTAGTCTGTGCCGCCAGCCTGGCTGGCAATTACCGAACATATTCCGCTGCTGCTGTTGATCTTGTACGTTGCTTTGCCTGATGTTGTGCCCGTGATGATGCACGAGCCGGAACTCCCGAATGTTACCGCGAGCCCGCTGGAGGCCGTTGCTGCGACCGTGAAACTGCTGTTGTAAGGCGCCGTCGCCGGAGCGGGCTGGGTGAATGTGATCGTCTGACTCGCCTGTTGAACGGTCAAGGTTCCGCTGACGTAGAGGAAGGAGTAATTTGCCGAGAGCAACGAGCCGGTAGATACCGTAATGGGATAGGTGCCGGGAGCGCTCCCTTGCGTCGCGGCCGTCGACAGCGCCGGCAATCCAGTGACTGACGATGCGCCATCATGGCCGATGAAGCCGCTCAGAGTGTAGTTGGTGCCGAGAACTGCCGGAGTCAGGGATGGAATCGCCTGCTCATACATAATCGTGGGGCTGAATGCCGTCACATCGAGGACTGCCTGGTAAATCGTGAACGACTGGACCGCAGTGGCAGTCTTATACGTGCTGTTCCCCAGCGCGGTGGCTGTAATCGTGCACTTGCCCGCCCCGGTCGTGGTGCCGGTCGCTGTGGTAGCGCTTGTAGGAGTCACAGAGCATGGCTGACCGAAACCGGTAGCGAATGTAAACCCGAGTCCGGAAGTAGAACTCGCGCTTACCGTGAACCCACTGCCATACTGCACACCCGATAACGGCGCAAAGGTGATCGTCTGCGTTTGTCCACTGGAGCCGGAAGACTGGACCTGGAAAAATCCTGACACGGGACTTGCCGCGTCAAAGGTGCTCGAACCCGATTGCGATGCGGTGATGTTGCAGGTTCCTGTGCTGTTGAGGTTCACAATTGCCGAGGAAACGCCGCCGCTGCCGCCGCTCCCAAGCGGCGTAACCGTCTGACTGGCGACGGAGCAGGATCCCGTTCCGACAAAGTTCACCTGCAACCCGTTGGGCGCGCTGTTCGTCAAAGCAGTCGCAGTGATTGTGACTGGCGAATTCGACATCGAGACCGATCCCGGCAACGAAAGCGTGATCGTCTGCATGCTCTTCAGCACCGCCGGCGGCGAGGGTTGGCTCTGGCGTACCGATTCGTCGATCGGTACCCCAAGGAGAGTGGTGGTTATTGTGTAGGCTACGTTTCCGGAGATGGGACTGAAGTCGGTCCACGTCGTGCCCGGCGGATTTCCGCCAACTCCGCTTACGCTGCCGACCTCGACCGGCGCGGGGCCGCCCACGAGGCCGCGATAGATGGTGTAGGTCTGAACCACACCGAAGGCCGGCGGGTTCCAGGTAATGGTGACGTACGGCGGGGAGACTCCCGCCGGAGATGGCGTCATGCCAGGCGAAGTCGGTGGACGGACGACTGAGTTTGCGATCAGGTAATCCAATTCGGTGGTTGCGCCGCCGCCGCCACCGATGGTCACCCCGCCACCACCGCCGATCGTGACACCACCGCCTCCACCGATGGTGACTCCGCCGCCACCACCGATCGTGACACCGCCGCCGCCACCGATGGTGACGCCGCCGCCGCCACCGATCGTGACGCCGCCGCCACCGCCGATCGTGACGCCGCCGCCACCGCCGATCGTGACACCGCCGCCACCGCCGATCGTGACACCGCCACCGCCACCGATGGTGACACCGGCGCTGCTATACAAAGTCGAGTTCTGCAGGGATGCGAACTGATCGCTGGAGGCTCCCACCTGACGCAGGTCGAGGTTGATCACGTCGTTGTATCCCCGCAACGTCGTATACGCCGGGCCATCGAAGGCTATGTTCTGGCTATTCGACCAACTCGGCGAGATGGGGTCCAGACTGCCATTCACCCGAACCGACAAATCGCTCGGACTGTTCAGCGGAGTGCCGTCGCAATGCGTCGTGGCGGGGCTGGCTGTAGTCGTCGCGGAATTATATGGCTCATACCAGGACGAGGAGTACGCCGCAGCATTCCCAGAGGCGTCCGTAAGCGATGTCACATTCCCCAGCGTCTCGAAGTTCAAGGGTGTTTGGCCCGGCGCTTCCAGGCTCTGGCTCGAGTAAGTGATGGCTGCATTCGATCCCACCCCATCGAGCTGGAACAGGTAGTTCATCGTGCTCTCGTAGTTCGGCTTGCAGTTGGCTTCAAAGGTCGGGACGTAGCTTCCGGTTGTCGAAACGCTGTCGCGGTAGGTCCCACCATGTGTCAACCCCAGCGGGTGGCCAAGCTCATGGAAGAGCGTGCCGGCGATTACAGTGGCTGGTTTGCTCATGTCCTGGTTTGCATTCTGCGCCCACAGGCCGAGGCTGACGACTGAGTCGGATCCGCCCACATCGGAATAACCGGAGATGCTTGTCACGGTGCCGGACGTCACACCGATCGTCGGTTCGGGCGTTGTGCCGTAGGTATAACTCCAGTTGGGAAGTGCGGTCGAAGGAGTTGTGATGTAGATCGTTGTGTTCCCGCTATCACAGCCAGTGGGGATGTACACCCCGTTGAGGTTCGGGTTTGAGATCACTCCCGAAATTGTGATGCGGGTTGGACAAGCACCATTCAAGCCGGTGGTAACGAGGCTCGTTGTGGTTCCGCTTTCCGTAATCGACTTCAACGATCCAAACCAGCTGTTCCAGGCCGGTATCGCAAGAGAGTAACCAAACAGAACGTAGTGATAGCTATCCTTCTGGCCCAGCGGGAAACGAGTTGCGCAATTGGCAAGCGTCGGGTTCGCTGTGCAGGCACTGAAATTGGCCGGCCAAATCTTCGACAGTTCCACGCCGCCTTTCCATGCGACCACACCGGGTTGAGGCGCCGTATTAGTGCTGGGGAACTCGCAGAGCACCGATCCACTGTCGGTGCATGTGTACGTGCTCTCCAGAATCGCGTTTCCGGGTTTCAGATGGAGGTAAATTCCTTGTCCGGTAATAGGGTTGATGGTATTGAGGAATGCCTGTGTGACCATCGCCAGTGGATCCTTGCCTTGGGCGTCTGGGGCGGGATAGGTGTTCTGCTGAGTGAAATCGCACGTGTTGGTGCCTGGGACGAAAGCGGAACACATGTAGTCGAATTGAACGAAGAGATCCTGATGGCCGTGCACTGCGCCGGGCAATCCAACCCATGCTCCGCTCATTACGTCGTAATAGCCAGGGTTCCCGTAATTTGGATCGCTTATTGACGTGGGCCCTGCCTTCCAGGCATCCAGAATTCCATCGGCATCGCTGTTGTTGACCGGCGTGCTCAGAATCACGGCAGCATAACCGTTGCCTTCGCTCAGCGTGTCAATGTATTGACTCGAATTGCCGAGCGTTGGGGAACTCGAGTTGCTGTTCCAGCCTCCGCTCGTGGTGTAGAGGCTGGTAACTTCTCCCGTGCCGTTCGCCCCGCCAACCGCGTCGTAGAATCCCTGGAGCGCCTGAGGAATGTTTCCGGTGCCCGACGTTGGAGCTACGGCGCCGTTGTAAAGAACTACGGACTTGAGGGGGAAGTTCGGGGAGATGACGCGGTAGATGACAACGAGGCTTGCACCCTCGGGGACCTGCAGCGCGGGTCCTCCGTCGGGTAGAGAGACGCTGAATTTGCCCGAACCAACCCGCACTCCACTGGTCGAATTCGGCATAAGAGGAATATACGAGTTCACATTGGCCCGATATGCGCGCAGAGTTCCCGTATTCGTGCCGTCGGTAAAGTTGGACTGGTCGGCTCCGATCTGTTGCCCCGTGACCTGATAGTTGAGGAAGGTCACATTCGCCGACGAAGCCGCCGACGTATTCTCAATTGCTTCCCAGTACAGATACGCTGCGACAATATCGGCGCCATCAGGAACACCCTGGGTGCCGGGGGTGGTGCTGCTATCGGAAATCATAATGTTTCCAGTGGCTACGCCGTTTGCTCCCATCCCAAATAAATTGACACTGCCGGTGGCATAGTCGCCGGTGACAAAAAAGTTATTTTCGAGCGCAAGTTGGTCAGCCGCGGGCGGCACACCATTTGAGAGCACGATACTGACAGGCGTTCCAACATTGACCATTATCCCGGAAGTGGGATTCTGGCTGATCACATTGCCCGAAGTCACAGTGTCGCTGTATTGGCTTGTCACCGTCCCCGATGTCAGGCCGACACCGGTGATGGCGGTCCCAGCCGCCGTTTGCGTCAGCCCGACCACGTTGGGTGTAGCCACCTGGGTTGGCACGGTGGAGAGTCCGGCGCCCTGGACTGAAACTGCCTGTGTCGCACCTGTGGCGTTGAGAACATTGTCGGTCAGGCCAACCGTCTCGCTGAGCACTGTGCCGCTCGGAGGAGGGCCGCCCGTAGTCGGAGTGAAGTCAATGCTCAGCGTGCAGATGGCGCCGGCGTTCAGGACGCTGCTGGCCGTCGGGCAATCGGTGCTTACTCCGGGGGCCTCGGGAAAGTCCGTTGGATAAGCGATTGAGCTGAAATCGAGCGCAGTGTTCCCGATGCTCTCCACTGAGACCGTCTGGGGGCTGTCGGTCGTGCTGCCCACATTCGTGGCGCCAAAGGTCAGCGATGGCGGCTGAGACTGGTTGATCTTGAGGACCTGTGTGCCATGTTCTTCGGGGAGGTACACGTTGCCCTTGGCATCGACTGCGATGCCGTATGCATCAACATTGCTGATCGTGATCTGGCAGGCGAGATTCTGGATGCAGCCGGCGGGAACTTCCACCACTTTGGGATATTCATCCGCTACGAAGACGTCGCCCGCGGCGTCGACCGCTAAGGCTTCCGGTTGAGACCATCCCGTACCCACCTGAATCCAGCAACTGCTGTTGGCGCAACCGGCCGGAATCTCCACAACATCATGCAGGCCATAATCAGCGATAAATAAATCCCCTGCTGCATCGACGGCCAAACCGATCGGATTAGCGCTCGGTGGGTTGTACACCACGGCCTGGGCGCCGCCGTTCGCCGGAACCTTTACGACCTCACCGTTGAAGCTGGCGACGAAGACATCGCCCGCGCCATCCACCGCCACTCCCAACTGGGCGCACAGACCGCCGGGCGCGCCGCCATCGAGTGGGCATGTCGGGGTTGGGACGACGACTTGACAGCCGCTCCCGGTGCAGCCGGCAGGGACCTCAACCACCTCGTTCAGGTTGTTATCTGCGACGAAGAGATCGCCCGCGCCGTCGACTGCCAAGCCCTGCGGGTAATTGAGACCAACGCCCACCGTAGTCGGAGTGCCAGAGGCCGGTACCTTCACCACATAGTGATTGGCGCTATCCGAAATGAAGACGTCGCCTGCCGCGTCCACCGCCACGCCATTCGGTATGCCGATACTGTACGTTCCGGTGTTGATCGTGGACTGCGTGCCGGGGCCAAAGGCAATCGCCGGACCCTGGCCATTGCCGTAGATCGGCGTACTCGCCAGCGGGTTGCTAAGGCTGTCGAAGAGCCTCACCTCGCCCATCCGCAATCCGGGCGCAATCGGCGCGAAGGTGACGTTCACCGTGCAGGAATTGCCAGCAGAAACAGTGCTCGTGCAGGTGCCTCCGCTCGCCGCAGTGAAATCGAGACTGCCCGCGCCTTGCGTCAGAAACTGAGTCGTGCCGAAGGTCGTGGTTGCCGCAGCGTTGTAACTCATCGTGTAGGTATTGCCGCAGCCTGAAGGCGCGGCCGGAGGGCAAACACTGACGTTGCCGAAGGGACCATATTCGAGCACGCGATTGTTTGACTTGTCGGCCACGTAGAGATTGCCGCTCGAATCCAGGGCCGATGCCGCCGGATTAGACAAGCTGTTGGCGTTCGTGTGCGCGCTGGCGCTTGTGAAGCTGTTGCCCTGCCCGTAGACCCGCGTGGCTGTGGTGCTGCCGAAGAGATAGAACAGGACCCGGTTGTTAAAGTAGTCGGCCACATAAAGATCGCCGCTGCTGTCGAGGGCGACTGACTGCGGGCCAAGTAGGCTGTTGGCGCTGACCCCGCCGTTGTTCGCGGTGTTCGTTGTAAAGTTGCCGCCCTGCCCGTAGACCCGCGTAGCAGTGGTGCTGTTGTAGGGATAGAACAGCACGCGATTGTTACCGGAGTCGGCCACATAGAGATCGTTGCTCGAGTCCAGAGCGACTGCAAAAGGAGTGGATAAGCTGTTGTCGCTGATCCCGCCGTTGTTCGCACCACTGCTGGTGAGGATGCCGCCCTGCCCGTAGACCTGCGTGGCAGTGGTGAGGCCGGCGGGATAGAACAGCACCCGGCTATTCAGGGTGTCGGCCACGTAAAGGTTACCGCTGCTGTCCAAGGCAACTGACTGCGGGCCATTTAAGCTGTTGGCGTTGACCCCGCCGTTGTTCGCTGTGTTCGTAGTAAAAATGCCGCCCTGCCCGTAGACCCGCATTGCGGTGGTGCTGCCTGCGGGATAGTAGAGCACCCGGTTGTTATTCTCGTCGGCGACATAGAGACCACCGCTGCTATCTACAGCGAGACCGTACGGGTTATTCAAGCTGTTGGCGCTGATTCCGCCACTGTTTCCGCTTCCGGTGGTGAAGCTGCCGCCCTGCCCGTAGACCCGCGTAGCGGTGGTGCTGCCGGCGGGATAGAACAGCACCCGGCTGTTCTGCAAGTCGGCGACGTAGAGATTGCCGTTACCGTCCAAGGCGAGATTTTCCGGCTGATAAAAGCTTTTCGCACTGATCCCGCCGTTGTTTCCGTTCGGGGTGGTGAAACTGCCATTCTGCCCGTACACCACGCCCGCCGTAATGGGTTCGAGCGTTCCCGTCTGAGCCGCTCCTGGCACGATAAAGGCCGCGCTGACGCTCTGCGCCGAATTCATTGTCACACTGCACTGCGCAACCGCTCCCGTGCTCGAGCAGACGCCGCCCCAGCCGGCGAATATTGAAGTCCCACCCGCGCTCGCAGTCAGTATCACCGAGGTTCCGCTCGCATAGCTCCCCGAACACGTCCCCGAGCTGCAGCTAATCTGTCCCAGATTGTCGGTTACCGTCCCCGTGCCCGTGCCCGCAAGCGTCACAGTCAGCGCGTAACCCTGCGAAAAGTTGGCGATGATCGTTGTGTTCGCGTTCAGCGAAAACGAGCAGCTGCGGGTGCCGCTGCAAGTGCCGCCGCTCCAGCCAGTAAATTGTGAGCCGACGGCCGCCGACTCCGTACAGTTGACTGTTGTCCCTGACGGATAGGATGCCGACGAACAATTCGTGCCCGACACCGTACCACTACCGCTGCCGGCAGTGCTCACCGCCAGCGTGTAGTTGGTGGGCGACCCTGACGTGCCGTAGCCGCTCAGCGTAATATTCTGCGTAGCGGGGCTTCCATTCAAAGAGTTGTCTGTGACCGTCGCTGAATCGCCCACCTGGCCGACGACGCCGCTCTGCGGCTCGAATTCGAAGTTCTCATAGCAGGTTGCGCCGGGAGTCAAGGAAAACGAAGTGCACGTGGACGAGGGCTCGGAGAAGTTGACACCGGTTGAAAGGGTCCCAACCGAGCCAACCAGCGCCTGGTTGCCGATATCTTGAACCGTGACGGGGTCAGGGCCGATCCCGGAGCCGTCGCTTGTTGTGCCAAAGCTCACCGCCGTCGGCTGAGACTGCACGATCTCGAACGTCGAGGCAGAGACATTATGGACCGACGTACTTCCATCCTGGGTAAAGAAGATATCTCCCGCCTGGTCGAGGGCGAGTTCGCCGGGGTCGGGCGCTCCGCCGCTGGTGTACAACAGGATTTGGCAGCCCGCGTTCGTGCAGCCGGCGGGAACCTCCACCACGCCACCCGCGTCAATTTGGCTACCGATGGTGAGAGCGATGTCAGCCACGATCACGTCGCCGGCGGCGTCTACCCTCACGTCATAAGGACTCTTCCATCCGCTGCCGACATTGATCTGGCAGCCGGCCGTTGTGCAGCCCGCCGGGATTTCCACGACCGTTCCGAGACCGCTATCAGCGACGAAGACGTCGCCCGCCGCATCCACCGCCACGCCCTGAGGCGCAGAGCAAGGTGCGGTATTACAGTGCGGGGTTGGGTTGTACACCGTGCTCTGGCTTCCGCTGGGCTGGACCTCGAAGACGCCGAGGGGATTGTCGGAAACAAAGACGTCGCCCAACCCGTCCACCGCCAAGCCGACCGGGCCTGGGAGCGGAGCCGGCGAGGAATACACCACGGTCCCGCAAGCAGCGCTGCTGGTGCTACTGCTGACGCTGCTGCTGATGCAACCTGGCGTGAGCTTCAACACTTCGCCAAACCCGCCGAGGGGGTTTGATGCGGTGGTTTCCGCGACGAAGAGATTGCCCGCGCCATCGATGGCGACAGCTTGCGCACTGACGAAACCGGTCAGTGTGGTTTTCGCACCAGTGCCGTAGGGTGGCCCCCAAATCACTACGGTTGTGCCGGCGGCCTGGTACAGATTGCCCGACTCATCGGTTGTCATGCCGGTGCTACCGGCCAGGTTTGTCAGTGGAGTTACCTGGCTACTGTAGAGGACTCCCGGGTAGGTGCCGGTCAGCGCGGGACCAAAGGCGACCGCGGGCGCCTGACCAATGCCGTAGATATTCTGCGTTGCCACCACGGTGTTGCCGTTCAGGAGTTGCACTGCACCCAGGCGCAATCCGGGCGCTTGCGGGTTAAAGGTAATGCTCACGGTACAGATAGGGCCAGCGCAGATGCTGCTGTTGGGCTGGAACTCCTGGGTGATGACTCCCTCGGTGAGAGCCTGAGCCTGGGTGACGGTTGCCGACCCGACGATGATGTTCACCGAGAACGTGCTGTTGCACGGCGCGGGTCCGGACCCTCCGGGGCAGACGTCGGCCGTGGCGAAGTTCCCCGGCGCGAAACTCGCGCTCACATTCAGCGCCGAGTTCATGGTCACGGTACAGGTTGGGTTCGATGCCGAGCTCGCGCACGCGCCGCCCCAGCTCACGAATGTCGATCCGCCACTCGCATTCGCCGTCAGCGTGACCTGCGCCCCGTTTGCATAATTGCCCAAACATGCTCCCGTCACGCTGCCGCTTGATTCGCTGCAGCTGATCGCGCTGATATTGTCCGTCACCGAACCGCTGCCCGCGCCTCCTTCTGTCACCGTCAGCAAGTACTCGGTGCCGTATGCCAAACTCGTGCCGGTGAGGCTGGCGGCTTGCGCCGAAGTGTTATTCAGAGAGTTGTCGTTAAATACGGCCGAGCCGGTCAACGTAAACGGGGAGTTGCCGGTGTCCAAGCCGCTCGTTAAAGGATTGAAGTCGACTTTCAGGGTACAGTCCGCGGCCGGCATGAGCGAGAAGGCGGAGGTGCAGAGGGCTGGGGTGGTCGGAGTGGAATCGAGATAGAAACTGGGATTGTTGATAGCCAATCCCGGGCCGATCGAATTCAAGGACTGATTCCCAATGTTCTGAAATACGAGATATTTTGGACTGTCGCCGCTTTGGTTTGCCACGGACGATTCGGAAAAGTTCAAACCGGCGAATTGCTGAAGGATCGCGTCCACCCTATTCAGGCCATAATCTGCTATGTAGGCGTCGCCGCTGGAATCAACCGCCACGCCAAAAGGCACGAAGTTGGAGCCTAGTGAGAGTTCACTCGCGTTGGCCACAACGATTTGGCAGCTTGTGAGGATGCAGCCGGCCGGAAACTCTACCACTTCCTGGAGACCGCTATCGGCGACGTAGAGATCGCCCGCAGCATCCAGTGCGACGCTTCGCGGGCTTATCCATCCGCTGCCCACCGTGGTTGGTGTGCTTCCGCCAGCCGGGATCTCCAGGACCTCCGGGTCGCCGTAGTCGGCAATGTACACATCGCCCGCAAGATCCACCGCCAGGCCGCCCGGCTCGAATGTGCTTCCGCCAGGGTTGTAAACAACGATCTGCGATCCCGGATTAGTGACGGGGACCTCTACGACCTCCCTCAGGGACTGATCGCCGATAAATACGTCGCCTGCCGCATCCACAGTTACCGCCGTCGCGGCTGAAAGAGTCCCCACCGATAGCTGGCAAGACTGCTGCGAGCAGCCGACAGGAATTTCGGTCACGGAGGGCCCATACTGCCCGACAAAGACATCGCCGGCCCCATCGACTGCCACGCTCTCCGGAAAGTTCAGCCCATTCCCCACCGTGCTCGCGGTGTTGCCCACCAGTTTCATCACATTCCCGCCGCCGGTGTTGGCGACGAAGATGTCGCCCGCAGCATCGACCGCTACCCCCTCCGGAACCGACACGGGTAAGTTGCCTTGAACGAACGTTATCAGCGGGCTGAACGCACCCAGAGGCGCCTCGCCAGTCCCGTAGATCAATGTCGTCGACAAAGGGGTCGTGCTGTTGGTGCTGCTGAAGAGCTCCACCGCTCCCTCGCGCAATCCGGGCGCTTGCGGTGTGAATGTGACGGTGACCGTGCAGGTGCCCGGCCCTGTGACTATCCCAGAGCATGTGTTGCCGCTGACCAGCGAAAAATCGAGGCCTTGTGCGCCTTGTGTGACCACCACTGGCGTGCCAAAATCGGTGGTCGTCGAAATGTTGTAGGTCAGCGCTTGAGTGTTGGTGCACGGTGCCGGACTGGTTTGCCCCGACGGGCACACGTTAATGCCGCCGAAATTCTGCGGGGGGCCCCATATCCATGTGTCGTTGTCGCCCGGAAATCCGATATCGAACCCGCCAAACAAGACTACCTGTTGTTGCGCCGCATCGTAGGCGAGGCCGTTGGGGACATCGCGCGCGGACGGAGGGCCCGAAGCGCCCGCCGCAGCCCAATTGCTCCCAGTCCAAACATAGGTGTCATCTAAGAAGGACCTGCCGTCGTACCCGCCGAACATGAATACCTGACCGAGCGCGGCATCGTAATCCATACCCTGGTCATACCGCCCGTCCGGGATAGTCGAAGGATAGACCTCGCTCCAACTGCTCCCGTTCCAAAGCCAGGTGTCGTACAAATACCCCCCATTTTCCCCGCCACCCCCGCCCGCGGATATGCCGCCGTCGTATCCGCCGAACATCACCACCTGTTGGTGCACCGGGTCGTAAGCCATGCCCTGGCCATAACGCTGCCCGGGGCCGCTGGCGCCTTGGGTCCAGGAACTCCCATTCCAAATCCAGGTATCGCTCTTGACGCCGCCGGGGCCGTCTCCTCCGAACAGAACGATGCTTTGGGTGGCCGCATCGTAGACCATGGTCGCGCTATAACGCGCCGAAGGGCCTCCTGCTGCTTGGGTCCAGGTGCTTCCGTTCCACACCCACGTATCGCCGTAAGTGATCGGATCGCCGCTGCTGGGGTCTACGCTGTATCCGCCGAACAGCACCACCTGACCGGTTGCCGCATCGTAAGCCATCGCTGCGGAAGAACGCGGGGACGGGCTGTTGGACGGATTCGAGGGAGTCACATTTGTCCAGGTGTTCCCGTTCCAAGTCCACGTCTCGCTCAGGAATTGGGTGTTGTTGACCTGTCCCCCAAACATGACCACATTCTTCTGCGCCGCGTCGTAACTCATGGACTGGCTGAAGCGCCCAGAAGGACTATTCGCAGGCAGTTGCTGATACCAATTCGCCGCCGGGGTCTGTGCCTGTGCTGAGACACAAAAAGAGCCGAGCAACGCCAACGCCGCTACAAACGAGACAGCACGACGTTCCCGCGCGTCGCTCCGCTCCGACATTCCGAGTGGAGAGCTGCATTTCCGATCGCGGGAATTCTTAGAGGCGGCGGATGGGACTGCGAGACACGCATTGGTGGCGGAGCCAGCACGCTGGTTCAACATGTTTGAGAACTCCTGGGGAATCGGAGCTGCGGTGAATAGGCAACTGTCCGACGCGGAACTTTGAGATCAAAGCCGCGCAAAAAAAGCACAGTCGTCTCAAGCGGGGACAGGACACGACTGAGTTAAATCAGAATTAGAGTCTTTCCCTGTCTGCTGCCGTTGGTGTTCGCACTCTGCTTGTTGGCTCGTTCGGCCACTTTGGTATCTACAAATATCGGCGATCCAGCAGCAAAAGCGTGACGATTATGGCGTAGTGTAGCGCGTGAATCTGCTTTTGAAAAGTTAAGATTGCAGCGCGACGATTTTACGTAGGTAACTGGAAGTGGTTACCTCTCCCGCCGAAACTACCGGGAGAAGGTTAATCGAGGTCTATTGGCGGTCGACTGCAACCGCTGCGAATGCATCAATCGATCTTAGAAATTTTCCCGCGCGATTTCGCCGCGTTTTCAACGGCCTTAGTGGACTACGCCCACATCGCGAGCCGGCCAGTAGACGAAGACGGCCTTCCCGTAGATGAGCGAGCGGTCCACCGGCCCAAAATACCGGCTATCCTGCGAAATCGACCGATGGTCCCCCATCATGTAGTAGCTCCCGGCGGGGATAATCATCTCCGCCACGGACTGGTCGTCGCGATACTCCAGCGGGACATAGGGCTCGTGCAATAGTTTTCCGTTCACGTAGACCCGACCATGATCGATGCGGAGCGTGTCGCCAGGCAGAGCGATGACGCGCTTAATGTAGCTTCTCTGCGGGTCATACGATGCGGGATGCCGGAAGACCACTACGTCGCCGCGTTCGATGGCAGAGATGTGGTAGACGAACTTGTTGATGAAGAGACGGTCGCGGTCTTCCAACCGCGGCAACATGCTGGTGCCTTCCACGCGCACCGGCTGATAGAGAAAAGTGATGATCAGAACCGAGGCGGTAGCTGAGATGAGCAGATCGCGCAACCAGAGCGTAAAGCCCATGGATTTGCTTCGGCGCGCTGGCACGGCGCCGGTTACCGGCTGGCTGGAGCCGGAATCCGTCGCTGCTTGAGAAGTGGAGACATCGCCAGTTTGGGGTTGTATCTGCATCAATTCCAGATTACCCGGTATTGAAGCCGGTTGCACTCTGTCTGCTTGCAATGGTGTTTCAAGAATTGATACTTCGCAGTGAATCGGATTCCACGACGGCCGACGACTGACCCACGATCCGAGGTGCTGACCCTTTTCGGCTGCCGGCGAAATCACCGAAAAGAATTCCGAACCAAACAGGTTAATTACCCTTTCGGAGCTGACCTGGCCTCTTTTGGAGGATGGTGGCGGGTCCTGAAGAATAGTTCAATGAATCGATCCTCAACGAAAGTGAGGCCAATCCTGGAGGTCAAAAATCCCATGACGACGCACAAACCATCTCTCAAAGTGATTCCCGCAAATGACCACAAGCAGGTGAAAGTGCTCGGCGTCTGGAAATTTCGTTTGGCAGCGCCCGTGCTCTTTGCCGCTTTGGGGATCACGTTAGGCGCTCTGACAGGACTTGCCGTCGCGATTTTTAGCGCTCCGGCTGGCGCCACGGCAATTTCCGTCGTTTTTGCGAATGGCGATTCAACCAGCCTTGGCCACGACATGGCCTACGGCCCGACGCAGCAAGCTCATTTAACGGCCCTCGTTCAGGTTTCCCGCGCCGGCAAATGTGCCACGGATGTAGGCCATTTGGCCGCGAACCGGGCGGCGACAGGCACCCCTAAATCAATTCGCGTGGCGGACGTCGTGCGCTCGACTAATTCGCAATTGAGTTCCGGCAAAGCGCCAGCGGGCGGAAAAGCACCGATGACCCGAGTCGCTTATAGGACGCATCATCGGGCAAGGCAGGCGATCACACATCCCCTCATGGAGCCGGCGCTGATCGTAACAGTCAGCGATTCTCATGCCAGCCAACCACTTCTGATTGAGGCAGATGAGCAGCCAAATATCAAGAATAAGGAGAAGTCTTCCAGTTTCTATATTGAAGGGGATTTGAATGTGGTTGACTACGACGCCACCGCAGGGACGATTGAGACCAGCGACGGTAGAATCTTCGTCGTCGGTACCACGATAGCCGCCAGCAATGCGACCCCATGGGGCGAGTATCGCTCAAATCTGCACTACAGGTGCAGCCGGACTGGAAGCTGCGCACTGTCCCGTGCTGGTGCGATCGCGCCGAATGCCCGGCTGATTTAGGAAGACTTGCGTCGGGAATTGCAGACAGCTCGAGTACTGGCCGGATCAACTGCGAACTAGCTTACTCGCAGCCGAGGCTTCCTGGCGGGCACATGATTCGCGGACGATGGGAAGTCATGGGTCTAGGCTGTGTGGAGGCAGGCACGAACGAAGGCGCGGCTCCGGGCGGGCCTACACCGGCCAGATTTTCATCCTCCAGCTGCAGCGGCCGTTGCAGAACCATCTCGACCTGCGTACCAGTCGGAATATCCACATCGGCATTGCGCGTGAAGAGCGAAACCACGCCTACGGTGGCGAGGCCCACGCCCAGCCCTGCCAATCCGCCCTCAATGGGATGGCCCGACTCAGCCCCGCCGATCGTGCCCACCCCAGCTCCTGTCGGGAGAGCAATTTCCGCAGTGCGACCTGCATTTCGGCCTTTATCCCCGTTCTGCTCGATGGTTCCCTCCCCGTCGTTCTTCACGTTCTGGTTCTTTGCTCCCGGCATACTGTCCACAACTCCGGGAATCTCCACCACCGAGCCGTTGGGGAAAATGATGGAGGTAAAGTGCATGTCGAGCTGCGCTTTTCCTTTAATGCGTCCGCCGCGCTGAACCCGATCGACGACACCCTGCACATAGACTCCCGTAGGGATCATCACGCGGTTCCCCACTACGACGGGAAAAATTGAGATCAGATACACACCGTCTCCAGCCTTGGCGCTCCTGGTGTCGATGGCGCTCTTCAGCTGCAAAAGAACCTTGGTGCCCGCGGGAACGGTGTAAATCTTCTTTGCAGGAGATGCGGGTTCCTCGGCAGGAGCCGCGGGTTGGACAGAGAGGTTGGCGGCAGGCGGAGTTGGAGAAGGTGCCGCGACCGGCGGTGGAACGTCAGAAGTTGGTTCAGGCTGGCCCGCAGTCTGGGCGATGCCGTAGCCAGCAGCAACCGAGATCAGACCCAAAAAACACACTGCCCGGAACCATCCCCGCAGCGGCGCCATATGAACCCCCTATGGGATAGACGGCATTCTCGGACACAAGGATAGCCCGAATTTATCCCTCCGGCGGTGAAAAGTGCAGCGTCTTTACCGCGCCAGAGCCGCGCGCGTTACCCTACGAGAAAGCGATGACCTCCAAAAGCCACCCATCTGCTGACTTGCCTCTCGAAAAGACGGGCCGGTTTGCCGCTGCTCTCAAGATCCTGGGGGACGCGATTGCGGCACGGGCCTTCCCCGGATGCGTCTTTGGCGTCCTGGCGGGCAATGACGTCGTGCTTCAAGGGGCTTTGGGGCGATTCACTTATGAAGAAAACGCGCCTGCCGTGGCCGCCGACACCGTGTATGACGTGGCTAGCTTGACCAAGGTCGTGGCAACTACGGCTGCGGCCATGCTCCTGCTCCAGCGCGGGCAACTCGATCTGAATACGGCGCTGGGCGAACTTCTGCCCGGCTTTGTGGCCAGGCGCGCACCCGGAGACTTGGCGCGCACAGTCGCACTGCACCATCTCATGGCTCATAATTCCGGCTTACCGGGATACGTGGAGTTTTTCCGGACTACGACCACCCCCGCCGAGCTATTCGACGCTTGCCTCAAGCTCCCACTCCAGGCCGCACCGGGCACGCGCGCGGAGTACTCCGACCCCGGCTTCATCCTTCTGGGCAAGGCGCTGGAGGTCCTGATTGGCACAGACGTCGCTTCCTGGACGCACCGCGAAATCTTTCAACCGCTGGACATGGCGGCCACTGGGTTCTCCCCATCGCCGGCGGCATGGCCCACCATCCCGCCGACAGAAGTAGACTCCACCTTCCGCCATCGCCGCATCCAGGGCGAGGTGCAGGATGAAAACGCATGGATTCTGGACGGCGTTGCAGGAAATGCAGGCCTATTCTCCAATGTTCCTGACCTTTTGCGTTTCGCCAGCGCAATCCTCCACAGCGCAAAATCAGCCGACTCCGAGAAAAGCCCCTCCCTATTCGATTCGGCCGTATTGAAACGATTTGCTCAACGACAACCGCCCGAGGGCAGCTCGCGTGCGCTGGGGTGGGACACGCCGTCGCAGTCTTCGTCGTCCGGCAAGTATTTTGCGCGAAATTCCATTGGACATCTTGCCTACAGTGGCTGTTCCTTATGGATCGATCTGGACGCGGCGGTCGCGATGGTTTTGCTAACTAACCGCACCTGGCCGGATCGGCAGAACCAACTGATCCGCGAGGTCAGGCCGCTATTTCATGACGCTGTGCGCGAGGCCCTTTAGGACGCCTCTTTGGGGTTATAAATCG
>Ga0181517_10001999_pt1 | contig 21636 bp, 14 predicted proteins | sample PEATcosm2014_Bin_31_FD_119748 | JGI IMG/M metagenome (GOLD analysis project Ga0181517, IMG submission 119748) | Peatland microbial communities from MTU Mesocosm Facility, Houghton, MI, USA - PEATcosm2014_Bin01_30_metaG | ecosystem: Environmental > Terrestrial > Soil > Wetlands > Peat | place... | reverse complement strand
TTTTCCTTCGAACGCGCGTTCGTTAAGCGAGGATTTGGGGGTGACCAGACTCCGGAGAGCATGTGACAGTTTTCTTCGTTCCCTTTGTTTCCTTTGTCTACAAGAATCCCGCTTCTTGATCCCGCCAGCGGCGCCAACGGGAGCCGCCTCTCGAGCATCGACAAACTCAACCGGACCACCAGTCCGGACCTTAAATCCTGTGAATCCTGTGAATCCTGTGAATCCTGTCAAAAGGTTCTCGCCCAAAACCTCGCCGACGTGATTTGTTTTAAACCGCGGAATACTCGGAACACGCGGAAAACTGAATCTTTCCGCGTATTCGGCGTTTTCCGCGGTTCAATCTTTTCTCTATACTGGCATGGATTTTGAGGTCCCATGATTTACGCTTTTTTCCTTCGAACGCGCGTTCGTTAAGCAAGGATTTGGGGGTGACAAGCCTCCGGAGAGCATGTGACAGTTTTCTTCGTCCCCTTTGTTTCCTTTGTGTACAAAAATCCCGCCTCTTGATCCCGCCAGCAGCGCCAACGGGAGCCGCACCTCGAGAACCGACAAATTCAACCGGACCACCAGTCCGGACCTTAAATCCTGTGAATCCTGTGAATCCTGTCAAAAAGTTCTCGTGCCTCTTCACTAGCTTCGCGTCCTTCTGTGATGGAACTCGGCCCCAAACCCCGCCCTCTCAAAAAACCAAGTCCCGCTCACAAAAAAAATCGCGCCTCCCTCTTGACACTCAATTCATAGTGGTATATCTTAGGGATAGCAGTATGGATACCGCTAACAAATGGGTCGGAAAGCGGCACAAAACGCGCGAGCCAATTCGCCGGCGCGAACGGTCCCGCCGCACAGTATCTACGTTTCGCGCCCCGCGTTCTAACGTTCTAACGTTTCCCGGGAACGTCACCGCAGAATTGCGCATTTTCTCTACATTTTCCCCTTCACATTTTGAAAACACACACCACCGGCCGTTGCCGCTCAACCACTTGCGCAAAATGCAGGAGAAGACTGTGCAATTCCGCGTTGACATTGCCATCCCCCCCTTACGTTTTACGTTTTACGCCTTACGCGCTGCGTTTCGCTCATCAACCCATTGTCATCGCAGAATTGCACCGTTCCTGCACCGTTTCTGCACCGTTTTTCGATTTCACTTTTCATTACCCACCGCCCCTCAACCACTTACAAAACCATCCCCCCCAAAGTGGTGCAATTCCAGGGTGACATTGCTTCTCCCACCGTCCTGTCCACCGTGCCTTTAGTGGAGGCGGAAGGCTTGGCGAAGGCGGAAGCCCGGCGAAGGCCGATTCACGCCCCACGTTCTAATGTTTCCCGGGCCAGCGTCACCGCAAAATTTGACATTTTCTTTACATTTTCCCCTTCACATTTTGAAAACACACACCACCGACCGTTGCCGCTCAACCACTTGCGCAAAATGCCGGAGAAAACTGTGCAATTCCGAGTTGACATTGGCCAGGCAAGTGGCATCGGCGTCGCGCCGATGTGCTCCTGCCTTTCGATCGAGGCAATGCGGCGAGATCAGCTCGGGCGGTTCTCACCCCGTTTCCCCAACATCCCCGGTCGGTTGGCATCTTGCCAACCCACCGCCAACCGACTGCCAACCTGTGCCAACCTGTGCCAACCTAAGGACGGCATAAACGAGTGATTTTTTTTCCTCGCCAACCAATAATGCCCACCCCGAAACCATGGATCCGACGAGCGGAAAGCGCGGCAATGCCGCGCGCTTACGTTTTACGCACTACGTCTTGCCGCGCCGACCTGTCGCCACCCATCATGTCTCGCGCCCCACGTTCTAACGTTCTAACGTCTTGCCGCGCCGAAGCAGAGCGGAGTCGGGTTCACGCTTCATCGTTCCTTCGTGAGTGTCCCGCCTTTGTCCCGGGACATGTCCCGGGTCCGACCTCACAAAACGCCCGTCATTATTGGTTTGTCCCGCTGTCCCGGGTCCAGAGGGGGGTACGCCTCTGCACCCCCCTTCTTCCTTGTCCGGGATTCCGGGTCCATGCTCCACCCTCATCTTGAATCCCCGACCCCGGAATACGCCCCTTTGTCGGATTTGCCATTTTTTGGTTTTCTTTCGCCAATTGGCGGGGTATGTAAAGAGCGCAGCCCGACGCCGCCGACGCGGCGGGGCGGGCTTTTATATGCCGCGTGTCAAAACTGAGTCGCTCCAGGAAGGAATGCGAGTGGCGATCGATGTCAAAAACATCGATAATATGCTCCTCATTCCCTCGGGCGCCGAGCTGACCGAGCGGCATATCGGCATCCTCCAAGCCTGGGGCATCGCCGAAGTCGAAGTCGAGGTTTCGGCGAGTGCTCAGGACGCCGACCCGCTGTCGAAGTTTCAGCCCGAAGTCCTCGCCAATTGGACCGCTGAAATCAAAAGCCGCTTTTGGCAAGCCGATGAGACCCATCCGGTGTTTCTCGAACTCGTCAAACTGGCGCTGCGCCGCCGCGCGAGCAAAGGCCACTCCCCTTAATCATCCGTTCCTTTCCTAAATGGCTCCCACCCTTGATTTCCTGGTCAACGCCGTGCCCTCCAGCCTCGGCGCCTACCAGCCGGTGCTCGAGGAAATCGAGGCGGCCCTCCAGTCGCCCCAGTGCAGCCTGGCGGTGATTGGCGAATCGATCGAAAAAGACCCGGACCTGACCGCGCGGCTGCTGCGCCTCGGCAATAGCTCCTTTTATGGGTTCTCGACACGGCTTACGACCGTCACCGAAGCCATCAGCCTGATCGGAATCCAGCAGGTCCAGGACCTGATCCTGGCCTCGAGCATTGTCGATCGGTTCGCGGGTGTGGCCGAGGATTTCGTAAGCCTGGAATCCTTTTGGCGTCATTGCCTGGCCTGCGGCATCGGCGCCCGGCTCATCGCCCTGGAACGCAGGCTTCCCAAGCCCGACAAGTTTTTCGTCGCCGGCCTTCTGCACGACCTCGGCCGGATGGTGCTCTACTCCCAGGCGCCGCAATGGGCCCAAAAGGTGTTCGAGCTTTACCGAAGCGAGCCCATGCTCTTGCGCGAGGCCGAAGCGCGGGTCCTGGGCTACGACCACCAGCAGATCGGAGAGGCCCTCCTGCGACATTGGAAGTATCCCCTCAACCTCGTCATCGCCGTCGGCTTCCATCATGAGCCCGGCGGACCTAAGATCGCCCGGGAGGAAGCCGCCACCGTCCACATCGCCGATCATTTGGTGAACGCGATGGAAATCGGCAGCTCCGGCGAACGACGAGTGCCGCCCCTTCACCCCGAGGCGTGGAAAATGCTCGGTCTCACCACCGAAATCCTCGGGCCGATCATCAACGGCATCGACGAGCAGATCGAGGCGGTGCAAGAGGCATTTCTCAGCAAGAAAGCCCAACCGCCGCCGCTCGTCTGAGCAAGCCCTCCAGTGTCCAAGCATGACTGATACGTTCGATTCCGTCTATCCCGACCTTCTCAAGACTGGTCTGGGCAAGCTCAGCCAACTGGATGCGCGGCGAGAACTGCTGGCGCTCTTCTCGGCTCTCGAACATCTCCGGCGCGACCTCCACTCTCAGAAAGACACCCCCGGCATTCTCCAGGTCACCCGGCAGTATGTGGCCGGATTGAACCTCTTCCGCGCCGCCGGTTTCTGGCTGGTCAATCCCAAGGACATGGGCTTCGAGCCGGTCCTGGTGACGCCGGATGAGGAGAAAGAGCCGCTGGTGCGGATGGTCGACCGGGAGATCAAAACGGGCCGCTTTGCCTGGGCCTTGCGGCAAGGGGGACCAGTCTTCTTTGCCGCCGATCCGGCGAAGGCTCGCATGCCTGCGGGACGGTCCGATGCCCGGCCAGGGGATGGCGGGGGCCGTGGGGTCTTTCATTCGTTGGCCGTCTCGAGCCAGGTGGTGGGGATGTTCTGCGGGCTGCTGCGCAACGAATTGGCCCCCGTGAACGAGACCGCCTTCAGCCTCCTGTCGGTTCTGCTGGGCGCCGGCGCCGACGCGCTCGCGACCTTGCACAAAACCACCCAGCTCACCACCCAGGTCGAAACGCTTAACGGCCTCTTGCCCGTCTGTGCCTGGTGCAAGAGAATCCGCAATGACAGCGGCTATTGGGAACAGATCGAGCGCTACATCACCTCCCATTCCGCCGCCACCTTCACCCACAGCATCTGCCCCGAATGCCAGAAAAACTTCGAGGCGGGAATGTGAGGAACCCATTGCCCTACCGGACAGGCTCTAGGCGCGCGCTTCCCTGGCCGCTGTCCGAAAGGGCCGTTTGACCCTCCGCCGGCCGAGAGGCGGCGACCCGTTGCGCCTCTGCCGGACGCGCCTTCCCGGCCGAGAATCCCGGGATCGGCGGGTAGTAGTCAGTCCGCGTCGTCAGATAATAGGCCAGTGCGGCCAGCAGCACCACATTCACAAAAAGCGACGGCAGCAACAGCGTCCGTGTATTAAAAACCTGCGTGATTTTCATAAGTTTTGCCATGAGAACCAATCCATCCAATTAACACGCCGGAACTCGACTTTGTTTCAACCCGTTCGTCCGGCAGGGTTGCTTCGTGTTCCCAGCTCCCTCTCCACCCTTTCCCGCGCCCACCCATGGCGCAGCCCAGCTACACTATCGAGACTGCCACGGATCGGATTGCTGGCTATTAGAATTGCATGGCTGGTTTGTAACCGGGTGTTGTCTTACGGCGGGATGCCTCCGTGTTCTCTTTGCCTGGTTGGTGCGGAAGAAAGGCCTGCATTCACCGCCGCCCAACCTACTTCCATTCAGCGCCCCTTCAACGCTTCCAGAAGCCGGGCGCGGCGATCATCGGGCAGGTTGTTCATCGCTTGGATGATGCCTCGGGCGTCGGCGCGGTCGTCAGCCGACAGGGCTGAAAGCTGTTCGCTAGCTTGCGGGTTGCTCCAGGCCAGGCAGCGGATTTCGGTTTGGAAGAACGGCTGGCGCCGTGCGTCGGACGGCGGGAGCGAATTCAGCCAGGTTGTGGCCGCGTCGGGCTGTGAACTCCACCATTGTCCGAACGCAGCGCTCCCGGCCTCGATGCTATAGCTCGCGGGCAGACTGCCGGCCCAGTCGAGTGCCTCGGATGGATTCTGCTGGGCTAGCTGGCGAGCCAGGGTGGAATACGCCTGTGTGGGAATGGAGGCGCTGTTGGCGCTGCTCAGGAAGGCGGCCATGGTCCTGGGATCGGAAGTGGACCAGCCCCATTCAACTACTTCCATCACTCGTTTGAGCGAGTCCGAATCGAGAGTGTTGAGCCAGGAAACCATTTCCGGCGTGACCGCCTTGTCCGAGGACAATCCTGGAAACCACTGTTTCGCCACGGTTGCCGCCGCTTCGCTCCGGGCGAGTGACGGGTCCATTTCAGTCACCAGCCCCACCGCGCTCATCAGGTCTTTGGCCGCGGCTCCCTTGATGACTCCGCCCACCGCTTGTGCCAGGCCGCTGCCCGCGAGGTTCTCTTGGCACCAATCCAGCGCGCCGGCGCCGTCGTCCTGAGCCCAGGCTTCGACAAACGCCGGGCTGAGGCGGTTGCGTGTTCGGGCATCAGCCTGGCCAAGCCATTCGGCGGCCTCCTCCAGGTCCTGCCCGGCCCATTGCTTCAGGGCCGACGCGGCAAGCGTTGAACTGAGTTGTCCCGGCTTGCTGGCGGCGAAGGCCAGGGCTGCGGCCGGATCCGTCTTGGCCCACTCCTTGCCAATCGTCTCCATGCACAACTGCGCCACATACCCAGCAGAATTCTCCAGGGTGAACTCCGCCGCGTGGCGGGGATCGGGCGCAGCCCATTTCTCGACGCCGGTCATGAAGGGCCCGAAGTTCTCGATGTGCCATTCGGACATCAAACGCAGTCCGCGCTCGACGTCGTTGTTGAAAACCTCCGAGGCCACGCTGCTTTGCCATGCCCGTCGCGTCCCGAAGTCGCCCGGCTCGTTCAAGGCCGCTATGGCCCCCTCGGGATTGCTCTTGGGCCATTCCTTGAAAAGCGCGCGTGACAACTCGGGGACGGGCAGCGAGGGACCGCCTCTGGCCGCGGCAACAAGCGCATCGAACAGGTGGCGTGGGGCGATTTCTATCCACCGCGCGGCTACGAGCCGCAGCGCCGCCGGATTGGCCTGCGCCAGCCGCGCCAGGCGCGGGAAGTCCGACGGAGCAGCCTTCTCCAGCGCCTCGAACCAGTAGAGCCAGCGCGTAACGCCGGAGGACTGGGAGAGATCCCGCTCCAGTTGCGTGGTCAGCGGAGAGTCGTCCAGGGTCGGAAGACGCTTGCGCGATCCGAAGGCCTCCATCCCCTGCGAGTGCGCAACCGCCGATCGCGCCGGCGGATTGGTGTGGGAGACCGCGACTTTCGCCCGCCAAAAAGCGCCGACCGCCAGGCCGAGGCCCGCGGCGGTGAAAATCAAAAGCAAGCGCAACAGAATCCTCATGGCCTAATGTGTGTTGGATGTTCGAGCCGGCTGGGCGATGGCGGCCTCGATCTCCTGCTTTGTGTCCGGCGAAAGCGGGGCCGATTCGACGCATTGTCGTGCCGTGGCGGGATCTTGGGCGGCCATGGCTTTTGCGGCGCAGGCGGCGGCCTGATTGCGCTCCCCCGTGTCGCCAATGCTCAGCGCCCATTGCCAGGCTTCGCTCGGGTGCTGCGCGGCAACCGCCAGCACCAGCGACTCGGCACTGCTGTCTCGCTCCGCCCCGGCGGGCAGGGAGGAAACCCACTCGGCGGCGCCCTGGGCATCTTTGGCCGCCCAGGAGGTGACAATGGCGGCGTCCGCGCCATCCCGATTCGCGCCGGCGGGCAGTGATTTGGCCCAGTCGATAGCTTCCTCGGGAGATTGCTGGGCCCAGGCGCCCGCCAGCGACGCGGTGGCTTGCGCCCGCGCGGCGTCCGGCAGGAGGGTGAGCCGATCGCTCCATACCTGCGGGTTGTCCAAGTTCTCTGCGCTGAGAAAGTGGAAGCCTGCCTCAATCAGCGGTTCACGCAGCCGCTCGGGCGCCTCCGGCAGAAGCGTGTCTATGCGATAGAGTGCGTTGCCCCCATTGCAAAGGGCCTGGGCAAGGTCTTTGACCTGCGCATCGCCCTGCAGGGTCAGTGGCAAATCCGCCTCCATCTCCAAAGCCAGCGCCGGGTCTTGCCAGGCAGCGCTACGCAACACATCTCTCTTCAAAGCGGCGGTAGCATCGTTGTCAGGCTGCGTCTGAAGCCACTCCCAGGTCGCCGACCGTTGGCCCGAGGCGGAATTCAGGAGCGCATTCTCGATGGCGGGCTCCAGGGCGCTCAGCCGGGGGCTGGCCGCGTTGGCGCTGAGAAATCCCGCCGGATCGGCGTTGAACCGCTCGCTCACTGCGTTTACCAGCCCGTAAATGTCCTCCTGTCCAAATCGGCCTGGATGCGCGGCCAGCCAGGTGACGGTCGTGTCGAAGTCTGCCTGGGCGGCAGCCTGTAGCACGCGCGCGCCGGTGCTCGAGGCGAAGTAAGCGTACCTGCCGCCGGACGGCACTATTCCCGCTGACTCGAGGGCTGCCACCGGATCGACGGCGGCTTCCCCAACAAGCGCGGCGCGGAGAATTTCGTTGCGATCAATTCCATCCGGAAGCGCTCTCGCCCACGCGGCGGCGCCGTTGAAATCGCTCTTGGCCCAAGCCAGCGCCACGCCCGCCAGCGCCTGCTCGCGGTATGGGCCGGTGACGGCTTCCGCGGCTTTGCGCGCGGAATCCAGGCCGCCCTCGGCCAGAATGGAGAAAGCATCGCGGACATTGGTATCCCAATAATCGTCGTCAGTCCTTGGCAGTCGCGAGGCTATTTCCGGCACGCGCGAAGGGGCCTGGCGGGCAATCTCCGGCAGGCAGTCACGCGCGGTCTTTTCCCACCCGGCACCGCCGGCCAGCAGCGCGTCAATGGCCGCATTGGGATCGCGCGCCAGCCACTCCTCGAAAAGCTGACGCCGCTGGCTTGAATCCGCCCCGCTGGCAAGAAAGAACTTGAGACCGCCGGCCGGATCGACCTGTGCCCACTCGGCGATAAGCGCGGAATTGAAGGCCCGCCGTTTGAACGCATCCTTCATGTCCGCAACCGCTTTGAACAGAGCGGGCATCGCTTGCGCGTTGGTTCCGTAGCGCTCGTGGAGCGCGCGCCACTCGGCAAATAGAGCGCTGTCTTCGAAAGTGGCGCCGGGCCTTGGTACGGCCGGCTCTTCTACCCCGGGCCGGTGAAAAGTCTTCGCCGCGCCGGCCGGCGCCTCGCCCGTGCGCAGATGGTAGCCGATGGGGATGCAAAGGACGGCGACAATCGCCGTAGCGGCTAGAAGCGCCTTGGATGTGCTCATGATAGCAAGCAGGGGAGAAGTGGGAACGGCTGCCGATGACGCGCCGGCGGCGAAGGCGCTTCCGGCCACAGCGGAAGGCGTGGCCAGCGCGCCGATGGCGACGGCGATCGTCGCGGTGAAAATGGCCGTAGGCCCCGTGCGCGTGAGGACGGTTTCAACCAGACCCGACATTTGCTCGCGAAGCATTTCACGCCCGCGGGCCAGGCGCTGTTTCACGGCGTCCTCGCTCAATTCCAACGCTTCGGCGACAGCGTGGACGGACTTGCCCTCGCGGTAGAAGAGTACGAGCGGCAGCCGGTAGTTCTCCGGCAGCCTGGCCAGTGACGCGCGCACCAGGGCGGCTTCTTCTTCGGTGGCGGCGGCTTCGGCCGGACCCGGCGCCCCGTCCACTACCGCCAGCTCTTCGCTCAGTTCGAGATGCTCGCGGCTGCGCCGAAGCTGTCCCAGGGCCGCGTTGCGGGCGATTTGTGCCAGCCAGGACCGCAATCGCTCCGGCTCCCGAAGTTCGTCGAGTTTTCGCCAGGCAATCAGGAAGGCTTCCTGGGCTGCATCCTCGCTCGCCGCAAAATCTCCCAGAATGCCAAGGGCAATGCCGCAGACCATTGCTTGGTGCCGGGCGACAATTTCCACGAAAGCCTGCTTGTCGCCCCGCCGTACCGCGTGGACCAGGTTGGCGTCCGCCGTGGGCTGAGAGTCCTGAGAGCTATCTGGGCTCGGAGTTTTCATTCCGGTCTGCCATTATGATGCGGCAAACCCGGCGCCGGTGACACAGAATTTCTGTTTATTCCCCGGGCAGGATACGGCGGGCTTTGACGGCGCGATAGCGGATGACTGTCTCGTTCATGTCGTTGTACGCGCCTAGTCCCAGCAGGCTGTCGCTGGAGAGTCCCAGCTTTGACTCGGGCGCTGCTTGCCGCAGCACCTCGACGCCGTTGACCCAGGCGTCGGCTTTGCCTTGCCGCAGGCGAAACCGGAAAGTGTTTGTGCCATCCCGGTTGAGTGTTGCCGGACACAAGACTTGCCGCGTGGTCCAGCCCCGTGAGAAACTCGCCACCTGGCCTTCCGCCGCATTCTGCTTCATCCGGAAGCCAAACCAGGTCGAGCTCCCGCCGTCAGGCAGGCCGATGAGCAGCCCGGCCTGATAGTCCTCGCTCGTGGTGCGGACGAGTTCGAATTGTCCGGTGACTTCGAATTCCGCGCCCATCCGCGTGCGGCTGTAGAAACCGTGGCCGCGGTGGCCGGACTCGACTTCCACCGCGCCATCTGGAAGCCAGCGCAGCTTGTCATTCTCAAGGTTCCAGTTGGGATCGCTTTGGTTCGCGGGCAGCAGATCGATCCATTCCCCTTTGGCCAGGCGCTGTTCCTCCTGCAAGGCCGCCAGGCGCGCGAGGCTGAACTGGCGGGTGCGTTCGTCGGTTTCGGCTGAGGCGTTCAACTCGCCATAGATCCGGATCGCCTCGGGCAGCCTCTCCTCGCCGCATCTGGATTCGGCCTCGCTAACCTTGGCCGCGGAGCTGCCCGTCAGGGCGGCCACGTGCAGCGGCATCAGGGAAAGATCGGAGCCCCACCCCGCCAGTTTCTCCGTGACAGGCTTCCAGTCCAGCGCCTCCAGTTGTTGCCGCGCGGCTTTGTAATCGCCCGCCAGGTACGCCACCGCCGCGTAGGAACTCCGCCAGCCGCTCTGGTAGTGCTCCTGCGAAGGCTCCGCCACGTAACCCTCATACATCTGCTTGAGATGCGGCCAAATGTCGGGCCGCCCATAAAGGTGTTCGCCGGCTTGCAGTTCCGTGTCCGCTTCGACGTCGGAAACGCAGTCGAAGAGTTTGCGCGGCACATCGGTGTCGAAGCGTTTTGTGTCGACGGCCCGGATGCCCAAAGCGATCAGCGCTTCGTAGCTGCCGTACCATCGGGGCCGGAGCCCCCAGCGAAAGTTGGACCATGCCGTCGGGTAATCGATCTGCGCGCGTGTGGCGCGGTCGAACCACGTCCTCATCTCCGCGGCGCCGTTCTCCCCCATCGCTACCACGATCATGCGAGCCGGAGCCAGCGGCCGGTCCGGATGCAGCTTCCAGGCCCGGGTCAGGACGGTCCGTCCCCGGGCCAAATGCTGCGAGAAGCCCTGCCAGCCTTGGCTGCTTACCGAGTCTGACCACCCGCTGCCGCGCGCCCGCCACGCTTCCGTGATTTCGCAATCCCCTTCCAGAACCAGCGCCAGCCAGGGATAACCTTTCGCATCGCGAACCGTCTGGCACAGGGCAGGGCCGTTTCGCCCCAGGAAATTGTGCCCCCAGCCGTTGACAAGAATCTCCGCAAGCTCCTCCTCATCGCCCGGCTGCAGGCTGCCGTCGGCAAACGCTTGCCGGAAATATTCCATCGCCTTCTGGTCGAGCGTGCGAACCCGAGACGATCGGGAGCCTAACTCCGAGGCGAGTGACACCGTGGCATACAGCTTCGGGTAAGCCGGGTAAGGCGAATTGTCACATGCGGCGACCGCTCGCTCCAGGCGCCGGGTCTTCTCGCGCAACTCGACGGCAATCGAGGCGGCCACGGTGAGCACGATTGGGTCCTGGCAGTCGGACCGGGCTGCCAACTCGTCGCCCAGTCGTTCCGGCGAGGGCAGGTTGGTCGGCCCGCCGAAATTGGCCGCAATCCAGGACTCGATGAGCTGATCGGCCTCGCTGTCCCAGGCTGCGGTGTGCGGGCCGTGCTTGCGGTAAGCCTCGAGGTATTGGCGGACCCGGAATTCACGGCTCCGTTGGCGGACAGTCTCGGCCGTCAGCGAGTTCGTGCCCGCCACAATCGCTTTATCCGCCACCTGTTTGGCCGACATCGAATTGGCCAGACCCCTCCGAAAACCCTGGCGGAATGTTTCGAAAAACTTAACCATTCCGACGCTCACCATCGTAATGGCCGTGATGCCCACCAGCGCAGCGGCGACGATGGCCCAGAATACGACGCGGTCGGATTTTCTCTTGGCTCGAACGACTGAATCCGGGATGGGGGGCGGCAGCGGGCGGGTGGCTTTTATGCCCAGCACCGAATCGAGCGGCGCCCAGCCTGTCATGCCCTCGCACCACACCAAATCGCCTCCGGACACCTCTCCGGCCCCGCGCCGGCGCCGCAGCTCTTCAAGGGGAAAAACGCCCACGTTCTGTCCGTTCCGACACAGGTGGTAGTCCATAGGTCACCGCGGTTATACCGCCGTTTTTCCCGGACGGCAAGAACGACGCTCTGGAGTTTTCGGCTTTCATTGGCAAAGCGGGTGGTTTGTGGTATGGAGTCCGGCGAATAAAAACACATATGAAGCTTCCTTTCCTTCTTCTGGCGGGACTGTCCTGGCTGGCGATCACAGCGAGCGGCGCGGAGAGTCAGAAACCTCCTGTTCGCATCGCCATCATCGGCGCCAGCCACGACCACATCAACGGGTTCATCCCGCGCTTGCGCGAGCACTCGGAGATTGAGTTGGCAGGCATCGTCGAGCCCAACCACGAACTGGCGGCCGCTTGCGCCCGCCGGTTCGAGCTTAAGATGAATCTGTTCTTTGATAGCCTGGAAAGCCTGCTGGCTCACACCCAGGTCCAGGCCGTGGCGACGTTCACCAGCACCTTCGAGCACCAGCGGGTGGTGGAGACCTGCGCCGCCCACGGCATCCACGTCATGGTCGAGAAACCTCTGGCCGTGAATCTGGAGCAGGCCCGTGCCATCGAGGCCGCCGCCAAGCGGGGCGGCATCCAGGTGGTGGTGAACTATGAAACGACCTGGTACCCGGCAAACCAGGCCGCCTATGCCGTCGTTCACCAGCCTCCCGGCATCGGGGAGTTGCGCAAAATTGTCGTTCACGACGGCCATCGAGGCCCCAGAGAAATCGGCTGTTCGGAGGCCTTTCTCCAATGGCTGACCGACCCCGTGCTTAACGGCGGAGGCGCTTTGACCGATTTCGGTTGCTATGGGGCCGACCTGATTACCTGGCTCTTGAATGGACAGCGCCCCACGTCGGTCATGGCGGTGACCCAACACTTCAAGCCCGAAGTCTATCCCAAAGTCGAAGACGAGGCCACCATCCTGCTGACCTATCCCGGTGCCCAGGGAATCATTCAGGCCTCCTGGAATTGGCCCTTCGATCGCAAGGACATGGAAATCTACGGCCGCACCGGCTATGTCCTGGTGCCCCGGTCGGACCTGATGCGCGTGCGCAAGCAGGATGGCGTCGAAACCAACGTGACCGCGTCTCCCCTGGCGGGGCCGCAGGCCGACTCGCTGGCTTACCTGGGGGCTGTGGCCCGGGGCGAGTTGCGTCCTTCCGGGCTTTCCTCGCTGGAATTGAATATGGTCGTCACCGAGATCCTCGACGCCGCTCGCGAGTCCGCCCGGACGGGCAAACGGATTGACCTTCCGCAGTGAGAGCTGGTTCGCCTGGGAGCGCGCTGGAACTGGGAATTGCCTAAAAGAGCGTGTAGATGAACGGGGCCAGCCCGGTGCCCGAGAGACCCACGAGCAGAGCGAAAATCAGGAAAAAAATGATGAGTGGCGCCAGCCACCACTTCTTATTGGTTTTCAGAAAAGCCCACAGATCGCTGAAAAAATTCCCGCCGGATTGGGCTTGGGCGAGCTTTTCGAATTTGCCAGGTTGTTTTTTCATGAGGGTTTTGGCCGGAGTGGGAGTCTAAAACTGCTTGAGGTAGCGGGCTGTGTCAGCCGGCTCTTCTCGTTTAAACCAGAAGCTGGGACGCTCGGGCCCGGGACGGAGCTGTAGCGCGTCGCGCCGCAAAAGGCGAAAGCACAAGGCCAGCGGCGTCAGGACCAGGTAGAACATCACCGCCAGCACCAGCTGGGAGACGATCCAGCCGATCGGAAAGGCCACGATAGTGGCGGCGATGAACAACCATCGGAGAGCTGAGGGCTTGAGCAGGCCCAGGATGCCCAGGAGACTTAGCGCTCCAAGGACATAGCCGAGATGCACTTGGCCCCGAACCAGCCAGCGGTGCAGCGCCATCGTGGCGAATACCACCAGCCAGGCGGTGGCGAATTGGCGCAGCGTTCGGGGTGTGGGATGGAGCGGGATGTCAGAGAGCTTCATGGGGCGTCAATCAGGCTGGAAGGCGGCCAAATGCCGGGCGCGATCCGCGGTGGATGGCTGTCGGGTCAGGTTTTCCTTTCGGACAACGAAATTCTCCAGAACCAGGAGGTCCATATCGGTGGACAGGAAGCAGCGCAGCGCGTCGTCGGGAGTGCACACAATGGGCTCGCCCCGCACGTTGAAGCTGGTGTTGACCAGCACGGGGCAGCCGGTGGCGCGTTCGAAGGAGCGGATCAGGCGGTAAAAACGTCCATGTCGCCGCTCATCCACGGTTTGAATCCGCGCGCTGTAATCGACGTGCGTGATCGCCGGAAGGGTGGAGCGCGCCACGTTGACCCGGTGGCGGAGATCCGGGTCGTCGCTCATGGTCGCGCGCTCGGCGTCGCTGAGCGGGCGCCGATGCGCTTCCAGGACGGGTGCGACCAGCAGCATATAGGGGCTCTCGACGCGCGGCGGCAGGGCGAAGTATTCGGCCGCGCGCTCCTTTAGAACGCAGGGCGCGAAGGGGCGGAAGCTCTCGCGATACTTGATCTTGAGATTCATCGTCGATTGGGTTGCCGGATTGCGAGGGTCGCCGAGAATGCTGCGGCTGCCAAGCGCCCGCGGGCCAAACTCCATCCGGCCATGAAACCAGCCGGCTATCTTTCCAGCCGCCAGCAACGCGGCGACTTCATCGAGCAACGCTGTTTCGTCGGCAAACTGCTCGTGCGGAATCTTCCATCGGGCCAGAGCGTCGGAAACATCGGCGTTGGAGAATTCCGGCCCGAGCAAAGTGCCTTGTTGGGCGTCGGTCTGGAGAGGGGGACGCGGGTTTTCCAGCAGTTGATGCCAGACAAAAAGGGCGGCGCCTAAAGCGCCCCCGGCATCTCCGGCCGCCGGCTGAATCCAAAGATCGGAGAACGGGCCTTCGCGCAGCACCCGCCCGTTGGCGACACAGTTGAGGGCTACGCCGCCCGCCAGGACGAGGTTCGGCAGCTTAGTCAGCGCATGGGCCTCGCGCGCCATGTTCATGACCATTTCCTCGGCGACAACCTGTACGCTCGCCGCCAGGTCCATGTGCCGCTGTTCCAATTGGGCTTCCGGCTGGCGGGGCGGCCCGCCGAAGAGCCGGTGGAACCGGTCGTTGGTCATGGTGAGCCCCTGGCAATAATTGAAGTAATCCATGTTCATCCAGAAGCTGCCGTCGTTCTTGAGATGAACCAGGCGCTGGCGGATCAGGTCCGCAAACTGCGGGCGCCCATAAGGGGCAAGCCCCATCAGCTTGTATTCGCCGCTGTTGACCCTGAAACCGCAATAATAAGTGAACGCGGAGTACAACAAACCGAGCGAGTGGGGAAACCTCATTTCGCGGAGCAGTCGGATGCGGTTCCCTTCCCCCGCGCCGATGGTGGCCGTGGCCCATTCCCCCACGCCGTCGATGGTAAGCACGGCGGCCTGCTGGAAAGGGCTGGGGAAGAAGGCGCTGGCGGCGTGACTTTCGTGATGTTCGGTGAAGACATAACGGGCGCGGCGCGCGCCCTTCATCTCCCTTCGGAGCTTTCGCCGGAGGTTGAGCTTGTCCTTGAGCGAGGTGGGCAACGCCAGACGGAAGCTGCGAAATCCCGACGGCGCAAAGGCGAGGCAGGTCTCCAGGAGCCGGTCGAATTTCAGAAGCGGTTTATCGTAAAAGGCGATGTAATCCAGCCGTTCGAGCGGGATCTCCCCGGCCTGGAGACAGTAGGCAATGGCCTTGGCGGGAAACCCCGCATCGTGCTTCTTCCGGGTAAAACGCTCTTCCTGCGCGGCGGCAACAATCCGGCCATCCACCACCAGCGCCGCAGCGCTGTCGTGATAAAAGGCCGAAATGCCCAAAATCGCAGTCATGGTTCAATTATGAACGGCATTACCGAGAAGCAAGTTTATTCTTCCAGACACGGAGCTGTTGAAGAGGGACATCATCGGATTTTGCCGGATGGGCTTCTCAAACGAGGTTCGACCGTGTAAGACTTGGCGCCGAACACGATGACACGCCACGCCCGAAACCCGAGAGCCCCCCATCCGGCCGCGGGCTCTCCGAAGCCGCCCGGCGCGACGCGGCGCAGGTTATGGTGCCTGCGGGCCTCGGCCGCGGGCCTGCCCTTGTTCCTGCTTCTGGCTCTGGAGTGCGTTCTTCGGCTCGCCGGCTACGGCTACTCGACAGCCTTTTTTTCGAAGACGCAGGCCGCTGACGGAAAAGAGTACCTCACCGACAGCGAAACCTTCAGCCTTCGGTTTTTCCCTCCCGCATTACAGCGTTGGCCGGGACCTTTCAGAATACCGCTCGAAAAGCCCAAGGACACCCGGCGGATTTTTGTTTTTGGCGAGTCCGCGGCAATGGGGGATCCGCAGCCCATCTATGGCGCGTCCCGCTATCTGGAGGTGCTGTTGCGGGAGCGCTTTCCGGCCCGGAAACTCGAAGTCGTCAACCTGGGGATCACGGCGATCAACTCGCACGTGATTCTGCCGATGGCACAGGAAGTCGCCGCGCGCGGGCGAGGGGACATCTGGATTCTCTACATAGGCAATAACGAGATGGTGGGGCCGTTTGGCGCGGCGACGGTTTTCGGGGCGCGCTCCCCGCCGTTGTGGATGGCGCGGCTGCACGTGGCGGCGCAGCAGTGGCGGGTCGGGCAACTGGCCATGGCGCTGGCGCGCCGGTTGGCCGGCAAGGCCGGGAGCCATACCGCGTGGACAGGCATGCAGATGTTCCTGGAGAATCAGATCGCGCCGGAGGATCCGCACAAGGAAAGGGTCTATGATAACTTCGAAAAGAACCTCCGCGGCATTCTGAGGGCCGCCAGGCAAGCCGGAGCCAAGGTAATCCTGAGCACGGTCTCGGTAAACCTGCGGGACTGCCCGCCATTCGCATCGGCTTTGAACTCGAACCAGCCGCCGGGCCGGCGCGAGCAGTTCGATGCGCTCTATCGAGAGGCGCGGGAATTTCAGAGCCAGGGCAACTTTGTGGAGGCATCGCGCTGTTTTGAAGAGGCGGCCCCGTTGAATCCGCGCTTTGCCGAACTGCGCTACCGGTGGGGGCTGTGTCTCCTGCAGACAACCAATCTTGCCGCCGCCCGGGAGCAGTTGCAAGCCGCCTGCGACAGCGACGCGCTGCCGTTCCGCGCCGACGGGCGCATCAACTCCACGATCCGCGCATTGGGAAAGGAGTTTGCGAGCGACAACCTCGTGCTTTGCGATGCGGAATCTGAGATCCGGGACGCAAGTCCGGCGGGTGTGGCAGGGGAGGAATCCTTCTTTGAGCACGTTCATCTCAACTTTAGCGGAAACTATCGGCTGGCGAGCGGTTGGGCAGCGCAGGTGGAGCGCTTCTTGCCTCCAGAAACAGCAGCCATGCCGCCAAAGGGCTGGGCGACGCAGGAAGCATGCGAGCGGGAGTTGGGGCTGAGCGACTTTAATCGGGCTGATGTGCTGCAGTTGGTGGCGCGGCGGATGGATCAACCCCCTTTCAGCAGCCAGTTCGACAATCCGCGCAGGCTCGAAAGAATCCGGACCGAGTTGGCCGCCGTTCGGACGCGCATGCAGCAGCCGGGAGCGGACGCGAAAGCGCGCGACTTGTTCGGCGCCGCGCTGGCACACTCCCCGGAGGATCCCTGCTTATACGAGGGGCTGGGGAACTTCCTGGAATCCGTCGGCGACTACACGGGGGCCGGCGCCGCCTATGGGCGGTGCTCGCAGATGCAACCGCAGGATTTCTATGGGCGGCTGCGCCTGGGAACCGTGCTCGCCAAACAGGGGCGATTCCCCGAGGCTATCGAGTTGCTGCGGCAATCGGCCCGGATTCGCCCCGGTGTGCCGGACGCCTGGTTTGAGATGGCTCGCGCGCAGGAGTTGTCCGGCGATTACGAAGAGGCATTGCGGAGCTTTGATCGCGCTTGCCAACTGCGTCCGCAGGACCCCACCAGCCAGTACTACCGGCTGCGTTGCAGCGGCAAGCTGCTCGGCCGGCAAAATCGCCACCGCGAGGCCATGGACCAATACCGGAAAGCCATCGAGCTGCTTCCGGGCAATTGGGAAGCCCATTTTGAATTGGGCGGAGAGCTCGACGCCGCCAATGAGATCGATAAGGCAAGAGGCGAGTTTGCAGAGGCTGTCCGGCTGAATCCAGATTACTTCCGAGCGCACCTCAATTACGGGGTGCTGCTTGCCAAACTGGGCCGGCTCGATGAGGCGCAGCGCGAGTTTGAGGAGACGCTGCGCCTGGAGCCGGCAAACCGGAGCGCTCAGCAGTATCTGGCCCAGATCAAGTCGATGAAAACCGGCAAGCGATGAGACAATCACCCAACGAGCGAGCGCCCGAAATTGTTCTTGAGAGGCAAATCGCGCGCGGACAATGGCGGGATGGCGGCCACCACATTTCATGCGATTGATGGCGCCAGTCCATACTGTGATACACTTTCAAGCGCCGTCAGTGTGACGGACGTTGATGAATTCTATCGGTACACATATGGGCCTGCAAACGAGTCCTCGAAGGGCGTGCCTGTCGTTTTTGCTGCCTGCCATGCTGGTTTTGGCCCGGCTGGCTTGCGCCCAGCCGGCCAGCATCAACGGCGCCTACGACCCGGCATTCGACAGTCCGCTGAGCGTCCAAACCGACGCGACAGGGTTTGGCGCAACGTACAATGAGCTGGATGCCGCCTACGGCTTCATCATGAATGGGAACCTCTACCTGTTCTTTTCCGGCAACCTCCAGAACAACTCCAACAACATCAACATCTTCATCGCTGATGGCCGGGCAGGGCAGAGCACTTTGAATGCCGTGAATCCGGGGAATCTGGGGACAAACAGTTTGTCCGTCATGAACGGATCGAAGTTCAGCTCGGGGTTTTTGGCGACTTATGCCGTTAACGTAAACTACAACGGGACGGTGTTAACCGTGAGCCAGTATAATCTGGTTTCCAATACCGCTGTGGATGCACTCGGGAAGCTGAACACCTCCGGGGGCATGGTGGCAAACGCAACGGTGGATAATTCGGTGGTCGTCGGGTTTAACAACAGCAATAAGTCAAGCCAGGCCGCCGATGTTGGTGCGGGCTCCGAGGGGCTGGAACTGGTTATTCCTCTGGCGCTGCTGGGCAATCCCACAGGCCCCGTGGAGGTCCTGGTTGACATCAACGGCTCAGCTCAAGATTACCTTTCGAATCAATTCTTGCCCGGGTTGCCGTCCGGGACGGGCAATCTGGGGGCCGGGGGAACCGGTTATGGCCCGGGAGGCGGCGTGTTCAATCTCAGCTCGACTTCGAATCTGTTCTTTGCCGTTTCCGTGGAACCGGTTCTAACTGTCAACGGCATCAACGCGGACTACGCCACGACGCATGTCTTCGTCAATGAAGTCTCGAACGACGCCGTGCCGTTGACGATCCTGTTTTCGCCCAACGCCCCGACCAACGTTGTGGAAGCCGATGTGTATTCCGATTTGAACCGCCGCGACTATGCGACGAACCTCTCCAGCAGCGGCATCGAGGAGGGCATCGTCCCCCCGGACGGCAACACCATTGTGGCAGGGGACACCAGTCATTATTACGAGGCTTACCCCATGGCGCCAACGGCCACCCCCGGCCAGTATGCGTTGACACTCTACGCGCAACAAACCGGCGTTTATCGGCTGACGGCGCGTTTCAAGGTGGCGGGCCAGACCAATTGGACCTGGTATAGCTCCAATGCCCCGTACCTCACCGGCAACCGGCGCGACTTTGGCATTGTCGTATCGCCCAAGAAGGCGCTGAGCGCCGTGATCTACGAGCTGGCCGTTAATAACATCGATGCTCAAGGCGCGGCGGCCAACGGCTCCCAACGGAGCACCTTTGTTGACTTGTATGGCGGCCCCGGGGCGCGCCCTTACAATGCGGTTTCCAACCGGTTTAACCTCGGTTACGTGACCAATCTCGGCGTGAACTGGCTCTGGCTCGAACCGATCCATCCCATCGGCATCGCGGGCAGCATCAACAGCCCCTATTGCGTGAAGAATTACTTTGCGGTGTCGCCCTGGATGAGCAAAGCCAACACGCGGGCTGCCGCCATGCAGGAATTTCAAGGCTTCGTCGCCGCGGCGGATGCCGCCGGGGTGAACGTGATGCTGGATGAGCCGTTCGATCACACGGCCCACGACGTTGAACTCGGCGCCGAAGGAGTGGCCGATTTCGCCGGGGCGGGCAACCCGGGAAATTGGCAGCCCTCCGATTTAATTTCGAATCGCCTCCCTCAGTTCTTTTCCTCCACCAATGCCTACTGCAGCCGGGCGGCCAATGCCAGCGTCATAGCTGAGGCGCCGGACCGCGGGGATATCGGGAAATGGACCGACGTGAGCGATGTCTTTTACGGTGTTTATGACGCGCTGGTATGTGAAAATCCGCAGGACAACAGCTTCTACTCCAATGCCGGCGACTGGTTTGATTACAGCACCGGCACGGGGAGTTTCGATGCCATCACTCAAAATGTCTGGCGGTACTTTGCCGACAGCCTCCTCTATTGGCTCGACCAGACGGGTTGCACCAACGGCACGCCCGCCAGCCAGACGTCCGTGGGCATCGACGGCATTCGCGCGGACTTCGCCGAGGGGCTGCCGCCGCAGGCTTGGGAATACATCATCAACAAGGTGCGATCGCAGAAATGGGATTTCGTTTTCCTGGCGGAATCGCTCGGCGGCGGCGCGACGACCTATCGCTCGAGCCGCGATTTTGACATCGTCAACGACAGTGTGCTCTACAGCTTCCGCACTGCCGCGTCGGCTGCCGATTACCAGAACATTTTCAATTCCGAGCAGACCAACTACGGCCAGTGTTTGATGTTGTGGAACAGCACCTCTCACGATGTGGGCGGCTATTACGCCAATCCTTATCTGGCCTTGATCCGCTTCATGGTGGGCGGAACTATCGCCGGCGCTCCACATGTTTTCTACGGCCAGGAGATGGGGACCACAAATGGATTTGGCTTCAATGATTATGCAGCCAGCGGCTCGGAAGAGGTTCCAGATATGTACGTCTTCAATTCTCTGCAGCCTGCCGCAGTGGCGGGATCGACCAATTTTTCCGTCGGCCAACTGTACCCGCTTTACGCGGCGGTTGGAAAAGCCCGCCAATCCAGCCTGGCGCTGTGCGGCACCAACGCCTGCTTCCTCACTCCGACGGTATCGCAGTCCAACATTTATGCGGTCGCCAAGTTTGTAACGGCCAACGGCTCCCCGAATTTCGGCGACGTGGTTTTCGCCTTTGTCAACCTGGACATAGCCAACGGCCACCAGGCGGGTTTCAGCGTGAACATTGTCCAGAACGGCTCCAACCTTTTCGGCATCCAGTCCAATCGCACCTACAACGTGAAGAACCTCGCGGCTTACGCGGGCGCGGATCCGGGCCGACCGGGTTATTGGCTCTGGAACGGGGGTACAGGCGGCGTTGCCGGCAGCAATCTTTTGGCCAATGGCCTTAACGTCTCGCTTAACGCGGTGCCGGCGAGCAGCGCGGGCTGGACCAATGCGCCGTTCGAGGCGCAGTATTTGAAACTTTACGATGTGACGCCGCCAGCCACGCCCGTCGTGCCCACGACATCGAATTCTTATGTTCTGGGCGACAGCGTGACTTTTACCTGGCCGGCGTTGAGCGATCCGAATGGCGGCGTCTTGGGATACTATGTCATGGTCGGCAGCTCGCCCGGCGGCTCGGACGTCTTCAGCGGCCTGGTGAACGGAACGTCGCTGACCGTCACGGGCAGCTATGGCGCTCGCCTTTACGCGGAGGTCAGCGCGGTCAACAATGCCGGCATCGAGGGAGCGTTCAGCGCGAGCAGCTCCGGCGTGGTCCTGGTTAACCCGCAGTGGGTGCCGGTAGTCAGCATCAGCGGCAGCGCCCTGCTTAGCTGGAACAGCGTCTCCGGCAAGACGTATCAGGTCTGGTCCACCACAAACCTGCTGGAGCCTTTCGCGCCATTGAGCGGCATCATTACCGCGACGGAGCCTGTGCTTGCGTTCACCAACCAGTCAACCAATGTGGCGCAATATTTCCAAATTCGGTTCTTCCCATAGCTGAGAGCGGCACGGGGGCCGTAAAGCTTCGGCGAAGCCGTTGCAGAACGGTTGACAAAGCGGAGCGCCGGAAGTCAAAGCGCCGGAATACGGCGCACTCGTGCGCCTGCGATGGCGTACACACAGCGAGGTGGAAGTCCTCGCCAGGCGGAACGTTCACTCGCCTGAAAACCGAAGGCTACTGCGCCGTGGCAACACGGGGTGGGGAGC
>Ga0181517_10001998_pt1 | contig 21637 bp, 18 predicted proteins | sample PEATcosm2014_Bin_31_FD_119748 | JGI IMG/M metagenome (GOLD analysis project Ga0181517, IMG submission 119748) | Peatland microbial communities from MTU Mesocosm Facility, Houghton, MI, USA - PEATcosm2014_Bin01_30_metaG | ecosystem: Environmental > Terrestrial > Soil > Wetlands > Peat | place... | reverse complement strand
CGACCTCGATGCCTCCGCGCAAGAAAACTCTACACCATCGCCCCGTTTCATCCATCGCGGGTCGGAAACACCGGTGCCGGACTGTTACAAAGCCATCCTGAATCGAGTTTTTCCGCAGCCTGTAAAGGCCGCATTCTTTATGTGGAACTTGCGGCATAACTTAATCCGTGCCCTGACGCTTTTTGCCTGACCGATAAAGTTTTCCATGGCCAGCAAAACACAAGAGCCTCTTTCCGGCGCGAATACGAATCGTGCCGGGAAGAGGCCCGGTTGGTCTACCGAAACTGCTGAGGCTATACCGCTTCGAAGGCAAAGACGGTGGTCGAGCGCAGGGTCTCGCCGGGCTTGAGCAGGGTGGTGGGGAATTGTGGCTGATTGGGCGCATCCGGGTAATGCTGCGTCTCCAGGCACAGGCCGGTGTTCTTTGCATACGCAACGCCGTGGCGGCCGATGGCTCCATCCAGGAAGTTGCCGGCATAGAACTGGACGCCCGGTTCGGTTGTCGAAACCGTCAGCACCCGTCCGCTGGCCGGATCGTAGAGCCGGGCTGCCGGCTTCAACTCTCCGTTCGCGCCATTCAGCACATAATTGTGATTGAGTACGAAGTTGTGGTCGTATCCGCTGCCAAACTCAAGCGGTTCATACTTCTCATGGATGCGCAGGCCGATCCGGGTCGGGGTATGGAAGTCCAGCGGCGTACCCGCGACTTCGGCCAGTTCGCCGGTGGGGATGAGGCTTGCATCGGTGGGGGTGAAGCGGTCGGCGTGGATGGTCATCTCGTGATCGAGAATGTCTCCGCGGTCGTCGCCGTGCAGGTTGAAGTAGGCGTGGTTGGTAAGGTTTACAACGGTGGCCTTGTCGGTGGTCGCGGTGTAGTCCAGCCGCAGGGCGCTCTCTTCAAGCGTGTAGACAACTTCAACGGTCAGAGTGCCGGGATAGCCCATGTCGCCATCGGGACTGACCAGCGTGAAGGCCACGCAATCGGGCCCGGTCCTGGCCGCCCAGATCTTCTTGTCGAAGCCTTGCGGCCCGCCGTGCAGCGAGTTCTCGCCGTTATTCAGCGGAAGCTGGTACTTGTGGCCGTCGATCGCGAAGGCGCCCTTTGCGATGCGGTTGCCGTAACGGCCCACGATTGCGCCGAGAAAACACGTGTCTTCGAGATATCCCTGCAGCGAGTCATATCCCAGCACCACATCGGCGAACTTGCCGTCGCGATCCGCTGTTTTCACTCCCACCAGGGTTGCGCCGTAAGTCGAAATCCTGGCCTCGATCTTTGCATTCTTCAGCGTGTAAATCTCGGCTGTTTCGTCCTGAAAGGTTTTACCAAAGGTTGATTTCGTTATGTCAGTCATGCTCACCTCGTTCGCCATCAAATCTCGACCGGATCCGACGACACTGCTGTTAATGTACAACTCGAGGCTGCTGTCTATCTTGTAAGCATCCATGAAATGCAGGGCAATCGCATGGAGAGCGTTAGGCAGCGCAATAGGTATTTTGAAAGGGTACGACTTCAGTCGTGCCGCAAAGGGCTTATAAAATCTCGGGCTTTAGCCCTTGAGGGAAGGCTTAAAATTGCCCAAAGAAGTCCCTCGGCGGCTTACCTGTGTTTCTCGCAACTCGCGTGATGCGCAAGAATCATGGGGCCATCAAAGTCTCTGAGGGCCAGGAGGCCCTCAGCACAGCCGGCCGGGAGGCCGGCGCTACTACCTTGCCTGCTAGGGAAGGTTGAAGCTGTACACCACACTGTAAGAGAAGAGGGGATAGACGCTCACCGCGCTCAGCGATTTGCGCCACTTGGCTAGCTGCGTTTGCAGATTGCTGTTGAACGCCTGCCCTACCGGGTTCGCCGGGTCCGCGATATTGCCGCACCGCGTCTGCGCCTGATCGTTGCATACCCACCCCGCAGTGCTCACGTCAATCGTCGGCGATCCCGTGAAGATGACGCCAAACTCCGAAGGAAACGACCAATGGCGTTTCGAGCGCGGGACGAACCTTCCGAATCCTCCGCTGACCATGAGTGCGGGCTCGCGCGCGTGAAAGCCCAGAGTCCCCGATCCGTTCAGAGGCGTGGCTCCGGTGGCCGCATTCGCGCTGGCCGCATAAAACGTCTGCCCGTTCAGCGAGAAGCTTGTTCCCGGCACAATCTCCGACTTGGCCGTGATCTGGTTGCCGTTGTAAAACATCAGCCCGCCGCTGAGACGCCAGATGCTGTTCATCGGATACAGATCCACCGACGCTCCCATCGAGGCCAGGTGAAAGTCCGCGTCCACGTTGAACCCCTCCAACTCGAAACGTCCGCTGTCGTAGTTGAAGAAGTTCCCCATCACCCGCGCGTCGATGTATTGGGTCAGGATCACCGCGGATTTGATGCCGATTCCCAACGGAGAAACATCGGCCCCGATGGACATGCGGGAAAGCGGTCCCCAGGTTTCGGTTGCGTCCCATGGTGCGCCCCCGCCCTGATTGTTGCCGCCCGCGGCTGCCGGTTCCGGCGCCATCGGCAGAACTGGGTCGCCTTCGCTCGCACTGGTCGAGTCAGAGCCTGCGGAAGCGAAACCTGAAGCTCGTTCGCCCGGCCCGCCGCTATTGCTCGCCACCATGCCGTTGACGCGCGGATCCAACGTGCGCGCGGCCTGTGCCTGGCCGCTCGCGGACCAGAGGCTTGCCGCCGCCAGAGCAATCGAAATGGTCGACAGCAGATTGAATAGCCGCTTCATGGGCGACCTCCTTTGCCCAGTCTATATACGTGCTTTTAAAGGGCTGTTTCACGACCGATTTCCGCGTTCCGCGTGCGCTTCCGCTCGCCGGATGGTGCGCGTGTTGTGAAATCCAGGGATCAGGAGCGAAAGGACCATAGTCATGCCCATGGCTCTCCATGCAGCCGCACAGGGGTTCGAGCGCCGCGGCGGTCGCGTTCCGGCAGGCATTGATCCTTTTGCCAGGATGCGCCTACCCGCGGGAGAAAAGGGAGAAGACCGCAGGCAGCGCTTTCTATCCAGCTTCTAAGACCGCCGGATTCGCATTCGGTAAGCAGAGTCCGGACCCCTGAGCGCAAGGGCGGCGCATGGTTGGTTCTTGTGTTGCGGGGATGAAGCAGCTAGAGTGGAGTCGTTCTCGAAATCGGAGATGACCGGATGCCGCATTCGCCGCCCAGCGAAACGAGTATTCTTGCAGGTGCGAACGCCAGCCTGGCGTGGAAAGCGCTACGGGCCATCCTGCTGTCGTTCTGTTTTCTGATGGCCGCGAGCGCTTTTCTGCTCTCGCTGAACAGGCTTTGCGACGGCCTGGCTTTCTACCTGACCACGGGCGAAACCGGATCCTTGATCAGCCTCACGGAAGGGCGCATGCCACGACCAGCGTCCGACCTCTCTTATGAGTGGAACCACGATGCGGGCCTTCTCACCGGTTCCGACGGCGGCAAATCGGTGCACCTGGTGCTGACTATTGCGCCGGACGGACGCTCCGCTCAATGCCTGTATGCGCTGACCGCCCCGTCGGACCGCATTGACGCCATCGGCCGCAGCGCACAATTCGATATCGATGGTTTCGCGGATCAGTTATTGGGCGCTGTGGTGGTGAACGGGCACAGCATTCATTTCGATCGCGTGACGTTCGATTCAGCCAGCACCAATGGCCTTGGCACGCTGACCTTTCAATCGACTCCGATTACTATTCCGGATTTTCTCGAAGTCGAGTTTCAGCAGCCGCCCAAGACGCAGCATCTGCCATTCGCCAACAAGGATGTGCTCGTCGACATCAAGACCAAAAATCTCCAACTGGTCGATTTCTCCAATATAGACCGCGCCGGGGATGCGAATCGCTATCGGGTGGTGGATGCAAAGGCAGGCCCCGCCAGGCTCTCTGTCAATCTGGAGGGCGCTTCGCGCGAACAGGTACAGCCGCTGGCATCCATGATGGAGCAGTCCGGCCTCTTCAGCATTCCATTTTTAGGGAACCTGGTTGAGACGCTGCTGTGGGCTGTTCCCTATATTCTTCTCCTGCAACTGGCCGGCAAGATGACGCCGGAGCGGGCAGGCGTCTACCGGAGGGCGGTGTTTCTGGTTCTCCTGCTGCAATGCGGAGTGGCGCTGCTTGAGGGGGTTCGGTTCGATCTGGGGACCATGGCTTCAAGCCAGCCGTGGTTGCAGGCTTTCTTGCTGCGTGTAACTTGCGCGCAGGGTTCCATCCGGCCCATGTACCAGCAGCCTGCCCAATTCTGCATCGTGCTGTTTGCGGGATTGCTGTGGCCCAACCTCGTTGAGCGTTACTTGCTGCCGGATGCGAAAGCCGCACCGCTCGCGCCGCGCCGCCATCCCTTCTCGATTCTGTTCGCCTTGCTCCTCAGTGCGGTCCTGCTGATCATGTGGTTCGTCAACATAGATTCATTCGGAGCGCCGGCCTGCATGATTCAGTTGCTCGGTGTTTCCATGCTGGCGCTTTTCTGGGTGCTGTGGGAACTGCTTCCCTTCTGGAATGCCCTGCTCAAAACAGTACTGGGCGGGATGGTCATTGCGGTCCTTGGAGTGGCCATCGGCTTGCCGAACTTCCTCAGCGCGCCAGCCTCTTACCGCGCGTTGCTCATCGGGATCGCGGTCGGCATCACCCTGCTGCTGGGCATTCGCATGGCCGTTGCGCTGCTGCGGCTATCGTCTCCACTGGTTAGGAGCCAGCGGTTCGAGCGATATATGGGGAACGGCTGGGTAAAGTATGGCGTCGCCTTCATCCTTTGCTTTCCGACCACCTGGATTCATGCGCCCAACGAAATCTACTGGGGCCAGCTTGCCCCTCTTGTCTTCGTGCTGCGCAATATTTTTATCTTCGCCGTGATTGCCGCTTTCTTGAGGTTCCTTCAGGAGCAGGATGCCGTCAGCGAGTGGCCATCGCTCTCGCAGCGGGATATCGATTGCGGAATCGCGCTGGGCATCACCGCGTTTTTCTCGACAACGAGCGTGTGGTTTTATTTCCCCATTCCCTTGATTGCCGGATACGTATTGCTGCGCTGGTTCCTGCTGGAGCCCCCGGAATACGCAAGCGTCGCTGCCCGCCATTCGGGTGAATGGAAGGAACTGGTGAAGTCTGCCCTCAAGCTGCGTGACGCCGAGCAGCTGTGCGCCGATTTACGAAAAGGCTTGAGAGACAAACTGACCAAGGGCGAGATTCAGTGGGACGACTACCAGAGCCGGGTGGACTCCGCGGAAGCCAGGGCGAAGGTGAGGCGCGATGCGCTGGTGCGCGACAATTGTCCGATTGACAAGGTGCTGTTTTCCTTCGGGACCATCGATTCGGCATGGGAAAGCGGATGTTCTGCCGCCCTCTTCAGCGTGGTCTTTGCGCTGCCATGGATCTTGCTTTCGATCCGCGACCTGCTCAAGGAGCCCAGCGGAGAATCGTATCTGTTGCTCTATTTCCTGGGATCGGCGACGATGATTGTCGCGCGATGGGCCCTGTACGGATTCTTCTTCGGCTATTTCTACGCTTATCTGCGCGGCCGCAACGGATTCCAAAAGGCTCTGGCGCTGTGGTTCACACTGGTTACGCCGGCCGTGCTCGCTTCCGTGGTTTCGTCTTCGCTCGACAGGGCGTCGCTGGCGCCGCTGCTGTTCTGGGTTGTACAGGTGTTTCTGCACTGCATGTTGCTGGGCTTGTTTGTTGGCGAGTTACAGCAGTTATGGAGGGCGGACCTGAGCTGGCGGCAACTGCTTGACTTCCACAATGTCACCGGCTTGTCGGTGTGGGGATCTTCGTTTGTGCTGGCGCTGGGCGCGGCCATCACGACGGCTTTTTCGTCCGGCTTGGGATCGCTGATCGCCGAGGGTTTGAAATACGCCGGCGTCCTGCCGTCGAAATAGCCGCGGCGCGGGTTCCGGCGGCGCGGTGTCCATGCGCCAGGGGAATTGGATTTGAAATGGACCCCAGATCGCGGGATATCGCCACAGAAATATCCCGTGTAGGTGTTTTGTAACAGAGCACGACTTTAGTCGTGCCGTAAATGCCTCACCATGGCTACGGGCTTTATCCCCTGCTACCTCTGTTTTCTAAGAGTTGACCTTGGCAGCGGCTAAAGCCGAGACCCTATGTTGGCTTCTATCGGCACGACTAAAGTCGTGCCCTGTTACAAGGCGCGTTGAAATCTAGGTTTTCAGCGACTTGTACTCTGAGTCAGCAACAGATCCAAATACGATCGCCCTTGTTCATGCGCGCCTATGGACATGGCAAGAGAGCTGTGCGAAGATTGCGCGCATGCGATACGGCGGGGTGTTGGAATATGCCGAGGCGCGGAAGATACGGGAGCGGAACACGCGTCTCTATCGGTTGGCCCACTGGCCCATCTGGATCTGGGTTTTCTTTTTGGCGCCAGGGCCGTTGACGTTCAGTTTGTTTGCGCGCGGGTTCGGGTGGGGCAACCTGACCTGGCTGCTTGCGGTGCTGGCAGGAACCGGAATCGCGGGGCTGCGCGGCCAGATGCCGGGCGTGGAGCCGCGGCCCTACATCCTGCGCTTCGATGAGGACAAGCCCAATCCCCTTTACCGGAAGATCTGCTACACCTTCGCGTGGAACGCGGTGCTGAGCTTTGCCCTGTTGAACCTGGCCGGACTGGTGGAAGCCGCGCTCACCGGGGTGTGGCACATGCAGCAGATCTACCAGTATGGGTATCCGCCGCTGTGCGGGACGATTCTGCTGCTGGGTGCGGCGGGGCTGCTGCCGCGGGTGGGTCCGTCCACCAAGGGCGAAGGCATCGAGCGGAGATATTTTTACGGCTCGGTGTGGGCGGTAACGGCGGCGCAAATCCTGCTGCTGGCGCTGTGGCACACGCTGCCGCGCACCGAGGCTGGCACACTGGCGAAGCTGGTGGCCTACGCGGGAACCTTGCTGGGGATGGGGCTGGCGGCATATCGCGGACACTTGCCGCGCACGCGGCCGATTGTGTCGGGCGAGTTGATGGTGGCCGACTGAGGGGAACGCCTGGAACGACGACTGACCCGGCCTGTGGGGTTCGTGCATTCCCATGTCCCCAAATGCGGGGGACATGGGGCACCAAAGCTTTATTTACGGGCCGAATCAGCGGATCAGATCAGCGCACCGATTGCAGGGCCTCTTCGGCCCAGGTGATGGCTTCGGCATAGCAGCGGACGACCTCTTCCGCCGGCAGGTTCCAGGTCTCAATTGCCTTGTCGCATTCGGCCCACTGACCGCGCTCGGTGCACTCCACCCATTGCAACAGGCCGCGCTCACGCACGGGCTGGCTGAGCAGGGCGGCGCGAATGTCTTCGCGCAGCGGCAGCGAGGGGACCAGGTCCTCAATGGAAAGGCGGAGCATGGCGGGAATCATGCTCATCATGCCGAGCAGGTACTGCTCGGTGGAGTCGAGCCCGCACAGGCCGGCAGCCAGTTCGCAGAAGCGGCCGCGCACGAACGCCATGCGCAAGACCTCCATCGACTGGGTCGAGTTCATCTCGCTGGTGATGGCCAGCGTGGCAATGCGCCGGAATGCGTCTTCACCGACCACCACCAGCGCCGTTTCGATGGAACGGATTTCCTGGCGCATGGCGCAGATGGGCGAGTTGACCAGGCGCATCAGGCGATAGGTGAGTGAAGTGTCCTTCTTGAGCAGGTCGCTCAACTGGCGCAGGTCAATGGGATCCTTATGCAGAAGCTGGAGGATCTGCAGGTGGAAGAGCCGGTTGGCGGGGATGTTCCGGTTCTTCATCAGGATGGGGCGGCAGAAGAAGTAGCCCTGGAAGAGCGTGAAGCCCTCGGCCTTGGCCTGTTGATACTCCTGCTGGGTTTCCACCTTTTCCGCAATCATGGCAATCGCCTTGCCCTTGAGCCGCTGCATCAGTTCCATGCGCTGATAGGCGGGGGTGGCATTGATGTCGACCTTGATGTAATTGGCGAGTTCGATGAGGGGCTCGAACTTGGGTTCCCACACAAAGTCGTCGAGGGCGAGTCGAAAGCCGGCGGCCTTGAGTTGGCGGCAGGCTGCAATCAGCTCCGGATTGGGCTCGAGGGTCTCCAGCACTTCCAGCACGGTCATGCTGGGCGGCAGCACATCGACCAAGCTCTCGGTAAGCGCTTCGCGGGTGCAATTGACAAAGGCGGGCAGGCCGGCGGTGAGGCGGTCGAGGCCGAACATCACGGTGTTGTCGAGCATGGTGCGGGTGGCAACATCGCCGTCTCCGCGGAAGACGGCCTCAGGACCGGCGCGAAACAGGAGCTCGTAGGCATGCACGCGTCCGCGCAGGTCGAGAATTGGCTGGCGGGCCACATAGCGCAATCCGCCCGCCCATTCCGCCGGGACACTTTCAACCACGTCCGATTCAGAGTTCATCCACTGCGGGTCCCGGTTGCTCATTCACACCATCCCGTGAAATCTATCGGCGATTGTAAAAGCAATGTGAATACGTTCTGGATATGTACAGTCTCCAGGGGAGCTCGCCGGAAAAGCCGAATCGCGGAGAGGCTGTGGATTCTGACGCAACCATAGAACGCGGAGATCGATTGCGCAAGCATCAGCGCCGCACTTTCCTGTTGCGCCGGTTCGCTGAAGGTCAATTCAGAACCACCGAATCAGAACCGGCGCGCAGGGAAGAAACGCTCAGGCGATGGAGCTGAGGGCGGTGTCTGCCCAGACCACCGACTGCGCGTAGTAAAGCACCATCTGCTTGCGGCTCAGGCAATTCGACTGGGCGATGGAGTCCGCGGTTGTCCAGTCGCCAATTTCGTGCGACTCCAGCCAGTCGAGCAGCTTGCGCTCGCGGTTTTTGGTGCCGTGCAGCGCCTCGCGAATGCTGTCGCGCAGAGGCAGCGCGGGGGTCAGATCGTCCATCGGGATGCAGAGCATGGCGGGGAGCAGGCTGATCAGGCCGAGCAGGTACTGTTCGCCGGGATCGAGGGCGCACTGGGAGCCCGCCAATTCGCAGAAACGACCGCGGACAAAGGCCATGCGCAGCACTTCGATCGGCTGATTGGCGCTCATCTCATTGGCGATGGCGAGGGTGGCGATGTGGCGGAAGTTGTCTTCGCCAACGGCCAGCAGGGCGGTCTCGATGGAGCGTACTTCCTGGCGGACGGCGCACAGCGGCGAGTTCACCAGCCGCAGCAGGCGGTAAGTGAGAGCCGCATCCTGCTTGACCAGTTCGCTCAACTTGCGGAAATCGACCGACGGGCTGTGCAGCATGTTGAGAATCTGAATATGAAAAAGCCGGTTGGCGGGAATGCTGCGGCTTTTGAGCGGGGTAGGATGGCAGAAAAAGTATCCCTGAAAGAGCTTGAACCCCTCGGTCTTGGCCTGCTGGTACTGCAGCTGGGTTTCGATATTCTCCGCGATCAGGGCCGTGGCCTTGCCCATCATCTGGCGCAGGCGTCCTTGCCGGGTTTTCTCGTCGGCGGTATTGAAATCGACCTTGACGTAATTGGCCAGGTTGAGCAGCGCCTCGTAGCCCGGCTTCCAGGCAAAATCGTGCAGCGCGAGGCGAAAGCCCAGGCTCTTGAGCTTCTGGCATGAAACCACCAGGCTGGTCACAGGTTCGGCGCTTTCGCGAATTTCCAAGACCGTCAGGTTGGGAGGCAGATGATCGGCAAGCTGCTCGGTCAGATTCTCGCCGGTGCAGTCGACGAACGCCGGCAGTCCGCCGGTAAGCTCCTCCAGCCCGAACTGGACGGTGTTGTCGAAGCGGGCCGGCGCGACGCAATCGCTTTGCAGGACAATGTCGCTTTCCAGACCATTGCGGAGCAACACGTGGTAGCCATGCGCCTTGCCGCGCAGATCAAGAATCGGCTGGCGGGCCAGGTAGCGCGGTCCTTCCGCCCACTCGCCGGAAACCGCCTCGTCGCTTTTCGCTGTTGTTGCTTGCATCTCCATCGACATCGCCTCGTTTTTCTCTATCGGTTCTACGCCGCGGCGCAGTGAATCACCAGCGCGGGCGCAGGCAATCCTGATTCGGTCCGTCTGTTACTCCATGCTTCAGGCCATGTTTCTGGCCATCCCCTGCGGATTCTGTGGTTTTCGGCGGACCCCCACTTCTGAATTAACGTAAAGGAAGCGAAGAATCCTTCTGCGGGCGGGCAGCTGAAAGGTTCCGTCGCGGGGCCGCTGGACTGGCAATGGGGACGTTTGCATGTGTTGCCGCTTGCGTTGCACGGCAAGGACGATCGGGGAAAACACAACAGCTGTGCGGGAACAAGATGGTCTGGAGAGAAGCGGGAAGCGAAGAATTCATGCGCGTGAAACAGCGGCTGGCGGCGGAGAGAAGCCTCATGCGCAGCCAATCCGGCCGGTAGACCGGGAATCAGCAGCAGCGACCAGCGACGCCGAGCTTGCGGCGATCTCATCCGGTCATCTCCAGGCGGAAACGTGCTGCCGGTTTGCAGGTCCATAGCTGCCTTACCCTTAGCCTAAAGCGGGCGTGGAGCCAAAGATTCCAAAACTACCCCGGAAATGCGGCACTTCTCAGCCGCACTTCCGAAGTGAATACTAATCATCCCATAAACATTCCACCGTTGACATCCAAAACGTGCCCGGTAATGTAACCGGCGGCATCGGAGGCAAGGAAACCGACCGATTGGGCGATCTCCACATCGGTGCCGGGACGTCCCAGCGGAATGCCCGCGATCATGGCGGCGCGCAGTTTTTCGTCGAGCACGGCGGTCATGGGCGTCTCGATGTATCCGGGGGCAACGGCATTCACGGTGATTCCCCGGGAAGCGACCTCGCGGGCCAGCGAGCGGGTCATGCCGATCAGCCCGGCCTTGGAGGCGGCGTAATTCACCTGCCCGCCCTGGCCGGTGCGGCCCACCACGCTGGAGATGTTGACGATGCGGCCCCAGCGGTTCTTGAGCATGGGGCGAAGCACGGCCTGGGTCAGCAGGAATGCGCCGGTGAGGTTGGTGCCGATGACGAGGTCCCAGTCGGGCCGCTTCATGCTCATCATCAGCCCGTCGCGGGTGATGCCCGCGTTGTTGACCAGGATCTCCACCTTGCCGAAGCGGTCGAGAACGGCCTTTGCGCCGGCTTTGATGGATTCTTCGCTGGCCACGTCGAGGGCAAAGGCGGCAGCCTGTCCGCCGGCGGCTTCGATCTCCGCCGCCACTTCGGCGAGTTTGCTCTCATTTCTGGCGGCCAGAGCCACGGTTGCCCCGGCCCGCGCCAACTCCAACGCACACGCCCGCCCGATCCCCTGGGAGGCCCCCGTCACCAACGCAATTCTTCCCTGCAGGTTTGCCATCGATCTCTCTCTGAAGCGACGATGAACGCCGTTCCGTCCCCCATTATAAGTGGGCGGAAGGCGGGCGAAAGCAGAGACGGCGGGCTGTTCAGACGGCGAGGGTTTTCAGGACGGAGTGACGGCGATGCGCACCGGCTGGGGGGTGACCACCGAACGAAGCAGTTGGGCGGGCCAGATGTAAACCGCCAGACGGCGCGAATAATGGAGCACCGGGGCCTGGTTAGGCAGCTGAATGCCCATTTCGGCGACCAGGTCGTTGCGCTCGATCTCTGCCTCCGCCTCTTCGAGGGGCCAGGGAACATAGTGAATATTGGCTCGAATGGCGTGCCCGCCGCGGTTGCGGGCAAACAGGCAATAGCGCTCCATGAGGAAGTATTCGAGGGTCCCAGTGCACGCACCGGCGGTGCGATGAGTGGGGCCCAGTCCGCGAAAGCGCGCCTGAAAACGGACGGGATGACCGGCGAAGAGGCGGCGGCTGTAAAAGAGGAACTCCTGCTCGGAACGTTGCTCGTGGCGCATCTCAGCCCAGTGATAGGGCAGGTGAAAGAAGGTGCGGGCGGCCAGCACCGCCAGCAGGCTTCCGGCGTCGAGCGAGAAGAAGTAGACTCCGGGGGTTCCGGTGCGCTGATCGCGTACGTAGGTGCGCAGGCTGAGATCCGGCATGCGGCCGGTCCAGGGGATGGCGGGCAATCCGCGGAATTTGACCCGGTCCATCCAGAACGGAACCACGCCCAGCCAGGCGGATCCTTGAAAAGTGTCGATAAACAGGCCCTCGGGAAGCAGCGCGCCCAGGGTTGCGGGGGGCAGGGGCCAGTGGGCAAAGAGAAGATCGTTCCATCGCTGAGCTACCGCCCAGCGACCGGTCGGCAGCGGGCGCGGTTTTTGGGACGTACGCACCTGAAATTGCTGCATTGCCGGAACGCTCCTGTCTAACACTGATTCGACGCTCGATGCGCCGGGAAAGATGCACCGGCAATCGGGCTTCGGATCTGGCCTCAGATCGAGCCTCAGATCGGGCCTCAATGACGTATTCTGGTCGCGAGCCTACATCCATGTCCAGTGAAACTTTCGCTTCGCCCGAATCCCGCAATCAAACCGATGTTTTCGCCGTTCATGGCGCCGATCCCGAAGTACTGGCCTATGCCATGGCCAAGTACTCCCGCTCCTCGCTCTCCATGCGGGAGTCGCTTCAGGAGATCAGTTCGCAGCGCGCGGAACAGTTTCTGAACACCTTTTATTTTCAGTACGGGCACCGTTCCATTGCCGACCTGGCGCACGTGGCGATGGCCATTGAGCGGCTGAGCCTGCTGGCGGCTATTGTGCTGGTGGACGAGCAGCGCTGGGACGGACAGGAACGCTCGACGCGCTACCAGAATTTCTTGAAGTCAGGCTGGTTCAAGCCGGATTTTGGCCCCGAAGCGGAGGCGGAGAAGCTGTTTTCCTCGACCATCGAGAAGCTCTTCGACGTCTATCAGCGCACCACCGCGGCGGTGTTTGCCGCCCTGGAGCAGCGCATTCCGCGGCCCGAGGCGATGAAGCCGGAGGCCTACGCGCGCACCCTGAAGGCGCGAGCCTTCGACGTGGCCCGCTACCTGCTTCCGCTGGCTACCAACACCTCGCTGGGCCAGATCACCAATGCGCGCACTCTTGAAACGCAGGTTTCGCGGCTCTTGTCGCACCCGGTGGCTGAAGTGCGCGACCTGGGCGTGAAGCTGCGCGAAGCGGCCGTTGGCCCGGCCTGGAACCTGTATGCCCAGCCCGGCCAGGCGCTCGTGGAGAAAGTTGCCGCGGACAATGCCGCACTCGGCGAAGAGGCCCGGCAGTTGCTGACCCGCGAAGTCCGTTCGGCTCCGACGCTGGTGAAGTATGCCCAGCCCAACGAATACGAGATCGAAACCCGCGCCGCGCTGGCCCAAGCAGCCAGTGAACTGCTGGCCACGACGCCGATCGCCGACGCTCCGGTGGTGGATCTGGTGGAGCGCACCGAAACGCTGGAAGTAGAACTGGCGGCGACGCTGCTCTACTCCGCGAGCCATCACCCCTACCGTCAGATTCGCGACCTGGTGGCGGCGCTGCCCGAGGCCCGGGTGAACGAGCTTGTGGAACTGGGCCTGCGCCATCGCGGCCGCCACGACGAAGCTCTGCGCGCCTTCCACGCAGGCGCCGCGCTGCGCTTCGACATTCTGATGGATGTGGGCGGCTTCCGCGACATGCATCGCCATCGCCGCTGCGTGCAGATCATCCAGCCTTTCACCACGCTGCACGGCTACGAGACGCCCACCTGCGGAGATCTGGCCGGTGATGTGAATATCCTTGCCGAAGCCGGAATCCTGACCGAGTTCGAGTCGGCTATTGAATCAGCGCACGCGGCCAGCCGCCAGATTGCCGCCGGCAACGCGCCGGAAGCCGAGCAGTCTGCGCTCTACCTGCTGCCGCTGGCCACACGCATTCGCTCGCTCTTCAAGATGGATTTTGCGGAGGCGCAGTACATCAGCGAATTGCGGTCAGGGCCGGCCGGGCACTTCAGCTACCGGCGCGTGGCCTGGGAGATGTACAAGGCCGTAGAACGTCAGCACCCCAGCCTTGCAAAGCACATCCGGGTTACGGACTTCACCGTGCCGATCGACCTATTGCAACGGTGATTGGCTCTTAGTCGGGGCAGGGTGCGGATCGCAGGTCGTTGCCGCTGTTTAGAAACGAGCGTGGACCGCGAGGTCCACGCGACAGCCGGTCGGGAGGCCAGCGCTACAATTCCATGGTCCACACCCGCTAAACTATAGATTCATGGCTAAGGGTCTCATTCTCGGCATAGAAACCTCCTGCGACGAAACCGCTGCCGCGGTGGTGGAGCGGGGCGCGCGGACGCTGTCGTCGGTGGTGGCTTCGCAGATCGCCCTGCACGCCCGCTACGGCGGCGTGGTGCCGGAGTTGGCCAGCCGCGAACACCTGCGCGCCATTGTGCCGGTGGTGCGCGCGGCGCTGGCGCAGGCGGGTGTGACACTGGCCGATCTGGACGCCATCGCCGTCACCTCGGGGCCGGGACTGGCCGGGGCGCTGATGGTGGGCGTCACCTATGCCAAGGCGCTGGCCTTTGCCCAGGGACTGCCGCTGGTGGCCGTCAATCACATCGAGGGACACATTCACGCGGTGCTGCTGCACGAGCGGTCGTCCTGCGCGGACGGCGGGCGAAAGTCCTGCGCGGAGTCCTCCGCGGAGTCCTGCGCGGACGGCGGGCGTTCGCAGAGGAATGCGGAGACGGACGAGAGTGCACTGGCGCTGGTGGTTTCCGGCGGGCACACGCACCTGTTTCTGGCCCGGCCGCAGCAGGGTGCGTGGAACTACAAGCTGGTGGGGCGCACGCTCGACGATGCGGCCGGCGAGGCCTTCGACAAGGTGTCGAAGCTGCTGGGATTTGCCTATCCGGGCGGCCCGTGGATCGATGCGCTGGCGCGCTTTGGAGATCCAACTGCCGTGCCGTTCAAATTTGCACTGATGAAGCAGAAGCCGCACCTGGTGGGGAAGACTCCGCGCACCAAGGGGGCGAGCACTTCGCCTATCGCCGAGTTGGACCCGCATCACCTGTTTTCGTTCTCCGGGATCAAGACGGCGGTTCTGCGCTATGTGGAGCTGAACAACCTGCGCCCCGACACATTGGCGCGGGCGGCGGCCATCTCGGCGGCGGGCACACGGCCTCCGCGCAGCCGCGAAGAGGCGCTGGCGCTGTGCCCGCAACAGGTTCTGGACCTGGTGGCCAGCTTTCAGTCCGCGGTGGTGGGCGACCTGATGAAGAAGAGCTTTGCCGCTGCCGAGGCGCTGGGGGCGCGGCGCATCCTGGTCACCGGCGGCGTGGCGGCCAACAGCGAGTTGCGGCGGCGCTTTGCGGCGGAAGCGGCGCGGCGCGGCCTGCGCGTTTCGTTTCCGACCCTTGCGCTCTCCACCGACAATGCGGCCATGATTGCCGCCGCCGCCTGGCCCCGCTTCCTGAGCGGAACGTTTGCCGACGATTCGCTTTCTGCCGATCCTTCTCTGGCGCTGGGACGCAACTGATCCGGCCGTCGAAGAGTGTGACCGGCTCCCATCTTTATCGAACTGCAGGTCCTTCGACTCGCTACGCTCGCTGAATCCGAACCGCGGGTCCTTCGACTCGCTGCGCTGGCTGAATCCGAACCGCAGGTCCTTCGACTCGCTACGCTCGCTCAGGATGACAGTTTTTTGCTGAGCGAAGTTTCGCCCCAGGATCTAGAGCGGTTTCAGGAAAGCTATACCCAAGCCGACTTCATTCAAGGTCGCCACTCGCTGGGGCTCGCGTCGACTTGAGGGTATGGGCTTCGAGGTACACCATTCCTGGAACCGCTGTAGCGAGCGGTGCGTTTGCCGAGGTGATAGCTGAGGCCGACGTTGCAGGTCATGGAGTCGAGGCCGGGGTTGCTGGGCACAACGAAGCCATCCGAAAAGTGGAAGAACTCCAGCCCGGCGCGCAGATCCCAGCGATCGGTCATCTTGAACTGGACGCCGAGACTTTCCTGCAGGGTGAGGTTCCCGTAGCTGCCGTCCTTTGAAAGCGCCTTCTGGGTAAAGAAGATCAGGCCGCCCTTCATCAGGAAGTAGGGCTTGACGCGCGCGCCATCCCGCCAGATCATGCGCAGGCCGAGGGGCGAGACCGCCAGGCCGGGAACATTCTCCCGATTCAGGGACAATACATTTCCCCACACATCGGTGTTGGCGGGCTGGTTGAGCACGACAACCGGCAGAAGATCAGGCGAGTAGTCCACGCGCGCCCCGGCGAAGTGTCCCCAGGAATGGCGGTCGTACTCCACTCCGGCGAGGTGCAGATTGCTCCACCAGGAGTTGGCGAGGATGCGGAAGTGCCCGAAGGAGTCGATGCTCTCGTACACAAGTTCGCTGTCGGGGTCGGCATGTTTGCGGGGGCGATCGAGTGTGCGAATGCGGGGAGTCCAGACCAGCCCGGTGGAGAAACGGGCAAAGTTGTTGGGCAGGCCGGGAATGCGGTAGGGGTACTTGTAGCTCGCGCTCTGGAACAGCGCGAAATCCGTGTACTGCCAACCGCCTTCGACGCGCAGGGCGAAGTGCTTGCTGACCGGAGTGTCGAGGCCGCCGCCGAAGAACGTGGTGAAGGAAGCGGAGTCTCCCGGACCGCTGTTTGCCGCCCAGTTCCCGTTCAGCCCCATGTCGCCGAAGAGAGCTTCGCCGAAGATCCTCTCTTTGCCGATGAAGCGGTCGTACTCACCGCCTCCGGTGATGGCAAACGCGTGCTGCGGAGCGCCCAGGTTGGTTCCCCTGAAGGTGGAAAAATCGAGCTTGCCGCGCAGGTTGTGCCAGGCGGGAAAGGCCACCGACCCCTGCCAGCCCAGCAGCGGCTGACGCGCGCCGGGAACGCCGTTGAAGCTGTTGGAGAGGGAAGTGAAGCCGCCGTAAATCTGCCAGGAAGCCGCGTGATCGGACTGGGCGCTCAATCCAACCGGCGCCATGCACAGCACAAACAGAGCAAAGAACCGAATGAGCATCCTGGTCTCCAGACGCTAACGACTTCGTATCTTTCGAGGGCCTGTTTGGGTACGGATTATATGTGCAAGCAGGGAATATGGAGTAGGGAAAAGGGAATAGGGAACAGGGACTAGGGACTAGGGACTGAGGGACTAGGGACTTGGGACTGAGGGACTAAAACGGCGCGTCCCCGGCCGCGGGGCGGACAGGGACGCGCCTGGTTACAGCTCTGCGTTCGGTTATGCCTTCATGGCGTGTTCGACGGCGACGGCGACAGCCACCGACGCGCCGACCATGGGGTTGTTGCCCATGCCGATGAGGCCCATCATCTCGACGTGCGCGGGCACCGAACTGGAGCCGGCGAACTGCGCGTCGGAGTGCATGCGGCCCATGGTGTCGGTCATACCGTAGGAGGCAGGACCCGCGCCCATGTTGTCGGGATGCAGGGTACGGCCGGTGCCGCCGCCGGAGGCTACGCTAAAGAACTTCTTGCCCTGTTCGATGCGCTCCTTCTTGTAAACCGCCATTACCGGGTGCTGGAAGCGGGTGGGATTGGTGGAGTTGCCGGTGATGGCCACATCCACGGTCTCCATGTGCATGATGGCGACGCCTTCGCGCACATCGTCTGCGCCGTAGCAGCGCACGGCAGCGCGTTCGCCGGTGGAGTAGGCCTTTTCGCGAACCACGTTCACCTTGCCGGTGGCGTAGTCGAACTGGGTCTGCACGTAAGTGAAGCCGTTGACGCGGGCGATGATCATCGCCGCATCCTTGCCGAGGCCGTTGAGAATGACGCGCAGCGGCGATTTACGCGCCTTGTTGGCGGAGCGGGCCAAGCCGATTGCGCCTTCGGCGGCGGCAAACGACTCGTGTCCGGCGCAGAAAGCAAAGCAGCCGGTCTCTTCGCGCAGCAGCATGGCGGCCAGGTTGCCGTGACCGATGCCGACCTTGCGGTCGTCGGCGACGGAGCCCGGGATGCAGAAGGCCTGCAGGCCGGAGCCGAGGGTTTCAGCCACTTCGGCGGCGACGGTCTGGCCCTTCTTGATGGCCACGGCGGCGCCGATCAGGTAGGCCCAGCCGGCGTTTTCAAACGCGATGTTCTGAATCGACTTCACGATCTTGCGAACATCGACATTCTTTTCCAGGCAGATCTTCTCGGCTTCTTCCAGCGAGTTGATGCCGGCAGCGGCAAGAAACGAGCTGACCTGGGCAATTCGTCTTTCATATCCTTCAAACAAAGCCATGATCTGCTCCTTTATTCGTGGCGCGGGTTGATGGTTTTCACGGCATCGGCAAAGCGGCCATAGGTGCCCGTAGCCTTGTCCAGAGCGGTCTGCGGATCGACGCCCTTGGCAATCGACTCCATCATCACGCCGAGGCGAACGAACTTGTAGCCGATGATTTCGCTGTCGGCATCCAGAGCCAGCTCGGTGACGTAGCCTTCGGCCAGTTCCAGGTAGCGCGCGCCTTTTTCCGTAGTCCCGTACATGGTGCCGGTGACCGAGCGCAGGCCCTTGCCGAGGTCTTCGAGTCCGGCGCCGATGGGCAGGCCGTCTTCGCTGAAGGCGGTCTGGGTGCGGCCGTAGACGATCTGCAGGAAGAGTTCGCGCATGGCTACGTTGATGGCGTCGCAAACGAGATCGGTGTTGAGGGCTTCAAGGATGGTCTTGCCGGGCAGGATCTCGGCGGCCATGGCGGCGGAGTGGGTCATGCCGGTGCAGCCGATGGTCTCAACGAGGGCTTCTTCGATGATGCCGGCCTTGACGTTGAGGGTGAGCTTGCATGCGCCCTGCTGGGGTGCGCACCAACCCACGCCGTGGGTCAGCCCGAAGACATCCGTTACTTCCTTGACCTTTGTCCAACGACCTTCTTGCGGAATCGGCGCCGGGCCATGATTCGGGCCTTTCGCGACTACGCACATCTGTTCGATCTCATGTGTGTGCATGTGCATGGTGGAGTTGCGCTCCTTACTTCAGGTTGGGCTAAAAGCTAGCATTCAAAGTGTTCCGAGGCACGAAGCCGGCGTCGGAGTGTTCGCGGCAAATTCATTTGTCCGGGAGGATGGCCTCGCCCGCAGCCGCAGCGTAATGCTGGGTGGGAGGTTGGAATTTCCAGTGGCTTTCTTCCGCGGTGCACTCGGCGATGGCCTAACACAGGCCAGATTGCACGCCAAAGGGCACTCAAATCCCTTCCTGATTATTCAGGAGCGGGCGTAGGTTGGACTGTGATGATGGGCACTGCCGAGGCACCTGCGGTGCGGCGGGCGCTGGCCGTGGGGGCGGGCGCTTCGCGTGGCCCGCGCTCTTGTGACGCGCGGCGCCGAAGCTTTTGGCTTGGGGTGATTTCGAGCAGAGCAATCCCCGCAAAGGTTGGGACTCATCGTGTGGATGTGCGCGAGGTTGGCTACAAAATGAACGCCGATTCGCCGGCGATTCGCCAAGAGCCCAGAAACCCCCGATTTCAGCCTCCTGGGCGAATTCCTGAGCAATCAAGATGAGAGCCTTTAACGAGCAAAAACGAATTCAGTTAATCATTTCTTGTTCTGTTCAATAAAGGAGCTTCGAGATCCCTTCTGAACTCGGTTGTGCTGTTCGGTAGGACGAAGCGGCGTTGCGAAATCTGCGGTTCAGGAATGTTGTTCCGATATGGCGTGGGATTCCCAGCCTCATCGAAGGATCTGGCGAACGAGTGGCGAAACTGTGGTACGTTTTTGAATTGGGCAATCGCTGCCAACTGTGAAGTGCTATAAGATGACTTTACGTATCCTCAGAGGTGAGTCGTGCGATTCTCGGTTCCCCATCCGATTCCGTATCAGGGAAGTAAGCGGCGGCTCGCCGCTGCGATCCTGAGTCATGTGAAGGCAGGGCGATATGAGAAGCTGGTCGAACCGTTTGCGGGCTCGGCGGCGGTAACACTTGCCGCGGCGAGTTCGATGAAGTTCGCGCGTTTTGAGATCGGCGATCGACTTGAACCTCTCGTGATGCTTTGGCAGGCGATCATCGACGACCCGCAAGAAATTGCGAATGAATACGAGCGCCTTTGGATGCGAGAACGCAAGAGGCCAATCGATGAGTTCTACGATATTCGCTCCCAATTCAATGGGGACCGCGATCCCGCGAAACTTCTCTATTTGCTCGCACGTTGCGTGAAAAACGCGGTACGCTTCAACCCGTCGGGTGAATTCAACCAATCCCCGGATAAGCGGAGGACAGGAACGAGGCCGGAGTCGATGCGGAAGGAATTGTTCGCGGCAAGCCGGCTGCTGCATGGGAAGGCCCGGGCCGTCTGCGCTGACTTTCTTGAACTGTTCGAAAACGCCGAGCCGGGAGACTTTTTCTATTTAGACCCTCCCTACCAGGGGACAAGCGAAGGGCGCGATTCACGGTATATCGGAGGGGTTACTCGCGAGCGAATGATTGAAGGATTGAATGTCCTTAACGGGCGGGGAACTCCTTTCATTTTGAGTTATGACGGTTCTTGCGGGGATCGGACCTATGGCGACCGGCTGCCGAAAGAACTCGCATCCCGTATCCTGTTGGATGTTGGACGCTCCAGCCAAGCGACATTGAACGGGCGGGAACACGTAACCATTGAATCGCTCTACATCTCGCATAACGTGATTCCCGCCGCGGTAGACGACCAGACAATGGGTCTGCATGATTTCGAAGAGCAAATTCCTATGACGCTATCATTATTTTGATCTCGTCTGCGACCGATCTCCTATTCCTGTCGGCGCTGCGCTTCAGCCGTTCAAATGCGTTCACTTCTTCTTCCTTCCATACAATAACTACCCGCCGTTCCGGCTGCATGGCGACATGGGTATACGTATCGGGGTTCGCCCAATAACATGAAAGGCATGTATCGAGGTTCTTGAGGATCAGCCAATTCTGGCAATGCTCACAGGCCCACGATTTCTTCCGATTGCAGGCGCCGTCGAGCAATTGGTAAGGGTCTGCTTCGTCACGTTGAGATTCGCCAGCAACCTGAAACGGGATACGATGGTCAACCTGGATGTTGTGTAAGGCTCCGCATAGATTGCATTTGGAGGCCTTGCGCTCGATGATGGCATCGCGTTCCTTCTTCGCGAGGACCACACGCCCGGTCATTTTGGGATCAAGTTCCCGTTCATCGAATACATATGCGGCGATGGCTTGGCCGTCGTCACGCTTCGCCTTGACTCGCTTGAGGGCAAAGCCGAGTTCGACTGCATCCCGCGCCGCGCGGGGAGGGTGGTCATATCCTGCTTCCTTGAGTTGGATCGTCGAGACGCTTCCGTTCTTCACAATCGAATCGAGGACAAATCGCGCGCGCTTATTCTTGACGGCTTCGATGCGTAGAAGTAATTGCGCAGGGATCGATTTCCGTTCAGTCATTGAAGAACTCCCTCGTCAAAACGCCTAAAGCCGCTGCGATGGTGTGAATGTTGACGAGGCTGATATTGCGCTCGCCTCTCTCCACGCTACCGATGTAAGTCCTATCGAGGTTGCAAGAGAGCGCCAATTCTTCCTGGGAAAGCCCCCTTTGCTTGCGCAGTGCGCGCATTCGCGCCCCGAATTGCTTTTGAACTTCTTCAGCTGATTGGGAAGGCATGGGGACAATCGGAACAGCGATGATGACCATAAGTCTACGGACTTTACGTCTCTTTCGACGGCAGGGAGCAAGAGCGTAAACAGGGGAGATTTCGCAGGAGGTAGCGTGAGCCTTGCGATGGGCGGGGGAGATCAAGTTCCGCAAACGCCTCAGAGTCCGGTTTGCAGGTCGCACCTGGCTGGCAGCCCAATCGGCAATTGTCTTCCAGCAACATGACCGAAATCGGAGGAATTTTCGCTGCCGGACGACAAATGGGCGCCACACCGGGAAGCCATCGCCCTACGACGGCGATCTGAATTCGCTCGACCGGCCTCCGGCGG
>Ga0181517_10001994_pt1 | contig 21653 bp, 20 predicted proteins | sample PEATcosm2014_Bin_31_FD_119748 | JGI IMG/M metagenome (GOLD analysis project Ga0181517, IMG submission 119748) | Peatland microbial communities from MTU Mesocosm Facility, Houghton, MI, USA - PEATcosm2014_Bin01_30_metaG | ecosystem: Environmental > Terrestrial > Soil > Wetlands > Peat | place... | reverse complement strand
CGCCGCGTTGAACATCGAACACGCCTACATGGAGCTGTCCGGCCAATACGAGCCTTTCGAAGGATTGTGTTTCGTGGACACGCTGGACCTGGCCGAAGACCGCCAGTTGCCCATGTTCAGCGAAGCCAACACCGAGCGGGTGGAAAGGGAGCGGAAAGCCCAGATCACGGTAATTATCGGCAACCCGCCGTACAATGTAGGCCAGTTGAACGAGAACGACAACAACAAGAATAGGAAGTACCCGGTGATCGACCGGCGTATTCACGACACGTACGCGAAAGGCTCGAAGGCCACCAGTGTAAGCAAGCTCAATGACGCATACGTGAAGTTCTTCCGCTGGGCCACGGATCGTCTGGAAGGTCGCGACGGCATCGTTTGCTTCGTTTCGAACAACGGCTTCGTGGATCAGCTTGCCTTTGATGGCATGCGCAAGCGCCTGATGCAGGATTTCACGCAGATAGACCACATCGACTTGCACGGCAACGTCCGCAAGAACCCGAAATTGAGCGGGACGACACACAACGTGTTCGGGATTCAGGTGGGCGTGGGGATCACAATCGCAGTGCGGTGCGGCGGCGACAAGCGGCTGCGGTATTCCCGCGTACCGGAGTTCTGGCGCAAAGAAGAGAAACTTGCTTTTCTAACGGAGCGCAGCGTTCCCTGGGCGACACTTGCGCCAGACGGAGGTGCGTGGCTCGTTCCCGAACACGCGGGCGAATTCGCAGTAGGCACGCCGCTCGTTGATGTCTTTGGTGTCCACGCAATGGGTGTGAACTCCAACCGGGACGAGTGGGTATACGATTTCTCCGCTGTGCCACTCTCGGGCAAGGTGAATCGGTTCGTTGAAACCTACAACGCTGAGGTGGACCGTTGGCGGCGGTCCAAGCAGCCCGCCAGTACGATAGATGCATTCGTCGTCGCTGACGAAAGGCTCATCAAGTGGAGCAGCACTCTAAAGCTCAAACTGTTGGCGGGAACGTATGCGGAGTTCACCGCACAGGGCATCCGCCCGGCGCTTTATCGGCCTTTTTCAAAACGGGCGCTGTACTATGACAACGTTCTTATCCATCGGCCTGGCAAATGGCTTTCCGTTTTCCCGCCACTTGCCGTGGAGGGCGAGAACCTTGTCATCGCACTGACCGGCATCGCGTCCGAGAAACCGTTCATGGCCCTCATCTCGAATCAAATTTGTGACCTGCACCTGGTTGGCGCGGGCTGCGGAACTCAGTGCTTCCCCTTCTACACCCACTCCCCCGACGGCTCCAACCGCCGCGAAAATGTCACCGACTCCGCCCTGGAGAACTTCCGGGCGCACTACCGCAATCCGGCCATCTCCAAGTGGGACATCTTCCATTACATCTACGCCGTCCTGCACCATCCGGCGTACCGCGAGAAGTTCGCCGATAACCTCAAGCGTGAGCTGCCGCGCATTCCCTTCGCGCCGGATTTCGCCGCCTTCGCCGCCGCCGGGCGCGAGCTGGCCCGCCTGCATGTGGAGTACGAGACCCTGGAGCCGTGGCCGCTCGAATGGGTCGAAAACCCGGCTTACCCGCTCAGTTACCGCGTGGAAGACAAGATGCGGCTTTCGAAAGACAAGACCGCGCTGGCGGTAAACCCGTCGCTCACCCTGGCCGGCATTCCGCCCGAAACCATCGCCTACCGGCTGGGCAACCGTTCCGCGCTCGAATGGGTGGTGGATCAGTACCGCGTCACCGAAGACGACCGCAGCGGCATCCGCTCGGACCCCAACCGCGAAGACGATCCCCAATACATCGTCCGCCTGGTGGGCCAGGTGGTGCGCGTAAGCCTGGACACCGTGCGCATAGTGGGCCAACTGCCCACCGTCTTCGCGGAATGATTTGGCGCCTCCAGTTTCTTCGATGACGCCGTTCCAAAATATATTCGCCCCACATTTTCAGCCACTTACCAATTCCGTCCCGAAAGGCGTCCCAACGCCCGTTGCTACTCTGAAGTCGAAAAAAGGCTGCTCGCTCGCCGAGAAGCAGCTCGTTTCGGGACCACGTCCGGCGCCCACTACCGCGCGGGGGCTGCAAAGCCGGATTCATCCTCCTCGCGAGGAGAAAGGAACCGGTTCCTACAGCCCCGGCAAGGCCCCAAAAGCCAAGCCGGCAAGCAAAACAAGAGGCTCTTCGGTGACAGGGTCGAAAAACCACCTCGTCCGTCGGGCAATCCCCTGAGACCTGAAGAGTTTTTCATGAAATCCCAAGGGCCCGCCCCCTATGGATCGCCCGAAAAACGGCCTGCGTTAACCAATTGGGTACTGGAACTGGGCGGCGTTCCGGTATATATTCCAGGCGTCGGCCAACTTCTGCGTTGGCCCTTACCGGCCATATGAGCAGCCTCGCCATTCCGACTCCAATCCGGCCCGAAGCGTGGCCGATTATCCCCGACCGTATCGAAGACCTGGGCATACCTCGGGCGATGGTGATGGACCTGGTGCTGCGCTTCCTATGGCTGCACGGCGCCGGAACGCTGCGCACTCTGAACGACAACCTCAAACTCTCGTTCCCCATTTTGGAGACCCTTTTCCACCAGTTCCGCCAGCAGCAGTTGCTGGAGGTCAAGGGCATGCACGGCAACGATTATTCGTTCACCCTCACCGGCGCGGGCCGGGCGCTGGCGACCGCGCGCAACGAAGTCTGCCAGTATGCGGGCCCCGCGCCCGTGTCCCTTTCGCAATACCACCAGGTGGTCAAGGCCCAGGCCGCCAAGGTGCACCTGAGCCGCAACAGCCTGCGCGAGGCTTTCAGCGACCTGGTGCTGCCGGACGAGTTGCTCGACCAGTTGGGACCCTCCCTCATCGGGCACCAGTCGCTGTTCCTCTACGGCGGCACGGGCAACGGCAAGACCAGCATCGCGGAGCGCATCCTGCGGGTTTATCGGGACACCGTGGTGGCGCCCTACGCCGTGGAAGTGGACGGACACGTAATTGCCTTGTTCGATCCCGTAGTACACCGGCGCGCTCCCCATAAAGACGAGTTGTTGGACCCGCGCTGGGTGGTCTGCGAGCGCCCCTGCATCACCATGGGAGGCGAACTCTCGGCCAGTATGCTGGAACTGCGCCTGGACGAAGCCACCCGGGTATTCGTCGCTCCCTGCCAGATGAAGTCCAACAACGGCATCCTGATCATCGACGATTTCGGCCGCCAGATGCTCTCGCCCCGCCAGTTGCTGAACCGCTGGGTGGTGCCCCTGGACCGCCGGGTGGATTACCTGACCCTGGCTTCGGGCATGAAGTTCCAGATCCCCTTCGAGATGATGGTGGTGTTCTCCACCAACCTGAATCCGCATGAGCTGGCCGACGAAGCCTTTCTGCGCCGCATTCAGACCAAGGTGCTGGTGGATAACATCAGCCCCGTGGTTTTCGACAAGATCTTCCAGCGCGTGGTGGATACCAACCAGGCGCCGTGCGAACCCGGCGCCGCGGAATACTTGCGGCAGCGCTGCGCCGCAGCCGGCTCGAAACACCTGCGGGCCTGCTACCCCATGGATATTTACCGCCTGGTGAGAGCCATCAGCGAGTACGAAGGCCGCCCCGTGCGCCTCACCCGCGCCAATATGGACCGCGCCGTGGCCCTCTACTTCGCCCGCGGTCCGGAAGCCCAGACGATATAGGGGCTGGGCGTGCCGGGCCAGCGGCGCTGGCGCGTCGCGGGCATAGCGCCGCCCCGTGATACGCTCTGAGATGGTTACGGAGCCGCCCTTTTGACCCGGAGACGCTGAGACGCGGAGGGATTCAAGAAAAGAGAAAACGAACTAAAAAGGCTCATTATGAGTCGCCCTTTGTTTTTCTTCTTCGAATTTCTCCGCGTCCCAGCGGCTCCGTGTCAAGAAGCGGCTGTCAGGAAATGACCCCCCACGGTGGCGTCTCCGGACGCACATCACAAGCTGCGTGGGGATAAAGGAATCGGGCGGATACGCCGATATGCGGAGTATGCAGGAACGCCGTTCGGAAGTTCGGTTACTGTGCGCGGACATGGTGGAGGTGACTTGGAAGGATCAGGGCCGGTCGCGCCATGCCACCGCGATTCTGGAGGACATCTCGGCCTCGGGGGCCTGCCTTCAACTGGAGACCGCCGTTCCATACGGCGTGGTGATTCGCTGGGAGTGCCCCAACCAGAACTTCGTGGGCCGGGTCCGTTACTGCACGTACCGTGAAATCGGGTTTTTCGTGGGTGTGGAGTTCGAGGGGGGCACGCGGTGGTCCAAGCAGGTTTACGAACCGCGCCATTTTCTCGATCTGGAGCGCCTGATAGCCCGCTCCAAACAGAGGACCCGCGAGGAGGGCAAAGGGCCGATAAGCCCGCGTGACCGGAGGGCCGGACCACCGGGGCGGACCTAACGAACCTGAAAGCAGAATACCTGGTTGCTGCCCTTCCAGCCCTGCCGTTCGTTGGCGCCGGGGCTGAAGGAATACTCGCCTGGTTCCAGGCTTTCGTCTACCTCGATCCGCCAGAGCTTGTCGTTCGTCAGGCTGGTGATCTCGACGCGGATCGGCCGCCCCGGCTTCTTGGGACTCATGGTGATTTCGCGGCGGCCGTTCCGGGTCTCGAGCTTGAACAGTTCCAGGCTCTCGGGGGGGATTTTGTCGGCCACCATCAGAAAGATGGGCGAGGCCAGAGGCGTGGATACGGGCGAGTTGGCCCCTTCCACCACGTAGGTGATACTGTCGCCCTTCTTTTCCTCCTTGGATTCCTGCATCTCGATCGGCAGCAGATCGGAGGCGTGCTTCAGGTAGACAATGTCCGGCTTCGGCGGGCGCGGTCCATTGTATTTCTGCGCGGGCGCCGCGAGGGCCGCCAGGAAGAGGAGCATGCATCGGCGCGTCATGGCGGTTTCGGTAATATCTTACCTCCGGCGGCGCCGGGCGTGGCGCGGGTGAACCACATCGGCGAGGCCAGAGCACGGCCTTGCGACGATCAAGGGCCGGATGGGCTGGGAACCGCCCGTTCCCGGTTTTGCCCCCCGGGTGAGGGAACGAAGCCAATTGGGGCTCGGACAGGTTCGAAAAAGCGCCTTGGGCCTGCCATGCGACCACTCTTCCAACCGCTCCCTGACGGTCGCGGCTCGCCATATCGATAACGAGCCGGGCCCAGAGGGCGCCCCGTCAGGGAGCGGTCGGGCGACGCCTGGCGATGCTGGCTCCTCAGGTTTTTCATGAAATTTCGCGGGCCGGCGACCCATCCCAACAGGGTTGCGGAACGAAGCCAATTTGGGCCTCGGATAGAGTTGCGGAACGAAGCCAATTTGGGCCTCGGATGGGGTCGAGGAACGAAGCCAATTTGAGCCTCGCAGAGGGTTGCGGAAACGAAGCCATTGGGGCTCGGATAGAGTTGCGGAACGAAGCCAATTTGGGCCTTGGATGGGGTCGAGGAACGAAGCCAATTTGAGCCTCGGATAGGGTTGCGGGAACGAAGCCAATTGGGGTCTCGAATAGAGTTGCGGAACGAAGCCAATTGGGGGCTCGGACAGGTTTGAAAAAGCGCCTTGGGCCTGCCATGCGACCACTATTCCAACCGCTCCCTGACGGTCGCGGCTCGCCATATCGATAACGAGCCGGTCCCGGAGGGCGCCCCGTCAGGGAGCGGTCGGGCGACGCCTGGCCCCTCAGGCTTTTCATGAGTTTTGCGGGCCGGCGGCCCATCCCAACAGGGTTGCGGAACGAAGCCAATTTGGGCCTCGGGTAGAGTTGCATCACCGCCAGTGCAATAATCCCAAAATCGCCGGTTGAGTTTTCCCCACCCCTGACAAGGGCTGTAGCCGGCATCGACTCTGGAATGGAGGAGGCGCCGAATCTGTTTAGGGCGTGGGAAGTGAACGATTTTGCGGAGTTGAAGCGACAAGGACTCAGCATCCAGGCGATCAGTTCGGTGACGGGCTTCGATCGCAAGACGGTGCGCAAGGGGTGTATGCGGGCAAGGAGGTTTGGGTGCGCGAGCGGCGTCGAGGTGCATTACGGCGCACAGCGGATTGCGGCGCACGCGCAGGCGCCGCGGAAGCATCGGATCGTGCGGGACCCCGAGCATCACGAGGGGATTCCGTTGGGCGCGTGCACATCCGGCAGAGCGCGCCGGTGGTGGAGATCCGGCCCCTGGCCGCCTATGAGAGTGTGGCGGCGGGAGGCGCGCTATGACCGCCATCGAGCAACTGCAAGAGACGTTGAGCGGGCTGGGGCTGGCGGCCCTAGAGGCTCGTCTTGAAGGGCTGCTGGAACAGGCGGCGAAAAAGGAGCCCAGCTACGGCGATTTTCTGCTGGAAGCGCTGACGGCAGAGACCGATGCCCGGCGGCAGCGCTACCTGAAGACCCGGCTGCAGTTAGCGAATCTGCCGTACCTGAAGACGTTCGAGCAGTTCGACTTCAGCTTTCAGCCGTCGATTGACGAGCGGCATTGCGGGCGTGATTGGACTGGCCATCGATGCCGGTAGCGCCGATTCCCGATTCATTGTCAGCCGCGCCGGTTGGAACTCCCCATGAATAGCCGGCGAGCAGATCGAACACATCGGGCTGCACGGCGGGGTCATAGTAGACCAGGAAAGTCTCGAACAGGGTTTGATGGTTGGAGTTGGAGAGACCCGGGGAGTCCTTGATCGCCGACCTCTACCACCCCACTCTCCGATGTGGCGCGGACACTCCGGTCTGCCGCGTCGAGACGAGTGGGCATGCGCCGCGGCGCGCAACGGAGGATGGAGAAACCAAGCGTCCCGAGGAGTCGGGACGCGGCAGACACGAGTGTCCGCGCCACGTACGGAACCGCGCAGCGATCGGGGATTTTCGAGGGAGTCTCGACGCGGCAGACCGGAGTGTCCGCGCCACATCGGAGAGTGGGGTGTGAGATATGCAGGTTAGAGGCAATGCTGTTCACTTAGCACGTCTGCTCCTTCGTGGCGCAGGCTCTCAGCCTGCCGGCTCGACACTCGTGTCGAGTCTGGCGCTCGGTCCGCCACCAAGCGTCGAGATGAGTCTCGACGCGGCAGCCTGAGAGGCTGCGCCACGGAAGAGAGCAGCGATTCAGTGAACAGTATTGAGGTTAGAGGCGCGCCAGCGGCTCGGGGATTCCGTCGCCGCTGGGAGGGTCCGGCGCGGAGGGCGCCAGAGATCGTCGAGCAGGTCCCCGGAGCCATCGAGGAGGAGCCTCGGCCGAGCCGCCGGCTTGACAAGTTCCATCATTCGAAGATAATAGAAATATGGAATCGTCGCGATTGCGGGTCACGCCGGACGCCGACCGGACTGCCACCTATGCGGACATGTTCGCCGCTCTGGGAGCGGAGCCGCGCTTGCGGATTCTGCGAGCGCTGCTGGCCGCGCATCCCGATGGGATGGTGGTGGGGGAGATTCAGAGCGAATTGGCCATTGCGGCCTCCACTTTGTCGCACCACCTCGAAAAGCTCAAGAATGAGGATCTCATCACGGTGCGCCGCGAGAGCACGTTCCTGCGGTATGCCGCCAATACCACGGCGCTGGGGGAACTGCTCGGGTTCCTCTACGCGGAGTGCTGTACCCGCAACAAGGCCATCAAGCCGGCCAACATAACCCAGATATGCAAGTAGGAGAAGGAGAGAGGGAATGGAATTGAAAGAGAAAGTGCGCGAGAAATACGGCCAGGCGTCGCTTCGCGTCAAGAGCGGTGGAAGCTCCTGCTGCGGCTCGGCCCCGAGTTCACTCGGTTGCGTCGATCCCATCACATCGAACTTGTATGCGGCAAGCCAGACCAGCCAGATTCCGGAAGAGGCCATACTTGCGTCTCTCGGGTGCGGCAATCCTACCGCGCTGGCCGAGCTGAACCCCGGCGAAACCGTCCTCGATCTCGGTTCCGGCGGGGGCATCGACGTGCTCCTTTCCGCGAAGCGCGTGGGACCGGCAGGCAGAGCCTACGGCCTCGATATGACGGACGAGATGCTGGCGCTCGCTCGCGAGAACCAGCGCAAGGCGGGGGTGGAAAACGTGGAGTTTCTGAAGGGCGAGATCGAACACATCCCGTTACCCGACAACTCCATCGACGTCGTCATTTCGAATTGCGTTATCAATCTCTCGGGCGATAAGGATGGCGTGCTGCGTGAAGCGTTTCGGGTCCTCAAGCCCGGAGGCCGTTTCGCGGTTTCCGACGTGGTTGTCCGGGGCGACGTACCGGCCGCGGTGCGGCGCAGCATGGAGCTGTGGGTGGGTTGCATTGCGGGAGCGCTGCGCGACTACGATTATGCCGCCAAGCTCGCCCGGGCGGGTTTCGATTCGATCGGCATAGAGGCAACCCGCGTTTACAGCATCGATGACGCGCGGCAGTTTCTTAGCGGCGAGGGGATCGATGTGAATGCGATCGCGCCGCAGATTGAAGGCAAATTCATCAGCGCCTTCATCCGCGCGGTGAAGCCTGCCTCCACCGGAGCGCTGTAGTTGAGGGCGCCGGAACAGCCGCCCATGCCCCATAAGAAGAGAGTCCTGATTCTGTGCACCGGAAATTCGGCCAGGAGCCAAATGGCGGAAGGCCTGTTGCGCCACGACGCGGGAGATCGCTTCGAGGCGTTCAGCGCCGGAACCAGACCGAGCCGGGTTCGCCCCGAAGCGATCGCCGTCATGCGCGAGTTGGGCATCGACATATCCGGCCATCGCTCCAAGAGCGTGGACGAGTTTGCGGGTCAATCGTTCGACTACGTTCTGACCGTCTGCGACAATGCCAGGGAAAGCTGCCCGGTGTTTCCGGTAAAGACGGCGACGATTCATCGGAGCTTTGAAGATCCGGCCGCACGGGAAGGTTCTGAAGCGGAACGGCTGGCCCTCTTCCGGAGGGTTCGGGACGAGATGAGGCAGTACCTCCGCAGCCTTCCCTAAGCCCGCGGACATGATAAAGCGACTCTTAAACCTGAATTACGAAGTTAACTTCGGATAAACTGAATTCCTACAGGCTATTACCTTGAAGGAACAGGCTTTGTATCAGGGCACGGCTTGAGCCGTGTCGATCAGGCAGCATTTTCTGGGCTTTAGCCCCTGGTTTGGCAGCCCCCTTCGCAAGTCCTTCTCGCCCTCATGAAAAAACAGGGGCTAAAGCCCCCCGGGTATTCCCGTTTGCGGCACGGCTGAAGTCGTGCCCCGATACAATGCGCCAACCTCGGGATTCAGGCTAAACGAAGGCTAAACGGCCTTTGGCGATAGGGGCAGCCGCCCGCGCGCGCCGGATCACCCGCGAAAAGCGATGGGGAGCTTTTCTCTGCGGCGCGGCGGCGCTTTTATCGCAAACCGAAGTTTCGCCAGGGGGATTGCTCGGGGGCGCCGGCGGCGGCGCGGCGGGGGCCGGCCTTGCGCATTTCGGCCCGGCGCGCTTCGGCGCTGGCAACAGCGGCCGAGTATGCTCTCAGGTCTTCCTCTAGCAGCTCGTGGGTTCCCTCGGCGCCGTTTTGCAGGTCGGCGGCAAGCTTCTTGGCGCACAGGGAGGGTCCTTCCTGGATGCCGATGCGGTGCGTGAGGAACAAGCCCAGCTCGGCGGTGATCACGACGTGCCTGGTTGGCTCGCCTTTGGCGAGAACGTCGAACCGGTAAGCGCGCACATTCCGCTGCTGGTCGAATCCCAAGTACCGAAACTCCATGACACTCCCCTCTGTGTAGCGCCTGGCCCGCGGGCCAGGGCTCGATCCAAATGCCGCTACGTTCCGGCGGGATAGCGTCCAGCCGTCCCTCGGCCTCCCTGTTGGACACGGCGGCCGGACCGCTATGGCCGGCCGCGCGTCTCGTTATTCCCCGCTACCAGCGAGGCTCGCGGCGCTGGCGGGGACCGCCGGCTCCGGGTCCGCGGCCGCCGCCGCCCTGTGGCTTGGGCCGGGCTTCATTCACGCTGAGAGCGCGGCCGCCCACCTGCACCCCGTTGAGCGCGGCGATGGCCTGGTCCGCCTGGGCGGCGTCGGTCATTTCGACAAACGCGAATCCACGCGAGCGCCCGGTATCGCGATCGGTCATCAAGGACACGCGCTCGACGGCGCCGTGGCGTTCGAAAAGCTCCCGGATAGACGATTCGGTCGCCGCAAAATCCAAATTGCCTACAAAGATGTTCTTCATCTTCTCGTCCCTTTCTGTCTTTCAATTGTGCGCGCTAGACCAGGCGGATTTGGATTCGGCCAAGTGCTTGCAGGACTCTCAAAAGGCATTCGTACTATACCATTTTCTCCGCTCCGGCGACACCCCCCATGGCTTACGAAGGAGTGAAAGAACGCCCGCAAATGGGCTACGCGGGCGGAACCGCGTGCCCCACCTCTGAAAATGCAGGACTTGTTGCGGTGGCGCAGGCAGTTCCGCCTGTGTAGCTGGATTCTTTCACGCCTGCTCCCGCCCTGGGCTATTCTCTTTCGCTCGCGAGGCGCTCCGAGATCCGGCGCAACAGCCGCCAAAACCGAGAGTTGCTAGAATATCCCTTCACTTTTTGCACGGAGGTTGGCCAAGTGGCGAAGGCGCTGGTGCGCTATTTCAGTTTTGTCTTTCACGGGCTGTTAGCCATAATCTTGATCGCGGTGTCCGGCGTGGCGCTCGAGAGCGGGCAGGCTTTGCGCCTCGACATGCTGCCCTGGACGGGCTCGACCCTGACCTATATCGCCCTGCTCGGGTCCCTGGCCGGGCTCGGCATCGTTATCCTGGCGTTTCGCCGTAAACTGTCCGCGCTGTTCTTCGTGTGGACGCTCATGGTGGCGGCCCTGATGGTGAAGGGGTATATCTTCAGTGGTTACTACTTCGAGCCGGGCGACCTGGGGCTGTCGCTGTTCGAGGTTGCCGCGTCGATCCTGTCGATAGCGGGGGCCTGGTTCCAGATGCAAGCGGCGGTCGAGATCCAAAAGCGGTACTGATTCCCGCCGGCGCCGCGGGGCCATGTATAAAGCCATCATCTTCGATTTGGGCGGGGTTCTGGTTCAGTTCGATTTCGGCCGGGCGTACCGGGCGCTGGCCGAGGTGTGCCCGTACGCCGAAGGCGCCAGCTCCGAGCGGATCGCGGGCGCCGGCCTGGTGGAGCGTTTCGAAACCGGCCTGGTGGAACCGGGGGATTTCTTCGCGCAGCTTTCCCGGACCCTGGAATTGCGCCTGGATTACGAGGGTTTTTGCCGGATCTGGAACCACATCTTCACCGGCCCTTTGATACCCGAGAAAATGCTTCGGGGATTGGCGTCACGCTACCGTCTGCTGCTGCTCTCGAACACCAACGCCATCCACTTCGAGATGATCCGCCGGGCCTATCCCATGCTGCGCCATTTTCAAGAGCTGGTGCTGTCCTACGAGGTACGGGCGCTCAAACCGCAGCCGGAGATCTTCCGCGTGGCCATCGAGCGGGCCGGCTGCCGGCCCGAGGAATGCTTCTACACCGACGATACAGCCGCGCACGTGGAGGCCGCGCGGGCGCTGGGAATCGACGCCGTGCGGTTCGTGGACCGCGCGGGGCTGGAGCGGGAGATGAGTGCGCGCGGCATTCGCTGGGACTGACAAAAAAACCGGGCGTCACGTGGACGCCCGGTTGAGGAGCACCCGGAGTCTGCTCGGAGGTTGCGGACTCCGGGGCGGAGGAGCTTATTACGCCAAAAGGCCGCCGTGGCCCAGGCAGGCGACTTCCCAGCCGGTCACGTGATAGCGGGCCAGCAGCGGGGGCAAAATCAAATCCACGATATTCGGTTTGGCCGAACGGAAGCATCCGGGAGCGGAGATGATCGGCACGTCGTCCTTGTAGGAGAGCAGCAGCAGGTTGCCGGGCTCGACGGGCGCCAGGAATCTCTCCACCTGGCCCTCCACCCGCAGCATGGCCTGCCCGATAACGTCTTCCGGTCCCGCCGGCGCCGTGGTGGACGCCACCAGAATCACGCATGGCTTGGATCTCAGTAAGTGTAGTAGGCAGCGGGCCACGGAATTCTCATCTTCCGTACACGACAAAACGAAATTAGGGCTTACCCCGAACCGTTCCAGGCGCTGCCGCATGATGTTCTCAAACAACTGGCGTGCGCGTTCGCCGCTAATCGGATCGGTGTAGAGAACTCCAACACTAGGCGTCCGGACGGGACGCGCCTGGAGTATGGGTCCGCGTTCCTTGAGAATGCCGGTAACGGCTTCCAACTGGTCCTTGGCGACTGCGAAGGGAGCGCTCTTGACGGTGGCAATCCGTTGACCCGTGGTGGCATAGCTGAAATTCAGCGAGGTGGCGATGACCACGCTGGAAGTGCAGTTAATCTGCTTCAGCAACTCGTCGTCCACCAGGACGCAGCAGTTCTCGGTAGCCAGGAGATTAGCCCTGCCACCGGCGGCCAGGCGGATCTCAAAGCTGCCACAGCCCATCTCGCTGGCCACCGCGCACACCGCATCGTCCTCGCCGACTTCCCCGTCCTCCAGCTCGGTAACCCATATGGTCGCCATGCCTTCGGATTCCAGGACCCGAACATCTTCCTCGCTGATGACGTGGCCCTTGGCCAACAGCTTCTTCCCGCCGGGCCTGAAAACGGTACAGCAAAGGACCCGTCCAGTTGAGGATTTCACATCAACCGTCTGCGCTCTCATGCGTGCCTCACAAGCAGTAGGATCGTCGTAGTTTAGGGTTTGTTTGTCCCTAAAACGTAATGGTATATCCAAAGGAATACAAAATCGTCGATAATCTCGGCGGTCTTTTGGGGGGACTGAGGGCAGTCCCTACTTGGGGGTATCGTCCACGGTTGGGGGGCAATCGGCTGCCTAGTCGCAGGTGATGCAAATTATCGAGCGCGCCGCAGAGCGGGCGTCTCGCCTGCCATGCCGGCATTCGCGCCGGCGCTCCTCGCAGAACGTCGGCAAGGATGCCGACGTGGCAGCCCGGAGGGCCGCTCTACGGATCGAGCGCAGCAGGCTACGAGCCGGGCGGCCGGGCGGTGGGAATCTGGATGAACTGATCGTCCGGGCTGGCGCCGCCCCAGCCATCCGGCTGGCCCTCGGGCCAAGCTTCGGGCCGGAGGATTCGGAGCACGGCGATTTCGTCGCAGGCCTGGAATTTGGAGCAGCGGACGCAATCCTTCCACGCCTTAAGCGGCAGGGCGCCGCGCTCGATGGCGTGGAAGCCCACCTTGCGAAAGAACTCGGGGACATAAGTGAAGGCGAAAACGGCGTCCAGCTCGTAATCGCGAGCCTCGTGGACCAATGCCTCCACCAGCCGGCGGCCCACGCCGCGCGTCTTGGCATCTTCGCGAACGGCCAGGGAGCGGATCTCGCCGGTGGTGGGGGTGTAGAAGTGCAGGGCGCCGCAGCCCAGCAGGTCTCCGTCGCAGTCCACCACGGTGAAATCGCGAATGGCTTCGGAGATCTCGAACTCGGTGCGCGGCAGCATCAAACCCCTGGCCGCGTAACTGTCGATGATTTCCATGATGGGCCGAATGTCGCGCATGGCGGCCTTGCGCACGGTAAGCGGGGGGCCGCCGGCCCCGGGTTCGACGAATGCGTCGGCGCGAACTCCGCTGATCATGCCGGCCGCCCTTCGGCGAGCGCGATGCGTGTGCCCAGCGCCTCGCCCGCCAGCAGGCGCAGAAGCGCGTTAGGGGCGGCTCCGGGGGCAATCCGCACGTTTTCCACCCCTCCCCGCAGCGCGTCCACGGCGGCCGCCAGCTTGGCCCGCATGCCGCCGGTGGCCACGCCGCCGGCGATCAGCCCCTCGCACGTGGACGCCGAAAGCGCATCGCAGACTCCTCCCTCGGCATCCAGAACACCGTCCACATCGGTCAGGAAGACCAGCGTTTGCGCCCCGTAGGCCGCGGCGCAGGCCGCCGCCAGTTGGTCGGCATTCACGTTGTAGATCCGCCCCTGCCGGTCACCCGCCACGCACGCCACCACGGGGAGGTAGGCTTTGGACGTCAACAGGTGAAGCAAGCCGGCGTTGGCGCGCGTGACGCGCCCCACGGCTCCCAACGCAGGGTTCATTTGCTCGGCTTCGACGAGGAGGGCGTCGATTCCGGAAAGCCCCACGGCGAGCGCTCCGGCGTGGTTCAGGCTGGCCACCAGCTCGTGGTTGACGGCCCCCGCGAACACCTTCAGCACGGCGTCCAGGGTTTCCGGGGTGGTCACGCGCAACCCATTGACGAAGCGGCTCTCGACGCCGCGCTCCGCCAGGTAGCGGGTCATCTGCCGGCCGCCGCCGTGGACCACCACAATCTCGGTCCCCACGGCGCGCACGGCCGCAATCTGGACTGCCAGCGCGTCGCGCGTCAGGGCCGAATCGAGCAGCGTGCCGCCGAGCTTCACCAGGATTTTCACAGCAGCCCCTCGGTCTCGGGATATCCCATCATCAGGTTCATGTTCTGTACGGCTTGCCCGGCGGCGCCTTTCACCAGGTTATCGATGGCGCTCACCACCACGGCCCGGCCGCTTCGCCCATCGAGCGCCACTCCGATGTCGCAGAAGTTGGAGTGCGCCACCGCCCGGAGGTCGGGCATGTGGCCGGGGTTATAGAGCCTGAGGAAGGGTTCGCCGGCGTAGCGGCGCTGGTAGATGGCCAGCAGATCCTCGGCGCTCTCGACGCCGGTGGCGCGGAAGTAGATGGTCTCGAGGATGCCGCGGTCCACCGGCAGCAACTGCGCCACAAAGCTGAATTCCCGCTCCTCCATCTCACAGACCTGCAACACCTCCGGCACGTGGCGGTGGTTCAGAATCGAATAGGCGCCGAGGTTCGCGGTGACCTCGCAGAAGCTGGTTTTGAGGCTGGCCTTGCGCCCCGCCCCGCTCACGCCGGATTTGGCGTCGCACACCACGCCGCGAGCGCGGTCCACCACGCCGGCATCGAGGAGCGGCCGGATGGCCAGGTTGGCGGCGGTGGGGTAGCAGCCGGGATTGGCCACGAGGCGCGCCTCCGGAATGCGCTCGCGGCAGAACTCCGGCAGGCCGTAGACCGCCTCAGCAAGAAGCTCGGGCTGGGTATGGGTTTCCTTGTACCAGGCGGCGTAGTTCTCCGGCGTGCGCAGGCGAAAGGCGCCGCTCAGGTCCACTACGCGCGCTCCGGCGCCTAGCATGGCCGGGGCCAATTCCATGGAAACTTCCGGCGGGGTGGCCAGGAAGACCAGCGCCACGGCTTGGCCGCGAACCGCGTCCGGGGTGCACGCCAGGCGCACCGGGCCCTTAGCGCCGCGGATCGCCGGGGCCGAGCCGGCATCTTCGCGGTGCTCCAGCAGCACCGGCTCCACGCGCCCGTGGCGCTCCAGAATCCGAACCAGCTCCGCGCCGCTGTAGCCGCGATAGCCGACAATGCCCACCCTGACGTTCATCTTGATTGATTATTCGCTCCGATGAATAATTATACCAAAACCGCGGAGCTTATGGAGAGCCTTTTCGACCAGACCGCAACCACGCGGTAATATGACTGTTCCATGCCTGCCGAGAATTCCCATCTCCGTGCCCTGGAGGCTGAGAGCATCTACATTCTCCGCGAAGTGGCCGCTGAGTTCGCGCGGCCGGCCCTGCTGTACTCCATTGGCAAGGACTCCTCCGTGCTCCTGCGGCTGGCGCAGAAGGCGTTATTTCCCGCCCGGGCGCCTTTCCCGCTTTTGCACGTGGATACCACTTTCAAATTCCGGGAAATGATCGAATTCCGCGATCAAACGGCGCGCGAGACTGGATTCGAACTAATCGTCCACACCCACCCAGCCGCCGAAGGCGCCAACCCCTTCCGGCTGGGGACGCAGAAGTGCTGCCACCTGCTGAAGACGGGGGCCCTGCTGGACGCCATCGCGCGGCATGGAATCGACGCGGCCATCGGCGGCGCGCGGCGGGAGGAGGAGAAGTCGCGAGCCAAGGAGCGGGTGTACTCTTTCCGCGACGCCCATGGCCAGTGGGACCCCCGGAACCAGCGGCCGGAGCTATGGAATCTCTACAACGGCCGCATAGATAAAGGTGAGAGCATTCGTGTTTTTCCGCTTTCGAACTGGACCGAGCTGGATGTTTGGGAGTACATCCAACTGGAGCGAATTCCGGTGGCGCCGCTGTACTTTGCCAAGCCGCGCCGGATGCTGGTGCGCGGCGACACGCTGCTCCTGCCGGACTACGACATGCCTCCCGAACCGGGAGACCGCATGGAGACGGTAATGTGCCGGATGCGGTCGCTGGGCTGCGCGTTCTGCACCGGCGCCATCCGCTCCACGGCCGCCACGCTGCCCGAGATCGTCGAAGAACTGCGCGGGCTGCGGCGCTCCGAGCGCGAGAACCGGGTGATCGATCACGACCAGGAAGGCTCCATGGAGCTGAAGAAGCGTGAGGGCTATTTCTAATGCGGCCCCTGCTGCGCTTCACCACCGCCGGGAGCGTGGACGACGGCAAGTCCACGTTGATCGGGCGGCTGCTGCACGATACGCGCGGCGTGTACGACGACCAGCTCGAATCGGTGCGCCAGGCGAGCGGCAATGGGCTGGACCTGGCTCTAATAACCGACGGCCTGCGGGCTGAGCGGGAACAGGCCATCACCATCGACGTGGCTTACCGTTACTTTCAGACGCCGCGCCGCCGATTCATCGTCGCCGACGTCCCCGGGCACGAGCAATATACGCGCAACATGGCCACCGGGGCCTCCACCGCCGAGCTGGCCGTGATCCTGGTGGATGCGCGCCACGGAGTTCTTCCGCAGTCGCGCCGGCACGCTTACATCGCCGCCCTGCTGGGCATCCGCCACGTGGCGATCGCGGTGAATAAGATGGACCTGCTTGATTTCCGGCAGGACGTGTTCGAGGGCATTCGCGCCGGGTTCGCGGGCGCTCTGGCGCAGCTTGGGTTTGAGGATCCGTTCTTTGTCCCAGTGAGCGCGCTCGACGGCGACAACATCGTGGCGCGCAGCGCGCGGACGCCGTGGTTCGCCGGCCCCAGCTTGCTCGAATACCTGGAGACGGCAGACGTAGCCGCGCCCGGCTGCGATGCGCCGCTGCGATTCCCGGTGCAGATGGTGATCCGTCCGCACCAGGACTTTCGCGGCTACGCGGGCCAGATTGCGTCCGGCCGGCTGCGCGTGGGTGATCGAGTTCTGGCGCTGCCCTCGGGTATCGAGACCCGCGTAACGGCGCTGGCGACGATGGACGGCGACCTTGACGAGGCCGTTTTCCCGCAGTCACCCGTGGTTTCGCTGGCCGACCGGCTCGACATAGGCCGCGGCGACATGCTGGTGGACCCGGCCGCGCCGGGCGCGGTGGGGCGCGAGTTTTCCGCCACGCTCATCTGGATGGCCGCCGAGCCGCTCCAGCCGGAGACCGCCTATCTGCTGAAACACACCACCCGGCAGGTCTGCGCGAACGTGCGCGCAGTACGGCACGTGGTGGACATGCGGACCCTCGAACCCGCGCCCTACGCGGGCGAGCTGCGGTTGAACGACATCGCCGAGGTGGAGATTGAGACGCACCAGCCTCTGTGCTTCGATGCCTACCGCCAGAACCGCTCCACCGGAGGCTTCATCCTCATCGACCTGACTTCCAACCGAACGGTGGCGGCGGGCATGATTCTGGAGAAGTTGGGAGAAGTTCCCCGGCCTGCCAAGCCGCCTCACCGCGGTCTGACGGTGTGGTTCACGGGCCTGAGCGCGTCGGGAAAAACCACCCTCTGCAGCGCGGTGTACGAGCGCCTGGCGGAACGCGGCTGCAGGCTGGAATTGCTGGACGGCGACACGGTTCGCAAGCATCTGAGCAAGGGCCTCGGCTTCTCTCGCGAGGACCGCGACGAGAATATCCGGCGCATCGGTTTCGTGGCCGGCCTGCTGACACGCAATGGGGTGATCGTGCTGGCGGCTGCCATCTCGCCTTACCGCGGGGTGCGCGACGAAATCCGGGCCGCCATCGGCGATTTCGTGGAGGTCTACGTGAACGCCCCGCTGGAGGTATGCGAGGCCCGCGATCCCAAGGGCTTATACCGCAAGGCGCGGGCCGGGGAATTGCGCGCATTCACCGGCATCGACGATCCCTACGAAGCGCCAGCGCGTCCCGAAGTGGAATGCCGCACGGACCGCGAGAGCCTGGAAGAGTGCGTCGCCAAAGTGCTGGCCGCCATCGACCGGGCGTTGGGGAAGTAGCACGGGCCTTTGCTCGCATTGACATCGTGCCTGAAAGGACCATATAGTAGGCGCTAAGTACGGGAAGGCCTAGTACAGAAGACCTATGCGGATCAAGAAGAAGAACGTCGCGCGATTGGCGTCACTCTCGGCTCTGGGAGCGGGGGCGCTGGGCGTAACCGCAGGCACGGCGCAAGCGGGAATGGTATCTTATCCGCTCGGCGCCACGGTTGGATTCGGAAGCAGTTTCACCAATTCTTCGGCGAAGGTTAACTTGCCGGGAGGCAATTTCTTTAGTGTTAAAGCGACCTCGGGACCAATTGACGATGGCAGCCGGTTTTGGGGCGTGTTTGTCCGGGGCAACGGTGGTGTTTATTTCAAAAAGGGTCTATCCGGCTTCTTGAGCATGGTTGGGAGTTCCGGAGTGAAGTGGAGCCAAGTCTCGGGCAAGAAGGTCACGTCCGCCTCCATCGCATCGCGAGTCTTCAAGATGTATTGGAAGCCCGATCCTCCGAGTGAGCCCGTCTCTTGGTCCAGCCGTTACGGGGTCCATGGCAACCCCGGCTTTTCGGACATGTACGCCCTGTTCACATTTCAGGACGGCGGAAGTACACAGTATGGCTGGCTGGAGTTGAGCAACTCCGTGAGCGCTGTGAGCACGGAGGCGGGAGGCGGGCCGCTGGTCACGCTGGAAAGTTATGGCTACGACGACGCCTCGGTTCCCGAACCTTCCACCATGGCCCTGACCTGCCTGGCCGCTCTGGCCATGGGCGCCACAGGACTGCGCCGCCGGCGCGCAGCGCGTAAACCGGCGGCATGATGGCACTTCCCGTCTTGTTTTGCGCGGACTAAGGAGATCCCGGAGCGCCGGTTCAGGAAAATACCGTAGTACGGTATTGACACTGCACGAGACAGGTTCTATAACTAAAGAGAGAAACGGGTGCGAAATCATACGCCACTAAACCGGCCCGCCTGAGGAGGTTCATGCAGATCAAGAGGAAGAATGTTGCGCGATTGGCATCACTTTCGGCGCTGGGCGCGGGGGCGCTGGGCGTGACCGCAGGCACGGCGCAGGCGACGGACATCATCGTCTATACGCCCAGTTCCCCAGTTTTGGTCGGGTTCGGACCTGGCCCCGGTGGTACCTTGTCAATCTATCATGCGGCAGTAGGTAGCAAGGCGTTCTCGGTGCTTGCGAGCTTCCGCAAGGCCTCTACTAATGCCGGGGTTTCTACTTGGCGTGTGGACGTCGGGGGCGGCGTCGCCTTCCAGGCCAATACGATCCATTCGAAGTTTCTGGACATTGTCGGCCCGGGAGCTGAATGGGGCGGCCATCTGGCCCTAGGCTTGTTGCACGTCGCGACACGAGGCAGCACGCACGTTGGAGGCTACAACGGGACCTCTCAGTACGCCCTATTCACATTCGAGGACGCCTCCTTCAACAACTATTACGGCTGGCTGCAGTTGGACAGCGCGGTGAGCGGTTCCGCTGGCCCATTGATCACACTTAACGAGTGGGCCTACGACGACACTCCTGGCGAAGTCATCGCGGCCGGAGATACCGGCGTCCCGGAACCCTCGACTATGGACCTGACCGGCCTGGCCGCCTTGATTTTGGGCGCTGCCGGCCTGCGCCGCTGGCGCGCCGCGCGTAAGCCCGCGGCATGAGCCGCCTCCTTCTGGTCGGTTGGGACGCAGCCGATTGGAAGGTCATCGATCCGCTATTGGCTAAGGGCGAGATGCCCCACCTCGCCCGCCTGCTGCAACAGGGCGTCCGGGGCAATCTCGCCACCATTCATCCGCCGCTGAGCCCCATGGTGTGGACCTCCATCGCCACCGGCAAGCGGCCTCCGCAGCACGGCATCCTGGGCTTCACCGAACCCACTCCCGACGGGTTGAGCGTGCGCCCCATCAGCAACCTGGGCCGCCGGACTAAGGCGCTATGGAACATCGTCCACCAGAACGGGAAGAGCAGCATCGTGGTGGGGTGGTGGCCTTCGCACCCCGCCGAGCCCATCCGCGGCGCCATGGTGTCGGACCTTTTCCCGCTGAAGGGCGAACAGAACCCCAACACTCCCATGCCGCCCGGAACGGTGGCGCCGGCGTCCCTCGCCGCCCGCATGGCCGAGTTGCGCGTGCATCCCACCGAAATCAGCGGCGAAATCCTGGGCATGTTCGTGCCCGGCTGGAACAAGATCGACCAGGGGAAGGACAAGAGCCTGCACGACTTGGCCGGCATTATCGCCGAAACCATGAGCGTGCACGCGGCGGCCACGGACCTGATGGAGACGGAGCCGTGGGACCTGGCCGCCATTTACTACGCGGGCATCGACCATTTCTGCCACCGTTTCATGCGCTACCACGCCGGCAAGCGCATGCGGGACGAGGGGACCGACCCGGCGCTGTTCGCCGGCGTCGTGGAGAATGCATACCGCTACCACGACGTCATGCTGGGGCGGCTGCTGCAGTTGGGGGGCGCGGATTGCGCGGTAATGGTGGTCAGCGATCACGGCTTCCACTCCGACCGGCTGCTGCCGGATTACATCCCCGCCGAGGCGGCCGGGCCGGCTGTGGAGCACCGTTCTTTCGGAGTCTTCTGCCTGCGCGCCGCGGGGGTACGGGCGGGAGACCGCGTCTACGGCGCCAGCGTGCTGGACGTAACGCCTACCGCCTTGCACGCGCTGGGGCTTCCAGCCGGCTTGGACATGGACGGCAAGGTGCTGGTAAACGCCTTTGAGGATGGCCGCGCGGTCGAGAAGATCGATAGCTGGGACGCGGTGGAAGGCGAAGATGGGCGACACCCCGCCGAAGAACAGTACGACAGCGAGGCCGCGGCCGAATCCCTCAAGCAACTGGTGGACCTGGGCTACGTCGCGCCGCCGGGGAAAGACGGCCGCGACGCGGTGGAGGATTGCCTGGCCGAGCAGCGCTACAATCTGGCGCGGGCGCATGCCGATGCGGGCCGTCCCGACCTGGCGGAGCCGCTGCTGCGCGAATTGATTGCCAGCGATCCGGAACAGGGCCGGTACTACTTCACGCTAGCGGCCTGCCTGATTCAAGCCGAGGATCGCGAGGGCTGCCGGTTGCTGCTGGACGGCTTCGACAAAGCCTGCGCGGAGTTCGCGCCGCGCGCCGCCGAAGAGATGAAGCGCCGCCGCGAGCAGAAGCCCGACATCGAAGCCGCGCGCCGCGAAGAGCCCGGCGGCCGGCGCGAGATGTTCGAGCGGCGGCAGCTTGCCGAAAAGGCCGGCGGGTGGGTCATGGATCGCCTGCTCCTGCGCTGCCGCCTGACGTTGAGCCAGCCGCGCTCCATCCGCCAGAAGGAGCAGGCCCGCATGTTGCTGGAGGAGCTTGGCAAGGCTCGCCGCCAGCCCCCGGGGTTGCGCCTCTTCCTGGCCCAGGGCTTCGCCGCCCTCAAGGATTTCGACCGCGCCATGGAACAGATTGAGCGCGTGCGGCGGGCCGACCGCGATAACTGGCAGGCGCTGGCGCTCGAAGCGCGCATCCACTTCCAGGCGCGCCGCTATGAGCAGGCCGTGGACCGGGCGGTGGAATCCCTTTCGCTGATCTACTTCCAACCCCCGCTGCACCACCTTCTAGGGCTCTCGCTGCAACGTCTGGGCGAGAAAGAGAAGGCGGAGCAGGCCT